>ERZ869909.3116-NODE-3116-length-9987-cov-4.306862_pt1 | contig 9987 bp, 7 predicted proteins | sample MGYA00520892_ERZ869909 | MGnify/ENA primary metagenome ERZ869909 (study PRJEB32215, sample SAMEA104723947) | bioreactor metagenome | biome: bioreactor; feature: anaerobic bioreactor; material: water | place: China | collected 2015-03-12 ... | reverse complement strand
AGCTTACAGGGACGTACTTGCAGCGTGTCCAGAAAACCCTTACCCGCCCCCCGAGGGCCACAACCACCCAAACAACCAGAATGGAAAACACCCCCGTCAGCCAGCCTCAAGATGAGCCGCCATACGCTCGGCCACCATGATGGTGGGAGCATTGGTGTTGCCACCCGGCAGAAGGGGGAAGACAGAAGCGTCGATAACGTGCAGGCCGTCCAGGCCGTGGACGCGGCAGTGCTTGTCCACCACAGCGAGGTCGTCGCTGGCTGCGCCCATCTTGCAGGTGCCCACCGGGTGGTAGATGGTCTCGCCGTGGCGGCGCACGGATTCGGCGATCTCCTCGTCGGTGTGTACGGACGCGCCGGGCAGATGCTCCTCGCCACGGAATTCATCGAACGCCGCCTGGGCGAAAATACGCCGGCAGAGCTTGACCGCCTCCACCATCACCGCCACATCGCGCGGATCGCTCAGGTAGCGTGGCGCGATTTTGGGTGCCGCCATCGGGTCGGCAGACCAAAGACCGATTTCGCCACGGCTGTGCGGGCGCAACTGGCAGGCGTGCAGCATAAAGCCGTGGCCCGGGCCCATCTCGCGGGCATGGTCGAGCATGAAGGCCGGGATAAAGTGTAGTTGTACGTCTGGAATGTCGGACGCCAGCGGTGTGCGTACAAAAGCCCCCGCTTCCAGGCCGTTGGTGGTGCCCAGGCCCGTGTGGGTGCGCAGGTACTGGAACAGCGTGCGCAGGCGGGCGCTGAAGCGGGTCTGCTCGAACAGGGTGATGGGTTGGGTGCAGTGGTGTTGCACCGTGACATCCAGATGGTCTTGCAGGTTCTTGCCGACGCCAGGCAAGGCGTGTTGCACCGGGATGCCATGTTCGCCCAGGCGATCCGGGTCGCCGATGCCGGACAGCATCAGGATTTGCGGGGACTGCACCGCCCCGGCGCACAGCAGCACCTCGCGGGCGGTGAAGACACGCTCGCGGCGACCGATGCGGGCGCGCACGCCGGTGACGCGCTGGCCGTCCAGGGTCAGTTGCGTGACATGGGCGCCAGTGACGATGGTCAGGTTCGGGCGTTCGCGTACCGGTGGCGGCAGGAAGCAGCGGCCCGTGCTCTGGCGCACGCCGTCGCGGATGGTGACCTGATACCAGCCCGCGCCCTCCTGTTGCGCACCGTTGAAATCGTCCGTGCGGGGCAGGCCCGCCTCGGTGCAGGCGTTCAAAAATACATCGAACAGCGACATGCCGGAGGTCGGCGGTGAGACGCCCAGTTCGCCGTCGGTGCCGTGGTAACGGCGAATCTCGTCTGTCAGTGGCCCGGCGAAGCCTTCCGATTTGCGGAACCACGGCAGCACACTGTCGTAATCCCAGCCCTCGCAGCCGGGCAGATCCGCCCAGCGGTCGTAGTCACGCCGGTGACCACGACTGTAGATCATGCCGTTCATGGCGCTGGAACCGCCCAGCACGCGGCCCCGGGGCCAGTACAGGCGGCGCCCGCCCATCTGTTCTTCCGGGGCGGTGTCGAAATACCAGTTGGTCCAGCGGCGCTTGAGCAGCTCGCCAACGCCCGCAGGCATATGGATAAACGGGTTCCAGTCACGGGGGCCGGCTTCCAGCAGCACGACCTGGTTGCGGGGATTGGTGGACAGGCGATTGGCAAGCACGGCGCCAGCCGAGCCGCCGCCCACGATCAGATAATCGGTCATCCGGGCCTCATCTTGTTGTAGTGCGCACGCAGGCGCTGTTGCAGCCAATTCAATCTAGCGGCTGCCCACGCCCTTGCCCAGCCTGCGCCACATACTGGGTCGGAACGTATACTTTTAGTGATGTCGGACAATCGATGATGGCAACTTGCCTGCATCCCGGGCATTGTCTATGTTCGATAGCGTGAACCGCCCGGTCACGGTGCCTGTTTCGGCCACCCTGAGCGGGCGTTTTCGTTTGCGGCGCGCATCGCCGCCTCGGGCCAGGGAACCCCAGCATGCCAGATTCGCATCACCCGGACGCCGTGCCCTCGCAACTTGTGGATGACCAGGGGCAGGTCCGTTTCGGCGTCTTTCCCGCTTCGCTGCCGCGCATCAACGGCAGGGACTGCGACTACCGGACGCCCATGGGCGCCCCGGCCTCGCGGCGGGCGCGGCATTTCCATTACAAGCAGTTCCAGTACTTCGGCATCATCAGCGATACGCTGCTGGCCGGGTGTGCCTTTGCGCACACGGGCTATATCGGGATTGCGTTTTTCTACACCTTCGAACCGGCCACCGGCCGCCTGCGGGAATACACCTGGCGCTCGCCGCTGGGCCGCGCCCTGACCATGTCGGACTCCCCCGTAGCCGGGGAAAGCCGCTTTCAGCAGGGCAAGGTGGATGTGCGCATGGGCTATGCCCGCGAAGGCGACGCGCTGATCAAGACCCTGCACGTGAATATCCCCGGGCTGACGCTGGACGCACGGATGCAGGAAGACGCGGCGTACCAGCCCATGTCGTTGTGTACGCGTACTGGCGTCAACGGCTGGGTCTATGCCAACAAGGTGGCGGGCGTGCCGGTGCAAGGCAGCTTGCACAGCGACGACGGCGCGCAGGATCTGCAAACGCTGGGCGCCTGCGGCCATCATGATTTCTCGGCGGGCTACATGCGCCGGGAAACTTTCTGGAACTGGGCCTGCCTGAGCGGCACCGTGGACGGCCAGCATCTGGGGCTGAATCTGTCCTGCGGCGTGAATGAAACCAGCCACACCGAAAACTGCCTGTGGCTGAACGGCGAGCTGATCAAGGTCGATACCACCGGCTTCCACTACGATCGCGATAACCTGCTCGCCCCCTGGCGGATCACCACCGGCGACGGCCAGGTCGATCTGCATTTCACGCCGCAGGGCAATCATCGCGAGCGTATGAATCTGGGCCTGTTCGCCAGCAACTTCAATCAACTTTTCGGCCGCTTCGAGGGCACCCTGACGCTCACGGACGGCCGCATCCTGAACATTCGCAACCTGTACGGGTTTGTCGAGGAGCAGTACGCCAAATGGTAGAAAAAAGCGATTTTCAGCCTCAGAACCTGCGCGAGAAATTCCGGCTCGGCGTGATCTGGATCGTCCAGTACTGGAAGGAGCTGTTCAACTTCCGCTTCGACAAGTACATGATCATCCAGGTGATACCGGGCGTGTATGGCCTGGCCCTGGTGGCCATCGGCTTTGGTCTCTTGTACCTGTGCTTCGAGGCGTTTTTCCAGTCCACCTGGCGCGGCATCTTCTATCTGTTTTTTGCCGCCCCGCTGACGTTCCTGGTGCTGGCCTCGGTGCTGCGGGCGTTGCTGGAATTCTACATGGTGGTGTTCCGCATTTCCGAACACGTGGACGAGCTGGTGGGCATCCGCGATACCGTGGATCGCTTGTCCGGCATCAGTGATTCGGTGGACGAAATGGCCGCCCTGACCCGGCGCATCCCGTTCTGGAAAGCCCTTACCGGCACCCAGCGCAGCCGCGCCCGCGTGCCGGATGCCGCGCGACGGCGCAAGGAAGACGACAACACCTGAGGCCTGCCGTCAGTGCCGCATTCACAAGGTTTGTGACAGGGCGGCGCTGACCAGCCGCCGCTGCAACCGTTCGCGCACGCTGCCGGCCTTCCACAAGCCCATGCGCTCCAGATAGGGGCGCAAACGGGTGTCGTCACTGTCCTGCAGGATCGCGCTGCGGCCCAACGCCAGATAATCCTTGCTGCCCGCCTTTTCCTTGAGCCACGCCAGGGCCTTGACCAGCCCCTGCTCGGTCTCGTCAAAATCCGCCCCCAGCGGGAACAGCGGAAAGGCTTTCTGCCGATCAAACGCGTTGGCTTTCTCTTCCAGCTTGTCCGGCGTGTTGTAACGAAACGGCTCCGGCACGCGATAATCCGCGCTGATCTTGCCCGCCTTCGCCGCTTGCGCCAGCAGTTCGTTCTGGAACCGGCTGTCGCTGATATTGACCATGGCGGCCACCACCTCAGCATCGGTCTTGCCGCGCAGGTCGGCGATGCCGTATTCGGTTACGAAGATATCGCGCAGATGGCGCGGAATCGTATTGTGCGGATAACTGAACACAATATTGGACGCCGCCTCCCCGGCGCGCTCGCGCCAGGCCCGCAGCATCAGGATGCTGCGGGCGCCCTCCAGCTCATGCGCCTGGCAGACAAAGTTGTACTGCCCGCCCACGCCGGACAGCACACGGCCATCATCCAGCTGATCCGACACCGCCGCCCCCAGCAGCGTCGCGGTAAAGGCGGTGTTCACGAAGCGCGCATCCTGCCGCTGCAAGCGCTTCAGCTCTTCCTCGCCATAGAGCTGATTGATAAAGCTGATGCGTGTCATGTTGATCTGCGCGGCCAGCTCCGCGGGCAGGCTGCGCAGGCGTTCATAGAAGGCCGCGGGCCCGAGAAAGAAGCCGCCATGCATCACGGTGCCACCGCGCAGCGGCGTGCCCAGGCGCGGCGCCAGTGCCTGCCGTGTTGCATCATCATGCAGGTTGTTGGCCAGCTGCTGGCTGCCCAGGTGCAACTGGTCATCCTTCAATTGCAGCTCATCCGGCACCAGGCCGAACCGTTTCAGCCAGTCGAGCGTGGCCTCTTCCAGGCAGGCATCAATCACCCCCGCCGCCACCAGCGCATCCAGGCTGTCCAGCGAGGCTTCCGGGCGCAGTGCGCCGTTATTCAGCAGCATCTGCAGGTTTTCATCATCGAACACCGGCCGCCGGATCACGCCGCCGTCGACCAGCGACATCAGCCCATGGGTGAACATTTCGCTGCACCCGTACAGGCCCTCGCTGAACGGCGCCGTGCCGCCCTCCGCCTCGATCAGGCGCGCAAAGCGTTCACTGCCAAAGGCCCGCGTGATGTCCCGATAGCGGGCATTGTCGTGCTCACGCAGCAGGGTGTGATGCACCAGGGCATCGCCCAGGGCGCCGATGCCGATCTGCAGCAGGCCGCCGTCACGCACCAGCGTGCTGGCGTGCAGCCCGACCAGATGATCCTGCAGGGTCACCGGCATGTTCGGGGTGCTGAACAACCGCGTATGCGTGCTGGCATCATCGATCACCAGATCAAAGGTAGTGTGCTCGACCACCGCGTCGCCGCCCATAAAGGGCAAGTCGTTATGCACCTGGGCCACCGCGACGATCACCTCCCCCGCCGCACGTCGCGCTTCCAGCAGCGGCATCAGGTCCAGCGTCACTTCAGGATTGCAGGCCAGGCTCAGCATGCCCGGTTGATCGTCCCGCCGGGCGACAAGCTGCGCCGCCACATTCACGCCCGCCGCGTTCAGGTCGCGGGCCACATGGGTGTAGTTGCTGCTGATGTAATGCTGCTGGGCATCGGCATTGCCTAGCTGGCTGCCCGGCTGGAAAAAGAATTCACACACCCGCACATTACCGGGCAGGCGACCCTCGCGCTGGTCCACCAGATAGTCGAGGTCGGCATAGTCACCGAACACGCGTTCGGCAAAGGGGTTCAGAAACCGGGCTTCAAGATCGCTCCCCGCACCGGGGCGGCCCAGTGACAGGGCAGTATAGATCGTCAGTTGCAGGCTGCCATCCTGACGCGCGCGCTGGTACAGCGCATTCACAAACTGGTTGGGCTTGCCCAGGCCCAGGGGCATGCCCAGGCGAATGTCCTTGCCGACCCGACGAATCACCTCGTCGACAGCGACCTCAACGGAATCCAGTGGTTGACCGGCGCGCTTCATGCTCTGCTCCCTGCGACTGATGATGCTATCGACACTGCCGCATAGCTATGACCTTGGCAAGCACACCTCTGTAAAAGCCGGGAAAACGTGACCATAAAAAAAGGCTCCGCGAGGGAGCCTTTTTCGGGGTGATGCAAAGATCAGGCAGTGATGGCCGCGATCTTTTTCATCAGCTCGACCTGGGAAGCCGTCGGCTGTGCAGTTTGCAGCGCCATCAGCTTGCTCATGTCGCCTTCGATGCGGATCTGGCCGCTCATGAAGCCCTGCATACCAGCGGACTGGTCGCCTTCGATGAAGATACGCTTGGCCAGATCGGCCGGCAGGATCATGGTGGTCGGCGCGCCGTCCTTGTGACCCTTCTCGATCATGCCACCGACCAGCGCCATCTGCTGCTCGTTGTCACCGCTGATGGTGATGTTGATGACCAGATCAGCCAGGGCCGCCGGGGCTTCGATGTCGCCCGCTTCCGCGCGCAGTTCGTCAACCTTGGCAAACCATTCGTCAGACAGAAATTCGACGCTCATTACCTGTTCTCCTTCAAATATGTGGGAGCTTCGACACCCAGCCTGTATCCGGATTTCCGAGCGCCCTTTCAAACGCTCGTTCGAAACGTCCCCGTACCTTATAGAATCCCCCCCGGGGTGGCAATAGCCACAGAAGCCGCCCGCCGGGAGCGATTGGTCAGTATAGATAATTGAACATTCTGCGGCGGTATTCACTGGCCAGCGGGTCGCCCTTGGGCAGACATTCAAACACCCGCAGCAGGGCCTGGCGGGCGACGCCATCGCGGTAGCTGCCGTGGTCACGCAGCAAAGTCAGCAGGGCTTCCAGACCCTGCTCGAATTGCCCGGCCGCAGCCGCCTGGAGGCCGTAGGCGTACAGGTCCTCCGGGGTCGGGGCAGCGGCGATGCGCTGGGCCAGCTCAGCGAGGCTGACCGGGGCGCTGTCGCCGAACTCGTCCAGCAGCGCAAACCGGGCCCGGAACGGCCGCAGGGGTTCTACATCCTCAACAATCTCGGCCAGGATGGACTGGGCCTCGTCGACACGCCCCTCGCCCAGCAGGTATTCCACCAGCAGGGCGCGCAGGGCATGCAGGTCCGGTTGCTGGCCCAGGGCCTGGCGCAGGGCCTGCTCGGCGCGGGCGCCCTGCCCGGCGGCAATGGCCTCGCGCACCCGCTCCACAAAGGCTTCCTGCTGGGCGGCCTCGTCTTCCTCGCCACCGCCCACCACCGGCGCCAGCCATTCGCGCAGGGCGGCCTCGGTCTGCAAGCCGGACAACTCCGCCACCAGTTGCCCCTGGAACACCAGTTTCAGGGTCGGCAGGCTGCGCACGCCAAATTGTCCGGCAATCACCTGCTGCTGGTCGGCATTGACCTTGGCCAGGATCACAGCGCCACGGTATTCATTCACCAGCTTTTCCAGGATCGGCGCCATTTGCTTGCAGGGTTGGCACCAGTCGGCCCAGAAGTCGACGATCACCGGCACCTGCCGCGAGCGCTCCAGCACCTCGGTCAGGTTGTGTTCCGTGATATCAACAATCCAGCTCTCGGTTTGTGGTGACTGCACAGTCTTTCTCCTCTCAACAATGGCGGCGATTGTACGTCATCCGCCCGGTCAGGGCAGCAAGGGGAACTTTTACGGCATTTTCATACATGGCACGTGACAGTGCGCTACCATGGCTGTTCACACAGTTCAGGAGTCCGCCATGAGTCTGCTCGTCTCGGTACTGATTCTGCTTGTTGTGCTGGCCGCGCTGCTGTATCGCGAGGTCCCCCTGCGCACTGGCTCCATTATTATGGCTGTGGTCTGGTTTGCGCTCGGCTTCTTCAGCCCGGCCATCGTCCACCCACTGGCCGTTATTCCCTTCCTGCTGGTCCTCGCCGTGCTCAATATCACCCCCCTGCGGCAAACGGTGATCAGCAAGCCTGTTTTCAACGCACTGGCCAAAGTCATGCCGCCCATGAGCTCCACCGAACAGGAGGCGCTGGAAGCCGGCTCCACCTGGTGGGAAAAAGAGCTGTTCTGCGGCAAGCCGGACTGGAAGGTGTTTTCTGATATCAAGGCGCCACAGTTGACGGAGGAAGAACAATCCTTCATCGACAACGAAGTGGAAGAGCTGTGCGCCATGCTGGACGAATGGCAGATTCACCATGAACTCAAGGATCTGCCGGAAGACGTCTGGCAATACCTGCGCGACAAACGCTTCTTCAGCCTGATTATTCCCAAGGAATATGGCGGCCTGGAATTCAGCCCCTACGCGCAAAGCCGCGTAATGAGCAAGATCGCCACGCGCTCCATCACCACCGCCGTCACCGCCATGGTGCCCAACTCCCTGGGCCCGGGCGAGCTGCTGATGAAATACGGCACCGACGAACAGAAAAAGCGCTGGCTGCCAGGCCTGGCTGACGGCTCCGAGCTGCCTTGCTTCGGCCTGACCGGCCCGGAAGCAGGTTCCGATGCCGGCTCGATTCCGGACTCCGGCGTGGTCTGCATGGGCGAGCATGACGGCGAGGAAGTGATCGGCCTGAAGCTCAACTTTTCCAAACGCTGGATCACCCTGGCCCCGGTGGCCACCGTGGTCGGCCTGGCGTTCAAGCTGTATGACCCCGACGGCCTGATGGGCGATCCGGAGAAAAGCGAGTACGGCATTACCTGCGCGCTGATTCCGGCTGACCATCCCGGCATCCAGATCGGCCGCCGGCACTATCCCGGCTCGCCGTTCATGAACGGGCCCATCATGGGCAAGGATGTCTTTATTCCGCTGGACTGGATCATCGGCGGCAAGGACATGGCCGGCAAAGGCTGGCGCATGCTGATCGAATGCCTGGGTGCAGGCCGGGGTATTTCCCTGCCCGCACTGGCCACCGCCAGTGGCGAAGTCGGCTATCGCATGGTCGGTGCCTTCGCCCGGATTCGCCGCCAGTTCAATATCGAGGTGGGCAAGTTCGAGGGCGTGCAGGAGGCCACCGCAGAAATCGCCGGGCTGGCCTACACCCTGGAATCGCAGCGTCATCTGGTGACCAAGGGTCTGGAAGACGGCATCCCCTCGGTGATGACCGCCATGGCCAAGTACCACGCCACAGAAATGATGCGCACGCTGATCAACCACGGCATGGATGTCGGTGGCGGCCGCGCCATCCAGCTGGGGCCACGCAACTTCATGGCCCTGCCCTATCAGTCGATTCCGATTGCGATCACCGTAGAAGGCGCCAATATCCTGACCCGCTCGCTGATGATCTTCGGCCAGGGCGCCATGCGTTGCCATCCGTACCTGTATGACGAACTGCAAACCCTGACCAGCGACGACAAGGACAAGGCGCTGCAAGATTTCGATCCACTGTTCATGCAGCACGCGGGCTACACCCTGAGCCGTGGCGTGCGCATGGCACTGCTCGGCCTGACCGGCGCGCGCTTCTCTGCGGTGCCGGACGACGCCACCGACTTCAATCGCCGCTGGTATCAGTTGCTGAATCGTTTCAGCGCCATTCTGGCTGTGACCTCGGACGTGGCCCTGGCGATTCTGGGCGGCGACCTGAAGCGTCGCGAACTGCTGTCGGCCCGCCTGGGCGACTGTCACAGTCAGTTGCTGCTGGCGTCGAGCATCATCAAGTACCACAGCACCCAGCCGTCTGACCGCGCCCAGGACGCGCACGCGGAATACGCCCTGACCCGGGCCTTCCACACGGCGCAGGAAGCGCTGTTCGAGTTCTACCGCAACTTCCCGGCGCGGGCCGTAGCACGTCTGATCCAGGCGATTGCCTTCCCCGGTGGCCGTGCGGTGCAGGCGCCGTCGGATGATCTGATTCGCGAACTGGGCGATCTGATCATGGAGCCCACCAGCGTGCGCGAAAGCCTGGGCAGCTATACCTATATCTGCCTCAAGCGCGAGGACGCCATGGGCCGGGTGGAAACCACCTACCGCAAACTGCTGGAAGTGGATGACGCCTGGCAGAAGGTGCTGCGCGCCGCCAGCAAGGGACAGTTGGCCGGTGACACCTTTGCCGACAAGGTCGCATCAGCGGCAGCGCAAGGCATCATTCGTGAAGAGGACATTGCACCGCTGCGCGAATACGACGAGATGCGCTACGACTGCCTGCTGACCGATGCGTTTGAACCGGAGTTCTTCCGCCGGGCAGCCGCCGGGCGTGATCCGGGAGAAGAAGCGGCCTGAGGTCGCTAGTAGTAGACAAAAAAGCGCGCCCCGACGGGCGCGCTTTTTTTTGGTTCATCGCGGATTAGCGGGAACAGAATGAGGTGGCGGCGAGAGATCCAAGTTAAGTTGTTTGTGC
>ERZ869909.3115-NODE-3115-length-9989-cov-3.779056_pt1 | contig 9989 bp, 9 predicted proteins | sample MGYA00520892_ERZ869909 | MGnify/ENA primary metagenome ERZ869909 (study PRJEB32215, sample SAMEA104723947) | bioreactor metagenome | biome: bioreactor; feature: anaerobic bioreactor; material: water | place: China | collected 2015-03-12 ... | reverse complement strand
TCAAGTTGGTGCCGGGAGCGGGACTTGAACCCGCACGGGTCGCCCCGGTAGATTTTGAGTCTACTGCGTCTACCATTCCGCCACCCCGGCAAGCCGAGAAACGCTTGCACATGCTAGCAGCTTGTGTGGGCTCCGGTCAATGCGGGCCGTAACCGTACGGGCACTGTGGTGACGGACCCGATGCTACAATAACGCGTGACCAGGCAAGCGCCTTACAGTGACCGAGAGCAGCATCAACACACCCGTGCAGACTGACTCCGCAAGCGACTTCGAAGCCGACAAGCCCAGGGAGGAATGCGGCATCGTCGCGATCCATACCCGGGAAGAGACCGACGTGGCCGGCCTGTGCCAGGTCGGGCTGTTCTCGCTTCAGCACCGTGGCCAGGAGTCCTGCGGCATCTGCGTCGCAGGCGGCAGCGAGGTCAGGATCGAGAAGGACATGGGCCTCGTGAGCGAGGTGTTCACGCCCGACCGGCTCGACCGGCTGCGCTTTCCGGGCACGCGCATCGGGGTGGGCCACACGCGCTACTCCACGACCGGATCCAGCCTGCGCTTCAACGCCCAGCCGCTCACGGTCAGGTCCGGCAAGGGGATCCTCGCCCTGGCCCACAACGGCAACTTCACCAACGCGCTCGCGTGGCGCAACACGATGCTGGCGCACGGGATCGGCTTTCAGACCACTAACGACAGCGAGGTCATGCTCAACCTGATCGCGCGCTACGCCGATCTGTCCCTGGTGGATGCCACCGAGCGCGTGATGACGGAGCTCGAGGGAGGCTTCGCGGTCGTGATCATGGACCGGCACCGGATCATAGGCCTGCGCGACCCCAACGGGGTACGGCCGCTGGTCATCGGTGAGCTGCCCGCAGGCGGTGGGCACGTCTTCGCGTCCGAGCCCGCGGCGCTTTCGATAATGGGCGCCAGGTTCATTAGGGACGTGCGGCCCGGCGAACTCGTGGTGGCGGACGATGACGGCCTGCATTCCAGGCAGGTGCTCGAGCGCGAGAGCACGCCGTGCGCGTTCGAGTGGATCTACTTCGCACGCGGAGACGGCGTTCTGGATGGCGTTGACGTCCATGCCAGCCGGGTGCGCATGGGGGAGATCCTTTTCCGGGAGGCCCCGGTCGAGGCCGACGTCGTCATCGGCGTGCCGGAGTCGGGCCTGATCGCCGCGCTCGGGTACGCCAGGGCGTCGGGCATCCCCTACGACATCGGCTTCTACAAGTCGGCGTACGCAGGCCGGACCTTCATCAGCCCCACCCAGGACCAGCGCGAGCTCAAGGTGCGGCTGAAGCTGGCCGCGACCGGGGCGGTGAAAGGCAAGCGTGTGGTGCTGATCGACGACTCCGTGGTGCGGGGCACGACGTCCGGGCGCATCGTCCGGCTCCTGCGCGAGGCGGGCGCGGCAGAGGTGCACTTCAGGGTCTCCAGCCCGCCCATCCGCTACCCGTGTTTCTACGGGATCGACACCGCGGCCAGGCGGGAACTGGCAGCGGCCGTGCTCACCGAGGACCAGATACGGGAGCGCATGCGGGCCGACTCCCTGGCCTACCTGTCCGAGGCGGGCCTGCAGGAGGCGATCGGCCTCAAGAGTACGTGTCTGGCATGCTTCAACGGCCGTTACCCGGCCGGGATCCCCCCGGAGGAACTGCTGAAGGAAGCACTCGAGCTGAGCACACCCGGCGTCCGTTTTCCCCTCAAGACCGTCTGACACGACCCCGCTCGCTCAGGACCAGGCGCGCGAACCCGAGCAGGCGCGGGAAGCGGTGCCAGCGCGCGGGGTCCAGCCCGACGCGCCAGAGCCACTCGACGCCGAGCCGGCGTGTCCATTCCGGCGTGCGCGCCGCCTCCCCGGCCAGCACGTCGAGCGTGCCACCGACCCCGATCAGGACGCCGGCGCCGAGCGCCATGCGGTGTTCGTGCAGGAACACTTCCTGTGCCTCGCCCAGGCCCGCCAGGACAAGGTCGGCTCCTGAAGCGCGGACCTCGGCGGCAACCTTCGCGCCCTCGCGCTCGTGATCGAAGTAGCCATGCCGCACGCCGGCCGTGTCGGTGCCCCACCGTTCACTGGACGCGGCGGCCGCACGCTCCGCGACCCCGGGCTTCGCGCCAAGGTAGAAGACACTGAGCCGCGGTCCGCCGAGCTCGAGCAGGCGTGCCGCCAGCTCGACACCCGGGACGCGGCCCGGCAGCACCGCGCCGGCGCGTCTCGCCGCCCAGACGACGCCGACACCGTCAGCGACCGTGAGTCCCGAGGACTGGAGGGCCGCCTCCAGCCGGGCATCCTTCCTGGCCCTGACCACGATCTCCGGGTTGAGCGTTACCACGAGCACGGGCGGCTCGCCGGCACGGCAGCGGGCGAGTGTCCAGTCGGCTGCCTCTTCGAGGCTCACGCGCGCGACCCGGTAGCCAAGGACACTTACGGTGTCCTCCCTGCTGTTCATCGCCGGCTGCTGTCCGCCTCGAAACGGTGCACGGCGGAGCCCGCCACGCTGCTCACGCCGGTCCTGACCGGTACGCTCGAGGAGGCCGAGACGCGGGCTGCGATGCCGATGTCGTCGCTTCGTTCAAGGTTGCGCAGGAACTCGCCCGCGGCCGACCTCCAGAACGCCTCGACGGGGTCCGGGAACGCCCGCAGCAGGCTCTGGGTGAACCGGGCGGCTCCGGTGAAACGGGAATCGGGCAGCAGCTTGTGCAGTTCCGCTGCGATGAATCCGGCGGCAAGCGCGTCGTCAAGGTCTTCCTGCCCGTCGAACCCACAGCAGACCAGGCGCACCTCCGAGGTGGCGAGCCGGGCTGCAAGGCGCGCGACTGCGCCGGCGTTGTAGAGCGAACCGAGCAGTACGTGCGGCGCATCCCCGTACAGGCCGACCGCCTTGGGGGCGTTGTCCGACATGAGGACCGCCTGCTGACCGGTGAAATCCAGTCCTGCGAGCACAGCGGGCGAGCTGCTCAGGTTGAAGCCTTCGGGTGGTACGCCGCCCTTCTCGCCGAGCAGGCTCGCGCCGCTGCTGGCGGCGTGCACGCGGGCTGCGCGGACCGACGGCGTCAGCCAGAGGGCCTCCAGTCCGGCATCAAAAAGCATCGCGGCAGCAGTGCAGCTGGCAAGTGCGTCCACGATGATGACGACGTCCGACCCCGGGCTGCCCGGAATCAGGTCAACTTGTATGCGCATCAACAGTCCATCCCAGATCAATAACAGGCTCACCCTCACCCTTGGCAGAGTGCAGGGCCGGGAAAGAATCCCGGCTGGCCCGTTCCTGACTGGAATACTAACATGTGCCATCAGCGCGACCGAAAGCCTCCGAAACAGGGGGTAAGCTCGGCTGTGCCTGAACAAACCGACTCCTTCGTCACGTCGTACCTGCGGGGAGAACTGGCTGACTGGTTCTGTTGCCCGACGCCGCCCACACTCCTGAACGGGGAGAGCCTCACCGCCAGGCCGCGCAGCGCGCTGGCCGCTGCCCTCGCTGCCGAGGCCACCCGCCTCGGCGCGCACCCGGACGTGGTTGCCCGCAGCCGCCAGCTCGCCCACCCCTCGAGCCGGGCCGTGGTCACCGGCCAGCAGGCCGGCCTGCTGCTGGGGCCGCTCTTCACGGTCTCGAAGGCAGCCACCGTGATCTCGATCGCGGATGAGGCAGGAACTGACGATGCACCCGTCGTGCCCGTGTTCTGGCTGGCGAGCCAGGACCACGACGCCGCCGAGGTTGACCACGCGTGGCTGCTGGACATGAACGAGGAGCTGCACCGCGTGGCGGTTGACCTTCCAGCCGGCGTGGCTGTCGGGAGCATCCCCTTCAGGCGGGAATGGCTGGACGTGCTGACGGACGCACTGGCCGAAGCGTCTTACCCCGCTGCGTTCCGTGACGAAGTGACCGGCATCCTGGAGCGTGCAGCGCAGGTGGCCGAGTCCTGGGCAGACTTCTTCACCGCGACCTTCTACGCGGTCTTCGGGGCATCAGCACCCGTCGTGCTCGACCCCTCCAGGGCGTCGCTTGCCCCGCTGTTCGAAGGCGTACTTGCCCGGGAGATCGAGGATCCGCTCGCGACCTCGGACGCCATCAATGAAGCGGGTGCGCGCCTCAAGGCCGCGGGCCATCCGCCGCAGCTGGGGCGGGCTGCAGGAGCCACCAACCTGTTCCTTGCCGAGGACCTTGACGGCTCGGGGCTGCCGGGGCGGAACCTGCTCAGGTACGACGGGAAGGTCTTCACCACCGCAGGAGGAACCCGCACCAGAGGCGAACTGCTGGAGATACTCCGGAACGAGCCAGGACGCATCACCCCTGCGGCGGGCCTGCGGCCCGTGACGCAGGACGCGGTGCTCCCGACAGCGGCACTCGTTGTCGGGCCCGGCGAGCTGCGCTATCTCGCCCAGCTGCGCGGCGTTTACGAGCATCACGGGGTGGCGCAGCCCACAATCTGGCCACGCACAAGCGTCACCGTCATCGAGCCCCCGGTCCGGCGCATCCTCGACAGGTACGGCCTGAGCGCCACGGCGTTCAGGGACGATCCCGAAGGGAGGCTCAGGCAGGTGATCATGGGACGCAGCGCCGCAGGGGAGGCGTTCGAGCGGAGCCTGCTCGTACTGGAGCGCGAGCGCGCGTCGCTGCTGGAGGCAGTGAGCAGCATCGACCCGACCCTGGCCGGAACCGTGCTGAAGCACGCGGATCGGATCGGATCCAGCATCAGCCTGCTCCGCACCAAGACCGGCAGCGCGCTCGCCCGCAACGACACACAGACGTCCGGTCAGTTCAGGCGACTGGCCAACCAGCTTCTGCCGGCCTCGACGGACCAGGAACGGCAGCTCAGTCCGTTCAGCTTCTTCGCGAAGTTCGGCACGGGCCCCGTCATGAGGCTGTTCGACGGGCTTGCGACCTCAGGCCACGTGGAACTGGACGTCTGACTCAGCGCCGCTGGTAGTTGGGCGCTTCCTTCGTGATCGTGACGTCGTGCGGATGGCCCTCGATGAGGCTGGCCTGCGTGATCGTGACGAACTGCGCGTCGCGCTGCAGGCCGTCAAGGCCTGGTGTGCCGCAGTAGCCCATCGCGGCGCGCAGGCCGCCGACCATCTGGAAGACGACGTCGGCGGCGGCGCCCTTGTACGCCACGATGCCTTCGATGCCCTCGGGGACCAGCTTGCCCGATCCCTCCTGGAAGTACCTGTCGGCGCTGCCGCCGCCCATCGCACCCATGCTGCCCATGCCGCGGTACGCCTTGTAGCGTCGGCCGTCGCGCAGGATGTCCTCGCCCGGCGCTTCGGTCGTTCCAGCCAGCATCGAGCCGACCATCACGCTGTCCGCTCCCGCGGCGATCGCCTTGGGGATGTCTCCCGTCTGCTTGACGCCGCCATCGGCGATCAGCCTTACTCCCGAGCCCGCCAGGGCGCCCGCGACCTCCATGATGGCCGAAAGCTGCGGCATGCCCACACCGGTGACCACACGGGTCGTGCAGATGCTGCCGGGACCGATTCCTACCTTGACGGCATCCGCACCGGCGTCCGCCAGCGCCGTCGCGGCCTCGGCGGTCGCGATGTTGCCCGCGATCACGTCCACGTCCCACTTCGACTTGAGCCACTTGAGCGAATCGATGATGCCCTGGGAGTGCCCGTGGGCGCTGTCCAGCACGAGCGCGTCCACGCCGGAATCGACCAGGGCGGCGGCGCGTTCCTCCAGGTCGGCAGACACGCCGACGGCGCCCGCGACCAGCAGCCTGCCACGCTCGTCCTTGGCCGCCGCGGGGTACTCGATGCTCTTCATGATGTCCTTGATGGTGATCAGTCCGGCCAGGCGGCCCTCGTCGTCGACCACCGGGAGCTTCTCGATGCGGTTGCGGCTCAGGATCTCGCGTGCCTCGTCGAGCGTGGTGCCGACCGGAACGGTCACCAGGTTCTCGCTCGTCATGAAGCGGTCGACCGGCTGGTTGTGGTCGGTGACGAAGCGGAGGTCGCGGTTGGTGAGGATACCCACCAGGTGACCCGAGCGGTCCACGATCGGAACTCCGCTGATGCGGTAACCGCTCATCAGGTGTTCGGCTTCGGACACCAGCGAGCCGGGCGGCAGCGTGATCGGATCGGAGATCATGCCCGATTCGGAGCGCTTGACCTTGCGGACCATCTCGGCCTGTTCGCTCACGCCCATCTTCTTGTGGATCACTCCGATGCCGCCAAGCCTGGCGATGGTGACGGCCATCCGCGTCTCGGTGACCGTATCCATCGCCGCGCTGACCAGGGGTACGTTCAGGCGGATGCGTCCGGTGAGCCAGGTGGACACGTCCACGTCACGCGGCAGCACCGCGGAGTGGCGCGGAACCAGCAGGACGTCGTCGTAAGTGAGGGCCTGAGAGCGGATCTTCCCGGTCGGTATCATGCCCTACAACTTACAACCTTGAGTGAGCAGGGCACCGGCGGGTACGCGACAGGCGCGTGCGGGTCAGCGCAGGGCGTCGAACCACACCTGCGGCAGCCGGACGGCCCGGCCGGAACGGTCAGTCGGCACGTGCACCGTGGTCGCGTCCGCCAGGAGCGGTCCGTCCCGGATCAGGACACGGTAGCTGAAGATGCAGCGGCGACTGCGCAGTTCATCGAGGCGGGTCTCGATGCTGAGGAGGTCGTCGAACCTGGCGGGCCTGCGGTAGGTGACGCTCAGCCGGCTGACCGCCAGGGAGACTCCCGAGTCCTCGAGCTCGCGGTACGAGAGCCCGCGCCCGCGCATCCACTCGACCCGGGCAGCCTCGAGCCAGACCGCGTAGTTGCTGTGATGAACCACGCCCATCTGATCCGTTTCCTGGAAGCGCACCCTGATGATCGTCTGGCTGACGGTCGGATCGTCACTCAAGTCCTCACCCCGCTATCGCGCCATGATAACGGAGCCCGTCGATGACCCCGCCCGCATGCGGGCGGGGTGCGGTGTAGACGTCGGGGCGGGCCGCCAGGTGCGCGACTTCGCGATCGAAGTTGGCGACCAGCACGGGCCTCGCCCCGCAAAGCAGCATCGCTTCGTCGTTACCGCTGTCACCCGCGACGATCGTCCGCTCGAGGCCTGCCCCCAGCCGCTCAGCTGCGAAGCGGACGGCGCTGCCCTTGTCAACGCCCCGGGGCATCACGTCCAGGAAGCGGCCGTGCGAGTGCACCAGGTTCGCGCGCACGCCGGCCCCGTCCAGCGCGAGCCGCGCCCGTTCGGCGGCCGCGACGCCGGCCAGCCACGACACCTTGAACGCTCCCTGTCCCGCGCTGTCCTGGGCGACCAGTCCGTCGACACCTGCGAGCAGCCGCTCCGTTGCTGCCCGGTCCCAGCCCGGCGCCATCTGCCCGGCCCAGGCCGCCCCGAGCCAGTCGGGCTCCGCGATCTCGCTGCCGGCCGCGGCGATTATGAGCTCCGGGGCCGGGAGGCCGAACTCCAGAACTGCCTCCTCGACCAGCGCGGGTGAGCGTCCGCTGGCCACGCCGAACGACACCCTGTCCCGGTGCGACTCAAGGATCAACTTGAGCTCGTCGAGCGCGGCGGCGTCGCCGGTCAGGGTTCCGTCGATGTCGCTCACCAGCAGCCACCTGTCCGTGCGGTTCAGTGGAGCAGCTCCGGGTAGATCGCGCAGTGGTTGGACCAGGAGTAGTGCTTCCGGACGCCCGCCACGCCGTTCTCCGAGCTGCGCTGCCACAGGTCGCGGTCGGTCAGCATGCGCAGCAGGGCCGCGCGGATCGCCTCCTCGTCCTTGGCGTCGACAAGGAGGCCGTTGTCGCAGTTCGCGATGATGTCTACCGGACCGCCGAAGTCCGTGGCGATGACGGGCAGTCCGCACGCGGCAGCCTCGATGATCGTGATCCCGAAGTTCTCGACCAGTGCCGGGTTGATGAACACCCCGCGGCTGTGGGCGGCCATCCGGTAGAGCTCGGGGATGTCCGTCTCCGGCTCGTGCTTCTTCGGCAGCGCCAGCAGGCCGTACAGGTCGTAACGGTCCATCAGCAGCAGCAGGTCGGTGAGCACCTCACGCTCGTTGTCATCCATCGTCTCGATGTCGCGCCTTACTCCCGCGAAGACAGCCAGGTTCGCGACCGCCTGCAGCTCCCTGTCACGGCCGTAGGCGGTGACCAGTCCGTCGATGTTCTTGCGCTGGTCCGGTCGGCTTATCGCAAGGATGAGCGGCTTGTCGGGGTACGTCAGGAACCGGCTGATCTCGTCGCGCATCCTGCCGGCAGCCTGGATCTGCTCCTGTGGCCTGTTGAAGCCGGGATCCGAATCGTAGTAGTACGGGTGGAACCGCTCGAGGTCGATCCCCGGCGGGACCACCCGGTAGTTCGCCTCGCCGCTCGCGTCGTAGCCTTCGTACCCCGTCTCGATCTCGTACCGGGTGGAGGCCAGCACCAGGTCGGCGCTGCGCAGCGCGTTCTCCTCGATGCCAATGCGGTGAGTCAGGTTGTAGCGCTGCTCCAGCTCCGCCGGATCCACTCCCGAACCGAGCAGGACCTCGCGCTTGTTGCGGCCCATCGAATGGCCCGTGTAGAGCCACGGCACCGAGTAGTGCCCAGCGAGCTTCTCGGCAACGTATGCACCGTCAGCGTAGTGACCGTGGACCACGTCGGGCCTGAAACCCTCGGCCTCGAGGAGCAAGATTGCGTTCCTGGCGAATCCGTCCAGGTGCGGGTAGAGCTCCTCCTTGCGGATGTAGCCATCGGGACCGCATTCGGCGCGCAGTATCCCGGCATGCGCGCCGAGCTTCTCCGATGCCCGCGCATAGTCGTCCGAGAACTCCGGGTCCCGGATCAGCCGGGTCAGCAGCACGCACCGCGCGACACCGTCGCAGTCACCCAGCTCGCTGGTCAGGTCGACGACGTAGCTCGTCTGACCACCAGTATCCGCGTTGCGGCCCAGCTCAAGGTCGGAGCCCCGGATCAGCCCATGGATGCTGACCTGCAGTATCCTGATTCCTTCGATTTCACTCACCTGTCTGCACTCACCCGTTTCAGTCCCTGCACATGCCCGATTCTAGGCTCGGTGACGCCCTGCAACTGTTGGCCAGGCCCCCTTGGCCGGCTCAGGCGCAGTACAATCCCCATCATGACGGATGTTCCCGAGTTGATACGCGCACTGCTTTCGCCGCTGATTGCCGCCGGGCTGCTGAGCCGGCGGGACGCGAGTGTCTTCGTGCTGTCAGGGCCCGCCCAGGGCGTGAGCCGTGTCGACGGGCTGACGCGGGACCGGGTCGCCGCGATGCTGCCGGGCAGCCTCCGGCTTCACGTGACCACGCTGCCCGGCGCGTCCGCGCAGGGGTTCGTGGTGTGTGCGCACGTGTTCATCCACGACGGCTCCGCCGAACGTGACGTCGCCGCAGCGTACCGGGAGGCACACGGCGCGGACGAGGGTATCCGGCTGCTGGGCAGCCGCCCCGGCCGGCCGGATGAGGCGGGGCCGCCGGGCGCGCCGGCCAGGCACGCTCTGGCCTGGGAGCTGGACACCGACTCGAGCCTGCTGGTGGTCACGCTGGCACGTTTGAGTGCCGGGGGTGACGCGCCGCTGCAGTACAGGTAATACTGTGCCAGGCCGCGTGCCTGACCACCAGGAGGACTGATCTGCTGTATGAGTACGACCGAAGCGATCCTCGAGCGCGATGCAGCGCACAACTCCATGCTCTTCTCACCGGACCTGGTGCTGACGCACGGCCAGGGCATTCACGTGTTCGACGCGGACGGAAAGCGGTACTACGACTGTCTGGCGGGGATCGCCGTGGCCAGCCTCGGCCATGCGCATCCGCGTCTGGTGCGCGCCATCTCGGAGCAGGCGGGCAGGCTGATGAGCTGCACGCAGAACCTCGGGAACGACGTGCGTACCGAGCTGGGCGAGAAGCTGGTCGTCGATCTCGGCCGACACGTTGAGGCCGACCATCTTGCGATAGGCCTCGATGGCGCTGCGCGTCTGGGGTCCGGTCAGCCCGTCGATATCGCCCGAATAGAGGTTGAGGCCGGCAAGGATGCGCTGGACCTCCGCGATCACCGGATC
>ERZ869909.3114-NODE-3114-length-9989-cov-4.158192_pt1 | contig 9989 bp, 13 predicted proteins | sample MGYA00520892_ERZ869909 | MGnify/ENA primary metagenome ERZ869909 (study PRJEB32215, sample SAMEA104723947) | bioreactor metagenome | biome: bioreactor; feature: anaerobic bioreactor; material: water | place: China | collected 2015-03-12 ... | reverse complement strand
AGGGCTGGAGCGTGGAAGAGGCCGAAAAGGCCCTCGCGCCTGTGCTTGGCTATGAGCCTGATGCATCCCGGCTGGAGGAAGCCGACGCGGCGGCGTGAGGGGTTTGCTCAAGATTAGCTGAAACCCCGGAAGCGCGAAGCGCTATCCGGGGACTCTCTCCGTATCACCTGCAACAGGTCCCGGATCGGCTACGCCGTCCGGGAGTTCATAGGCTGTTTGGAGCTTACCCCCCACACGCCTCGCACGCCGGATCGCGGGCCAGCTTCACCGTGCGAAGGCCGCCCGAAAGCCCGTCGACGATCTGCACGCGGCCAATGAGCGGCTCGCCTGCGCCGGTGATTAGCTTGATCGCTTCCAGCGCCATCAGCGTGCCGACAATGCCGGTGATCGCGCCGACAATGCCGGTAACCGCGCAGCTTTCCGCATCGGGGGGAATGTCCGGCACCAGACAGCGATAACAGGGCGCGTGCGGCCCCAGATGCGGCGCGAAGGTGGAGACCTGCCCGTCCCAGCGGCCCACCGCGCCGGAGACCAGCGGTATACGCGCCGCAATGGCTGCATCATTGACGGCGAAGCGCGTCGCGAAGTCATCGCAGCCATCCAGCACCAGATCGGCGCCCTCCAGCAAAGCGGGCAGATTGCTGGCGTCAGCGAGCAGGCGGTGGGTTTCGATCTCTATTGCCGGGTCCAGCGCGTGAAGCGCATCGCGCGCGGCGTCCACCTTCGGGCGGTCAATATCGCTTGTGCGGAAGAGAACCTGCCGCTGGAGATTATCGAGGCTCACCGTGTCGGGATCGACAAGTGTGATCTGGCCAATCCCGGCAGCGGCCAGATAGAGCGCCGCCGGTGCGCCCAGCCCGCCCGCGCCAATCATAACCACGCGCGCCGCGCCCAGCTTTGCCTGACCGGGGCCGCCGATTTCCTTTAGAAGGATGTGGCGGGCATGACGGTCAATATCGGTCTTGCGCACCTTCACGCATCCTTTCAGGCAGGGTTCATCAACGCCATAGCACGCTAGCCTTGAAACGGTCCAAGGGAGGTGTCTCATGGCACAGGGGAATGTACGGGGAATTTCACGGCCACACCTGATCGTGGCAACGGCGCTGGGTCTGCTTGTTTCGGCGTGCGCCACACAGGAAGGCTATCGCCAGCGTGCCGCACTGCATCTGGGCCAGTCCGCCGATGCGCTGATTGTCGAGCGCGGCTCTCCGCTTGCGCGCGATTATCTCAGCGATGGTTCGCAGGTGTGGACCTATTTCGTGGCCGAGCAGCGCCACGATCCGGGCGGCTACACCACCATTCCGCGCGAGCGCCGGATTGTCTGGACCGACCGCAGGGGCAATCAGCACGTCCGCATCGAGCAGTATGAGGAAACCGTCTACACGCCGCCGCGCAGCTGGATGGTCGATTGTGAGACGCGCTTTGTTGTCAGCCCGGACGGGATTGTGCGCGATTTCCGCTTTGAGGGAGATGCCTGCCGCGCGCCTGAGCTCAGCTGACACCGCACCGGGCGCAGCAAGGTGTGAATAGGGCGGAGCTCGGCACTGGCGGCGGGTGGCAAACCGCGTCAGCCTGCGCGGATGATGGATACGCCCGCCAAATCTCCTGCTTCGGCCGATCTTGACGGCCCGGTGCTCGATTATCTGGTCAATGGCGGCTCCCATGTCTTCCTCACCGGGCGGGCAGGGACCGGCAAGACCACGCTGACGCGCGCCGTGCTGGAGCGTCTGGGTTCCAGCGCCGCCGTGCTGGCGCCCACCGGCGTTGCCGCCATGCAGGCGGGCGGGCAGACCCTGCACGCCTTTTTCCGCCTGCCGCCGCGCCTTGTGGAGCCCTCCGATATTCGCCGCCTGCGCAATGCGCGCGCGGTGAAGGCGCTGAAAACCCTGGTTATCGACGAGATTTCCATGGTGCGCGCCGACATGATGTGGGCGATCGATGCCAGCCTGCGCCTGAACCGGGAAAGTTCGGAGCCCTTTGGCGGGGTGCGCATGATCGTCGTCGGCGATCTCTCCCAGCTTCCTCCTGTCGTGCGCGATGAAGAGGCCGGCTATCTGGAGATGGCCTATGGCGGGCCGTTCTTCTTCCACCCGCCCGCGTTCCGCGATGCGGGGTTTTCCATGCTGGAGCTGACCAAGGTCCATCGCCAGGCAGACCCGGATTTTGTGCAGATACTCAATGCCGTGCGTACCGGCGAGCTGACGCGCGAGGAGGGCGCTGTGCTCAATACGCGCGTGACGGGCCGGTCGGGGCTGGAGGCCAGCGCCACCCATGTCGTGCTGACGCCCACGAACGAGGCTGCTTTCCGCATCAATGCGCAGCGCCTTGATGCCCTGCCCGGCAAGCCGGAACTGATCGAGGGCAAGACGAGCGGCCAGTTCGATCAGCGCATCATGCCGACTGATGATCCGCTGATCCTGAAACGCGGCGCACGTGTGATGCTCTTGAGGAATGATCCGGGCGGGCGCTGGGTCAACGGATCACTTGGAGAAGTTGTCGGCTTTGCCGAGGCCGGTGTGATGGTGAAAATCGGCGATGAGGTCCACCGCATCGAGCCGGTGCAGTGGGACCGCCATGCCTATAGCTATGACGCGGCGGCCAAGGCGCTGAAGAAGGAAACGGTCGGCAGCTTCACCCAGATGCCGCTGCGGCTCGCCTGGGCGATGACCATTCACAAGGCGCAAGGCCTGACCCTGGACCGGGTCTATCTCGATCTGCCGGGCCGCCTGTTTGCACATGGCCAAGCCTATGTCGCCCTGTCACGTGCGCGCACGCTGGAAGGGATGGAGCTGTCACGGCCCTTGCGCCCGTCCGACATTATTGTCGATCAGCGCATATTCGACGTGAAAAGCTATTGCGATCCTGCGCCTGCCCGGCTTGAGGGCTAGACTCCGGTGGAGCCAAAGCCGCCCGTGCCGCGCTCGGTCTCGTCCAGCGTTTCAGCCGGTATCAGCTGGGCCTGTACCACAGGCGCTATGACCATCTGGGCAATACGCTCGCCGCGGCGCACCACGAAGGGTTCGCGCCCGTGGTTTATGAGGTTCACGCGCAGCTCGCCGCGATAATCGGCATCAATCGTGCCAGGCGTGTTGACGCAGGAAATGCCGAACTTGGCAGCAAGTCCGGAGCGGGGCCGCACCTGCGCCTCATAGCCCTCGGGCAGGGCAATCGCGAGGCCGGTCGGGATCAGCTGCCATTCGCCCGGTTGCAGGGTGACCGGCGCGTCTTCGGGGAGCGCGGCGGGCAAATCCATACCCGCCGATCCCGGTGTCTGATAGCGGGGAAGATCCAGGCCCGCAAAATGCTCCAGCGCCTTGATGCGCACCTGAACCATGAAAGAATCCCCCGCCAGATGGAATTATTGCGGGTTCTCTTCCATCCAGCGTTCCAGCGCGTCAATCCCGTCATCGAAGCTTTCAACTGTAGCGATGATCGCGCCGCGCTCGGAATCCGTGATCGAGCCCATCAGGACGCTGATGGCGTAGTCACCATCTTGGATCCCCATGCTGAGCACGGTGGGCTCCTCCTGCGTGCCGGCGCGGATCATCAGCGGCAGGCCGGCGAGCAGGACCTTGAAGTCGTTCCTGTCGGGCACGATGGTGTCCCGGTCGCACAAAATGGCGCCGGTGCCTTCGGGCAAGGGCGGTAAGTGCAGCGGGCCGGGCCTCGCGGTTGCCTCACGCACGGTGAAGCCTTCGATGACGGTCGGCTGGGCGCCGGCCTCGCCGGGAATGGCGAAGCAGTCGGCAAGAGCGGGCGCACCGGCTACAAGGCTGGCAAGAAGGGCAGCACCGCTGGCGAACAATGTCTTCATGGAGAAACTCCTGATAGCAACCGCAGACGGAGATATCCGATCCAGCGGCCAGAACACGCTGCAGCCTAACGCCGCAAAGGTGTGTTTAACAAGGCCATCACTGAATCGCCCAGCTTTGCCGCAATCACGTCTTTGTGCGCGCGGGCGATATGTTTCACATCATCGCGTCCGACGATCAGCACACTGTTCTCCGCACCGCCCATCGCGTCGCCTGATACGTCATTGGCGATGATAAGGTCGCACCCCTTGCGCTCCAGCTTGGCGCGCGCAAGCGTTTCCAGCGCGCCGCTGTCCGATGCGGTTTCGGCGGCAAACCCGACGACGAGGCGCGGGCGGCGGTCTGGCAGGCTGGAAACCTCCCGGAGGATGTCCGGATTTTCAACAAGCTGAAGGCTCGCAAAGCCCGCCTTGTCGGTTTTCATCTTGCTGGCATGGCGTGTTGCCGGGCGCCAGTCGGCCACGGCTGCGACGCCGATATAGACATCAGCAGGCAGGGCGGCCATCACGGCGTCGCGCATCTCCAGCGCGGTCTGGACCTTGACCAGCTCGGCGCCCGCTGGCGGCTCTATACTCACCGGCCCGGAGACCAGCGTCACGCGCGCGCCGCGCGCTGCCAGGGCGGCAGCCAGCGCATAGCCCTGCCGTCCGGAGGAATGGTTGGAGAGGAAGCGGACCGGATCAATCGGCTCAATCGTCGGTCCGGCCGTAATGATGATGTGCGGCGCAGTCATGTGTTCAGGAGGCCGAGTGCCGCGTCGGCGATACGCATCGGCTCGGCCATGCGGCCCGGCCCGAACTCGCCGCAGGCCATCTCGCCTTCGTCCGGCCCCACAAAGGCTATCCCGCGGCTTTTCAGTGTGGCGAGATTGGCTTGTGTCGCGGCGTGTTCCCACATGCGCACATTCATGGCAGGCGCCATCAGCACCGGCTTGTCAGTGGCCAGCAAGGTGGTGGAAGCCAGATCATCGCACAAGCCATGTGCGGCCTTGGCCATGATGTTGGCGGTGGCAGGGGCAACGACGATCAGCTCTGCCGAGCGTGACAGCTCGATATGGCCCATCTCGGTCTCGTCGGTGAGGGAGAAGAGATTGTCATAGACTTTCTCGCCCGACAGGGCGGCGACACTCATTGGCGTGACGAACTGTTTGGCCGCATCGGTGAGAACGCAGCTGACGCCCACACCGCGCCGTTTCAGCTCGCGGATCAGCTCCAGCGATTTGTAGGCGGCAATGCCGCCGGAAATGATGAGAAGGATGCGCTGGGTCATGTCGTCTCCGCGAGCTGTGCGACACGCAACTGGATCACTGCCGCCCTACCGGACAAAGCGGGGGTCTTCAACGCCCCGGCGCCTGCCCCAGTCGGCGAGAGTGTGCTCGTCGAGTGTGCCGGCGGCAAGGGACTGAAAGGTTTCAGCCAGGTCCGCCTGCGTTGTATCCGTCCTGATGCCGTTGAGAAACAGCGTAATCAGAAACGCCGTTGCAGCAGCGCGCTTGTTCCCGTCCACAAAGGGGTGGTTGCGCGCTATGCCGTTTGCAAGGCTGGCGGCCACGGCGAATACATCCTCGGACCCGTTGGCGTAGGCCATCAGGTTCTCCGGCCGGGCAAAGGCGGACTGCAGCAGGCCCTCATCGCGCAGCTGCAAAGGCGTGCCGCCGCTTTCGGCGAGCACTTCCCCCATCACCGCGAGATAGCCTGCATAATCGGGCAGGCGCACGCTCATCGCGCCAGCGCCTCAAGCGCAAAACGGTATTGGGCCATCGCTTCGCGGCCTGCTTCCACCGTGTCGTCATAAGCCCCGCCCGCCGCGCGGATGATCACTCGTCCCGGTTCGGCGATCACGGCGACAGGTTGATCGGGTGAAAAGCCTGCCGCATCCAGCGCAGCCTTGGACAGTGTCACGCCATAGCTGTTGCCGGTCTTGCGCAGCTTGCGCGTCTCGTTGACCGGCGCATCCGCTGGCTGAGCCGTTTCGTGATCAAAGGACTGTCCGGGCCGTTCGCGCATCATGCACCTCCACTCTCCATATAAGCACGCACGTGCTTACAGCGCAAGGCGACCGGTCAGAGCGAGGGCGAAGACCACCCCGATAAGCGCAGCGCCAGCGACCAGGAGGCCTGTGAACCAGAAGCCCCGATGGCGTGTCTGTACCGCGCCTGATGGACCCTGCATGCGCTCGGCGGCTTCGGTCAGGCGCTCCAGCGTGACGGGCAGGGCGACCAGGCTGGTATGCAGGCGTTCCAGATCGCGCAAGACATCGCGTATCCGCCCTTCCGGGCCCAGCTCGCGGCGCATGAAGCGCTCTACGGCAGGGGCGGACGATTCCCACATATCATGGGCGGGTGTGAGGGTGCGGCACACACCTTCCACCTGTACCATGGTCTTCTGCAGGAGGATGAGCTGGGGCTGAAGGTGCATGTCGAACAGCTCTGTCACCTCGAAGAGCTGCAGGAGCACGCGTGACATCGGCACCTCGTCTGCGCGCTTGCCGAATATCGGCTCGGCGACCGAGCGCAGCGCAGCGGAGAAGTCCGCGCGCGCATGGTGCGCAGGCACATAGCCGGCATCGAAATGGGCATCGGCGGCGCGGTCATAATCGCGGGTGAGGAAGCCGTGGAGGATGCGCGCCAGATAGCGCCGCTCCGGCCCTTCCAGCCGCCCTACGATGCCAAAATCGACCGCCCACAGCTTGCCATCGCGGCCCACGAACAGATTGCCAGCATGCATGTCGGCGTGAAAGGCGCCGCGCTCCAGCGCGCAGGTGAGGAACGCATCGGTGATGTCGGAGGCGAGTTTTACCCGGTCGATGCCCGCCGCTTCGACGGCCTCGATATCGGTCAGCGGGATGGCGTCGATCCATTCGGTGGTCAGCACGCGCTTGGCGGTCAGCGGCCAGATCACTTCGGGTATGTGGAGGTTCTGCGCGGCCACGGCGGCTTCCATCAGCTCGCTGGCGCCGGCTGCCTCCATGCGTAGATCCAGCTCCAGAACCAGAGAGCGGGCAACCGTTTCGACAAAGGCGCGCGGCTCCAGGCGGCGCGAGGCCGGGAAGAAGCGTACGGCGAGCCCTGCGCCCATGCGCAGCACGGCAATATCCTTGTGGATGCGCTGATCGATGCCCGGACGCAGCACTTTCACCGCGACGGTTTGGCCATCATGCGTGACCGCCTTGTGGACCTGAGCGATGGAGGCCGCGGCCGCGGGCGGGCCGAATTCGGCAAACAGCGTCTCTACCGGCGCTTCCAGCTCGGCCTCGATCACCTTTCGGGCCTCGGCGTCCGGGAAGGGTTTCATCCGGTCCTGCAGGCGCGACAGGCCGCGCGCGAAATGTACGCCCACCACATCGGCTCTGGTGGCCAGCACCTGACCCAGCTTCACATAGGAGGGGCCCAGCTCTTCAAGCGCGCGTGCCAGCCGCTCGCCGGGATTGTCCGCCCGTCCGCGAATGGCCACAAGGCGCGCCACCCGCCCCGCCAGACGCGCAGGCGCCGGAAAGACGGTCTGGTACTCGACCGGGAACATGGCGTCATGGCGCGCCAGCGTCCAAGCCGCGCGGATAAGCCGGAAGAAGGTGAAGACAGGTCCAAACATCACAGGGGCGAGGTTTAGGCGGCAAAGCCCGGTTTGGCGAGAGGGGGCATGTGCGGCGCAATGTCTGCAAGGTGGCTCAGCCCTGATGTTCCCGGACTGACAGGTGCGCCGTCATCGCAGCGAACACTGCCACGCCTCCCGCTCCACCCAGCGCGAGTGCAAGGCCTGCCCGGCCCGGCTCATCGGCCAGAGTATTGATGGGCATCAGCCATGGAAAATAGATCCCGTTCTGCGCATTCCATGCCGTGAGGGCGAAGAACGTGCCCGCTATGCCCGTCGCCAGTGCGGGAGCGAAGCTGGCAAAACGTAAGGCGACCCAGAGCTGGATGGCGACCAGCAGGGTGGATGCGGCCAGCATCTTGCCAAGGCTGGCCGCATAGGCGGCGATGTCGCCCCCCCCTGAGGCGGCTATGGCGGGCTTTGCCAGACCGGCAAGCATCGCGGCCCCCGGCACAGCCAGAGCCACCAGCGCTGTCATGGCAGCCCCCAGTCCCATTACCATCACGGCCTTGGAGGCATAGAGCCGCCAGCGCGGCAGGGGCAGGGCGCGTAGATAGTCCCAGCTTCTCGGGCCGTGCTCGGCCTGCGCAGCCAGCACCGTGATTGCGGTCATGCTCATGGGCAGCATGAACTGGGCCCAGATGGCGGTTGTGCCTTGCAGCCAGCTGTCCCAGCTTCGCGGCTCATCCAGGCGGACCATGTTGGCGAAGGTGAACACGGCAAGAACCACAGGCGCGGCCAGAACCATCAGCCCGGACAGGGACCGGCGCAGCTTGGCGATCTCGGCGTGAAGCGGGGCGAACGCAGCGATCGCGGTCATCAGGCAACCCTTTCAAGAGGGATGGCGGGGGCATCCTGGCCAGTGGCGTGGCGATAGATGCTCTCCAGCGATGCACTGCCGGGCTGCAAGAGGAAAACATCAATGCCGGCCTCGACCAGATGGCGGTTCAACCCGGCCCGTGCCTCTGCCCCGCCGCGACTGGCCGGTTCGCGCAGCAATACCGGTTCAGCCCCGGCGATGATCTGATAGCCCATGCGCTCGGCAATCTGGCAGGCGCGCGTATCATCGCTGGTGGCGATGCGCAGCTCCGGCGCAGCAGCGGATTTCAGCGTGGCCAGCGGGCCTTCTACTACCAACCGTCCGTCATGGATCACACCAACATGGGTGGCCGTCTGCTCCACCTCGCTGAGCTGATGGCTGGAAATCATCACAGTCGCGCCGGTCCGTTCCGGCAGTGTACGCAGGAAGCGGCGCATGTCCGCAATACCATCCGGGTCCAGCCCGTTACCCGGCTCGTCAAGGATCAGAAGACGCGGCGCGCCAAGAAGCGCGCGGGCAATCCCCAGACGCTGGCGCATGCCAAGGGAATAGCCGCCAACCCGCAGGCGGGCTGCCCGCTCGTCCAGCCCGGTGAGGCGCAGCACACGGGCGATCTCGCCCTCGCCCAGTCCAAGAAGCCGCCGTGCAATGTCCAGATTCTCCGCGCCGGTAAGCTGGGTGTAAAATCCGTGAGCTTCCAGAAGAGCTCCGGTCAGGCGGGCGGTCCTGAGGCGCTCGCGCTGCGGGTCGCAGCCAAGGATACGGATACTGCCCCTGTCCGCGCGCAACAGGCCCAGGAGCATTTTCAGCGTGGTGGTCTTGCCTGACCCATTGCGTCCGAGCAGCGCATAGACCGAGCCCTCCGGCACGCTGAGACTGACATCGCTCACGGCCTGATGCTGACCAAGGCGGCGGGCAAGATGCCGGGTTTCGATCGCGATACTGTTCATCCGAGGTTGATGCCCTTTAAGTCTTACATAAAATTTTGTCATTGACACACTTTAAGTCAAGACTAAAAATTGTTCATAATTGGATCGGGAAGGCTGGCCATGACGAAGAAGGGTGAGGCAACGCTGCGCAGGCGGCTCTCAAGGCTTGGCCTGGCGGCAAAGCTTGTTGCGGGGCTGGCAGCAGGCGTTCTGGCGGCCGGCAATATTGTCGCCCCGGTGGTTCTCGTCGCGATTGGCAATCCGCCGCCGCAGGGCATGAGCGGCATTCCGGTTGCGCTCATCTTCTCCCTGTCTGCTTTCGCCTATCTCTATGGGGTGTGGACGCTAGGCGTGACCTTCAGCGCCCTGGCGCGGGGCGCCAGCCTGTTCAGCCCGGCCCTGTCTGCGGGCCTGCGCCGGGTCGGGCTTGCCCTTGCGGCCGGCGGCGTCATCAGCATTGCCGTGATGCCGAATCTGCTGCGTATGGCAGGCCATACGCAGGGTTCGTATCTGCACTTTGACCCCGGGGCGATGGCATTGATACTTACGGGCGGCGCGGTGTTCCTGCTCGGCGGCATCATTGACCGCGCGGCGCGGCAGGAAGCCGCTATGAGCGAGTTTATCTGACCATGCCGGTACGGGTGACACTCGATGCGCTGATACTGCGGCGGGGGATCAAGGCGCGTGATCTCGCCGCCGAGATAGGCCTGTCGGAGACGCAGCTCTCACTCTTCCGGTCGGGCAAGGTGAAGGGGATACGCTTTTCAACGCTTGCAAGACTATGCGCCGCGCTCGATTGCACGCCGTCTGACCTGCTGGATTACGACTTTCATCCCGA
>ERZ869909.3113-NODE-3113-length-9991-cov-3.857172_pt1 | contig 9991 bp, 6 predicted proteins | sample MGYA00520892_ERZ869909 | MGnify/ENA primary metagenome ERZ869909 (study PRJEB32215, sample SAMEA104723947) | bioreactor metagenome | biome: bioreactor; feature: anaerobic bioreactor; material: water | place: China | collected 2015-03-12 ... | reverse complement strand
CACCTCGCCCCCCGACACCTCGACCCCGCAAACGGATCCAGGCACGCCCATGCTCCAACGACTCGCTGACCAGCTCTTCTGGATGGCCCGCTACCTCGAGCGCACCGCCGGCACCGCGCGCCTCGTCCGCCTCGCCCACACCGTCGCCCATGAGCACGACCCGGACGCCGCGCGCGCCGCGATCATCGGAGCCCTGGGCCTGGTCTGGCCCCAGCCACTGCAGAGCGCTCGGGTGGCCCCGCCCGCCAGTGAGCCCGCGAGCGAGCCCGCCAGTGCACGCGACAGCCACCCGGCCAGCGAGCCCGACGTGCTCGACTGGCTGGTCTGGGACCAGGGCGGCGACGAGTCGGTCCACGCGACGCTGCGCACGGCCCGCGCCAACGCTCGGCGGAGCCGCGAGGTGATCAGCGCCGAGCTGTTCCGCGACATCAACGAGGCCTGGCTGTGGCTCGTGGGCACCGACGCCGCCGCGTCGTACGACGACGACCGCGTGGCGTTCCTCGACCGGGTCGAGTCGTGGGCGCACCGGCTGATCGGGACGACGAGCGCGACGATGCCCCGTGACGAGGCCCGCGCGGTCATCGAGCTCGGCCACTGGATGGAGCACGCAGACCAGGCGGCGCGCCTCGCGGCGGCGTGCACCTACCTGCTGGACGACGTGTCGCCGGCGGCGCTGATGCGCGGGTGCGGCAGCCTCGCGGCGCTGCGCCGAGTGCAGGTGGGGGCCGTGGGCGCACCGCACCTCCAGGCGTGGCTGCTGAGCGACGCGTCGAGCCCGGCGTCGGTGTGCATGAGCCTGGACCAGTGCCTGATGCTGCTCGATCAGCTGCGGCCGGAGCTGGCGCCGCACGCCTGGGAGGCGGCCTTCGTGGCCGCTTCGCGCGCGCGCGCTCGAGCCTCCGTGCTCGACGCCCGCGCGCTCGCCAACGCGGACGTGCAGTCGGAGATCCGCGACGCCGTGACCCACCTCAACCAGCTGGGCGAGGCGCTGTTCCGGGCGCTCAGCTCGCCGGAGCCCGAGATCTGGCGCGCGGTCACGGCAGCCGACGAGGACGAGGCCGGCGGCACGAGCGAGCCCACCGCCCAGAAACCCAACGCGCAGAATCCCGGCGCCCAGAATCCCGGCGCCCAGAATCCCGGCGCCCAGAAGCCCGGCACAAACGAGTCTGGCGCCCGGGAGTCCGGCGCTCAGGAGCCCGGCGGCGACGCGGAGCAGGCGCAATGACGCTGCTGCTGGGCATGTCATGGGACGTCCCGTCCCGTCCGGCGCTGCAGCTCACCCCCGCGGCCCTGCAGGACGAGCTGCTCGACACGACGTGGGGCTGGGGGATGGCGTGGTACCCCGACGACGGCGCGGCGGCGGCGGTCGTCAAGGACCCGGCGTCCGACGCGGACGTGTCGATCAATCGCGCCCTCGCGGACTGGCCGCGCTTCGTGTCGTCGATCTTCGTCGGTCACCTGCGCGGCGCGGCTCGGCGGCGCACGCTGCAGGATACCCAGCCGTTCGCGCGCTCGTGGGCCGGTCGGGACTGGCTGCTGACCCACAACGGCGACCTGCGCCACGGCTTCCGTGAGCTGCTCCCGCTGGCTGGCGGGTCAGCGCTGGAGCCGGTCGGCCACACGGACTCGGAGCACGTGTTCTGTCACCTGATGGAGCGCCTGCAGGAGGCCGGCCTGCGCCGCCTGGCGGACGTCGACCCGGAGCGGCTGGCGGGCTGGTGCCGAGCGCTGAATCGCCACGGTACGCTGAACCTGCTGCTGAGCGACGGGACGGACCTCGTGGCCTACAGCTGCGCGTTCGGGTACCGGCCGCTGCACCTGTGCCGGATCGCGCCGCCGGGGCAGGGCGGTGTGCTCCGCGCGCCGGACGTCGAGCTGTCGCTGGACGACCACGACGCGGACACGCGCACGGTGAGCCTCGTGGCCTCGACGCCGCTGCTGGCGCCGGATGGCGCGTCGCCGGTGTGGGCAGCCGTCGCCCCGGGGACGCTGGTGGTGCTGCGCCGAGGGGACGTGGTGGCGCGCAGCGGTCCGTGCCCACCGGAGTGGCTGGTGCCGCCGGAGCGGTCCGTGGGCGCTGCTCGCGTCGCGCCGCCCGGGTCGTTCGGGGATGAGCTGCTGGCGGGCGGGGCGGCGTGGGCGGGGGCGGAGCCGGAGCTCACGGTTCGTGAGGTGGTGCCGCTCATCGCGCAGCCTGCCGTCCAGCCTGCCGTCCAGCCTGCCGTCCAGCAGACCGTGCAGCAGGCGCTGTTCGAGGCGGCGCGGGCGATCGCGGCGCCGGAGATCATGCGCGCCGGCCTGGCGCGGGAGCTGGGGGAGGACCAGGTCGACGAGGTCGCGTCGCCGCGGGTACTCACGACGGTGCACGAGACGGTCTACCGGTACACCGATCCGGTTCTGCACAGCGCACACCTGCTGCGGTTGCGGCCGGTCGACGACCTGGATCAGCAGGTGCTGGACTACCGGATCGAGATACACCCGCGCGCGCCGATGCGGGCGTACGAGGATGTCTTTGGCAACCAGACGGTCGAGGCGGTCATTCGGGAGCCGTACACGGAGCTGCGGATCGTCGCGACGTCCCGTGTCTTGCTGCGTGGCCACGCCCGCCAGCGGTTGCGGACAGCGGATCGGCAGCAGCGCATCCCGCTGGTCTGGATGCCGTGGCAGCAGCAGATGATGACGCCGTACCTGCTGCCGGCGGAGCTGCCGGAGTCACAGCTGCAGGAGCTGTCGGACTACGCCATGGGGTTCGTGATCCGGCAGGACTTCGACCTCGTGGAGACGCTCAAGGACATGAACGCGACGATCCACAGGGATTACAGCTACATGCCTGCGTCGACGGCGCTGCACACGACGCCGTGGGACGTCTACGTCGGGCGGCGCGGGGTGTGCCAGGACTTCGCCAACCTGTTCATCACGCTGGCGCGACTGCTCAACCTGCCGGCGCGTTACCGGGTGGGGTACATCTACACCGGTGGCGGGTACGCGCACGCGGAGCAGGGTGACGCGTCGCATGCGTGGGTGGAGGTGTACCTGCCGCGGATCGGGTGGCGCGGGTTCGACCCGACGAACGGGTGCACGGTGGGGCCGGATCACGTGCGGGTGGCGTGCGGTCGGCACTTCCTCGACGCGACGCCCACGTCGGGTGTGTTGTACCGGGGCGGGGCAGGTGAGCAGCTGTCGGTGCGGGTCCGGATGACGGTGGAGGGGGGCTGAGGGTCAGCCGCGCTGCTCCCACGGTCGCGGGCCGGTCGGCTGGCGTGTCTCGAGGGTGCGGGCGACCTTCTCGTCGAACGCCGCCTCGATGTGGCGGCGCACGTGGTCGCCTTCGAGCACGGCGAGGGCGCGGGCGATGGCCTCCGCGGTGGCGAGGCCGCGCTCGTCGTGTTCGTGGCGCAGCTGGTAGCGGGACGGTCCGTCGTCGGGTGGGATGACGGCGATGGCGTCGCGCAGGGCGGGCTCGCGTCGCACGGCGCGTCGCGCCTGGCCCCAGGTGCCGTCGGGGACGACGAGCGTCACGGGGCGCGGGTCTGCGGCGGCGAGCTCGGCCGTGAGCGGGACGGCGTCCTCGCGGGGAAAGAGCAGGAGCGTGCGCCGCTCGGGGGTCTCGAGGCCGCTCAGGTCCGCGGGTGCGTCGGTCAGGCCGCGCACGTGCACCTCGCTGTTGCTCAGGCAGCGTGCGGCGAGCAGGCCGGTGTTGGTCGACTTGCGGGCCTCGCGGTAGTGGAGGACGAGCGCGAGGCGGGTACGCGTGGGGATGGCGGAGATCAGGGCGCACATGCAGAATTCGATCTGCAGCCCGCAGTCGGTGCAGCGCGGACGTCTCAGGGAGCGTGAGCCCATGGGGCGGTTACCGGGGCAGGAGGTGGGTCTGGGCCCCACGCGTGGCGAGGGCCGCAGAGGGTGCGTGCTGCGGCGCGGCGCCGTCAAGGGCTGATCGCGGGCCCGTCGCCTCGTTCGCCGGGTCGGCGTCGGGCGCCGCGTGGCTGGCGGAGATGCCCAGGGCCATGATGACGAGGATCGCCGTGAGCAGCGCCAGGGTCCGGCGGAAGGTCGCGGTGAGGTCAGCCGAGCGCCAGAGCACGATGAGCAGCGACAGCGCGGTGATGACGGCGCCGTGGGCGAGCGACATGCGGCCGGCGAGGACCGGGAGCCACGCGCCCAGCAGCAGGCAGAGGGCGGCGACGCCGCGCACGATGCGGCTCACGCGCTCGCGCGGGACGCCGCGGCGCTCGAGCACGGTGAAGATGGTCTGCGTGCCCAGCCGCAGGTCCGTGTCCACGTCCTTCTCGTCCTTCATCGCCGCGAGCACGGACCAGCCGCCAAACGCCAGCAGCAGCGCGATGATGAGATCAGGCCCGTGGATCATCGCGATCGGGGCCAGCGGCGTGCCCATCTGGTACGCAGGCGACGCCGGGTCGTTGAGCGCCTCCTGGATCGTCGGCAGGACGGCCCAGAGCATGCCCAGCAGGAACGCGCTGCCACCCCACAGCCCCTCCAGCTTGAGGTTCGCCGGGAAGTAGCGCTTTCCGCGGTAGAGCGGCGCGTTGTAGAGGTACGAGGCGACGCCGTAGACCAGCATCACCGCAGCCATCTGCTGCCGGGCGAACATCAGCGACCACGTCACGAACGCCCAGGTGACGGTGAGGAACAGCACGTCGTAGCGGGTGACGCGCTCAGGCGCGTCGGGCTGCTCCTCCTGGTCGTCCCAGTGGTCGTTCTGGGCGATCGTCATCAGCGCGCAGATCGTGATGGCGAGTAGCGGCCCGAGCACGTTGCGGTCCAGCGGCAGCACCCACGCGTAGCCCACGAGCGCGACGCCCATCAGCGGCGCCGCGTGCACCATGCGCCACGCCAGCAGCCTGGCCAGCGGTCGGCGGTAGACCAGCACGTACAGCAGCAGCGCGATCAGCGTCTGCCCGATGCTCAGCACCGCCGTGTAGTGCGCCCGCGGGAAGACCTCCATCTTGAGCTTGAACAGCAGCGTCGGCATGATCGCGCCCATGAACATGCACACCGCGTAGGACATGAGCAGCGCCAGGGCCGTGCGCCAGACGCTGCGCGTCCGCAGCCACATGTACGTCCCCGTGAAGCCGACCGCGCCCCACAGGATCAGGCCCTCACCAACGGGCATGCGCCGCTCCGGGGCGATCATCAGCCACGGCCAGCCCTCGGGGAAGTTCGTGATGTACGCGTAGTGGAACCCGTCCCGCCCCAGGATCACGTTGCCCCAGCCGCTCACGACGACGTCGACCACCGGCGGCATGAACCCCAGGAACAGGCCCACCAGCATCACGTTGATGCGCTTCTGCCACGGGGGCGGCGCCAGCAGCGCGACCGGCAGCCCGAACGCGAAGAAGCACAGCCAGTACCAGCTGATGTACAGCAGCAGGTTGCCGTCCACCGGGAATCCGTGGAACCCGACCAGCAGGATCTCCAGCAGGTAGCGCATCGACCCCACGAACACGGCGAACATGAGCACCGTCTCGCCGTGGAACGCCCGCTTCTCCTGGAGCGTGATCAGGTTCTTGAGCCAGCGAATCATCGGGTACCCGCCGGCGCGTCGCCTTCGGGCCGGGTGTCGTCACCGGTCCCGTACGGGAACACGAGGCCACGGCCGAACAGCGCGTCCGGGTCCAGCCGCGCCTTCAGCGCGCGGAAGCGCGACCAGGTCTCCTCGCCCAGGTTCGCGCGCCAGGCGTCCGGCCCGGTCGTCAGCTCTGCCGACAGGTAGCGACGGTAGCCCTCGCGCTGCGCCAGCTCGCTCACCGCCTGCTCGACCTCCTGGATCAGCGGCTGCAGCGCCTCGAGGTCCTCGAGCTCGACGATGACCCAGATGCCGGTCGCCGTGACGTCGTCGGCGACGTCGGTCACGAGCGGCGCGTGGATGCCGCGGTGCGGGATGGCGTAGCGGTACAGGGGCAGCCACGGCAGGCGGTCTTCGTAGCCCGCGCGGATGGCTGCCAGCTGCGCCTCCGCTGCCTCGAGGCGGGTGTCGGGGACCATCAGGGTCCACCAGTAGTGGATCGGCGCGTAGCCTTCGCTCTGTTCGCCGTCGGTCAGCGCGACCTCGTGGCAGGTGCCCACCGGGAACGGGCGCCCGTGGTCCTCCGCGGTGGGGCCCACGTTGAGCTCCGCGCCGACGATGACGCCGAGCTGCCCGACGGAGCCGAAGAGCCACGCGAAGTCCTCGTCCTCCGGCGTGAGCGTGCGCTGCTCGCCGGTCCCGTCGACCAGCTCCACACGCTGGACCTGGCTCCAGAGGCCACCCCACGTCGGGGACGCGCCGCCGAACCCGCCCGCGGAGATGTACCCGCCGACGGAGGGGCCGGGAGGCCCGTCGTTGCGGACCCGCAGCCGCAGCCCGTAGCGGGCGAGGAACCGGTCAGCGTGGACAACCGAGACGCCCGCGCCGATGCGAACGGTCTCGTCGGACGCTCGGCAGACCGAGCGCATGAGGCTGGTCTGGATCAGCAGCTCGTCAGCGGTCGCGAGGGTGTGGCCGTTCATCGAGTGCCCGCGCCCGCGGGTGCGGACGCCCATGCCGGCGCGCCGCGCGGCGCGCACGGCGCGCTGCACGTCCAGCGTGGTGCGCGCCTGGAGCGTGAGGACTTCGTCCCGGGTCCGCTGCATGCGGGCGTAGTCGAGGCGCTCGCCCGCGACGACGGTCGCGCCCAGCGCTTCGAGCACGGCGCGCGGCTCCATGGCGTCGTCTGCCTCGAGGCGAGCGGCCGCCGTCGCGGCGTCGTCAGCGTCCGTGCCGTCAGCGTCCGTGCCGGCGGTGCCTTCGGGTGCCTCGGCCGTCGTCTCGGTGCTCGTCCCCTCGGTCGCAGCTGCGGGCTCGTCGCGCCGGCACCCCGGCAGCAGCAGGGCCGCGCCCAGCAGCAGCGACACGAACCGGGCGGCGCCGGTCCGGCGCGCCGGTCGCCGGGCCCGGATCCGGGCATGGGCGCAGCGCTCGCTGGCGAGGTGGGGGGCGGAGAGCGCGTGAGGGGTCGTCATGATGAGCGGCCGGGTGGGGGAGGTTGGCGGTTGGGCGGCTGGTGGGTGGGGCGACTCGGCAGGAGCCTCACGGAGGCAGGCTCGGGGCCGGTTCAGGGTGGGCCGTTTCAGGCAGGGGCCGTTTCAGGGAGGGGCGGTCCTGGTCGATTCGAGTCTGGCCGGTCCGGTCCGGTGCGGTTCGCTCGGGAGCGGGCCGGCCACGGATCACGAGGGGTGGAACGCCCTGTCCTGCGAGAAGTATCAACATCCGCGACGGTTGAGAAGGTGCGGGTTCCTGAGCCACGCGGGTTGTCTGGCCGCCCCCCCTCACCGGAAGTCGCGGCTGCGCGTCGTCTCCAGCGCGTCCATCGCCGCGGGCGGCGGCGCGCTCCCCAGCCTGGGCAGCCACAGCTCCCGGGCGACGAGGTGCGTCACGCCGTCGCGGCTCTGGATCTTCCCGGTGACCCCGAGCAGCGTCGCCGTCCGGGCGATCAGCGGGAACTGCTCCAGGACCTGCTCCCAGACCACGAGGTTCACGAAGCCGGACTCGTCCTCCAGGGTCATGAACATGACCCCGCCGGCGGTCCACGGTCGCTGGCGGCAGATCACCAGCCCCACGTACCGCGTCTGCCGTCCGTCCGGCAGCGCGCTGACCTCGCTGGCGTCGGGCAGCCCCAGGGCGTCGAGTGTGGGCCGCAGCGGGCTCAGGGGGTGCGCCCGCGCGGAGACCCCGGTGCTCTGGTAGTCCCAGCCCAGCAGCTCGTGCTCGCTGAGGTGGGGCAGGGCGGGGCCGCTCACCCCGCTCGTCACGCCTGCCCCGCCAGCCCTGCGTGTCCCGCCTGCTCCGCCCGCCGCGCCAGCCCCGCTCGCTGCGCCAGCCCCGCTCGCCGCGCCCGGGGCTTCAGCCCGCGCGGCCTCGCCCAGCTGCAGCGGCTCGTCCGGGCGCGCGTGCGCCGCCCAGAGCGCCAACCGGCGATCGACGCCCTCGCTGTCGAACGCCCCCGCCACCGCGAGCCGCTCCAGCGTGTCGTGCCGCAGCGCGCCGCCCGCGCGCAGCGCGGCAGGATCCACGCTCGCCACGGCGTCGCGTATCGTGCACCACCGATCCAGCTCCGCCCGCTGCAGCCCGCCCACCATCCGGAACCCGAGCCGCACCGCGAACCCGAACGGCTGCTCCGGCGCCGGCTCCAGCGTGCAGTCCCAGCTCGACGCCCGCAGGTCCACCGGCAGGAACGTCAGCCCCTCCCGCCGCGCCTCGTCGATCACCGTCGACGGGCTGTAGAACCCCATCGGCCACGCGTTCAGCAGCGCGCACGTGAACGCCGCCCGGTGGTGGCAGCGCAGCCACGCCGTCGCCCACGTGATCAGCGCGAACGACGCCGCGTGGCTCTCCGGGAACCCGTACTCCCCGAACCCGCGGATCTGCTGGAAGACCCGCTCGGCGAACTCCTCCTCGATCCCCTTCGCCGTCATGCGCTCCAGGATGCGCAGCCGGTGGTGCTCGATCGCACCCGAGCGCTTCCACGCCCCCATGTCCCGCCGCAGCTGGTCCGCCTCGCCCGGCGTGTAGTCTGCTGCCGCGACGGCGAGCTTCATCACCTGCTCCTGGAACAGCGGCACCCCCAGCGTCCGGCGCAGGATCGGCTCCAGGATCGGGTGCGGGTAGACGACCGGCTCCTCGCCGTTCCGCCGCCGCAGGTACGGGTGCACCATGTCCCCGGCGATGGGCCCCGGCCGCACGATGCTGATCTCGATCACCAGATCGTAGAACGTGCGCGGGCGCAGCCGCGGCAGCATCGCCATCTGCGCGCGGCTCTCGATCTGGAAGACCCCGACCGTCTCCGCGCGGCCCAGCATCGCCCAGGTCTCGTCGCAGCTCGGCGGCAGGCTGCGCAGCTCCAGCAGAGCGCCCTCGTGCTCACGCACCAGATCGAACGTGCGCCGGATGTGGCTCAGCGCGCCCAGCGCCAGCAGGTCGACCTTGAACAGCCCCAGCGCCTCCACGTCGTCCTTGTCCCACTGGATCACCGTGCGCTGCTCCATCGCCGCGTTCTCCACCGGCACGAGCGTCGCGATCGGCTCCGAGCCCAGCAGGAACCCACCCGGGTGGATCGACAGGTGCCGCGGCGCCCCCTCCAGCTCCGCGCACAGCTCGAGCCACGCGCGGTGCAGCCCCGTCTCCGGATCCAGCCCCACCTGCCGCAGCGTCTCCGCTGTGGGCGCGCCGCTCCAGCCCAGCAGGCGCGCAACCCGGTCGACCGTCGTCACCGGCAGGCCCAGCGCCCGCCCCACGTCGCGGCACGCCGAACGCGGCCGATAGCGAATCACGTTCGCCACCATCGCCGCGTGGCTGCGGCCGTACCGCGCGTAGACCCACTGGATCACCTCCTCGCGGCGCTCGTGCTCGATATCCAGGTCGATGTCCGGCGGCTCGTTCCGCTCCCGCGACAGGAACCGCTCGAACAGCAGCTCCATGCGCACCGGGTCCACCGCCGTGATGCCCAGGCAGTAGCAGACGGCCGAGTTCGCCGCTGAGCCGCGCCCCTGGCACAGGATCCCCAGCCGCCGGCAGGTCTCGACGATCTCCCACATCGACAGGAAGTACCCGCCGTAACCCAGCTCCTCGATCAGCCCGAGCTCCCGCAGCAGCTGGGCGTGCACGTCGTCCGGGATGAACCCCTGGTACCGGCGACGGGCGCCCTCGAAGACCAGCCGCTCCAGCCACGCGCGGGGCTCCTCGCCGCGCGGTCCTGCCGGCGTCGGTTGTCATGGTGTCGCGGCTCCGTCGGTTTAGCGGCCGGCGGTGGCGCTGGGCAGGGCTTCCGAGAGCATGTCCGTCACCAGCATGAAGCCGGGCTTGTGGGTGATGGCGAGGTCGGGCCTGGCGTGCCGGATCGCCATCTGGGGGGTGACGCCGCATGCCCAGAAGGCCGGCACCTGCCCGTCCTTCAGGATCGGCGCGTCGCCGAAATCCGGCTTGCCGAGGTCGGCGATGCCGATGGAAGCCGGG
>ERZ869909.3112-NODE-3112-length-9991-cov-93.538128_pt1 | contig 9991 bp, 11 predicted proteins | sample MGYA00520892_ERZ869909 | MGnify/ENA primary metagenome ERZ869909 (study PRJEB32215, sample SAMEA104723947) | bioreactor metagenome | biome: bioreactor; feature: anaerobic bioreactor; material: water | place: China | collected 2015-03-12 ... | reverse complement strand
CCATTCGTCTTGCCGGTAACATGATGGCCGGGCATGCGGTGGTGAAGGTGTTTGCGGGCTTTGCCGGGGCGCTGGGGCTGCTGGGTGTGCTGCCGATCCTGGCGGTGACCGCCGTCTACGGGCTGGAACTGCTTGTGGCGGTCATCCAGGCCTATGTTTTCACCATCCTGACCTGTGTCTATCTGCGCGACGCACTGCATCCGCATCACTGACGCCGGCTTTCAGACCAACTTTCTGCCAATTCCAAAAAACGTAAGGAGCTATGGAAATGACTGGCGATATCGTTCAAATGGGTGCGTACATCGGCGCTGGCCTGGCCTGCATGGGCATGGGTGGAGCTGCTGTCGGTGTGGGCAACGTTGCGGGCAACTTCCTCTCGGGCGCACTGCGCAACCCGTCGGCCGCACCCGGCCAGACCGCGACGCTCTTCATCGGCATCGCCTTCGCCGAAGCGCTGGGGATCTTCTCGTTCCTCGTCGCACTTCTGCTGATGTTCGCCGTCTGATCCTTCAAACCCCGTGATCCTTACGGCCGGATGGTTGCCATGGCAGCCATCCGGCGGATACGGTGACAAAGGAGGACGTCATGGCCGCAGAAGCCAACAGCGCGGCGGGCATGCCGCAACTCGAAATCTCCACCTTCCCGAACCAGATTCTCTGGCTCGTGGTGGCGATGGTCGTGCTTTATCTGATCCTGTCGCGCGTCGCGCTGCCCCGGATCGGCTCGGTTCTGGCCGAGCGGACAGGCACGATCGCCAATGACATTGCCGCTGCCGAAACCTACAAGCTGCAGGCCGCAGAGGCCGAGGCCGCCTATCACAAGGCGCTCGATGACGCCCGCGCCGCTGCCGCCAAGGTAGTCGACGAGGCGCGCGCCGAGATCCAGAAAGACCTCGATGTCGCCATCGCCAAGGCCGACGCTGAAATCGCCGCGCGCTCTGCGGAATCCGCACGCCGGATCGGCGAGATCCGCGAAAGCACGATGGAGGCCGTAACCGTGGTCGCCAAGGATGCCACCAAGGAAATCCTGTCGTCCTTTGGCGTCAAGGCTGATGCACGCTCGGTCACCTCGGCGGTGACTGCGCGTATCAAGGGAGGTGCGGCATGAAACTGCGTCTGGCACTGATTGCAACGCTCGCTGCCAGCCCGGCGCTGGCGGCAGTCGAAGGCAAGCCCTTCTTTTCGCTGCACAATACCGACATCGTTGTGGCGATCGGCTTTCTGATCTTCATCGGCATCCTGATCTATTTCAAGGTTCCGAAGATTATCAACGGCCTTCTGGACAAACGCGCCGACACCATCCGGAGCGAACTGGAAGAGGCACGCAAGCTGCGCGAAGAGGCGCAGGAACTGCGCGCCTCGTTCGAGCGCAAGAAAGCCGAAGTCAAGGAGCAGGCCGAGCGGATTGTTGCCAAGGCCAAGGCTGACGCCGAACTGGCGGCCCAACAGGCCCGCGCAGACCTGGAAGTATCGATCGAACGCCGGCTGAAGGCAGCCGACGACCAGATCGCCTCGGCCGAGGCTGGCGCTCTGCGTGACGTGCGAAACAAGGCGGTTGCCGTGGCCGTCACTGCCGCGGCGGACCTGATCGCCCGGAACATGAACCCGGAAGACGCCGGCAAGCTGATCGAAGACTCGATCAAGACGGTCGAAGCACGGTTGAACTGATCGCGCCGGCAACCATCTGACAACCCCCGGACCGCAAGGCCCGGGGGTTTTTCGTGCAGATGACGCTGGACAAGCTGCCACCGTTCACTATTTGCTGCACGCGCATCACAGCCGTCGGAACCCGCCCCATGGATCAGATATTAACACTCGCCGGGCAGAACCTGCTGTCGCCCGTCATCCTGTGCTTCGTACTGGGTCTGGCAGCGGCGCTTGCGCGATCTGACCTGACTTTCCCCGAGGCGATTGCCAAGGGCATGTCGCTTTATCTGCTCTTTTCCATCGGCTTCAAGGGCGGGGCCAGCGTGGCCGAGCACGGAGCCGATCTGCGGTTGGGTCTGGCCGTTCTGGTCGGGGTGGTGCTGTCGCTTATCCTGCCTTTCGTCGCCTACGCACTTTTGCGCGGGCTGTCGCGCGGAATTTCGGCCACCGATGCGGCGGCCGTGGCAGGGCATTACGGCTCAATCTCGATTGTCACCTTCGTCGCCATTTCGTCGCTGTTGCAGGCGCGCGGGATCAGCATTGAGGGCTATATGGTCGCCGTTGCCGCCGCGATGGAGGCACCGGCCATCGTATCGGCGCTGTGGCTGGCCACGCGCAGCGGCGGGGGCGGAAAGATCACCCCCGACCTGTGGCACGAGATCCTTCTGAACGGCTCAATCGTTTTGCTGCTGGGTGCCTTCATTATCGGTTGGATCACCGGCGAACGCGGACTGGCCGAGATCGCGCCGCTGATCGTCACGCCGTTCAAAGGGGTTTTGTGCCTGTTTCTTCTGGATATGGGAATTGTCGCGGGCCGGGGTCTGCGCAATGCGCGCGGCATTATTACCCCCGGTGTTCTGGCTTTTGGTGTGTTGATGCCTCTGGTGGGCGCCACATTCGGGGCGCTTGCCGGGCTGGCACTTGGCCTTAGCGTGGGCGGGCTGGCAGTGATGATGGCGTTGACGGCATCGGCCTCGTATATCGCGGTTCCGGCGGCGATGCGCGTGGCCCTGCCCCGCGCCAACCCCGCGCTTTACCTGACCCTGGCGCTCGCGATAACATTCCCCTTCAACCTGACACTGGGCATTCCGCTTTTCATGGCGCTGGCCAGCACCCTTGCCGGAGGCTGAACGATGAAAATGCATGCGGCAAAGCGCGTCGAGATCATGGTCGAGGCGGTTATGGAGAACCAGATCACTCGCAGCCTTACCGCCGCCGGGGTGACGGGCTTCACCATTCTGCCCGTGCTCGGCGGCTCAGGCCGGTCCGGGCAATGGACGCGCGAAGGTTCAGTCAGTCGCGCCAGCGGCATGATCGCCGTTGTCTGCCTGATTGCGCCACAGCGTCTTGATCACCTGCTCGAAACCCTGTTCCCCGTCCTGAATGACCATATTGGTGTCGTCAGCGTGACAGATACCCAGATCCTGCGCGCTGAACGCTTCTGAAGGGCGAAAATCCGGGCGCTCTCCGTGATTACGGCTTGTCGCATGGCGCTTTTGCTTCCTAGACTTGACTTGGGCGGCAAGCTTGATCCCCGCCCGCCAGTAAAGGAGTAATGTACATGGGACGCCGCGACGACCTGATTGCCCGCTACGCCGACGATCTACGCAACAAATGCGGGATCGAACCCAACATGGACCTGCTGACCAAAGTCACCATCGGCTGTGGCCCTTCGATCTATGACGCCGACGCTGCCACTGTAGCCGCTGGTCAGCCGCATGAGCTGGAGACCGTCAAGAAAAGTTATCTGATCAAGAAACTTGGTTTGACCGATGGTCCGCAACTGGACCAGGCGATCAACGCCGTGATCGAAACCTACGGCCACTCTGAGCGCAACAAGTACCGCCCGGTGGTTTACTACATGCTATGCAAGCATTTCGGCAAGGAAAGTGTCTATAGCTGATACCCCGCGCCGTTTGCATAAAATGCCATACATTCGTTGTTTGCCCGCCACCGTCCAATCTGGCATTGTCTGAACATGGACCAGGACGGTCCGGGGCAGATACCGAATTCCCGTGTGTAGTGCGAAGGGCACGTGGGGGATGATGGGGGTTCCGGGCGGCCGGGGCCCCCATTTTGGGATCAGGGCGCACCGCGGGGCATAGGTGTGGTGCCCGCCTTGTAAGCAGACCAGTCGTCCACCTCGGGGTAAAACTGGCGACGCCATGCGCGCACGCGCGGGTTCATCACTCGCCGCCACAACGGCGGCACAGCCGCCAAAACAACCATCGCCGGATAGCCAACGGGCAGTTGTGGTGCTTCCTCATCCGAATAGGTCTGCAACAGGGGAAAGCGGCGATCGGGCTTGTAGTGATGGTCGGAATGGCGTTGCAGGTTGATCAAAAGCCAGTTTGACGCCCGGTGCGATGCGTTCCAGCTATGACGCGGCAGGACATGCTCATACCGGCCACCTCCCAGGTGTTTGCGCGTCAGGCCGTAATGCTCGATGTAGTTGGTCAGTTCCAGATGCAGCACCGCAACAAACGCCTGCCAGACGAACAGCGCCAGCCCCACCCAGCCACCGATCAAGAGCGCCAGTGCCAGAAAACCCACTTGCAGCGCGGCATAGCGCCAGAATGGGTTGCCCGGATGCCAGACCGCTCGGCCGCGCCGCTGCAACATCGCCGCCTCGGCCCGCCAGGCCGAACCGGGGCAGCTTGTCAGCACGCGCAGAAAAAAGCGCCAGAACCCCTCGTTATAGCGCGCGGTCACCGGGTCACGCGGGGTGCCAACGTAGCGGTGGTGGACCTGAAGATGTTCGGACCTGAAGTGGCTATACAGCACCGAGGCCAGCAACAGATCGCCCAGCCAGCGCTCTAGGCGGTTTTTCTGATGCAACAGCTCATGTGCATAGACAATCCCCACCGCGCCCGAGGCGACGCCAATACCATAGAACAGGACGATCAGTTCATGCACCGCCAAATGGCCGCTCCGGGTGACCCACCACAGCGTGCCGAAGATCAGCACCAGTTGCACCGGCAGCCAGATCAGCGTGATCAGCCGATACCAGAACAGCTCTGTCAGTGGCGTTTCCGTATCGGGGTTTTCCAGGTTCAGGCCGGTGATATAGTCCAGCAGCGTGATCATCCCGATGCCGTAAAGCGGCGTCAGCACCAGCCACCAGCTGCCCCAGGCTGCACCAATCGCGATCAAGGGCAAGAAAACCAGAGACAACCAGAATGGCAGGGCCGCAGCAATATGGGCGGGGTCTTTGGACATGGGCGCTTCTCCACGCGGTTGGCGCACGCTAACGCAAGGACTTGCGCAGTCCAATAGCCTCTAATGCGGCATCTGCATGGCTCCAGCATTTGCGCATCAGCGTGGGCAACGCGCCGGGGTCGAAATCGGTGCGGAACTGACCACGCTCGGCCTGTGCATCGGTTGGCACATGCGCGACGGCAACCTGCATCGACAGGTGAAAATGGGTGAAGGTGTGCCGCACCGCGCCGGGTGCCAGCTTCCAGTCCGCATCAAGGGGCGGCGCGGGAACGAGGGCGTCGTTCACGGCGAGCCATTCAGTGCAGGGCCACCCGGGCATCCCGCCCAGAAGGCCGCGTGGCGGGCGGCTCTCCAACAGCAGCGCACCATCCGCGCGCCGGGCAACATAGGCGATGCCGTGGCGTTCCGGTTTTGCCGCCTTGGGCACCTTGGCGGGCAAGTCAGCCGCAATGCCCAGCATCTGCGCGCGGCAGAAACCCTGCACAGGACAAGCGGCGCAATCAGGGTTTCGTGGCGTGCAGACCGTCGCGCCCAGATCCATCATCGCCTGCGCATAATCGCCGGGACGGGCGCGCGGGGTCAATCGCGCCGCCAGTTCCGCAAAGCGCGGTCGGGCGCGCGGCAAGGGCGCTGTCTCGGCAAACAAGCGCGCCACCACCCGCTCCACATTGCCATCCACAACTGTTTCAGGCGCATCGAAGGCAATCGCTGCAATCGCCGCCGATGTATAACTGCCGATCCCCGACAAAGCCTGCAAAGCTTTGCGATCACGAGGAAATTCACCACCCGCCGCCGCTACTGTGCGTGCACAGGCGATCAGGTTACGGGCGCGCGCGTAGTAGCCCAGGCCAGCCCATTCGGCCATCACCTCGGCCTCGGGCGCGGCGGCAAGGGCATGAACATCAGGCCAGCGCGCCGTGAAACGGTGGAAATAGTCGCGCACCGTGGCCACTGTCGTTTGCTGCAACATCACCTCGGACAACCAGACCCGATAAGGATCAGCGCGAACCCCCGCCGCCCGTTCAGCAGGACCAACCCGCCAGGGCAGCACCCGCGCGGCCTCGTCATACCACCGCAGCAGCGCCGCCGCGAAAGCCGCGCCGTCGATCTCAAACCTGCCGATTTCCCTAATCCTGTCACACATTCGCGCGAGTCCCGCCCTCTGGCCACTGGCCATGCCAGCCGAAAGGCGTAAGATAGCCCGCATGCGCCCCCGGGCACCAGTCGCGGCCAGCAACTCCGGTTTTACCCATGTCCAAACTCCCTGATTCCGGCAAACCGATCCCCTTTCGGCCTGCCGCCAAATCCCGGCGCATGCGCGGTTTCGAGCCGGCAGCGGGGCTGTTGCGTGAACCGATCCGCAAGGCCGGCGAATCGCGCGGCTTTGCCATCACCCGGCTTCTGACCCATTGGCCTGAAATCGCAGGACGCGATCTGGCGGGCCTGTGCCGGCCGGTCAAGGTCAGTTATGGAAAGGGCGGCCTGGGCGCGACATTGAGCGTGCTTGCGACGGGCGCGGCGGCGCCGCTGGTGCAAATGCAACTTCCGATGCTGAAAGAGCGGGTCAACGCCTGCTATGGCTATGCCGCCATTGCGCGGATTCAGGTCACACAGACCTCCGCACAGGGCTTTTCCGAGGCGCAGGCCACTTTCACCGGCTCCCCGAACATCGCCGCTCCATCGCCACAGGCGCTGACGAAGGCGCGGCAAGTGGTTGACACGCTGACCGACGGTGTGGGCGACAGTGGCCTGAAAATGGCGCTGGAACGCCTTGCCGAGAACGTTCTTACACGACAAAAAGGCACCGGCTCAAAGCCGGTGATCGAATGAGAGGAAATTTGATGCAAAAGAACATGCTGATGATCGGCGCCGCCGTCGCGGCAGTCGCGGTAGGGGGCTATGCGCTGCTAGGCGGCGGCAATCGCCCCGTCGAGACGGCGCCCGGCGTTACCGAGATCACCGCGCAAAGCAACCAGTCCGCCTCGGATCCCAGCGAGGCGCCCGATGTCTCGCGGGTGGAGGAGATGACCCTCGGCAACCCTGACGCGCCGGTGACAATCATTGAATATTCCTCATTCACCTGTCCGCATTGCGCCACGTTCAATCAGGGCGTCTATAAACAGATCATCGAGAATCACGTGGAAACCGGCCAGGTCCACTACATCAAGCGCGAAGTCTATTTTGACGCCTATGGCCTCTGGGCCGCGCTTGTTGCCCGCTGCGGTGGCTCCGATCGCTATCATGGCATCGTCGAAATGCTTTACGCCAGCCAGCGCGAATGGGCAGGCGCCCAGGATGGCGCCCAGGTTGCCGACAATCTGCGCCGCATTGGACGCCGCGCAGGAATGAGCGATGATGAACTCAACGCCTGCCTGGCCGACCGCGACATGGCCACCGCGCTGATGGAAGTGTATCGCGTGAACGCTGAGCGCGATGGAGTCCGCTCGACCCCGTCCTTCATGATCAACGGTCGGCTTTTCAATAACATGAGCTATGGCGAGTTCGAAACGGCGATCGCCAATGCGGGCGGGCAGTAATTCATGAGCGCCAAACCTTTGTCGGGCGTGCGGGTAATCGAACTCGCGCGCATTCTTGCTGGCCCCTGGGCGGGTCAAACCCTGGCCGATCTGGGTGCCGAGGTGATCAAGGTCGAAGCACCCGAGGGCGATGACACCCGCCGCTGGGGGCCCCCCTTCATCGACCGGGAGGGCGAACCGGTCGCCGCCTATTTCCACGCCGCCAACCGAGGCAAACGCTCGGTGGTTGCCGATTTCCGCGCGCCCGAGGGGCAGGAGAAGGTGCGCAAGCTGGTGGCAGACGCTGATGTGCTGATCGAGAATTTCAAGGTCGGCGGACTGAAGAAATATGGCCTGGATTACACCAGCCTGTCACAGGTCAACCCGCGGCTGATCTATTGCTCGATCACCGGCTTCGGGCAGGACGGGCCCTACGCCCACCGCGCAGGGTATGATTACATCATCCAGGGCATGTCCGGGCTGATGTCGATCACTGGCCCCAGCGATGGCGAACCACATCGCGTCGGCGTGGCCGTGACCGACCTTTTCACGGGTGTCTATGGAGCCACCGCCATTCTTGCCGCCTTGCACGAACGACACAGCACAGGTCGCGGCGCGCATCTGGATCTCAGTCTGATGGATTCGGCGGTATCGGTCATGGCAAATCAGGCGATGAACTTCCTCGCCACCGGAACTGCGCCGGGCCGCACCGGGAATGTGCATCCGAATCTGGTTCCCTATCAGGTGTTCGAATGTGCCGACGGCCATATCATCATCGCCACTGGCAACGATGCCCAGTATCATCGGCTCTGTGGCCTGCTGGGGTTGCCAGAACTGATAACGCATCCTGATTACCTTTCGAATGCCGACCGGGTGAAAAACCGCGTTTCACTGGCCGACACCCTGAGCACGGCCACACGGACCCGCTCCAAGGCCGACCTGCTCGAAGCTTGCGAGGCACAGGGCGTTCCCGCAGGGCCGATCAACACGATGGACGAGGTGTTTGCCGACCCGCAAGTCAAGGCGCGCAGGATGGAGCTTGACCTTGGCCAGACGAAAGGCGTCCGCTCACCCTTCGTGATTGACGGTGAGCCCTGCGCCTCGGACCTGCCCGCCCCCGTGCTGGGCGAGGCCGATCGCGACTGAGGCAACGGATAGCCGACTTGGGGGCGAGGAAGGGGGCTTTGCCCCCTCTGGGCCGAAGGCCCATTCACCCCCAGGATATTTTTGAACAGATGAAGGATGCGGCGTTTCTGGTTCTCTCCTGTCGAACCGAAAACCCGTTTTTACGCAACAATCCTTTCAGAAACGAATAAAGGGCCGGATTATCCCGGCCCTTTATCGCTTTTCCTTGAAAGGCAATCAGCTCAGCTTGCGCTCGACCGTCTCGCGCTCGAAGATTTCGATCACATCGCCGGCGCGGATGTCGTCGTAGTTCTCGAAAGCCATGCCGCATTCCTGGCCCGAGATGACTTCCTTCACCTCGTCCTTGAAGCGTTTGAGCGTCTTCAGCGTGCCCTCGTGAATAACCACGTTGTCACGCAGCAAACGCACCCCGGCCGACCGGCGGGCGACGCCTTCGGTAACCAGACAGCCCGCGACCTTGCCGACGCCGGAAACCTTGAAGACTTCTTTGATCGCGGCATAGCCAATGAAACGTTCGCGCACTTCGTCCTTGAGCAGACCCGAGGCCGCCGCCTTGATATCATCGATCAGGTCGTAGATGATCGAATAATAGCGGATCTCGACGCCCTTTTGCTGCGCGGCATTGCGCGCGGTCGCATTGGCCCGGACGTTGAAGCCGATGATCGGCGCGCCCGAAGCCTCGGACAGGCCGACATCCGAATCGGTGATCGCGCCGACGCCGTAATGCAGGACGCGCACCCGCACCTCTTCGTTGCCGACCTTTTCCAGCGCCTGCACGATAGCTTCGGCGGAGCCCTGCACGTCGGCTTTCACCAGCACTGCCAGTTCGGCCACATCCTTGTCGGCCTTGGCGCGCGCCATCATCTGTTCAAGCGTAGTGGCGGCACCAGCGGCAGCGCGCTTGTCCTTGGCGGCCTGCTCGCGGTACGCCGCGATCTCGCGGGCCTGCGCCTCGGTTTCGACAACGTTCAGCACGTCGCCCGCTTCGGGTGTGCCGTTCAGCCCCAGAACCTCGACAGGCACCGAGGGGCCGGCCTCATCGACGCGTTCTCCCTTGTCGTTGACCAGTGCGCGCACCTTGCCCCACTGCTCGCCGACAACAAAGATGTCGCCCTTGCGCAGCGTGCCGTGCTGCACGAGCACGGTGGCAACCGGGCCGCGGCCCACGTCGAGCTTGGCTTCGATCACCGCGCCCATGGCGGCACGGCTCGGGTTGGCTTTCAGCTCCAGGATTTCGGCCTGCAACGCGATGGCTTCCAGAAGCGTATCGAGTCCTTTACCGGTGAGGGCCGAAACCTCGACATCCTGCACATCGCCGGACATTGCCTCGACAACGACTTCATGCTGCAGCAGTTCGGTGCGCACACGGTTCGCATCAGCCGAAGGTTTGTCGCATTTGTTGATCGCCACGATCATCGGCACCTTGGCGGCCTTGGCGTGGTTGATCGCCTCGATGGTCTGCGG
>ERZ869909.3111-NODE-3111-length-9996-cov-5.389656_pt1 | contig 9996 bp, 8 predicted proteins | sample MGYA00520892_ERZ869909 | MGnify/ENA primary metagenome ERZ869909 (study PRJEB32215, sample SAMEA104723947) | bioreactor metagenome | biome: bioreactor; feature: anaerobic bioreactor; material: water | place: China | collected 2015-03-12 ... | reverse complement strand
CGCGCCTTATCTCGCGCCTGTGCCGTTCCGCGGCAAGACGAACGAGCCTGCGTACGTCGTGCATACGGCGGCCGCGCGCGCGCGCATTCTGGCCAGCGCCGAATGCGCCATGGACCGCACGCTGGCCCTGACCGGCGCGGTGGATGCCACCCGGGCGGCGCTGACCCGCGCCGGGCTGGGGGTTGATGACGTCGATCTCTTTGAGGTCAACGAGAGCTTCGCGGCGCTGATGCTGCATTACATGAAACATATGGGCGTGCCGGCCGAGCGGCTGAATGTGCAGGGCGGCGCCATCGCACTGGGCCATGCCATGGGCTCCACCGGCGCGGCCCTTCTGGGCACCGCGCTTGATGCGCTGGAGGCACGCGGCGGCAGGCGGGCGGTGATCAGCCTGTGCGGCGCGGCGGGGCTGGCGAGTGCCATGGTCATCGAGCGGTGCGCGCCATGAACGCCCAGAGCCTGCCCCCCGCCCTCGATCTGGACCTGATGCGCGAGGCGCTTTCAACCAGCACGCTCAGTCACGGTTTGAAGCTCTTGGGCGACCGCTGGACGGTGCAGGTGCTGATGGGCGCCTTCATCGGCATCCAGCGTTTCGATGATTTCCACAACCGTCTGGGCATTCCGCGCCACACGCTGTCGGACCGGCTGAAGGCCCTGGTGACGATGGATATGCTGCGCCCGCGCCTCTATCAGGAACGCCCCGAGCGCTACGGCTATCACCTGACCGCCAAGGGCATGGCGATGTATGACGCCGTGCTCATGGTCTGGGACTGGGAGCACCGTTTTGGCGACCGCGAGATCGCCCTGCCCGGCCGGCTGATTCACCGCGCCTGCGGCCATGCCTTCCTGCCGCAACTGACCTGCCGGGCCTGCAACGAACAGGTCACCATGCATGATCTGCATTACCGGCTGCGCCCCAATCCGCGCCTGCCGCATGACACCGCCCAGCCGATGCGCACGCCACGCGTTTCAGCCAGTGACGGACCCAGCATGAGCCTGGGCCTGCGGCTGGATCGCTGGGCGCTGATGATCGTCGCCGCCGTGACGCTGGGTTGCCGCTATTTCGACGAGCTGAGCCATGTGCTGCGCATCGGCCCTTCGGTGCTGGCGCGGCGGCTGGCCAGCATGGCCGAGGCCGGGCTGCTGAAAACCGAACCCGACCCGAGCGACGGCCGCCGCCGGCTTTACCGGCTTACCCCGGCCAGCCGCGCGCTCTTTGGTTACATCGTCTGTTTCGCGGCCTGGGCCAGCGAGCATCACTTCAATGAGCCCAGTTCCATCGCGCCGGTGCATCGCGCCTGCGGCAAACCCTTCGTGGCGCAGGCCACCTGCTCGCATTGCCACCAGCGCCTGATGCCCTGGGAGGTCGATTTTGAACTTAACCCGGGAGCACAGGCATGAGCGCCGATCTTGCCTTTTTCGCCCAGATCACCGTCAACGGCATCGCCGTGGGGGCGATCTATGCGCTGGTCGCGCTGGGCATCGTGCTGATCTACAAGGCCACCGAGGTGCTCAATTTCGCGCATGGCGATCTTCTGGTGCTGTCGGCCTTCACCGCCTGGGCACTGATCACGCTGGCCGGGCTGCCGTTCTGGATGGCGCTGGTGATCACCGCCGCGCTGGTTGCCGCCCTGGCCTATGGGCTGGATGCGGTGATCATCCGCCGCATCGCCGGTCAGCCGCAGTTTTCCGGCGTCATGCTGACCATCGCGCTGGCCTTCATGCTGCGCGGGCTGGTCAGCATGGGCTTTGGCGCCGAATCGCAAAGCTACCGCACGCCATGGTCCGGCCGCTCGACCGAGATCATGGGCCTGGCCTTCGCCAATCTGGAACTGGTGATCATGGGCGTGGTGATGTCGGTGACGCTGGGGCTATACCTCTTCTTCCGCAACACCCGGCTGGGCGTGGCCATGCAGGCCAGTTCGCAAAACCAGCTTGCCGCTTATCTCAACGGCGTGCGGGTCAAGCGGGTCAACTCGCTGGTCTGGGCGCTGGGCGGGGCGACGGCGGCGATCGCCGGGGTGTTCCTGGCACCGATCACGCTGGTCGATACCTCGCTGTGGCTGGTGACGCTCAAGGCACTGGCGGCCATCGTGCTGGGGGGCTTTGGCAGCATTCCCGGCGCCATTCTGGGCGGGCTGCTGATCGGGCTGATCGAGCAATATGCCGGGGTCTATCTGCCGCATGGGTTCAAGGACATCGCCGCCTATCTGGTGTTGATCCTGGTCCTGATCCTGCGCCCGCGCGGCATCCTGGGCGAAGCCCATGGCCGGAGGGTGTGAGCGATGCGCTTTGATTACCACACCCGCTACCGCGACAGTTTCGCCCTGCTCAAGCAGCCGTCCGACTGGCTGATCTACGGGCTGCTCTTGGCCGCGCTGGCCACGGTGCCGATGCTGGCCAGCGCCTATGTGCTGGGCGAGCTGGCCTATGTCTTCATCCTGTGCATTGCCTCGATGGGGCTGATGGTGCTGACCGGCTATACCGGGCAGGTCTCGCTGGGGCATGCGGCCTTCGTGGCCATCGGCGCCTATGCCCATGCCTGGCTGATGCGTCAGGGCGTGCCGATGCTGGTCTCGATGCCGCTGGCGGCGCTGATCTCGGCGGCGGCGGGGCTGCTGGTTGGCATTCCGGCGATCCGGGTCTCGGGGCTCTATCTGGCGATGGTGACGCTGGCCTTCGCCATTGTCGTCGAGCAGCTGATCGGGCTTTGGCGGCCGGTGACGGGCGGCTTCATCGGGCTGGCGGTGCCGCGTGCCGAGGCCTTCGGGCTGGCGCTGCACACACCGCGCGCCTTCTATTACTTCTGCCTTGTGGTGCTGGTTCTGGTGCTGCTGGCGCTCCTGAACCTCTTGCGTTCGGGTGTGGGCCGCGCCTTTACCGGCGTGCGCGATTCCGAAGCCGCCGCCTATGGGCTGGGCATTCAGGTCAAACGCGTGAAGATCGGCGCCTTCGTGCTTTCGGCCGGGGTGACGGGGCTGGCCGGGGCGCTGCTGGCCCATCACATCGGTTATCTGACGCCCGATGGCTTCACGCTGCTGCTGTCGCTGGAACTGGTGCTGATGGTGGTCATCGGCGGGCTGGGCAGCATGCGCGGCGCGATCCTTGGGGCGGTGCTGATCTCGATGCTGCCCACCGCCATCTCGCGGCTGAAACTGGTGCTGCCGGATGCCGTCTCGCGCCAGTTCGGGCTGGAGATCTTCGTCTTCGGGCTGGTGCTGGCGCTGTTCGTGCTGTTCGAGCCGCGCGGCCTCAATGGCCGCTGGCTCAAGGCGCGCGCGCTGATCGAATCCTTCCCGCTCTACCGGCGCGACACGTTCAAACGCCAGAAGGCCTATATGAAATCGGAGCGCTACAAATGAGTGCCGCCGCCCTGCTGGAACTGGACAATGTCTCGCTTTCCTTCGGCGGGTTGAAGGCCATCGCCGGGCTGAGCCTGCATGTGAACCCCGGCGAGGTGCTGGCGGTGATCGGCCCCAATGGGGCCGGCAAGACCTCGATGCTCAATCTGGTGACGCGGGTCTTCAATGCCTCGGGCGGGCGGATGCGTTTCAAGGACACCGATCTGCGCCAGACGCCGCGCCAGCGCATCGCGCATCTGGGCATCGCCCGCACCTTCCAGAATATCGAACTCTTCGAGGCCGCCTCGGTGCTTGATAACCTCATGCTGGGCCGGCACCGGTTCGATCAGGGCAACTGGCTGCAACAGATGCTGCGCACGCCCCGGCTGGTGGCGCTGGAGGAAGCCCATCGCGCCGAGGTTGAGGCCGTGATCGAGTTTCTGGAACTGTCGCCCTGGCGCAATGCGCCGGTGGCCGGGCTGCCCTATGGGGTGCGCAAGGTGGTGGAACTGGGCCGGGCGCTCTGCACCAGGCCGGAGCTCTTGTTTCTGGACGAGCCGGCCTCGGGCCTCAACCCCGAGGAAACCCGCGATCTGGCCTTCTGGATCGACGATATCCGCAGCGATCTGGGCATCACCGTGGTCATGGTCGAGCATGACATGTCGCTGGTCAATGCGGTCGCCGACCGGGTGATCTGCATGGCGCAAGGCGCGGTGCTGGCCGAGGGCACGGCCGCAGAAGTGCAGGCCGATCCGGCGGTGATCGCCGCCTATCTGGGAACCTGAGCCATGGCCGATCTGCTTGAAGTGCGCAATCTGGAAACCTGGTATGGGCCGATCGTGGCCATGCAGGGCGTCAATATCACGGTGCGCGCCGGGCGCATGGTGGCGGTGCTGGGCGCCAATGGCGCCGGCAAGACGACGCTTCTGAACACGCTGGCCGGGGTGATCGACCCGTTCAAGGGTCAGGTGCTGTTCGAGGGCGAGGAAACCCAGGGGCTCGATGCCGATGCCATCTGCCGGCGCGGTATGGTGCTGGTGCCCGAGGGACGGCAGGTCTATCCCTTCCTCTCGGTGGCCGATAATCTGGCCATGGGCGCCTTCACCCGCAATGACCGCGACGCCATCGCCGCCGATCTGGCCCGCGTCTATGGCTGGTTTCCCCGGCTGAAGGAACGCGAGCGCCAGCAGGCCGGGCTGCTGTCGGGCGGCGAGCAGCAGATGCTGGCCATCGGCCGGGCCTTCATGTCGCGCCCGAAACTCCTGATGCTGGATGAGCCCAGCCTTGGCCTGTCGCCGCTGCTGACACGCGAGATCTTCGCCATCGTCAGCCGCATCCGTGACGAGACCGGCACCGCCATTCTGGTGGTCGAGCAGAACGCCGCCGTGGCGCTGGCGCATGCCGATGACGGCTACATCATGGAACTTGGCCGCATCGTTGCCGCCGACAGCTGCGCCGCGCTGGCCGAGAAGGCCGATGTGCGCGAGGCCTATCTGGGCGGCGGCGGAGGCCATGGCGAAAGCGGCACCGCCCAGCGCTGGAAACGGCGCAAGACATGGCGCTGAAGGAGACGCCGATCATGGAACACAGCATGACCGCCACGCCCCGAAGCCCCGAAACCGCGCCCGCCGCAGCCGGGGCCGCGCTGCCGCTCTTCGAGGGCCATGATACGCCGGCCAAGGTATTTCGCGCCCGCTGCGCGCTCTGGGCCGAACGCCCGGCGCTGCGGCGCAAGCATCGTGGCCTGTGGAAAACCGTCAGCTGGGCCGAATATTACGCCCAGGCCCGCGCGCTGGGTCTGGCGCTCATGGATCTGGGGGTGGCACGCGGCGAGGTGATCTGCGTGCTGGCCGACAACCGGCCCGAATGGCTCTATGCCGATATCGGCGCGCAATGTATCGGCGCGGTCGGCAACGGCATCTATCCGACCTCCTCGCCCGAGCAGATGCGCCATATCCTCAACGATTCCGGGGCGCGGGTGCTGTTTGTCGAAAACCAGGAGCAGCTCGACAAGGCCATGGCGGTGCGCGCCGACTGCCCGGCTCTGGAGCGTATCTTCGTCATGGAGCGCGAAGGGCTGCGCGGGCTGAGCGACAAGGGCGTCGGCTTCATGGACGAGTTGATGGCCCATGGCGCAGCGCTGGCCGATACGCGCGCCGCCGATTTCGAGGCCGCCATTGATGCCGGGCGCGGCGAGGATCTGGCCTTTCTGGTCTATACTTCGGGCACCACCGGCGCGCCGAAGGGCGCCATGATGGCCAATCGCAACGTGGTATTCCAGCTGACCAAGGCGCCGGAATATCTGGAGGTGGCGCCGGGCGACAAGGCGCTGTCCTTCCTGCCGCTGTGCCATATCGCCGAGCGCATGGCGAGCGTGTTCAACCCGCTGGCGGTAGGGCTGGTGGTACATTTTCCTGAGAACAACGGCACGGTGTTCAACGATCTGCGCGAGGTTGCGCCGCATGTCGTCTTCGCCCCGCCGCGCTTCTGGGAAAAGATGCACAGCCAGATCGATCTGTTCATGCGCGATGCCATCGCCCCGGCGCGCTGGGCCTATCGCCGCGCGCTGAAGCTCGGCGCGCCGATGGTCGAGGCGCAGTTGCAGGGCCAGCCCGCCCCGCCCCCCGGCCCGGCGGCACGGCTGCTGCGCGCGGCGGCGCTGCGCAATATCCGGGTGTTTCTGGGCCTGCAGAATGTCAAATGCGCGCTCACCGGCGCCGCCCCGGTGCCGCCCGATCTGATCCGCTGGTTCCTGTCGATCGGGGTGGAACTGCGCGAGGCTTTCGGCATGACCGAAACCTGCGGCTTCGCCACCGCCACGCCGCGCGGCGGCATCCGGCTGGGCTGGGCCGGGCAGCGCGCGCGTGGCACCGAACTGGCCATCGGCACGGATGGCGAGATCCTGATCCGCGGCCCGAATGTCTTTGCCGGCTACTGGCGCAACCCGGAAAAGACCGCCGAGACCATCACCAGGGATGGCTGGCTGCGCACCGGCGATTGCGGCGAGGTCAGCCCGGAGGGTTATCTGGCGATCCGCGATCGGCTGAAGGATGTCATCATCACCTCGGGCGGCAAGAACATCACCCCCAGCCAGATCGAGAGCCTGCTGAAATTCAGCCCCTATATCACCGATGCGGTGGTGATCGGCGAGGGTCGGCGCTTCCTGACCGCGCTGGTGATGATCGATCAGGAACATGTGTCGCGTTTCGCGCAGGAACGCGCCATTCCCTACACCGATTTCGCCAGCCTGACCCGGGCGCCGGCGGTGATCGACCTGATCCGCGCCGAGATCGACGCCGCCAATCCGCGCCTCGCGCGGGTCGAGCAGATCAAGGATTTCCGCATCATCGGCGAATTGCTGACCGCCGAGGACGAGGAACTGACCCCCACGATGAAACTCAAGCGCAAGGTGATCGCCGCCAAATACCAGGGCCTGATTTCAAGCATGTACCCCGCCTGAGGCGGAAGCGGGGGGAGGATGCATGCAAGACCGACGACACCGCCATTTAACCCATCCAGGGAGGATACCATGAAACTCAATCGTCGTCAGATGCTCGCCGGCAGTGCCGCCGCGCTGGCGCTGGGCACATCGCTCGGCCGTGCTCATGCCGCCGGCGTCCATGACAGCGAGATCGTGCTGGGCACGCATCTTGATCTGTCCGGACCCACCGCCGCCGGCATGCCGCAACTGCGCAACGCCATGCAGCTTTGCATCGATCAGGCCAATGCCGCCGGCGGCATCCATGGCCGCCAGATCCGGCTGATCGTCGAGGACAACGGCAACCAGCCGCAGCTTGCCGTGCGCGCCACACAAAAGCTGATCCGCTCCGACGAGGTGTTTGCCATCGTCAATCCCTTCGGTTCGGGCACCAATGCCGCGACGGTGGGCATGGCCACGGAAGCGGGCACCATCGTCTTCGCGCCCTGGGCGGCTTCGGGGATCATGCATCATATCGCCGGGGGCAGCCCGCTGCTGTTCACCACGGTGCAGAACTATGACAGCACCACCGGGCGCGGCCTTGCCTGGGCGATCGAGAACTGGGGCAGCGCGCGCATCGGGGTGATCTATCAGGAAGGCCCGTTCGGCGATCTGATCCGCGCCGGGGTCAGCGCCGGCATTGCCGCCGCCGGTGGCGAGGTGGTGGCCGAAGCCGCCTATCGGCCCGGTGATATCGATTTCTCGTCGCAAGTGGCGCGGATGCGCGCGGCGGATGTCGATCTGATCGTCGCCGGCACGGTGATCCGCGAAACCGTGGGCGTCATGGCCGAGGTCAAGAAACTGAGCTGGGACAGCGTGCGCGTGCTCACCGGCATTCCCGGGCGCGGCACCATCGTCGCGCGGCTGGGCGGCGAGGATGTCGAGGGCCTCTACGGGATCGGCGGCTGGCGCCTGCATGGCAGCGATACCGAAGATGCCGATGCGCAGGGCTTCATGGCCGATTTCCGCGCCGCCTTCAGCATGGAGCCCGACGAGAACGCCGCCAATGCCTATTCCTATACCTCGTGGTTCCTCAAGGGGTTGGAGGCCGCCGGCCGCGATCTGAACGCCGATGGCTTCGTCGAGGCGATGCGCAGCGTGGCTCATGCCGATTTCACCACCTATACCGAACTCGCCTTCGAGAATAACCACGCCATGCCCGAGATGATCTCGATCGATCAGATTCAGGGCGGGCGCTGGCTGCCGGTCGAAGGCCCGTTCTGACACAGCAACCGGCAGGGGGTTCCGGCCCCCTGCCCTTTCCGCGAGGCCCGCTCAGCCGGAATCGGCCAGCCGGCTTTTCAGGATCATGCCGCGCTCTTCGAGGATCGGCACTGCCACGGTGACGAGCAGCGAGTTGATCTCCTTGAAGGCGCGCACCACCTCAAGATGCCAGTTCGAAGTGGCGAGGCTGGCGGCATTGCCCTCCTGCAACCGGGCCAGATGCCGCTCGTGGCTTTCGCGCTCCAGGCGTCGCATCTCTTCCTTTTCGCGCATCAGATGCCGGGCCGAGGCGGTATCGCCCGAGATCAGCACATTCATCGCCAGTTGCACATTGCCCAGCACCCGCGCATGCAGCGCCCGGATCTCGCGCCAGCCCTCATCGGAAAAGCGGCGGTTCTCGGCGGTTTTCTTTTCGGCCAGCGGCAGCAGGGTCTTGGCGATGATATCGCCGATATGCTCCAGATTGATGGCGAAATCGGTGGCCTCGATGCCGCGCCGGGCCTCATCATCGCTCAGTTCGCCGCGGTTGAGCTCGGCGATGAACAGCTTCACGTCATGGTGGCGTCGGTTGATCTCCTGATCGAGCGCGCGCAATTCGGTGATCTGCTGCGGGTTCGACTGCGCCAGCACATCGACCAGCGGGCGGAACATCTCCTCGATGGTTTCGCCCATCAGGAGCAGTTCGCGCTTGGCCGAGGCCAGCGCCAGCGCCGGCAGCGCCAGCGTGTTGCGATCAAGCGCGCTATGCGGGCGCCGGTCCGGGCGCACCGGCACCTGTATCTCGGGCAGGGCGCGCTCGCACAGCCGATACACCAGCGGCACCAGGGGTAACGCCAGCACCACCAGAAGCGCGTTGAAGGCCAGATGCGCATTGACCAGCTGCACCTCGGGGCGCGCACCCAGCCAGCCGGGCAGCGCCGGATCGAACAGCCAGAAGATCATCAACCCGCCCAACGCCGCCGCGCCACGCAGCACCAGATTGCCCAGCGGAATGCGCCGCGCCGGCGGTGACATGCCGCGCGTCAGCCAGACGGCGATCAGCCCGGCGCCGAAATTGGCGCCCAAAAGCATCGGCACCGCCGCCGCCATCGGCAGCACGCCACCCTGCGCCAGCGCCGCCAGCAGAAGCACCATCGCCACCGAGGAATGCATCCCCCAGGTCAGCAGCGCCACCACCACGAAAGCGGTGAAGGGATCACCCTCCAGATAACGGATGGTCGCCGGCAGCACCGCGCTTTCGCGCATCGGCTCGGTGGCGGCGCCGATCATGGTCAGCGACAGCAGGATGAAACCGATGCCCAGCACGATGCGCCCGATCTGGCGAATGCGCCGGGATTCGAATTTCAGAAACAGCACCGTGCCGACCAGCAACAGCACCGGTATCAGCGCCGAAAGATCGAAAGCGAGAATACGCACCACCAGCGCCGAGCCCAGATCGGCGCCCAGGAGCGCCGCCAGCCCGACCGCACCGCTGAGCATGCCGCTGGCGGCAAAACCGGCGGCCAGAACACCGACGGCAGTGGCGCTTTGCAGCAGGATCGCCATCACCGCGCCCGCCCCGGCCGCGCCGGCCAGACCGCCGCCGCTCTGGCGCAGCCCGTCGCGCAGCGCCGCGCCATAGGCCCTTTCCATGCCGGTGCGCACCATGCGCACCGCCCATAGAAGCAGCATCACCGCGGCTGCCAGATTGAGCAACACCATCAATGGGTGCATCGCTTTCGCCCCTTCGAAAAGCGGATGTGGTAGGCCCAGCCGCCGCGCCGGTCAAGCGCTGAGCGCCCGGACCGTCATCATTCTGTTACACTTGCCGCGCCGATACGTCACCTTGCGCGGCGAAACATCTGCGTGCGGGCATAAAGCGCCTCCATCCGGGTCAATCGCTCGGCGGTCAGGCCCCAGTTGCGCTGCTGCACCGCCGCCAGCAACCCCTCGACCAGCACCAGCGGCGAGGCC
>ERZ869909.3110-NODE-3110-length-9998-cov-85.811007_pt1 | contig 9998 bp, 6 predicted proteins | sample MGYA00520892_ERZ869909 | MGnify/ENA primary metagenome ERZ869909 (study PRJEB32215, sample SAMEA104723947) | bioreactor metagenome | biome: bioreactor; feature: anaerobic bioreactor; material: water | place: China | collected 2015-03-12 ... | reverse complement strand
GGTGAGCAGCGCACCAGCAGCACGAATGCCTCGCTGTCACTTTCGCGCGTGGCGGTGTCATCGACACAATAGCCCGCTGGCCCCGCGACAGTGACGCTGCCATCCAGCACGGCCACCGCTGCCGGGCCTGATGACGCCTCACTGTCGCGGTTCGAGGCCCGCGACAGTGACTCGCTTTCAAAGCAACCCGCCAGCAGCAGGCCCGCCAGCAGAGACAGCGTGCTGGACCGCGCCTTAGAGGTCCATGTAGACATGGGCTTCGTCATCGCCACCCGGATGCGTCACCGCACCCTTGCGCGCGCCGCCAACCAGTTGCGCGTATTTCCACAAGGCGCCGTTGGAATAGATCGTCTTGCGCGGCCCTTTCCAGTCGGCCTTGCGCGCGGCGAGTTCTTCCTCGGACAGCGCCACGGACAATTCACCCGTAATCGCGTTGATGGTGATCATGTCGCCATTCTTCAGCAACGCGATCGGCCCGCCATGGGCCGCCTCGGGGCCGACATGGCCCACGCAGAATCCGCGCGTCGCGCCCGAGAAACGGCCATCGGTGATCAGCGCAACCTTCTTGCCCATGCCCTGGCCTGAAAGCGCGGCGGTGGTCGCCAGCATCTCGCGCATGCCGGGGCCGCCTGCCGGACCCTCGTTGCGGATGACGATGACCTCGCCTTCTTCATACTGGCGGCTTTTGACGGCCTCGAATGCCTCTTCTTCGCATTCGAAAACGCGCGCCGGGCCGGTGAACACCTGCTCATCCGCGCTCATCCCGGCCACTTTCACGATCGCGCCCTCGGGGGCAACATTGCCCTTCAGGCCGACCACGCCGCCGGTTTTCGTCAGCGGCGCCGCGGCGGGGTAGATCACTTTTCCGTCGGCCTCGCGAGCGACGATATCCAGCTCTTCGCCCATTGTGCGGCCGGTGGCGGTCATGCAGTCTTCATGGATCAGGCCAAGCTTGCGCAACTCCTTCATCACCACCGGCACACCACCCGCTTCATAGAGGTCTTTTGCCACATATTTCCCGCCCGGCTTCAGATCGACGAAATAGGGCGTGTCACGGAAGATGTCGCAAACATCGAAGAGGTCGAAATCGATCCCGGCTTCATGGGCGATGGCGGGCAGGTGCAGCCCGGCATTGGTGGAGCCCCCGGTGCAGGCCACGATTCGCGCGGCGTTTTCCAGCGATTTGCGGGTGACGATATCGCGGGCGCGGATGTTCTTTTCAATCAGGTTCATCACGGCTTGCCCCGAGGCCTGACCGTATTCATCACGCGATTCGTAGGGTGCCGGTGCGCCCGAAGAATTCGGTAACGCCAGACCGATCGCCTCCGAGACACAGGCCATGGTGTTGGCCGTGAACTGCCCGCCACAGGCCCCTGCCGAGGGGCAGGCGACGCGTTCCAGCACCGCCAGTTCGGCATCCGAATAGTTCCCGGCCTGATGCTTGCCGACCGCCTCGAACACGTCCTGCACGGTCACGTCCTGCCCGTTCAGCCGCCCCGGCAGGATCGACCCGCCGTAGATGAACACCGATGGTACATTCAGCCGGACCATGGCCATCATCATGCCCGGCAGGCTCTTGTCGCACCCGGCCAGCCCCACCAGCGCATCATAGCAATGGCCGCGCATCGTCAGCTCCACCGTGTCGGCGATTGCCTCGCGTGAGGCCAGCGACGAGCGCATCCCCTCATGCCCCATGGCGATGCCGTCCGTCACGGTGATGGTGGTGAACTCCCGCGGGGTGCCGCCGCCCATCTTGACCCCGGCCTTGACGGCCTGCGCCTGCCGGTTCAGCGCGATGTTGCAGGGTGCGGCCTCGTTCCAGCAGGTCGCCACGCCCACCCAGGGCTGGTGGATTTCCTCCTCGGAAATCCCCATCGCGTAGAAGTAAGAGCGGTGCGGCGCGCGGGCCGGGCCCTCGGTCACATGGCGGCTGGGAAGTTTCGACTTGTCGAAACGCTGGTTGGTCATGGCTGGTCCTCCGGCAAACGTGCTGAGCAAGGGATAAAGAATGGGGCAGAGAGGGGCAAGGTGCGATGATGCGCGCCTTTGCCGCGCTTGCCGCGGCGTGCGTGCTGGGGTAGCGCGGTGAAAAGCCGATGGATACGCCATGAACACTGCCCTGCGCCTGCTGGACAAGCTCCCTTTGCAAATCGCCCTGATCCTGGGGCTGGTGCTTGGGTTTTCGCCCTTTGTGCCCGAGCCGCATATCATCGAGAAGCTGCGCATGCTGGGGCAGGGGACACTGACGCGGCCGCTGGATATCTTTGATCTGTTCTACCACGCGGTGCCGCTAGGATTGCTGGTGGCGAAACTGGCGCGGGTGGTCTGGCTCGCACGCCGGCAGTGACCGGCGCGTAAAACCGTATCGACAAATGCCGCGCCCGGCGCTATGGAATCGCCCATGATCGAACGCACCGCGCCCTTTGCCATACTGCGACGTCGACGCACCCGCGCCTGACGACCGATCCCGCCTGTCTTGCAGGCACTTCTTCCCGATCCCGCCCAATCCGTGCATTGACTTGGCCAAAAGGCTTTGGCACGTCTTGCACTTCACTCCGAAGGCATCCCCATGATTGCATCCGTTCTGCCCACCTATAACCGCGCCCCCCTGACCTTTGTGCGGGGCGAAGGCTCCTGGCTGATCGAAGCCGATGGCCGACGCTTCCTTGACATGGGCGCAGGTATTGCGGTGAACGCGCTGGGTCATGCCCATCCCGCGCTGGTCGAGGCGCTGAGCGCGCAGGCGCAGAACCTCTGGCATGTCTCCAACCTCTATCAGATCCCGCAACAGCAGGCGCTGGCCGATGCGCTGGTGGAAAAGACCTTTGCCGATACCGTGTTCTTTACCAATTCCGGCACCGAAGCGGCCGAGCTGGCCATCAAGATGGTGCGTAAATACTGGCATGAGCAGGGAGAGGAGCGGGTAACGATCCTCACTTTCGAGGGTGCCTTTCATGGCCGCTCCACCGGGGCCATCGCAGCGGCGGGGTCGGAAAAGATGACTAAAGGCTTCGGCCCCCTGATGCCGGGCTTCAAGGTGTTGCCTTGGGACGATCAGGAGGCGCTGGAAGCAGCGCTTGATGACAGCGTGGCGGCGGTGATGATCGAAACCGTGCAGGGCGAGGGCGGTATCCGGCCCTTGTCTGAATCCCGCCTGAAATGGCTGCGCGAGGCCTGCGACCGCACCGGCGCGCTGCTGGTTCTCGATGAGGTCCAGTGCGGCATGGGCCGCACGGGCAAGCTTTTCGCCCATGAATGGGCGGGGGTGGACCCCGATATCATGATGGTCGCCAAGGGTATCGGCGGTGGCTTTCCGCTGGGTGCGGTGCTGGCCAGCGAAAAGGCGGCCGCGGGCATGGTCGCAGGCACGCATGGCTCTACCTATGGCGGTAACCCGCTGGCCTGCGCGGTCGGGCTGAAGGTGATGGAGATCATCGCCGATCCTGGTTTCCTGTCCGATGTCAGCCGTAAGGCGGGACTGCTGCGCCAGAAACTCGAAGGACTGGTGGCGGAACATCCCGACACTTTCGAGGCGGTGCGCGGCTCTGGCCTGATGCTGGGGCTCAAGTGCCGCAAGTCCAATGCCGACCTGGTCACCGCCGCGCGCGATGCCGGGCTGCTGGTGGTCCCTGCGGCAGACAACGTCATCCGCCTCCTGCCCGCGCTCAACATTCCCGACGACGACCTGGCCGAGGCCGCCACTCGCCTCGGTCAGGCCGCCACCGCCCTGGAAACGGCGTGAGCTTCATCTGTTCTCAAATATCCTGGGGGTGAATGGCCGCAGGCCAGAGGGGGCAAAGCCCCCTTTCCCCGGCTCCTCGAAAGTCTCAAGTGATGAACCATTTTCTCGATATCCATACCACTGACCCCGCAGCCCTGCGCGCCATGATCGATCAGGCGCACGCCATGAAAGCCGCGCGCAACGGGCGGGGTCACGCCGCACCCGATGATCAGCAACCGCTTGCGGGGAAGATGGTGGCGCTGATCTTTGAAAAGCCGTCGACCCGCACGCGCGTCTCGTTCGATGTTGGCGTGCGACAGATGGGCGGGCAGACGATGGTGTTGTCAGGCTCCGAGATGCAGTTGGGCCACGGCGAGACCATCGCCGACACCGCCCGCGTATTGTCGCGCTATGTCGATCTGATCATGATCCGCACCTTCGAGGAATCGGTGTTGCAGGAACTGGCCGAGTTCGCCTCGGTCCCGGTGATCAACGGGCTGACCAACCGCACGCACCCCTGCCAGATCATGGCCGATATCCTGACCTATGAGGAACATCGCGGCCCCATCGCGGGCAAGAAGGTGGTCTGGTCGGGCGATGGCAACAATGTCTGCGCCTCGTTCCTGCATGCGGCCGGACAATTTGGCTTTGACTTTACCTTCACCGGCCCCCCGCCGCTGGACCCCGAAGCGGCCTTCGTCGCCTTCGCGCGAGAGCGTGGCAGCGATGTGCAGATCGTGCGCGACCCTATGGAAGCCGTGCAGGGCGCCGATCTGGTCGTCACCGATACCTGGGTGTCGATGCATGACAGCCAGTCCACCAAGGAGCGTCGCCACAACCAGTTGCGCCCCTATCAGGTCAACGAGCGCCTGATGGCCGCTGCAAAGCCCGATGCGCTGTTCATGCATTGTCTGCCCGCGCATCGCGAGGATGAGGTGACCAACGCGGTGATGGACGGCCCGCAATCGGTGATCTTTGACGAGGCCGAGAACCGGCTGCATGCCCAAAAGGCGGTGATGCGCTGGTGTCTTGAGGTTTGAGCTGAGGCAAGCGTTTGGGGGGCTGCCCGCCCCCCAAACCCCCCGGCCAGAGGGAGGCGCACGCGCCCCCCTCTGGACACCCCCCGTGCGTATTTAGGGCAAGATGAAAGGGTTATCTTTGTGAGAAATCCATTCCTGGCTGACTGGGACGGGCCCTTTGCCCTGCCGCCGTTCGACGCCATCCGCGACGAGCATTTTGCGCCCGCTTTTGATGCAGCTCTTGCCGCTGGACGCGCGACGGTGTCAGCGATCGGGGATAACCCACAAGCGCCTGATTTTGCCAACACGATCGAGGCGCTGGAACTGGCGGATACCTTGCTTGACCGGGTAGCCGGAGTATTTTTCAATCTTGCAGGAAGTGATTCGAACCCCGCGCGCGAGGCGCTGTCACGCGATCTTGCACCGAAACTGTCGGCCTATGCGTCCGAAATCACCGCTAACCGCGCCCTGTTTTCCCGGATCGAGGATCTCTGGGCGCGGCGCGATGATCTGGGTTTGACGGCAGAGCAGGCGCGGGTGCTGATGCTTTATCGGCGCATGTTCATTCGTGCCGGCGCGAAGCTGGATGATGCCGCATCCACGCGGATGACCGCCATCAAGGGACGTCTGGCCAGCCTTGGCACGCAGTTCACCCAGAACCTGCTGGCCGATGAACGCGACTGGTTCATGCCGCTCGACGATGTGACAGGCCTGCCCGATTTTCTGATTACAAGCGCCGCCGCCGCCGCGACCGAGCGCGGGCAGGTGGGACATGTCATTACCCTCAGCCGGTCGCTGATCGTGCCGTTTCTTCAGTATTCGCCTCGCCGCGACCTGCGCCAGCGCGCCTATGAGGCCTGGGTGGCGCGCGGCGCGGGCGGCGGTGAGACGGACAACCGCGGCATTGCTGCCGAGATGCTGGCCCTGCGCGACGAGCGTGCGGCGCTGCTGGGCTACCTCTCGTTCGCCGATTACAAGCTGGAAACCGAGATGGCGGGCAATCCGCAAGCGGTTCGCGGCCTTCTGATGCGTGTCTGGGAGCCCGCGCTGCGAAAGGCCGGGGCAGATGCCAGCGCGATGGAGGCTCTGCTTCAGGCCGATGGCCACGCTGGCCCGCTGCAGGCCTGGGATTGGCGTTATTACTCTGAAAAACGGCGCCGCGTGTTGCATGATTTCGACGAGGCGGCTTTGAAGCCCTATCTGTCGCTCGATGCCATGATCGCGGCCGCCTTTGATGTGGCAAACCGCCTGTTCGGGCTGGAGTTCCGCGGCTTTGATACGCCCCTCTATCACCCTGATGCCCGCGCCTGGGAGGTCACGCGCAACGGTCGCCACATGGCGGTCTTCATCGGCGATTATTTCGCGCGGTCCTCAAAACGCTCGGGCGCATGGTGCTCGGCGATGCGCAGCCAGCGCAAGCTGGGCGGCGAGGTGCGACCCATCGTGGTGAATGTCTGCAACTTTGCCAAAGGTGATCCGGCGCTGCTGTCGTGGGACGATGCGCGCACGCTGTTCCACGAATTCGGTCATGCGCTGCATCAGATTCTGTCGGATGTCACCCATGGCTTCATCTCGGGCACTTCGGTCGCGCGCGATTTTGTCGAACTGCCCAGCCAGTTGTACGAGCACTGGCTGGAAGTGCCCGAAGTGATCGAGCGCCACGCACGCCACTGGCAGACCGGCGAGGCCATGCCCCTTGAGCTGCGCGAGAAGCTGAAAGCCGCCAGCAGCTGGGATCAGGGCTTTGCCACGGTTGAGTTCATTGCCTCTGCCATGGTCGATCTGGCTTTCCACGAAGGACCACCCCCGGCGGACCCGATGCAGAAGCAGGCCGAGGTGCTGGAAGAGATCGGCATGCCGCAGGCCATCCGGATGCGCCACGCCACGCCCCATTTTGCGCATGTCTTTTCTGGTGATGGCTATGCCAGCGGTTATTACAGTTACATGTGGTCCGAGGTGATGGATGCCGACGCATTCGCCGCCTTCACCGAAGCGGGCGATCCCTTTGATCTTGAAACCGCTGCCCTGCTTGAACGTCATGTCCTCTCGGCAGGTGGCTCGGACGAGGGCGAGGCGCTCTATACCGCGTTTCGTGGCCGCATGCCGGGTGTCGAGGCGCTGCTGGAGGGGCGTGGGCTGATCGATGGCTGAGCCAGCTCCCTCATCTGTCTGAAAAACCTCGGGGGAGGTAGCGGCCCGCGGGGCCGCCAGCCCTCTCCAGGTCTATCCCTTGCTTTCGCGGCCAGAGCCGGGGCCCACAGGGTCGGTATGGATAATCACCCAGGCATCCGGGAAGGCGTTGCGCAGCGCATGTTCCAGACCGTCGGCGATCGCATGAGCCTCGTTCAGGCTCAAGGCACCTTCGATCTCCACATGAATCGAGATGAACAACCGGCTTCCGGCGGTGCGGGTGCGCAGGTCATGCCAGCCCCGCAGTCCCGGCCAGTCCTTGGTGATGGTGCCGATCCGGTCCAGCACTTCGGGGGGGGCGGAGCGGTCCATCAGCGCGTGCCAGGCACCCACGCCGATCTTGCCGCCGTTCCATGCCAACCAGGCGGCTGCAGCCAGCGCCACCGCCGAATCGACATGCCCGACACCCCATTGCGCCGATACCCAGAGCGCGACCAGCGTGCCGATGGCGGGGATCAGGTCCGAGAGGTAATGCAGCGAATCGGCGGCCACGACACGGTTGCCGGTGCGTCGTGCGACATGGCGCTGCCACAGGACAAGCGCGCCGGTCAGCACGATCGAGAGCAGCATCACCACGATCCCCGCACCTTCAGCCTGCAGGCGGGCGGGGGTTTCGGCCAGCAGACGCAGCGTTGCAAAGGTAGCGATCACGGCGGCTGATCCCATCACCACCAGCGACTGAAAGAGTGCTGCCAGATCCTCGGCCGAAGTATGGCCAAAGGCGTGGTCCTCATCGGCCGGGCGCGCGGCATAGACGATGGCGACAAGCGCGCCGGCCGACACCAGCAGGTCAAGTGCATTATCCACCAGCGAGGCCGCCATGCTCAGCGCGCCGGTCATCGCCAGTCCCCAGAGCTTGAGCGCAATCAGCAGCAGCGCCACGCTGACCGAGGCAATGCCAGCCGACAGGTTCAGGCGGGTGTGGGAATCGGTCATGGCGGGCGGCCTTTTGAAAGACGGGCACCCGCTATAGCGCGCAGGCGGTGGTGGGCGCAATTCGATCCGTCCATCACCGTCGTTTCTGTGCCTTCGCCGTTTAAGTGAGGCGCGAACCATCTTCACGTGTAACAATTCGTAGGGTTTGGGCAAAACTGGGGCAAGACTTTCCCGCCACCACTTCAAACGGAGCGCGGGACGGCGGCGATAGCCCCACCGCGATGAGGGAGGAAAAAATTGATGTCAACGGCAACGCAAGGGGCCATGCATTCCATTCCGGCCCTGCTGGCACGCAATGCGCAGCAGCTGAGCAATCTGACCGCGTACCGTGAGAAGGAATTCGGCATCTGGCAATCCTGGACCTGGAAAGAGGTCGAGGCCGAGGTCCGCGCGCTGGCACTGGGCTTTCTGGCGCTGGGTATGGCGCGGGGCGATTATGTCGCCATCATCGGGCGCAACCGCCCGGCGCTGTATTGGTCGATGGTCGCAGCGCAATCGGTAGGCGCCATTCCGGTGCCGCTCTATCAGGATGCCGTGGCCGAAGAGATGGTCTATGTGCTGGACCATTGCGGCGCGCGCTTTGCCGTCTGCGGCGATCAGGAGCAGGTCGACAAGGTCATCGAGGTGCGCGAGAAGGTGCCCTCGATCGAGCAGATCCTCTATCTCGACAAGCGCGGGATGCGCAAATACGACCATACCCACATGAACTGGCTGGAAGATGCCAAGGCCGAAGGCCGTGCCGCGCATCAGCGCCTCAGCTCTGAGCTGGACAAGCGCACCGCCGAACTGACCTATGACCACACCTGCGTGATGCTTTACACGTCGGGCACCACGGGCAAGCCCAAGGGTGTGGTTCTGTCCAACCGCAACATCATCGAGGCGGCGAAATCCTCGTCCGAGTTTGACCGGCTGAAACCCACGGATGAAATTCTGGCCTATCTGCCGATGGCCTGGGTGGGGGATTTCATCTTTGCCATCGGGCAGGCTTACTGGACGGGGTTCTGTGTGAACTGCCCCGAAAGCGCGGCCACCATGATGACCGACCTGCGCGAGATCGGGCCGACCTATTTCTTCGCCCCGCCGCGTATTTTTGAGACCATGCTCACGCAGGTGATGATCCGCATGGAAGATGCCGGGCGCACCAAGAAGCGGCTGTTCGACAGCTACATGGCCCATGCCCGCAAGGTTGGCCCGGCCATTCTGGACGGCAAGACGGTGTCGGCCACGGACCGGGCGAAATATGCGCTGGGTGAGTTGTTGGTCTATGGGCCGCTCAAGAATACGCTGGGTCTGTCGCGCATCCGCGTGGCCTATACCGCGGGTGAGGCGATCGGCCCCGAGATATTCGAGTTCTACCGTTCGCTCGGCATCAATCTGAAGCAGCTTTACGGACAGACAGAGGCCAGCGTGTTCATCACCCAGCAGCCCGATGGCGAGGTGCGCAACGATACTGTTGGCGTGCCCTCGCCCGGTGTCGAGGTGAAGATCGCCGAGAATGGCGAGGTGTTCTACAGATCGCCGGGCACATTTGTGGAGTATTACAAGAACCCCGAATCTACCGCTTCGACCAAGGATGCAGAGGGTTGGGTTGCCACGGGGGACGCCGGTTTCTTTGAGGAAGGCACCGGGCATCTGCGCATCATCGACCGCGCCAAGGACGTCGGCAAGATGGCCGATGGCAGCCTGTTTGCGCCCAAGTATGTCGAGAACAAGCTGAAGTTCTTCCCCAACATTCTTGAGGCCGTGGTGTTCGGCAACGGCCGCGACCGCTGCGTGGCCTTCATCAACATCGACCTCAGCGCCGTAGGCAACTGGGCCGAGCGCAATAATATCGCCTATTCCAGTTATCAGGAGCTGGCGGGTCATCCGCGTGTGCTGGAGGCGGTGCAGAGCCATGTCGAGGAGGTCAACGCCTCGGTCGCACAGGACAAGATGCTCTCTGGCTGCCAGGTCCACCGCTTCCTTGTGCTGCACAAGGAGCTTGATGCCGATGACGGCGAGATGACCCGAACCCGCAAGGTGCGCCGCCGTATCGTTGAAGAGAAATACGCCGATCTGATTGCCGCGCTCTATGACGGCAAGGACAGCGTCTATACCGAAACCGAAGTGACCTATGAGGATGGCCGCAAGGG
>ERZ869909.3108-NODE-3108-length-10004-cov-4.272086_pt1 | contig 10004 bp, 9 predicted proteins | sample MGYA00520892_ERZ869909 | MGnify/ENA primary metagenome ERZ869909 (study PRJEB32215, sample SAMEA104723947) | bioreactor metagenome | biome: bioreactor; feature: anaerobic bioreactor; material: water | place: China | collected 2015-03-12 ... | reverse complement strand
GCCAATCATCTGCGCCAGCGCCCCACCGACAGCCCCCTGCACCGGGCGCATCGCCGTTGCATAAACCGCATCGCTGACCTCGGAATCGTCATCGGCTTCCCCGACGGCACCTTCCGCGGCAACGAAGCATTCACCCGCTACCAGTCCGCTCTGGTCGTCAGCCGCCTTCTGGACGTTATCGGCCAGGAGCTGGATGCACGCCAGGCGCTGACCGACGCCGACCTCGCCGCGCTGGCGAACGCCCTCCAGGACCTCGCTGACGAAGTCCTCGGACAGGGCGAGCGCCTGGCGAACGCTGAGGACGCCATCGCAGCCATCGCTGACGGTGTTGTCGTCAACAGCGCCCGCCTCGACGCACTCGAGAGCCTCATCGGCAGCGGGGATTCCGCCGCCATCCAGGACCTGCTCAACCAGCTCGCAGCCCAGCGTGTCGCGCTTGATACCGCGCTCGCCCAGGCCGCCTCTGCCGAGCAGCTCGCCCAGAACGCGATGTCCGTTGCCCGTGCCGCCGCCAACCGCGCTGCCGCCAACGAAGACGCGATCAACAGCCTGGCATGGCTGATCAACGACCACGAGGGCCGCATCTCTGCGCTCGAAGGCCGCCCCGTCGGCGACCTTTCGATCGCTGACCGCATGACCCGCGCCGAGTCCGACATCGCCAACATCCGCGAGTTCGTCATCCTGCTCCGTCGCGATCAGGTCGCCCTGCGCAACCAGGTCGCCGGCATCGCCGAGCAGACCGACGCCAACACGGCCGACATCGCCGACCTTCAGGACCGCGTCGCCGCCCTCGAGGAGAACATGATCTCCTTCAGCGGCAGCATCAACTTCAGCTACCGTGTCGACCGCCTCTCGGGCGCCGGCAACCAGTTCGACGTTGACCGCGCCTTCGGCTTTGGCCTGCCCCGCCAGATGGGCACCGGCTCCACCTTCACCTCCGGTACGCTTACCGCGAACCAGGAAGCCGATCCGGATCTGCGCCTGCAGGAGCACTACGCCGACATCGGCCTGCGCTTCCGCAGCCCCGTCAGCGCCTCGCTGACGCTCAACGTCACGTTCAACCGCGTCTTCGACGGCCAGGGCTCGCCCAACGCGCTCAACGACTTCGAGAGCATCGTCGACGTCTACCTGCGCCCGGCTGACCTGACGCGCGGCACCACCTCATTCACCGGCTACGTCTTCGGCGTCCGCAACTTCAGCGGCACCGTCGGCGGCATCGGTGAAGGCAGCCCGATCGTCTTCACCTTCGGTGAGGAAGTCAGCACGGCCTTCACGCCGTACGTCTTCCGCAGGGTCGATCAGCCCGGCTTCGTGGCCTCGGTCTCGAACCCGCTGCCGTTCCTCGACTTCCTCAACCCCGGCCTTCAGGTCGCGTACTTCGCCCGCACGGACGACACCACCGGCGTCGACACGCACGACCGTGCCGCCCGCCTCACGCTCAGCCCGCTTGACAGCGTGAGCATCGGCGCATCGTTCGCACAGTCCGCGGTCAGCACCAACGACCGCGAGGACCTGGCCAGCGACAACTTCACCACCACCGTGTGGGGCGTTGACGCAAGCGCAGCGATCAGCATCTTCAGCCTGAACGCCGAGTTCGCCAGCGCCAGCCAGCATGATGCGGTCACCGACGTGACCACTTCGTTCGACCCGCTTTACTACGTCGAGCTTGGCGTTGACACCGAGAACATCCCCGTTCTCAACAGCATCTCCGCGAACTACCGCAACATCCCGGCTGCATGGGATCACCGTGTCGACAACCCCGGTCTCGTCAACAACATGAACGCTTATCCGTTCCAGGTTGACCAGAACGGCTTCGGCGTCGACGCGAGCCTCAGCCTGTGGATCGTCGACCTCAGCGCGTACTTCAACTCGTACACGACTTCTGTCCAGAGCGCAGGCAGCACGGACGCCGCTTCAATCACGGCGTTCGGCGTAGACGTTGCGGCCGAGATCTTCCGTGCCGTCAGCGTCACCGCGTTCTTCCACAGCGCTTCGGTCGACGGTGCCCTCGTTGATTCCACCCGCTTCCCGTACCTCGAGAACGATTCCGCTGCCACGGCAGGTGCCACCCGCGTAGACCGCGACGGCTCCCTCGCCACCGGCTTCGGCGTCGGCCTCGAGCACGACGGCGCAGCTGACAACGCACTGGTTCCGAACCTGAACCTCAGCGCGGGCTTCCGCATGATGGAGGCTGACTTCGGCCGCACCATCATCGAAGCTGATGCTGACTACAGCCTGAGCCTCGGCTTCCTGACCGCCACCCCGTACGTCGGGTTCTCGATGGCCAGCAGCCAGAACAACGCAACCCGTCCCAACTCGCCGTTCAACGTCACGCGCATCGCAGCGGGCACCGGCCTTGAGACCGAAGCGTTCGACTTCTTCCTGCGTCCGAGCCTCGTCGGTGCTGTCAACTGGCGCTCGTCGGCCTACACCGACGTCCAGGGCGGCGGCGCACCTGACTACACCGCAACCGAGTTCCAGTTCAGCGTCGGTGTCGCGCTCAACGAGTTCCTGTTCGAGAACAGCGTCCTCACTGTCCGCTACGCCAGCTGGGCCGGCACCAACGTCGCCACGACCATCCGTCCGCACAGCGGCGGCGGCCGCGGCAACAGCGCCAGCCTGATCCACACTGGCGACGTCGACAACGGCATTGATCAGTACGTCAACGGCTTCGAGGGCATCTGGAACTACCACGACCTCGAGTTCGCCTACGGCGTCTATCAGTCCGCCGAAGGCGCTGGCCCCAGCGAAACCGTTGGCCAGGTCTTCCGCATCCGCTACACCGTTAACTTCTAAACCGCAGCTGGCCGCATGGCCAGAGCGGGAAGCAGTCAAGGACGGGACCCCGATCGGGGTCCCGTCCTTCATTCCGGGGCCGGATCCGGCCATCAGCCGCAACCAGCCTGCGCGATTGGCTACAATGAGGCGTGATCAGTACAGCCGAGCTGTTCGACCTGGGAGAGCTGTCAGCGGAACTTGCGGAGCTGCTCTCCGGAGAGCACCCCTGGGATGCCCTGGCGCGCCTCGACGGGTCCCTGGCGCGTGCTGGCTCGGGACTCGAAGGCAAGGTTCACCCGACCGCGGTGCTCGAGGGGGCCGTGCTTGTGGCCAACGGCGCGACCGTCGGTCCGGGCGCATACATCCAGGGTCCTGCCATCATCGAGTCCGGCGCGCGCGTCGGTCACGGTGCATACCTGCGCGGTGGCGTCTGGCTGGCGACCGGCTCGGTGGTGGGCCACAGCAGCGAGGTGAAGCGGTCCATCATGCTTCCCGGAGCGAAGGCTCCCCACTTCAACTACGTCGGCGACAGCGTGATAGGTCGCAACGCCAACCTCGGTGCTGGCGTGAAGATCGCCAACTTCCATGCATTCGGAACAGAGATCAGCTCAGGAGGCCACGCGACCGGCCTGCGCAAGCTAGGGGCGATGGTCGGCGACGACGTCTTCATCGGCTGCAACGCCGTGCTTGCGCCGGGCACCATGGTGGGAGCCCGATCGGTGATCTACAACGGCAGCATGGTCCGCGGCGTGGTGCCGCCCGACAGGATCGTCAAGTTGCGGGTGGTCCAGGAAATCACGGGCCGGGAGGCCCGCTAGGGCATTCCCGGCCATGGTTCCGCACAGGCGGACAGAGGGTTCAGCTGGCGGGTTCGATCAGACCGTAGTCTCCGTCATGCCGCAGGTAAATCACGTTGATCTCTTCAGTATCCGCGTTGCGGAACATGTAGAAGTTGTGACCCAGATCGTCCATCTGAATCGCTGCGTCTTCGGCGGTCATCGGTCTCAGGACGTGGCGCTTGACACGGACGACTTCGGGCACGAACTCTTCGCTGTCGGGCTCAAGCGCAGGGGGGAGCTCCTCGCCGCGGCGCGAGAGCTGGCGACCCTTGTAGCGCTTCAGCTGCCTTTCCAGCTTGTCGACCACGAGATCGATCGCGGCGTACGAGTCCAGACCGCTCTCCTCGGCGCGAACCATGCCGTTGGGCACGTTCAGCTGCACCTCGACCTTTGCGGGCTCGGCGCGGCCCGTGTGATACGACATGACTACCTTCGCGTCGATCACCTGATCGGTGAAGCGATCGAGCCTGTTCAGCTTGTCCTCTGCGTACGCCTTGATCGCGTCGGTGATGTCGAAGTTCCTGCCGACGATGCTGTTGATCTTCATGATGTTGCGCTCCTTCCGTTTCTGTCAACTTGTGAACGGTTCTGCTGACTCCAGCTTACCACTGGGCAGCGCGCTCAAAGTATGACGCTTGTCCCGGTCTGGCCGCATGTATGTTGGCTTTCCAACGCTGTTTGGGCGCGTGCTAAAGTTGATGCTGTGAAGCATGAGAACGAGTGCTGTCCCGCTTACGCGGCTATACAGTTGCTGCAGGAGAAGTGGGTACTTCATATCGTCAGGACGCTGCTGCGGGGCCCTCACGGGTTCAACGAACTCGGCCGCGAGATCGGTGGCTGCAACCCGACGACGCTTACTCAGCGGCTCGTGCGGCTCGAGGGTGCCGGACTCGTCTCCAGGCATGTCCAGTCAAGGATGCCCCCGCGCTGTACGTATGAACTCAGCGAATCAGGCAGGGCCCTTGAAGGGGTGATCGATGCCATCGACGGCTGGGCCAGACATCATCTGGAAGAAGGGTCGGCCGCTGCGGGAAGTGTCGGCAGCGGTGCAGGCGTGCCGACCATGGCAGCCAGCAACTGACTGACTGATTGGCTTGTGCCGCAACGCGGCACGGAAATCCCTTTGTACCCGTGCGGGGTCAGTTCTTTCGTCTGCTGAAGAGTCCCGCGAAGGTTCCGGTGGCCTTGACATCCACCGGCTCCGGATACTGCCTCCGGTACGCCTCGAGCTGCTCGGATGCCTCTTCCAGCTGCCGCTTCAGCCCGGCTGCCGTGTCGCTTATCCGGGAGCTGCGGCCCGTGGCCGTCAGCTGCTCCTTGAGCTTCGCGTTCTCACGTGTCAGCTCCGCAACTGCCTGCCGCAGCTGCGTGATCTCGAGCGTGTGATCCGGCTCGGTACCGTCGCTCACCGGCTCCAGCATCGAGGCTGCAGTCACGGGTGCGCTCGTACCGACCGTGAGTGGCCGTGGACCCGGCATCGGGGTGAGGGCGTCACGGTTGCGCTTGCGCCCACTGGTGCCGGCGCTGAGCTCCGCGCGGCTGCGTTCGATCAGGGCCATCGCCCTGTCGCCCAGGTTCTTGTCGCCAACCGGGCGCAGGATGACCAGGTCGGCTCCGGCAGACTGCGCTTCCGGCCGCACGTCATCCAGGCGCGCGGATTCCGGCGCGATCAGGATGACGGGCACGTGGCGCAGCCGCTTGACCCCGCGCACCTTGCGGGCTACATCGAAGCCGCTGAGTTGCGGCAGTTCTGTGAAAGCGATGACCAGGTCGGGAGTGCCATCCCGCAGATAAGTGAGCAACTCCCGGCCGTTCACCGCCATGCGCACATCGACTCCGTGCACCAGCAGCAGCATCTCGATGATCTGGCGCTGGGAAGCATCCGGCTCGGCTACAATTACGAAACGTTCACTCATCGCAACTGGCAAGATAGCACGGACTATTCGTTTCCGAAGTGCAAACGCACATATTCCGGCCGCGATTGTCCGGATGATTGCCCGGGTGCCCTGGCGGCCGGTTTCAGTCAGTCCAGCTGTTCTGCGTCCTCGGCACGGATCGGAAGGTCGGCCATCAGTACCATCCGTTCGCCCTGCTGCTCGAAACGGACGTCGAACTTCTGATCATCACTCGGGAAGTACTTCGAGATGACGGCAAGAAGCTCGGTCTTCAGCTCTTCCATCTTTCCGGGCGTGAGGCGGGCCCGGTCGTACGTGAGCACAAGCTTGAGCCGTTCCTTGAGCTGGTCCTTGCTGCGCCGGCGCCCGAACAGCCGCAGCATCAGTTGCCCCCGAACAGCCGGCGCAGGGCCGACAGGAAGCCGCCCCTTGGCTCGTTCGTAGTCTCGAACGGCACTTCTTCGCCGCGTACGCGCCGCGCGATGTTACGAAAGGCAGTGCCCGCGCCCGTCTTGCTCGTGTCATCCAGGCTGGCGGGGCTGCCGATGTTCGTGCTGACCAGGATGCGCTCGTCCTCGGGGACGATGCCGATCAGCTTCACGCCGAGGATCTCGAGAACGTCGTTCACCTCGAGCATGTCGCCCCGCTTGACCATCTCGGCGCGCAGGCGGTTCACTATCAGGCGCACCTCGGTTACCTGGCCAGCTTCGAGCAGCCCGATGATGCGGTCCGCGTCGCGCACGCTGGAGACCTCCGGGTTGACAACGACGAGTGCGCCTTCGGCCGCCGCGGCGGCGGTCTGGAAGCCGGACTCGATGCCGGCGGGGGAGTCAATGAGGATGCGGTCGAAGCCTTCGTCCTCAAGCAGCTGCCGGACGACGTCCTTCATGCGATCGCTGGACAGCGCGGCCTTGTCCCGCGTCTGCGAGGCGGCCAGCAGGTAGAGGTTGTCCACCCGCTTGTCGCGGATCAGTGCCTGCTTGAGTTTGCAGCGTCCTTCGAACACGTCGATGACGTCATAGACGACGCGTCCCTCAAGGCCCATCACTACGTCGAGGTTGCGGAGTCCGATGTCGGTGTCGATGACGCATACTTTCTCGCCGAGGCTGGCGAGCGCCGCCCCTACGTTTGCCGTGGTGGTGGTCTTGCCCACACCACCCTTGCCTGACGTCACGACTATGGCTTTGGCGTTCACTCTATGCGTCCTCCATGTGTGGGCTGGGCCGTCCTGAAGGTTGACGGCGCACTCGCCCGGCCCGCGCACTATACCACCCGGGCGGGGTTGAAAATACCGGGGCTCAGGCGGCCACGAGGTTGGCGTACTTGATGTTGAGCCGCTTGGGACCTGCGTCGTCGAACACGACCGTCAACTCGGTCCGCGCCCCTTCGCCCGACACGCCGACGATGGTGCCCGCTCCGAAGCGGGGATGCCTGACGCGCTCGCCGCCCCGGAACGTGATGGTGGATGACTGGGCAGCCATGCTGCCGGGGGGCGGGGCAACCGGAACCGAGGCGCCCTGCCAGCTGCTGCGGGTGGGCGTCGTCGGGCCGGCACCCGTCGCGAGAACCTGGCCGAACACGTCTATCTCGGTCAGGGAGCTGCGCGGGATGTCCTGCAGGAACCGGCTCGGCCTCGTCGGCTCGGTCCGGCCGAACGTCATGCGGGACTCGCAGTGAACCAGGAAGAGCTCGCTCTCGGCGCGCGTGATGCCGACGTAAAGGAGTCGCCGCTCCTCCTCGATTTCCTGCATCGAGGCCGTCGAGGACCGGTGGGGCATCAGTCCTTCTTCCATGCCGAGCAGAAAGACGACGGGGAACTCCAGGCCCTTGGCGTTGTGAAGCGTCATCATCGTCACTGCCTCGTCGGGCAGGCCATCGTTCACGGCGCTGACTGCGCGGTCGTCCACGCTGGCCAGCAGCGCGGCTTCGTCAAGGAACTCCGCGATGGACCCCCCGGCGTTCTCCTCTTCCCATTCGGTTACGGCGTTGCGCAGCTCCTCCAGGTTCTCGAGCCGGGCCTCTGCCTCGAACGTGCCCTCTTTCTTGAGGGCCTGAACATAGTCCGATGCGTCCATCACGTACTTGATGAAACTCGAGGCGGCCATGGTGTCGGCGGCCTCCGCCAGGTCGTCCATCAGCTCGGTGAACTTGCCGAGGCGCGTTGCGGCCGGCGTGCCCCGCAGGACGGTTTCCGCGTTGCGGGCGGCGTCGGAGAAACGGGCATCGTGGCGCTGGGCCCACGATTGGAGCTTCTCCTCGCTCGTCTTGCCGATACCCCGTTTCGGACGGTTCAGCACACGGCGCCAGGCAACGTCATCGGCCGGATTGAGTGCGGCACGCGCGTAGGCGAGTACGTCCTTGACCTCGAGCCGGTCGTAGAAACCGACGCCGCCGACGATCCGGGCGGGCAGCTGGGCGCGGCGCATCGCTTCCTCGACCGCCCGGCTCTGTGAGTTGGTCCGGTAGAGCACGACGAAGTCCTCGAGCCCGAGCTCGCGTTCGGCCATCAGGCGCTGGACCTGCCTGGCGACGAACTCGGCTTCGGCGCGGTGGTCGGCCGCGCGGTAGATCTTGACGCTTTCGCCATCGTCCTTGACGGCGCGCAGGTCTTTGTCCAGGCGGCCGACGTTCTCACGGATAAGCGAGTTGGCGACGCCGATCACGCTCGCGGTGGAACGGTAGTTCAGCTCGAGCCGATAGACCGCGGCGTCCTTGAAGTCCTTCTGGAAGTCCAGGATGTTGCGGATGTCGGCGCCGCGAAAGGCGTACACGGACTGGTCCGGGTCGCCCACGACCATCAGGTTCCGGTTGTCTCCGGCCAGCTGCAGAGTCAGGCGATACTGGGCGTGGTTCGTGTCCTGGTACTCGTCCACGTGGATGAAGGCCGCGCGCTGCTGAACCCGCGCGAGCACCTCGGGATGCGCATCGAACAGTTCTACGCTGCGGCCGAGGATGTCGTTGAAGTCCACGGCGTTGGACGCTCGCAGGCGGTGCTCGTAGCGGCGGTAGACGTCGACAAGCAGCTCGTGTGGAACGTTGGTGGCGCCTTGGCCAAGCACCTGGGCCGGGTCGCTGCTGAGCGCCTCGGGCGTGACCAGGCCGCTCTTGGCGCGGTCGATCAGCGCACGCAGCAGCCGCGGGTTGACGTCGGACAGCCCCTGGACGGTGCCGAGTATCTCCCGGAGCAGGTCCAGCTGGTCGGTGTCATCGTAGATGGCGAAGCCAGGAACAAGGCCGATGGCCTCGCCGTACGTCCTGAGTACCCTGAGGCAGGCGCTGTGGAAAGTGCTGACCCAGATGTCACGGGCGCTGGCGCCGGTCAGCTCGCCCGTGCGCTGGCGCAGTTCGCCTGCCGCCTTGTTGGTGAAGGTGACCGCGAGGATCTGTTGCGGCAGCACGCCGCGCTCCTCGATCAGGAAGGCGATGCGCTGCACGACCGTGCGCGTCTTGCCGGAGCCGGCACCGGCCACGACAAGGGCGGGGCCTTCGAAGTGAAGCACCGCGGCCCGCTGCTGTTCGTTCAGACTCTTGGTAAGGGGATGTTCAGGCACAACCGCTCCATCATAACCGCGGCACAGGGGACTTCCATGTGCAGGGCGGTAGTACAATGGAGGCATGAGCGACAAGGACCAGAAGTTCTATGCAGCCTGGGCGCGGCTGCTCGAGTGGATGCGGGAGTACGCCGCCGAGCGCGAAGGTGTCAGGTTCGTGAAGCAGGCGGACTTCACCGAGTACATCTACCGGATGGAGCGCCCCAAGGCGCTGCCGACCACGATCATGTCCGCCAGCCTGAGCTCAGGGGATGACCCCGTGCTTTTCGTCAGTGTCGCGCAGCAGCACGACACGTTCCGGGAAGTGGCGCTCAATCCGTTCGGCTCGCACGTGCGCCGCACGCTCACTTCCGATGCGTCCGGCGAACACCTTGCCGAGGGCAGGCGCCTGTTCACCCGCGACATGCTCTTTGAGCTTGCCGACAGGCTGTTCGAGACAGCCGCGGCAGTCTGATTCAGGAGGCTTTGACGACAATGGAATTCTGGACAATCATCCGTGACCTTCACAACATCGTCCGCTGGCTGGTGGTGCTGGCCGGCATCTGGGCGCTGGTCGCCGCAGTCATGGGCCTGGCCTCGGGTCGGCGCTTCAGGGCGCCGGACAGGACGCCGGGCCTGGTCTTCGTCTCGAGCCTTGATCTGCAGCTGCTGCTGGGCGTCGTCCTTTACGTGGTCAGTCCGCTGGTGCGTGGGGCGATGCAGATGGGCATGGGCGAGGCGATGAGAACCACTGAGCTGAGGTTCTATCTCGTCGAGCACGCCCTGATGATGGTGCTCGCGGTCGCCGCGGGGCACATCGGCTACTCGCTGTCGAAGCGTGAGTCCCGGGCTGACAGGGCGCGCTTCACCGGGGCAGCGATCCTGTACGCGGTCGCACTCGCCCTGATCTTCTTCGCGACTCCGTGGGGCAGGCCACTTCTTCCCTGGGGCCTCGCCTGAGG
>ERZ869909.3107-NODE-3107-length-10004-cov-4.678453_pt1 | contig 10004 bp, 7 predicted proteins | sample MGYA00520892_ERZ869909 | MGnify/ENA primary metagenome ERZ869909 (study PRJEB32215, sample SAMEA104723947) | bioreactor metagenome | biome: bioreactor; feature: anaerobic bioreactor; material: water | place: China | collected 2015-03-12 ... | reverse complement strand
ATAGCTAATATACCCATTCGTGATTGGGGCAGTCACCTTTCCCCAAATTGCAGGCACAAAAAAACCTGCTAAAAAACAGGTTGTTTTGTTGGTCGGTACGAGAGGATTTGAACCTCCGACCCCTGACACCCCATGACAGTGCGCTACCAAGCTGCGCCACGTACCGACTTAGCGCCTATCATACGGATTATCGGGGGAAAATCAATGCTGCAGCGGCTGACTGCAGCAATTTTAGGCAGCTTCAGCCTGCCAGCCTCGGATCGCTGCTGGCAACGCCTGGCCGGTGTTGATTGGCGCTGACAAATTCATTGAGCGCCGGGAAAGCATCCATCGGCCAGAGGTTGCGAAAGGCGATCCAATCGAGCAAACAATACAGGCAAATGGCGGCGTAATTCCAGTCGTTAAACGCCTGCGCTCGCACCTGTTGTTCTAATACAGCCAACACCTCACCCACCCGCTCGCGCTGCAGGTTAAAGAATAGCTTGTCGTCCTTGGTATCAAAACCTGAGCGCTGGCAAATCAGTAGTTCGACCAATGAGTCGTTGGCAGCATTGATCAGAATGATTTGATTCTCTTGCGGCCAGCTTAAAGCCGGCAATTGCAGCTTCTGGCACAGATAACGGTAGATTAAGTTGGAGTCAAAGATCACCTGCTCCTGATCCACCAGCATTGGAATTTTGCGGGTGGGGTTGAGCCGGACTAAGGTTGCCCGATCTTGTTCGGAGAAGATATTCAGATTGACAAATTCATAGGAGGTATCCGCCAACAGCATACGAATACGGCGCACATACGGGGATGGAATGGATCCAAAAAGTTTCATCGAAAGCTCCTGCGGTGAGTTGCTGCTAGTAGTTACTGTATACGCTGACTGCGACCGGTTGCAAAAATATGCGTTAAAATGCAAAGTATTTTTCACTTCGCCACTTGCCAGACTATGCAATTTTATTGCATAATCATCACGCTTCATTTTTGCTTTATTGCTTATCTTTTGGCCCATGCTCTGCATGGGCTTTTTATTTTCTGCATTCCGCTACCAACAAAGCCTACAGCGCCGGACGCTTGTCGTCTTCGCCAATCCGGCTTGCCACAGCACCCGTTTGCTGTTTGTATTTGGCATCATCCCGCTTGTTGTAAGGCCGTTCGGCTTCACCGGTCATCAGCTCAAAATTCAGGGCGCCGATCTTCATATTGGGCCGCAGTGCCAACGGCAGTTTGCCGCTGTTGTAAAACTCCAGCACAATGTTGCCAGACCAGCCCGGATCAATACGATGCGCGGTGACATGCACCATCAAGCCAAGCCGCGCCAGCGAGGAACGGCCATCCAACCAGCCAACAATATCTGCTGGCAATGTCACCGACTCCAGCGTCACAGCCAGGGCTAATTCCGCCGGGTGTAGAATAAAAACACCATCATCGGCGATTTCAATTTCATCGCTCATCACCGAATTCAGCGCTTTATCAACCGCTGCTCTTGGCCCGCTTAAATCAATGTAAGGCGCGGCATGGGCCTGAAACACCCGAAACTTATTGCCCAGGCGAATATCGACACTGACCCCACTGATCATGTCTTTATCAGGCCTTGGTTCAATGCAAATCCGTCCTTCGTCCAGATAGCGCTCTATATCACGATCACATAATCTCATGCTTAATTTCCATGGTTTTGGCCTGCGCAGCCAGTCATTATTGCTCTTAATCGTTTCACCAGCTAGTCGTCGCTAAAGACGATTTCAGGACTATGCTGCTTACCCGGCAGTGCTGCCAGTTGCTCTATCAGTTGCTGTGCCATCTGCAGGTAAGGCAAGCACAAGGCATCATCGGCCGGATCCTCGCTTAGCAGCAGCGGCAACCCCTGATCAGCACACTGCCGTACCCGACTGTGCAGCGGCAACTGGGCCAGCACCGGCAGCTGGTAACGCTGCGCTAAGTGCTTGCCACCGTCAGTACCAAAAATAGCCTCCTGATGGCCACAGGCGCTGCATTGATAGTAACTCATATTTTCTACCAAACCGAGTACCGGAATGGACACCTGCTCAAACATAGTAATGGCTTTTTGTGCATCACTCAGCGCCACATCCTGCGGTGTGGTCACAATCACCGCGCCGGTGACCGCCAGCTTTTGCGATAACGTCAGTTGAATATCCCCGGTGCCTGGCGGCATATCGACAATCAGAATATCCAGTTCTGGCCATTGGGTCTCGTGGATTAGCTGCAACAAAGCCTGACTGGCCATAGGACCACGCCAAACCGTGGCTTTTTCCGGCGCAATTAAAAAGCCAATGGACTGCACTGCCAGGCCGCCGACGGATTGTGGCAGCATGGTTTTGCCATCCGGGCTATCGGCTTTAGCCTGTGCAAGCCCCAACATGATTGGAATGGATGGGCCATAAATATCCGCATCCAGGATGCCGGTGCGTAGCCCTTCGGCCTGCAGCGCCATCGCTAAGTTGACCGCTGTCGTCGACTTGCCCACCCCCCCCTTGCCGGACGCAACCAGTACCAGGTGGCGCACCTGCTGAAAGGCATAGCTCGGTACACTGTGTTGGGGTGCTCTCTGCTGGGGTGCAGAAGCCATGCCCGTATTCCTTGCCGCGGATGCCTGCTCCGCCCTGGCTGGCTTTGGTGTTGTCTCAATGTTGGGTTGCTTGGTGGTATTCGTGGTCTCAGGACGCTTTGAAGAAAACCAGTTGAACATGCTGCTTGTTCCTTTTCTACTTTTTTGTGCCTTGTGATCAGTTAGTTTGTTCAACAACGCACTTTTTAGGCGGTATCGGCTCCCAATGGGATGCGATCAAGCCGCAGGTATTGTATCATCCATCCATTAATTTTCCTGTATTTTGCCAAGAGTTATCATCGATGTCGAAACGCCAGATCCTGATCACCAGTGCTTTGCCTTACGCCAATGGCCCAATCCACCTTGGCCACCTGCTGGAATACATTCAGACCGATATCTGGTCGCGCTTTCAAAAAGGACGCGGCCATGAGTGCTACTATGTGTGCGCCGACGATGCCCACGGCACGCCCATTATGCTGAAAGCCCAGCAGCAAGGCATCAGCCCGGAGCAAATGATTGCCCAAACCAGCATTGAGCATCAGGCGGATTTTCAGGAGTTTGGGGTTGCCTTTGACCAGTATCACTCCACCCACAGCCCGGAAAACCAGGAACTGGCCAATCTGATTTATCAGCGGCTGGATGCAGCAGGGCATATCAAGCGCAAAACCATCAGCCAATTATTTGATCCGGAAAAACAAATGTTCTTGCCGGATCGCTTTATCAAAGGCGATTGCCCCAAGTGCGGTGCACTGGATCAAAATGGCGACAGCTGCGATGTCTGCGGCGCCACTTACAGCCCGACCGATGTGAAAAATCCGCGCTCGGTGATCTCGGGGGCCACACCGGTACTAAAAGACAGCGAGCACTTCTTCTTCGATTTGCCTGCTTTTGAACAGATGCTGAAAGACTGGACCCGCAGCGGCTCGTTGCAAGAAGAAATGGCCAACAAACTGCAGGAATGGTTTACCGATGGCTTGCAGATGTGGGATATCAGCCGGGATGCGCCTTACTTTGGCTTTGAAATTCCGGGCGCACCGAACAAGTTTTTCTATGTCTGGCTGGATGCCCCTATCGGCTACCTGGCCAGCTTTAAAGCCTTGTGCCAACAACAAGGCATTGATTTTGATGCGTTCTGGTCCAAAGACTCGACGGCTGAGGTCTACCACTTTATTGGCAAAGACATTATCTATTTCCACAGCCTGTTCTGGCCGGCCATGCTGGAAGGCGCTGGTTTTCGTAAACCCAATGCGGTCTATGCGCATGGCTTTGTCACCGTCAATGGTGCCAAGATGTCCAAGTCCAAGGGCACCTTTATCAAAGCCCGTACCTACCTGGATCACTTAAACCCGGAGTACCTGCGCTATTACTTTGCCTCCAAACTGACCGCTGCCATTACCGATCTGGATTTAAACCTGGATGATTTTGCCCAAAAAGTGAATGCCGATCTGGTGGGTAAAGTAGTGAATATCGCCAGCCGCTGCGCCGGTTTTATCACCAAGCGCTTTGACAGCACCCTGGCCAGCACTCTGGCCGAGCCGGAACTGTTCAGCGAGTTCACCGCCGCCGGTGAGCGCATTGCCAGCCATTACGAAAAGCGCGACTACGCCCGCGCTATCCGCGATATTATGGCGCTGGCCGATAAAGCCAATCAGTACATCGATGCCAAGGCGCCCTGGGTGCTGGTTAAAGATGACAGCAAGCAACAGGAAGCCCACGATGTTTGTTCGATGGGACTGAATCTGTTCCGGGTGCTGATGCACTACTTAAGCCCGGTATTGCCACAGATGACCGCACAATCTCAGGCGTTTTTGCAGGATAATTTCGGCTGGCACAATTACCAGCAAGCCTTGCTTAGCCACCGGATTGAGCCATTCAAAGCACTGATGCAACGGGTAGAACCCGCAAAAGTAGCTGCCATGCTGGAAGCATCGAAAGAAAGTCTGCAACCGCAAACGGAGCAAGCAGCGCCGGCAAAACCGGCCGCCAAAACGGACACGGCAAGGCCAGCTCAGGTGGTTGAACCGATAGCTGACACCATCAGCATTGATGATTTTGCTAAGATTGACTTACGGGTAGCACGCATTGCGCACGCCGAGCCGGTTGAAGGCGCTGATAAGCTGATCCGATTAGAGCTGGATATTGGCAGCGAAACACGTCAGGTCTTTGCCGGCATTAAGTCGGCCTACGAGCCGGCTGATTTAATCGGCCGCTATACCGTGATGGTGGCCAACCTGGCACCACGCAAGATGCGCTTTGGCCTGTCCGAAGGCATGGTGCTGGCAGCAGGGCCTGGTGGCAGCGAACTGTTTATTTTATCCCCGGACAGTGGTGCCACCGCCGGCATGCGCGTGAAATAAACCCAACCAGAGCAGGGAGCCGTTATGCAGCAAACCGGAACCATCAGGGCTTTTTCTTCCCTGTACTTCTCCACCTTTTTGATGGTGCTCGGAGCCGGTTTGCTCACCACTTACCTGGGTTTGTTTCTGGCCAAAGAACAGGTCGATCCACTGTGGATTGGTGCCCTGATGTCTTTTTACTACTTGGGCCTGGTGCTGGGCTCCAAGGTTGGCCATAAACTGATTGCCCGGGTTGGTCATATCCGGGCTTTTGTTGCCAGTGCCGGCGTAGTCACCGCCTCCGCATTGGGTCATGGCCTGATCCCCGATCTCACTTTCTGGCTGCTGCTGCGCTTTCTGGTCGGCATGGGCATGATGTGCCAATACATGGTACTGGAAAGCTGGCTGAATGAGCAGGCCGATAACCACCAGCGCGGCACGGTGTTTGCCAGCTACATGATTGTGTCGTATTTTGGCATGGTCGCTGGCCAACTGGTGATTGGTTCCTTCCCGGAACTCGGCCTGGAACCCTTGCTGCTGGTAGCTATTGGTTTTGCCCTGTCTATTGTCCCTATTGGTATTACCCGGCGAATTCACCCGGCGCCTTTGCATTCGGCGCCGCTGCAAATAGCTACTTTCTGGCGACGCATGCCGCAATCACTGACCACCATCACCGTAGCCGGCATCATTGTTGGTGCCTTTTACGGTCTGGCGCCAGCTTACATCAGCAATACCGGCCTGCCGAATGAGAAAGTGGCCTTGTTTATGTCGGTGACCATCATCGCTGGCTTGCTGGCGCAATGGCCGATGGGCAAGCTGTCTGATCGGATCCCACGTAGCCGGCTGCTGCGCACCAACAGTGCACTGCTTACGCTGGTGGTGTTACTGATTGCTTTATTGCCACTTTCTGGCAGCCTATTACTGCTTGCGACGTTCTTTTTTGGATTTCTGGCATTTTCGCTCTACCCCATCGCAATGGCTTTGGCTAACCAGCATGCCGAACAGCACGAGCGGGTCTCGTTATCGGCAGTGATTTTACTCACCTTTGGTGTCGGAGCCTGTTTTGGCCCCATACTGGCATCGGCTTTGATGCAAGTGTTGGGTAATTTTATGCTGTATGGCTTTATGGCGCTGTGTAGCTTTGTGTTATTTCTGCGCCTGCAGCGGGTCAATTACAGTCAGAAACAAGCGGCCCGTATTGTGGCGGCACAGCAATCGGATGATTACGTGATGGCATCGAGCGATGTATTCTCCTCACCTCTGGCCGCAGCCCTGGATCCACGCGTGGATGAACAGATGGTGCAAGAGCAGATGCTGGAGCCTAAAACGGAACCGCCAGCAACTGAGCAGCCTGCTGATGGGCACGAGCAACACAGCAGCCATGATGAGGCGCAAGATGTCCGGGAGCCAGCCAATCAGAATGAACCGGCTCAAGCTGAACCGGCTAAAACGACGGCAGCTGAAGCCACTGAAACAGAAACGTCTGAGCATGAAGCTGCCGATGAACAAAGCCAGACAGAAAGCCTGGCTGCTAATGAAAAAGTACCCACAGAAACAAACTCAGCTGCGGACCGTACAGAGCACGATGACGCCGATACCATCGTGACCCGACTGGCAAAACGCCAGCAAAAGGACAAGAACGATTAGATATTTTGGTTAATGGCTTTGTTCCACAGGTTTTGGTTGCGGGCATAGGCAAAGTACTCATCCGGATGCCAGCATTTTGGGATCAGATCCATGTCTTTGCGCTCTTCAAAGTTCGATACCAGCTTCATCAGAATTTCTTTTAGCCGCTCTGGTTTGATCTTTTCCAGTTTTTTCCGTGCTTGCGGAAAAAATAAATTGTTTTCTACCCGCACTGTGCAACCCATCACAGAAATCTGATACGACAAATTGCGTGTCACCATCCGACACACCGGCACATTCGGATGCGGTGGGTACAAAGAGGTCACTATGGCGTATTCATAGCGATCCAAATCCTGCCGGTCGGAGTCTTTAGGAATGTAGGTCACCCCATAGCCTTGCGGGAAAATACCGGTGATTTGCATCAGGGCATCGGCGGCTTCTTTGCTGCACATGCCTTTCTCTACCGCCTTATCAATCACCAAACCAACTTTGGGTAAGGTTTCGTAGCTGTAGTTCTGCTTGGTCGATAACACCACTGAGGTATAAATTTGTGGAATTTTCAATAAATTACCGATACCTTGCTCAGGCTTAACCGAGTTTTTTAACAAGGTCACCATAAAACCAAGTTTCTCTTGCTCATTGCGTTCAAACCAGGCCCGCTCATCCTTGCTGTTGCCAACATAGCGATCCCTACCCAGCGCCTGGGTCAGATACTTTAAACTTTCCTTGTAATTGGTTTGCAGCATGGCTACCCGCTCTGGGTTATCGAGCACCCGAAATTCATTCAGGCTGCCATCCTCACCACAGAGAATGCGCTGCGCTTCCGGGTGCTGCTGACCAATGTCCTGCACCAGGGCCGCCATGATCAATGGAATTTGTACATCATCACGAAACGGCTGATAGGTGCGGCCACCTGTGACTTCAATGTCCTGGCTGCTGTCTTCCTGATAGCGCTTGAGGACATAGCTGTTGGTGATTAATCCATCCAACAACAAGCGGTCGAGTAAACGCAGGGCAAGCACGGCCTTGTACAGGTGTTTGCTTTTTTGGTTGCTGCGAGCAATGTTGCTGCCCTCTGTTGGCGATAACAATTGAATGGTGCCAAGCAGTTTCGCCGACAACAGATTGGTGTCATCAAAATCATCGCCTTGTGCCAGTTCCAGAATGGTGTAACACAGCTCTTTCAACTGGGTTAGACGCGCCAGACGAAGCTCTTCCAGTCCTTGATTCATACTGTTGAGGCTTTTTTCCGCTTGCTGCAAGCGCTGCTCTATTTTGGCTTGATCGGCACCACTGACTTGTTGCAAACGTTGACGGAATAAATACGCCTCCTGCTCTGCAGCGGTCTGCTGCTCTTGTTGCTTTTCAGCATCGATAAAATACAACAGCGCTTGCTCGTACAGCGAGTCTTTCACTTCAGTTTGATCATAGATTCTGTGAATAAGTGATTGTACAGCTTTGCTGTAACTGGACTTGGCGATTTTTCCCAAGTTCATAGCAGTCGGTTCCTTAGCTTGTGCCAGACGTTAGTGTAGCATCCAATGTGGAGCTTGCGATATCCAATACCACCTTACCAATACTCTGGTTGGTCGCCAATAGTTGATGCGCCTGCTCCACCTCAGACCAAGGTAAGACGCTATCCATCACAGGCTGAATCCGTCCAGCAGCAAAGTCAGCAGCAAAGTCTGCGTGCAGCTGCCTTACCAGCTCTGCTTTGTAGTGATCAGAGCGATTACGTAAGGTAGAAAACAGCAGCTGAGCACGCTTTTTGAACCAGGGGGCCATATCAAGCTCCGTCTTACGCCCCCCCATAAATGCATAGATCACCACTTTTGCGTCCATTGCCAACAAGGCGGCTTCTTTTACCAGATAATCACCAGCAACCGGATCCAGAGTCAGGTTGACGCCTGTCGGCCATTGCTGTGACAGCACAGCAACAAAATCCTGTTGCCGGTAATCAATGGCGAAATCTGCCCCCAGTGCAAGACAAGCATCGACTTTTTTCTGGCTTCCAACGGTCACAGCCACTTCAGCGCCACGGGCTTTGGCCAACTGAATGGCCGCAGTACCTACACCGCTGGCGCCGGCGTGTAGCAGCACCCGCTGGCCGGCTTCCAGTTGCCCCAGCTCAAACAGCAATTGATAAGCGGTCAAAAAAACTTCCGGTGCTGCCGCCGCCTGATGCATGCTCCACCCCTTTGGAGTTTGCATCACATGCAAAGCATCTACCCGAACATACTCGGCATAACCGCCTCCCGGCACCAATGCCATCACGGACTTCCCAAGCCAATGGTTCAGATGGTCATCGGCCACTGCGACCACTTCCCCACTTGCCTCCAGCCCCAAAATATCACTTTCATTGGGCTGTGGTGGATACAAGCCACGGCGCTGCATCAAGTCTGCACGATTCACTCCGGCAGCATGCACTTTAAGCAGCAGTTGCCCCGGCAGCAGCGCAGGCAGCGGCCGGGTCGCAGCAACAAGACTACTGTTGGCTCCGGGATTCATTACCTCAATGACCTGCATGGACGGCGGTAACACCACAGCCGGATTTCTCAATGTTGATGAGGGCATCTCTTTCTCCAGACCTAATGACAATCTGTGGCCGAACTAAATTTTTAATGACTTCAACTATACAATCAATAACTTAAAAACAAAACACAGGTTATAAATTCATGTTAGCCTATAAAATGCAAGAGCGTAGCACCCATTTTTTTTAGACTTTTTATTAATAAATAATGAGAATGACCCTGCAGTAACGCTATTAAAAAACCGATGTCAGACTGTCATTAAATTAGCAACAACTGAGGAAAAACGAGCCTTTCAGAGGATAAGCTGGGGATAACTCAAGCATAAGCTGGGGACAAAGTTCCTGAAAGCTAGCCAGACACCCGCTGGAACCAAGCAGGAAAAAAGCACTCAAAGTTACTACACTTGAAAACAGTTTCTCCCTGGATATTGTTTTCGATAGCGCACGGCTCATTCCCGATGAGCCATTCCCCTGAGCCCAGAACAGGATTAGTTCTGGGCCTTTTTTTTAATGTTTTTTTGCCGCGCAGCCGGTAAATAAACGATAAAAATTGGCCGTGGTTTGCTGAGCCAGTTGCTCAATAGAAAGCCCTTTGACGTCGGCAATGGCAGCAGCAACATCGGTTACATAGGCAGGCTGATTGGTTTTTCCTCTGTGTGGCACTGGCGCCAGATAGGGAGAGTCGGTTTCAATCAACAGCGCATCCAATGGGATTTTTTTCACCACCTCACGCAGTTCAACGGCATTTTTAAAGGTCATGATGCCGGAAATAGAAATGTAAAACCCCATATCCAGAGCGGCCTTCGCCATTTCCCAGCTTTCAGTAAAGCAATGCAACACGCCGCCAGCCTGATAAGCCTGTTCAGAGCGCATCAGCGCCAGGGTATCGGCCCGGGCATCGCGGGTATGGATGATGACAGGCTTGCGTAACTGACAACCCACCTGCAAATGCTGTACAAAA
>ERZ869909.3106-NODE-3106-length-10006-cov-272.006043_pt1 | contig 10006 bp, 11 predicted proteins | sample MGYA00520892_ERZ869909 | MGnify/ENA primary metagenome ERZ869909 (study PRJEB32215, sample SAMEA104723947) | bioreactor metagenome | biome: bioreactor; feature: anaerobic bioreactor; material: water | place: China | collected 2015-03-12 ... | reverse complement strand
CTCGACGTCGACGCCGGCCGCGTGGTCAAGGGCGTCAACTTCATCGGCATCCGCGACGCCGGCGACCCGGTGGAGATCGCCCAGCGCTACAACCTGCAGGGCGCCGACGAGATCACCTTCCTCGACATCACCGCCAGCCACGAGGACCGTGACACCACGGTGGAAATGGTCGAGCGCATCGCCGGCGAGGTGTTCATCCCGCTGACCGTGGGCGGCGGCATCCGCACCTGCGACGATATCCGCACCATGCTCAACGCCGGCGCCGACAAGGTCTCGATCAATACCGCGGCGGTGACCAACCCCGACTTCGTGCGCGAGGCCGCCGAGCGCTTCGGCAGCCAGTGCATCGTGGTGGCCATCGACGCCAAGCGGGTCTCGACCGAGGGCGAGACGCCGCGTTGGGAGATCTTCACCCACGGCGGGCGCCGCCCCACCGGACTCGATGCCGTGGAGTGGGCGAAGAAGATGGTTGAATACGGTGCCGGCGAGCTGCTGTTGACCAGCATGGACCGCGACGGCACCAAGGCCGGCTTCGACCTGGGCGTGACCCGGGCCATCAGCGATGCCGTGACGGTGCCGGTGATCGCTTCCGGCGGCGTCGGCAATCTCGACCATCTGGTGGCTGGCGTACTCGAGGGCGGTGCCGATGCGGTGCTGGCCGCCAGCATCTTCCACTTCGGCGAATACACCATTCCCGAGGCCAAACGCTACATGGCCGAGCGCGGTATCGAGATGCGCCTGTGAGGCGAACAAGGAGCGTGAGCGTGCGGTATTCATGGAAGAGTGAATGTCGGGCCGTGGCAGCACTTGCCTTGGCCCTGCTGACGGCACCGGCTACGCTTGCCGCCGAAGCTCGGGAGCCGATCTGGCCACCGGTTATCGAGGTCGAGCATGTGCTGTTACAGACCAGTCTCTACACACGACACTTCAACCCCCAGCCCGACCACAACAATACCCAAGAGCTGATCAGCCTCGAGCTGCACAATCCGCAGCGCTGGCTGGTGGGCGGCGCCCGCTTCCTCAACTCCTTCGATCAGGAAGCCATCTACCTCTACGCCGGGCGCGAGTTTCCCTTCTGGGAGCCGAGCGACAACGTCACCGTGCGCGCCAAGCTCACCGCCGGACTGCTGCACGGCTACCGCGGCGAATATCAGGACAACATTCCATTCAACCGCTACGGCACTGCCCCGGCGGCCTTGCCCAGCGTGGGTGTGCAGTGGGGGCGCTTCGAGACCGACCTGATCGTGTTCGGCACTGCCGGGGCGATGATCATAGGCGGCATCCGCTTCTAGACACAGCTTAGGCTAGGCTGCGAAGGAAACCTGGCGAAACGGGCGCGGGCGCCCGCTTCGCCCCCCATCACTCCAGCGCCAGGCCGAGATTGCTCACGCCATCGTTGCGCCCCAGCCGGCGCAGCGCCTTGAGCGAGTCCCGGTCGAGCGGACCTTCCGCCGCTTCCAGTACCGCATCCTGAAAGTCGTTCTCGTCGGCCATGAGTGGGTGCTCACGTACCAGCTTGGCCAGCTTGCTGGCATCCTCCTCGCCTTCGGTCAGCTCGACGAAGGCGCGCACGCCTCCCTTGGAGATGCGGCTGACCTCGAGCACGGCCTCGGGGGACTCACCCCGCAGCGTATCGAACAGCGAGGACACCGCCACGACCACCTCCACCGCACGCCGGGCACCGAAGCTGTCGTCGTCCTCCGGCGGTTCGAGCTCGGCCAGCTTTTCCGCCTGACGCTCGAAGTCGATACGCGCCTCGCGTACGGCGAGCTGCTCCCACACCAGATCGAGCATCGCACGCAGACCGGCCGGATTGCCGGTCCCCGTCATCTGGGCATAGAGCGAATAGTTGGGCAGCATCCGCTCGCACAGCGCCGCCATGAAGGCCTGTTGCTGACGCGGCGAGAGTGCCTGCAGTCGCTCATGGAAGCCCCCTTTTGGCTGGCTCATGGATTCTCCTCGTGTTTCGACGGTCAGAAGAAAGGATCAGGAAGCGGATGGCTCATGGCCACATGGCTTCGGGCGGTACACGTCCCCGGCTATCGAAGAGCACGCCCTCGGCAACCAGCCGCTCGCGCTGCTCGATGGCACCGGGATGCTCGGCCACCCGGCGCGATGCGGTGATCACGCGGAACCACGGCAGCCCGTGGTCGTCGGGCAGCTCGCGCAGCGCCCGGGCGACGAGCCGCGGCGTGCCGCCCTCGGTCATGGCGGCGATGCGACCGTAGGTGGTCACCCGCCCTGGCGGTATTGTCGCCATGATGGTCAGTATCTGTTCCCGCAGCGCCGGTTTCATATACGCTCCGCTCCCCTGCTTCGTGTCACCCTTCAATGGCGAGGATTCCATGCACCTGCATCTGCTTCAACACAGCCCGTACCACGGTCCGGGCCGCATCGCCGACTGGCTGTCCAGCATGGGGCACAGCCATACCGTGTTCCATCTCTATGCCGGGGAGGCACCGCCCAGCCTCGCCGATGGCGATGCATTGATACTCCTCGACGGCCCGATGCATGTCCTCGACGATGCGCAGCACCCCTGGCTCAAGCGCGAGCGCAAGCTGATCGCTCGCGCACTGGACGGCAACAAGCCGCTGCTCGGCATCGGCCTGGGTGCCAGGCTGATCGCCGCCGAGCTCGGCGCCACGGTGGGCCGCGGCACCTTCGCCGAAGTGGGCTGGCACGAGGTGACCCTGGCCCCCGAGAGCCCCTTCGACCTGCCGGAGCGCTTCACCGCCTTCATGTGGCATCGCGACGTCTTCGCCCTGCCCGACGAGGCGCTGCCGCTGGGCGGCAGTTCCGGCAGCCCGGTGCAGGGCTTCGCCTGGGATGCCGGCCGGGCGCTCGGCCTGCTCTGCCACCTGGAGGTCACGCGCGCCGGGGTCGACGCCCTGCTTGCCGAAGGGGAAAGGCCGGAAGGCAGCGACGCCAGCCCCCACGCCCAGCCTGACGAGGCCATTCTCGCCGATGACCGGCGCTTCGACCGCCTGGCCCCGCTGCTCGACCGCCTGCTGAGCCAGTGGATGCGCAGCGCCCCGGCGTAAGGAATCTCACGCCGGCTGCGGCTGCGTATCGAGCTGCCGCGAGCGCTCCTGCGACCAGGCTCGCGCCGCCGCCAGGCAGCTGTCCCAGTCGCCGACATGCAGGAAGCGCTCGGCGTTGCGCTTCTCCAACTGGTAGCGGTACATGGGGTCGTAGTATTCGGTGAGCAGCGGTGCCAGCCAGGCCTCATGGGCCTGGCGATTGCCGCGCTCGTGCTCGCGAAAGGCGAGCTGCTGAAGCCGCTGCAGACGCGCCAGCCGGGCATGGCCCAGGCGTTTCTTCAGCCGCGCCAGCGCGCTGGAGAGCTGCTTGCGCATCAGCGCCCAGCCCAGCCACTCGCCGAACTGCTGGCGATAGATCGCCCACAGATCGTCGATGTAATCCTTGTGAATCTGCGCCAGACGCCAATCCAGGGGCATCTCCACCCGCACCCTTGGCGCACCCTCCATCGCCCGCCAGAAGGCGAGCGGCACATTGGCCGTGCCGATGTGGCGCGACTCGTCCTCCACCACCAGCGGTCCTGACAGTGCCAGCAGACGCAGCCCCATGGCGTGCTCGAAGTCGATCTGACTGGGCGCCGGCAAGGGGTGGCGACCGAAGGCCGAGCCCTTGTGGCGGGCGCAGCCCTCGAGGTCGAGCCCGTTGGCCAGCTGCTGCACCAGTGTCGTCTTGGCGCAGCCGGTGAGACCTCCCACCACCAGCAGCGGTTGCTCGGCCGCGGCGTCGATACGCGCGCACAGCGCCTGGCGCATGGCCTTCCAGCCGCCGCGAATGCGTGGCCGCTCAACACCGGCCTCGGCCAGCCACTGCTGGGCGATCTGCGAACGCAGCCCACCGCGATAGCAGTAAATGATCGCCTCGGGATGGACCTCTACCGTGCGCTGCCAGGCCGCGATGCGTGCCTGCCGAATCCCCCCGCTGACCAGCCGCTGACCCAGCACGATGGCGGCCTGCTGGCCGCGCTGCTTGTACTCGATGCCGACCAGGCGCCGCTCCTCGTCGTCCATCAGCGGTAGATTGATCGCCCCGGGCAACCCGCCCTGGGCGAACTCCACCGGCGCGCGCACGTCGATCAGCGGCACGCCCTGACGTAACAGGCCGAGGTCGGCATCGACCAGCGGCAGCGTCTTCACCCCAGCACCTCGATCAGGGCCTGCCCCTCGGCCTTGGCCACCTCGCCGAAGGGCACCAGCTCGATGCCGTGCTCACGCCCGATGCGCTCGACGTCGTCCTGCCAGGAGGGGTGCACGGAAATCAGCAGGCCGCCGGAGGTCTGCGGGTCGCACAGCCACTGCCAGTGCGGCTCGTCCATCTCCTTGAGCGCCGCACCCAGCGCCTTGCGATTGCGCAGGGTGCCGCCAGGCACCGCGCCGCGGCGACGATAGGCCTCGGCCTCGGCCAGCCGCGGCAGGCGGCGGAAATCGATGCGCGCCGCCACGCCGCTGGCCTGACACACTTCGGTGAGGTGACCGGCCAGGCCGAACCCGGTGACGTCGGTCATGGCGTTCACCCCCTTCACCCGGGCCAGCGCCATGCCGATATGATTGGGCTGCAGCATGGTCTCCCGGGCCAGGTTCTGATGGCCCGACTCCAGCAGCCCCTGCTTCTCGGCGGTGGTGAGAAACCCCACGCCCAGCGGCTTGGTCAGGTACAACAGGTCGCCCACCTGGGCGCCCTTGTTGAGCTTCAGGTGTTCGAGATCGACCAGGCCGTTGACCGCCAGGCCGAAGATCGGCTCGGGGGAGTCGATGGAGTGCCCGCCGGCCAGCGCCAGGCCTAGCTCACGGCAGACGCCCTGGGCTCCCGCCACCACGTCGCCGGCGATCTCCGGCCCCAGCTTGTCCAGCGGCCAGCCGAGGATGCCCAGCGCCATGACCGGCTTGCCGCCCATGGCATAGACGTCGCTGATAGCGTTGGTGGCGGCGATACGGCCGAAATCGAAGGGGTCGTCGACTATGGGCATGAAGAAGTCGGTGGTGGCGATCATGCCACGGCCATCGCCGAGGTCATAGACGGCCGCATCCTCACGGCCCTGATTGCCTACGATCAGTCGCGAATGGGTCGCCCCCGGGCCGGCCTTGGCCAGGATGCCGTCGAGTACGTCGGGGGCAATCTTGCAGCCACAGCCGGCACCGTGGCTGTACTGGGTCAGTCGAATCGCGCTCATCTCGTTCTCCTTGGCAGTTCAATTCCCATTCTACCGCAGCGACGCATGCTTGCCTCACAGCGCTTCGAGGGCATCGGCCAGCTTGTCCACGGCCACTACCTCCATGCCCTCAGGGGCACGCTTGGGCGCATTGGCGCGCGGCACGATGGCGCGGGTGAAACCATGCTTGGCCGCCTCCACGATGCGCTCCTGACCGCTGGGCACCGGGCGAATCTCGCCGGAAAGCCCCACCTCGCCGAAGGCCACCAGCTCGCGCGGCAGGGAGCGATTCTGCAGGCTCGAGACCACGGCGAGCAGCACCGCCAGGTCGGCACTGGTCTCCAGCACCTTGACCCCGCCGACCACGTTGAGGAAGACGTCCTGGTCGCCGGTGAACAGCCCCCCGTGGCGATGCAGCACCGCCAGCAGCATGGCCAGGCGGTTCTGATCGAGGCCCACCGCGACCCGCCGCGGGTTGCCCAGCGCCGACTCGTCGAGCAGCGCCTGCACCTCCACCAGCAGCGGCCGCGTGCCCTCCCACACCACCATTACCAGGCTGCCGGCGGCCTGCTCCTCGCTGCGCGAGAGGAAGATCGCGCTGGGGTTCTTCACCTCCTTGAGCCCGTGCTCGAGCATGGCGAACACCCCCAGCTCGTTGACCGCGCCGAAGCGGTTCTTCTGGCCGCGCAGCGTGCGGAAGCGCGAATCGGCACCGCCTTCGAGCAGCAGCGAAGCATCGATCATGTGTTCCAGCACCTTGGGCCCGGCCAGAGTGCCGTCCTTGGTCACGTGCCCCACCAGCAGCAGTACGGTGTTGGACTGCTTGGCGAAGCGTGTCAGCACTGCAGCTGACTCGCGCACCTGGGCCACCCCGCCGGGCGCCGAGGCGATATCCTCCAGGTGCATGGTCTGGATCGAGTCGATCACCAGGATCTCGGGGCGCTCGCGCTCGGCCACCGCCAGCACCGTCTCGACGCTGGTCTCGGCCAGCATCTTCAACCCCTGGGTGGGCAGCTGCAGCCGGTGGGCGCGCATTGCCACCTGGGAGAGCGACTCCTCGCCGGTGACGTAGAGCACCCGACGCGCCTGGGCCAGCTTGCAGGCGGTCTGCAGCAGCAGGGTCGACTTGCCGGCACCGGGGTTGCCACCCAGCAAGACCGCCGAGCCCGGTACCAGGCCACCGCCCAGCACACGGTCGAACTCGCCGAAGGTTGAAGAAAGCCGCGGCACCTCGGTGAGGTCGACGCTGCCAAGGTCGACCACCTCCTTCGACAGGCCGCCGGCGTAGCCCGCGCGCCCGGCCCCGCTGCTGGCGGCCGCCCCCGGCCGGGCGGCGGCCAGGCGCACCTCGCTGAGCGTGTTCCACTCCAGACAGCTCGAACACTGCCCCTGCCACTTGCGGTACTCGGCCCCGCACTCGGTACAGACGAAGGCGCTCTTCGCTTTGGCCATGTGGGCCTCTCCCCGCTTCTCGTCGGCCCCTCAGGACCGTTGAACGTATCAGACGCGCGAAGGCGGCCCGCAGGCCGCCTTCGCTGATGCCCGCAACGCGTACTTACATGCGCTGCAGCTGCAGGGCTTCGTTGTTCTGGAAGCGACGACGCTGAGGGTCGATCAGTTCCAGGGTCTGGTCATCGATACGCAGGAAGTAGTAGATCTGGCCTTCGCCGTCCGGTGTCAGCTCATAGACGGTGGCATCGGGGTCGACTGCGGTACCGCTGAGCACTTCCCAGTTACCGGTATACTCTTCATCAGGCGGATCCTGGGGGTGTTCGCGATAGCTGGCGCGCAGGTCGAAGGTTCTCTCCTCCAGTGACGCCTGTTCGCTGCCACGCAGGTTCACCGTCAGGTCGATGCCCGCGCAGTTGCGGCAGGGCAGCGTCCCTTGATATGCCACGGCATCGTCCATTGCCATATCGGCACGATCGTCAACCGCAGGGGCTGCACAACCGGCCAGGAAGGCCAGCATGGCCGAGCCAGCCAGCAGGGTCCTCACTTGCATTTGCTCACTCCTAACCTATGGGTTTGTCGCCTTGTAGGGTGTGTCATCATATGTGACAGCATAACCCTTAAGAGCGCTCGCAGACAGTCTCGGCTTTTCGACTGAAGCCACGGCTCACGCCGCCCCCGGATAGACGTGCATGAACACCAGTGCCAGCACGATGGGCATCACCACCAGGCTGCCTAGGTTGCCGATCAATACCAGCGAAGCGACCTTTTGCGGCTCCTGTCGATACTGCTCGGCGACCAGATAATTGAGCACCGCCGGCGGCAGCGCCGCAAACACCCACAGCACCGCGGCCTGCAGTCCCGTCAGCTCCAGCCACAGGATCATGGGCAGCGCCAGAATCAGCCCCGATAGAGGACACAGCACCGCCCCCAGCATGCCGGTCTTCCAGTCACGAAAGTCGATGTCGAGCATGCGCACCCCGAGGGCGAACAGCATCAGCGGAATGCACACGCCGCCCAGCATGTGCAGCGCCTCGAGCAGCCAGCCCGGCAGCGGCACGCCGCCCAGATTCACCCCCAGCCCCGCCAGGCTGGCCAGCACGATGGGCATACGCAGCAGCCGCCACAGCGGCGTGCGCGGGCTGAGCATGTAGAGCCCCACCGAGAAGTGCAGCAGCATCTCGACGATGAACACCACCACGGCGGCAGGCAGCGCCGCCTCGCCGAAGGCCAGCACCAGCAGCGGGACCCCCATGTTGCCGGAATTGTTGAACATCATCGGCGGCAAGAAGGTCTTGGGCTCGAGCCTGAGCAGCTTGACCAGCGGCCACAGCACCACCCCCGAGCCCAACACCACCACCGCAGCCGCCAACGCCAGGCCGGCATACTCCTCCAGCGGCGCCTGGCCGTCGGCCAGCACGGCAAACACCAGCATGGGAACGAAGATTTCCATGTTGAGCGTATTGAGGCTACGAATGTCAGGCGTGCGGAAGCGGCCATACAGCGTGCCACAACCGGCAATCAGGAAAACCGGCAGCAGAGTGGCGATGATCTGGGCGGTCATGAAGGGTTCCAGGATCCAGACGAAAGCGCCTAGGCTAGCATGCTGTCGGCTTGCGCGGTCAGGCCACAGCGGTCAACATTGGCCTAAAGTTCCGTCCCTGTGAGAAACGAGACACCATGAGCCAGTTCTGGAGCCCGGCGGTACGCGAGCTGACGCCCTACGTACCGGGCGAGCAGCCGCGCGAGAAGCTGATCAAGCTGAACACCAACGAGAACCCCTACCCGCCGGCGCCCGGCGTCGAGGCGGCGCTGCGCGAATACCCCGTCGATCATCTGCGGCTCTATCCCGACCCGCAGTCTCTCGCCCTGCGTCAGGCGCTTGCTCGCGAGCATGGCGTCGCGGTGGAACAGGTATTCGTCGGTAACGGCTCCGATGAAGTGCTGGCCCTGGCCTTTCAGGCCTTCTTCTGTCACGAGCGTCCGCTCGAGATGCCCGACATCACCTACAGCTTCTACCCGGTCTACTGCAAGCTGTACGGCATCGAGCGGCGCAGCCTGCCCCTGGACGACCGGTGGCGGGTCGATCTCGGCGCCTTCACTGCCGACAGCGGCGGCGCCATCTTCGCCAACCCCAACGCCCCCACGGCCCATGGACATCCCCGCGATGCCATTGCCGGCCTGCTCGAGCGCCTGACCGATCAGGTCGTGCTGGTCGACGAAGCCTACGTCGACTTCGGTGGCGAGAGCGTGGTCCCCCTGATCGAGCGCTTCCCCAATTTGCTGGTCACCGGCACCTTCTCCAAGTCCCGCAGCCTGGCCGGCCTGCGCCTGGGCTATGCCATCGGCTCAAGCGAGCTGATCGAAGGGCTGGTGCGGGTCAAGGACTCCTTCAACTCCTACCCCATCGACAGCCTGGCAAGCGCACTTGCCATTGCCTCGCTCGAGGACCGTGAGCATTTCGATGCCTGCCGTGAGCGCGTCGTCACCACCCGCGAGCGCACCGTCAGGCGCCTCGGCGAACTGGGCTTCGAGGTCCTGCCCTCCCAGGCCAATTTCGTCCTCGCTCGTCATCCCGAGCACGACGCTGCACAACTCTTCGTCGGCCTGCGCGAACGGGGCATTCTGGTGCGCCACTTCAACACCGAAGCGCTGCGCGACTTCCTGCGCATCTCGATCGGCACCGATGACGAAATGGACAGCCTGATCGAAGCCTTCGAACTGCTCTGCCGCTGAGCCACCCCACGGGCGCCGCCAGGCGCCCGTTGCGTTCAGGAATCTCGCCATGCCCACTCCGCCCCTGCCGCTTTCCGGGGTCCACCATGTCGCCCTGATCACCGCCGACTACTCTCGAGCCAAGCGCTTCTATCTCGATGTACTGGGCGCCGAGGTGCTCAACGAGAGCTACCGCGTCGAGCGTGACAGCTACAAGCTCGACCTGCGCCTCCCCGGCGGCATCCAACTGGAACTCTTCTCCTTTCCCGCGCCGCCGGCGCGCCCCAGCTACCCCGAAGCCTGCGGTTGGCGTCACCTGGCCCTGGCCACTGCCGACCTGGATGCCTGTGTGAAGCTGCTCGAGGCGCGCGGCGCAAGGCCCGAGCCCATCCGAGTCGATGCCCTGACGGGCTCGCGCTTCACTTTTTTGAGCGACCCGGACGGCGCCCCAATCGAGCTATACGAGCAGAAATGACAGGCAACGAAAAACCCCGAGCACTTGCGTACTCGGGGTTTTGGCTAGATGAGGGGCCTAAAACGGCGAAACCCAGCCTCTCTCGAAGCTGGGTTTCTGAAAAGGTGCCTGACGATGACCTACTCTCGCATGGGGAGGCCCCACACTACCATCGGCGCTGAGCGGTTTCACTGCTGAGTTCG
>ERZ869909.3105-NODE-3105-length-10010-cov-15.458673_pt1 | contig 10010 bp, 5 predicted proteins | sample MGYA00520892_ERZ869909 | MGnify/ENA primary metagenome ERZ869909 (study PRJEB32215, sample SAMEA104723947) | bioreactor metagenome | biome: bioreactor; feature: anaerobic bioreactor; material: water | place: China | collected 2015-03-12 ... | reverse complement strand
GCGCTGACCATGGGCAACGTCTCGATCCTGGATGCCGACGGCAACACCACCGTGGTGGACAAGAGCTGGGGCTACCATCTGGACGACGACGGCGACCTGCGCATCGTGCTGCACCACTCATCGCTTCCCTTCACCGGGGACGAGTAAACGGCAAGGCGCCCCGGCGAGCGCGAAACGCGCCCGTCGGGGCGGCCAGAATGTTGACATATGAAAGAAGGCCGGCGGTATTCCCGCCGGCCTTGATCTGTCTGGTGCTTGAGCCGTGCCAGGTGACATGCCTTTTCTACCGATAGCTTTACACCCGAGGAGCTTAAATAGGAAGGATATCTACCAGTTCTCGGCGGACAACGGCAAACTGTTTAGCTCATCACGCGCCTCCCGCCAACCGGGAAAACACTCATCCAGTAGCGCAATGAAGCGCTCATTATGATTAGCCTCGACCAAGTGCAGCATTTCATGCACAACGATATATTCGAGCAGGTCCTTCGGCTTTTTAACCAGTTCCGTGTTCAGTCGAATATTACCCTTCGATGGATTGCAGCTTCCCCACTTCGTCTTCATACGTTGCAGATGATAAGCCGACACACGCACGCCCAGGCGAGGTTCCCACCTTTCGATCAGCGGGGGAACGGCGTCATGCAGCAACCGCTTGTGCCACTCGTGCATCACCTCGGCGCGCTTTTCCCGATCGCTTCCCGGTCGCACACTGAGGGTGATGCGCTTGTGATCGATGCGGACACCGGGACGGGACTCCCTCTCTTCAACATTCAGCAGGTAGCGTCGCCCCCAGAGATAGTGACTCTCCCGCTCGACGAAACGGCGTGGCGCCTCTCGCGCTTGGGCATGGAGCTTCGCTTGTTGGTCGCGTATCCAGCCGAGCTTAGCAATCGCATAGGCACGCGCCACTTCCAGGCGGGTCGCACGCGGTGCTACCAAGGTGACCCGCCCGTCCGGCGGATGCACGGAAAGATGCACGTTGCGGACATTCTTGCGCGTCACTTCAATAGCAACATCCCCTAGCGTGATCGTTTCAGTCACGGGTAGCCCACCTGATTCTTGATCAGGTCGAACATAGCCTCGGTGGCCTGTCGATTTCGTCCTAGGATAGGATACAGGGCATTGAGCACCTGCCTTTCGCGCGCATCGTCGCCCCGCCAGCCAGCCGGCGCCTGCTCGCGCATCGCCCGGTCAATGGCCAGCGAGAGTCGCAGGCGCTGCTCATCAGCGTCGGGGGCAGGCTCCTGCACCTCGCCTACCGAGCGCGACGCGGCCAGAATATCCGGGAGATTGTGATAGATCACCTGTGCCTCGGGGCGATTGTCCAATTCCGGGGGCAGCGCTTCACCACGCTGGCCCTGTGCCATCTGCTTGACCAGTGTTTCGGCGCGCGCCAGGAACTGCTGATAGGAAGCCGTATCACTTCGCCAATCCGCGATCAGATCGTCCAGCAGCTTGGATAGCTGTTCGTAGAAACGTGGATCGGTGAGCTGGTCACGGATGATGGTCTTGCGCACGTTATTGATGATGCCTTCGGCGACTCCGTTCTTCGACAGTTTTCCCTTCTGATTGAGCTTCCTGGCGATGGCATCATGGATGCCAGTCTCGACGATTAGATCCACAAGGGAGTAATTATCCACCGAGCCCAGTTTGCTCGCCGGGTCCGCCTGGATATAGGTGTTGATGAGGTGGCGCATGTCCGCCTCGAAGGGCTTGATATCCAGCTCCTCGCCGGAATGGCACTTGATGGCGGCACGCACCTCGCTGAAGAAGGCGACCTCGTCCTGCAGGGTGGCGATCTCGTTCGTCGTGTAGCCGATGGCATCCAGCTCTTGGACGATGGCGGAATAGGCCCGCACGAAGCTGGCCACCGCCTTGTAGAAGGAGATCCGCAGCACTTCGGTGTCGTTCAGCGCCTCCGGCGTACCGGCATCACCGTAAAAGTAGTGCAGGTAGTGCTCGATATCACGAGGCGGCGGCACCGGCTCGCAGAGGTACTTGAGCGCCTCGCGAGCCGTATCGAGCTTCCTGCGGCCCTCCTTGCGCCAGTCCTTCAACTCGATGTTGTTCTCGGATGATCCGCCGTCGTCCAGGTCCAGCTCGTCGGAGCTGTAGACCGCGATCACTTGCTGCACATCGCCGAAGAGCTGCTTGAAGTCGACGATATGACCGTAATCCTTGTCGTCGCCGTCCAGGCGATTAGTCCGGCAGATTGCCTGGAACAGGTTGTGATCGCGCAGCTTGTTGTCCAAGTAGATGTAGCTGCACGAAGGGGCATCGAAGCCGGTCAGCAGCTTGCTCACCACGATCAAGAGCTTGGTGTTGGCCGGCTCCTCGATGAAGCGGCGCTTCACCTCGGCCTCGTACTGGCTAGTACTCTGTCCATCCTTCAACACATGCTGCGTATAGGTGTCGAACTTGTAGAGTTCATCGCTGCTGGAGGGCTCTCGGGAGATGGCGTTGTGGTTGGGCTCGAACGAGGTGATAATCCCGCAGTAACGACCGAATGGGGTGTTCTGAAACAGCCGGAAGTAGTGGCAGGCATCATAGATCGAGGCGGCCACCAGAATGGCAGTGCCACGATCGTTGTTCAGGCGTGGCTTGAGGCCGAAGTCCTCGATGATGTCCGCAACGATGCGCTGCTTGCGCTCGCCGGCGCTCATCAGCTCCTCCAGCGTGGCCCAGCGCTTTCGCAGCACTGCCTTCTGGTAGTTGTTGAGGTTCCGTGTCTTCTGCTCGAACCACTTGTCGATGGCCTGGCGGGAGGTCAGACGCTGGGGCACGTCGCGTGCCTCGTACTTAAGGTCCAGCACCACGCCGTCGGCCACCGCTTCGGGAAACTTGTAGGTGTGGATATAAGTGCCAAAGACCTCGCGGGTGGTCTGCTTGTCCTTGCGCAACAGTGGGGTACCGGTGAAGCCGATAAAGATCGCATCGGCGAGCCAGCGCTTCATCTGACGGTTCATGGCACCACCCTGGGTGCGGTGGCACTCGTCGACGAAGACATAGAAACGCCCGTGCACCGGTGGCGGATCGCCCTTGTGGTCGCCCGGGTCGAACTTGTGCACCAGGGCACAGAGCAGTCGCGGCGTAGTCGCCCCCAGCTTCTCCATGAACTGTGCCCGTGAGGTGATACGCGGCGAGGGGGCTTCCTCGCCCACCACTCCGGCATTGCGCATCACGCCGACGATCTGTGTGTCCAGCTCGTCGCGGTCGGTCACCACCAGGATGCGTGCCGCCGGATCGTGCTCCATGATCCACTTGGCCAGCAGCACCATCAGGATGCTCTTGCCGCTGCCCTGGGTGTGCCAGATCACCCCGCCTTCGCGCTGGGCAATGCGCTGCTGGGCCGCCTTGACGCCGAAGTACTGATGGGGCCGGGGCACCTTCTTCTGCCCTGCATCGAAGATCACGAAGTTGCGGATCAGGTCCAGCAGGCGTTGCTTACCGCACATCTGCACCAGCGGTCTGTCCAGCAATACCCCGGGCGACGCCGCGCGGCTGCCCTCCTCATCCTTCCACTGCACGAAGAACTGCTCCGGCGTGCCGGTAGTGCCGTAGCGCAGCCCCTGGGCATCGCTGCCGGCAAGCAACAGCTGCACGGTGGTAAAAAAGCCCTCGTTGAAGATCGGCTCCTGGTTGGTGATGAGCTGGCGCACCCCGTCGGCCACCTCCACGGAGCTACGCTTGAGCTCGATCACCGCCACGGCGATGCCGTTGAGGTAGATCACCAGATCGGGGCGGCGCTCATGCCCACCCTTGAGGGTCACTTCCTCGGCCAGTGCGAAGTCGTTATTCTCCGGGTGCTCCCAATCGACCAGATGCACATCCTCGTGCGGCTTCCCCGGCGAGAGGAGCACCTTCACGGGGTAGCGCAGCAGGTTGTAGGTGCGCAGATTCGCCTGGTAGAGCGTCACTCCGGTGACATCGGCTGCCGCCTGCAGCTTATGCAGGGCGGCGGCAATATGCGCCTCGGAGTAGCCGCGTTCGCTCAGGTTGTCGCGCAGCAGCTCGGGCTCGATGGCGCGATTGCCCTCCCGGCGGCTCCAGTTGCCGAGCCAGCGGTAGTCCAGGCCGTTCTCCCCTTCAGGCCTGGTCAGCAGGTGGATCACGCGGTTCTGGGTCAGGCGCTCCGGACGTGTGGCATTCAACATCTGGCGGGCTCCTTGCGTGGCTCAGTCGGTCGGCTCGTCCTGGCCTCCCTGCAGCCGCGCCCTGGCGGCGGCGATGGATTGATGCAGCTTGGCCTGCAGGGCCTCTCTGGAAGGCAACACTGTCAGGTATTCGGCAACATGGATGCCGCTCTTGTCCAGTTCCAACAGTTCAATCTGCTCGTGCTGCTTGCCGGCACACAGGATGATACCCAACGGTGGACCCTCACCCACCTCCTGCTCGTGGCGCGCCAGCCAGCGCAGGTAGAGCTCCATCTGGCCCTTGTACTCGGCCTTGAAGCGCCCGAGCTTGAGGTCGATGGCCACCAGCCGCCTGAGCTTGCGGTTGTAGAACAGGAGGTCGATGTAGAAATCCTCGTCATCGATCTGGATGCGCTTCTGGCGCGCCACGAAGGTGAAACCCGCGCCCAGCTCCAGCAGGAACTGCTCGATCTCGCGCAGGATGGCGTCTTCCAGGTCACGCTCGAGGTATCGGTCGTTGAGGCCGAGGAAATCCAGGATGTACGGATCCTTTAGCAGCAACTGCGGCGAGGGCTGTCCGGTGGCATCCAGGTGTTTCAGCTCATGGCGGATGGTCTCTTCGGGCTTGCGGGAGATCGCGGTGCGCTCGAAGAGCATGGTCTCCTTACGCTCCCGCAACCTGCGCACGCTCCAGCCTTCCTCCTGGCACAACCGAACGTAGAACTCCCGGGCCAGGGGCTCCTTCAGGTAAATCACCTCCAGAAAGTGGCTCCAGGACAATTGTCTCGACAGCGTCGAGACAATGTTCTCCTCAGGGAACACCTCGGCGAAGCGAATCATGTGGCGCAGGTTCTTGGTCGAAAAGCCTCTGCCGTACTCATGGGTCAACTGTCTCCCCAGCGCGGAGACAATCTCTTCGCCATAACCGGCCCGTTTTCCCGCCAGGACCTCTTGGTGGATGCGGCGACCGATCTGCCAGTAGAGCAGGGTCAGCTCGGCGTTGACCGCCACCGCCGCCCGCTGGCGGGCGGCGTCGATCAGCCGACGAAGCTCGGCGACCAGCGCCGGATCGGTGACGGCCCTGTCGCTCATATCAGCCGTGTCCTTCCGGTCAGCAGCTCCTGCATCATCGCCTGCTTCAGGGAGGCGGTCTTGGCGCGGCGTTGCTCGAGGGTTTCGATAACAGCGTCCATATCGGAGAGGACAGTGGCAATTGCGCGCTGCTCCTCTACATCCTCGGGAAGATATAAATCGAAGATTTCCAACTGCTTCTTTCCGACTTCCAAAAAAGTACTTCCCGCACACAACTGAAGTAGCCGTTGCTTTTGCGTCGTCATGAGGTAGTAAAGATACTCGCAATCTGCGGAGGTTGGCTCTAGGTTCTTGAAGCCCTGATTGGTGGTCACCGGAAGAGTATTTATGGCGCACTCGCCGATCGTTGCACGAGTGGTCATGATGATGGAACCAGGCGGAATCAATTCGGCAGAACTCATCTTCAACCCAGCATCAGAGATGGACCGATTCGTTGCAGAAAGATACTTTCTTCCCTGTAATCCAGTAATATCAGTCGGAGTACACCATGGGATATCGCCATTCCAGAATTCGTCGTTTGAGGTGCTCGGCGTCCCGCCACTCCTAATAACTGCAATCGTGCCCAGTTTCCTCTTCTCCCACTCCCCCTCAAACCCAGGCAGTCGGACTTCACCGGTAAGCAGCTGCTGCATGGTGGCCTGCTTGATATCGCGTTTCTTGGCAATCAGGCGGTCCAGCGACTCCAGCAGGGCATCGACATCGCTCAGCGTACTGGCAATGGCGCATTGTTCTTCCTTCGGAGGAACAGGAATAGGAATAGTGAGAAACTTGTCACGTGGTAGGTGTGCAATACTCGTTTGAGTCACATAGTTTTTAAATACACCCTTATCCGCCCAGCGGCGAAGGATCGCAACCATCAACTTGCTGTTAAACCCTTTTATCGGTCTAAGCCGGTGAAGTGCCTTTTGATAGTAGCACTCGTTCAAAGGGGCATTCCAAATCGCTGCCCTCCCTACCTCTCCTCCCTCGCAAACGAGGATATCGCCCTTTTTGAGACGAAATTTTTTAAGATCAGATTGAGTCATGGGTACAGTCGGAAGGTCACTAATATCTATCAGATCCCATTGGACAGCGCGATTACCAAGGTAGGGCTTGCTTTCTCCTACATTTCGCTCCGAGTCAAGCATCTTGCCAAGTTGTACGGTAAATTCGCTTCCAACTGTAGCAATGTCCCAATCCTGCGGAATCACACCCACTTCGGTCTGCTTGTAACCTTCCGGCACCGTCGGACTGTCAACCAGAGACGCATATCCCGCCGAGGCGTCGCGCACCTCCATCGCCTCGTCCGTCATGCCCACACCACTCCCATCGTCTTCAGGTGCTCATCCACCCGGGCAGAGAGCTCTTCGACCTGCCGGCTCAGCTGGGGAAGCGGCGTGGCGTAGCGATCGGCCAACTCGCGCACACGGGCGGTGAGCGTTTGGGAGACACGCTCCAGCTCTTCCTGGACGGCGACCTCCAGGGCGGCAAGCCACTTGTCGTCCACCACCAGGGTCTTGATCTCCTCGATGCCGAGCTCGGGGTACTTGTCATAGACCTGCTGGTCGAGGGCGGCGTCCGCCTCCTTGACCTCTGCCTTGAGGGCCGTTTGCCGATCGCTGAGCTCCAGGTAGCGGGCAGTGGCATGCAGGTCGGTCAATGCCTCAGGCAGCGGCTCCTGCTGCAGGCGCTCACGGTAGTGCACCTCGGCCTCGGCAAGCAGGCCTGCGGCCTCCCTGTCGGTGGCCTTCAACCGTTTCTCCAGGCCGAGATAGCGTTGTAGCGCCTTGTGCTCCTCCACATCGGTGGTGGCGTCGAGCCGGCCCTTGATCGCCTTCTGGGTCAGCTTGCCCTTGGGGTTCTTCAACACGGAGAGGTAGCCACCGTCAGCGAGGGCGCGCAGCTCAGCGGCATGCTCCTCGGCCTGACTCGTCATGGCACGGTAGCGGCCGCAGGCCTCAGGGTCTTCTTCATGCCAGACCTCCACCAGTGCCTGGGCGAAGGCGTCCTGGGCATCGCTCTTCGACGCGACATCCTTGAGCGGGCCCTCTTCGCCGCCATGCTCCTCGGTGAGCTCTGCCAGGCCGGTGCCCACGCTGTCCAGCTCGCCGCGCAGGGTATCCAGCTCGGCCTGCTCAGCGGCAAAGTAGCGGGCCACGATATAGGGCTTGGGAATCAGGTCGCAGGTCCAGCCCTTGTCCTTCATCTCGCCCTTCTTCTTTCCAGACTTGACCTCTTCCAGCACGCGGCGCGTCTCCGCCACCCAGCCATCGGCAGCAATCTCGTAGGCGTCGTCTTGCAGGATCGCGTACCAGTAGTCCATTAGGTGCTGGTAGACATCGTAGGGGTCGAGCACGGGAGCGGCGCGGAAGGTGTTCAACAGGTCCTCGCCCACGCGGGTGATCAGGGCCTTAGGCTGGTCATCGATACCAAAGTCCTTGAGCACCGGCCGGTTCCGCGTGCGCCAGTCGTCGAACAGGGCAAAAGTCCGCTCACGGAAGGTGGCGAACTCGGCGTGCTCGAGGATGGCGGTTCTCAGCGACTGGGGGGCTACGGCGAGATCGACGTAGCCGGCGTGCGGGGTAGGTCGAAATAGCGATGCCCGCAGGCCGGGGAAGACGGCCCAGTAGGCCGCCAGGCCTGGCACCGGCGGGATGGCGGCACGATCGCCGTCGATATCGCGCACGGGAATCCCGCCGTTCATATGGGCATGGAGGTCATGGCGATCTTCCGGCTCGCTGGCATCGATGTAGCGCGGCAGGTTGAGGTTGAAGTCGTTCCTGGGCGAGGCGATCTCGTCGAAGGGCACCATGCGGGCGAAACGTGGCACGTCGACCTGCTTCTTGAAGGTATCGACGATGCGGTGGATGTCCTGCTCGCGCAGCCGGTTCTTGTTGCCGTCCTTGATGAAGCCCCGGGCGGCATCGATCATGAAGATCCCCTTACGCGCCTGGGCGTTCTCCTTGTCCAGCAGCAGGATGCAGGCGGGAATGCCGGTACCGTAGAAGAGATTGGCCGGCAGACCGATGATGCCCTTCAGATACCCCGAGCGCACCAGCCGCCGCCGAATGCCTGCCTCGGCGTTGCCCCGGAACAGCACGCCGTGGGGCAGGATCACCGCGCCCTTGCCGGTGCTCTTCATGGAGCGAAGGATATGCAGCAGGTAAGCGTAGTCACCCTGCTTGGCGGGCGGCGTGCCCCAGCCGAAGCGCTCCCAGGGATCGTTCTCCGGCGTCAGGCCGGCGCTCCAGCTCTTGTCCGAGAAGGGCGGGTTGGCCACCACGTAGTCGTAGGTGCGCAGCTGCTCGCGGCCCCCGCCCTGCTCCTTGAACTTGGGGTTGGCCAGGGTATTGCCCTGCACCACATTGGCGGTGGGGAAGTCATGCAGGATCATGTTCATGCGCGCCAGACCGGCGGTGGTGACGTCCTTCTCCTGCCCTTCCAGGGTGATGTGCGTGCCGGCCTCGGCGGCAACCTTGAGCAGCAGCGAGCCCGATCCGCAGGTGGGGTCATAGGCCGTGGTGGCCGCCACCGCCGACTCCGGCGAGATGCCGATGACCTGCGCCATGATCCGGCTGACCTCGGAGGGGGTGTAGAACTGTCCCTTGCTCTTGCCGCTTTCCTGGGCGAAGTGGCGCATCAGGTATTCGTAGGCGTCGCCGAGAATATCGTCGTGCTCGGCGCGATTCTTGGCGAAGTCGAGCTCCGGCTTCTGGAAGATGCTGATCAGGTTAGTGAGGCGATCCACCATCGCCTTGCCTTCGCCGAGCTTGTTGGGGTCGTTGAAGTCCGGGAAATCGCTCCGCGCCAGGCGCTGGTTGGCGTCGATCAGGGGCTGGATGATCTGGGTGTTGATCCTGTCGCCGATGTCGCTCTTGCCCTTGAGCTTGACCATATCAGCGAAGCTGGCACCCTCGGGGATGATTACCGGCGGCGAGAAGTCGTCGGAATCGGCGTACTTGTCCGAGATGTACTTGATGAACAGCATGAACAGTACATAGTCCTTGTACTGCGACGCGTCCATGCCGCCGCGCAGCTCGTCACAGCTGGCCCAGAGCGAGGAGTAGAGTTCGGATTTCTTGATCGCCATGATGAGTCGCTTTGTTTCCCGTCAGCAAAGTCCCCGTACAGAGTATTAGGTACTGCAAAGGACCCTGCTGAATAGCTATAGGGAGGCCTGCGGCCTCCCTTCGTCGAATCGTTGCCCGCCGGCAGAACCAGCCTCCCACTCTTAGCCGCTCTTGGAGCGCGGAGCCAGCCGGTCGGCCTCAGAAGAACAGCCGGCGCAGCGCCTCGCCGGGATCGGACTCGCGCATGAAGGCCTCGCCCACCAGGAAGGCGTTGACGTCGTGCTCGCGCATGCGCAGCACGTCGCCGCGGGTGTGGATGCCCGACTCGGTCACCACGGTCACCTCCTTCGGGATGCGCGGCAGCAGCTCCAGGGTGGTGTCCAGGGTAGTGTCGAAGGTATGCAGGTCGCGGTTGTTGATGCCAACCAGGGAGAGATCCAGCCTGAGCGCGCGCTCGAGTTCACGGACGTCGTGCACCTCCACCAGCACGTCCATACCGAGCTCGATGGCCTGGCGATTGAGGTCCGCCATCTGGGCGTCCTCCAGGGCGGCGACGATCAGGAGGATGCAGTCGGCGCCGATGGCCCGGGCCTCGCTCACCTGGTAGCCGTGGGTAATGAAGTCCTTGCGGATCACCGGAAGCTCACAGGCGTCACGGGCCTCGATCAGGTAGTCCTCGTGGCCCTGGAAGAAGTCGGCATCGGTGAGCACCGAGAGGCAGGCGGCTCCCCCCTTGGCG
>ERZ869909.3103-NODE-3103-length-10013-cov-3.963768_pt1 | contig 10013 bp, 8 predicted proteins | sample MGYA00520892_ERZ869909 | MGnify/ENA primary metagenome ERZ869909 (study PRJEB32215, sample SAMEA104723947) | bioreactor metagenome | biome: bioreactor; feature: anaerobic bioreactor; material: water | place: China | collected 2015-03-12 ... | reverse complement strand
TTGTTCTCGGGCGTGTCGATCGCCTCGAAATAGGAGTACGAGACGATGATGCCGTTGGACTCCTCGGCGGACAGGATCTGCTGCTCGTTGCCGAGGCCGAACAGGGGCGAGACGATCGGAATGCGTCCGGCCAGGCCGGCGGCGGCGAACTGCCGGTAGAACGCGATGTGGTTGTTCCCGACGAGGTTCGACATGATCGCCGCGGGCCCCGTCGACTGGATGCGGCGGATCGTCGAGCTGAAATCGGAAACCTCGAGCGGGATGAACTCGACGCCCGCCACCTCGACGCCCGCCTGCTCGGCCAGCGCCTTGGTCCAAGCGGTCGCGACGTGGCCGTAGATGTAGTCGGCCGCCACGACATAGAGCGTGGCGATGGTCATCACGCCGGGGTTGGAGAAGCCGGCCAGGGCCTCGCCAGGTGTCAGTATGCCGCTGACCACCAGGAAAGCCATTGCCGCCATCAGAATGGCATCGGGGGCAATGCGCGTCAGTGCCAACGTTGCCAGTACTGCCAGGGTAACGCCCATCGTCAGGAGTGCAGCCAAGTCCATTTACCTTGCGACTCCCGAACGTCCTGTCATTCCATTCCCGATAAGGTTACATCCATTTTTCAACGCACGTTCCCTGTGAAACCTGAAGCCTGGGAAATCCGTGGCTGTGAAATCTGTGGCTGTGAAATCTGGTGCCAGTGATATCGATGAGGATTACTGAGAATGCATCGCATCGTGGTGTTCAGCGCCCGATGAAACCTTCAACGTGTGCCCTGCTTCTTTCGCCCATTCCCGCAGCATAGTTCCGAGTGAAGCCTGGGCGTGGGCGTCGCCATGCACCAGGCGCACTTCCCGTGGCGGTTGGCGCATGCGGCGCACGAACTTGAGCAGGTCGTGCTGGTCGGCGTGGGCGGAATAGCCGTTTACGGTTTCCACCCGGGCGCGGATCTCGATGCGCTGGCCGTCAAGCTCCACCCAGCCGCCACGTGGCCCGTAATGCTGGATGTCGCGGCCTGGGGTGCCGTGGGCCTGGTAGCCGGTGAACAGCACGCAGTGGCGAGGGTCGCTCAGCATGCGTTTGAGGTAGTTGACGACCCTGCCCCCGCTGGCCATGCCGCTGGCGGCGATCACCGCCGCCGGGCGGTGGCTCTCGGCCAGGTAGTCGACGGTGCGTTCGTGGGTTCCGTGGTCGTCCACCGTATAGAGGTTGTCGAAGCTGAGCGGATGACGCCCGCTGCGCAGGCGACGGTGCGCTTCGGCGTCCCACCAGGGCTTGAGCTCTCGGTACACCTCGGTGAAGCGTGCAGCCAGGGGCGAGTCGACGATGATCTCGAGTTCGCGCCAGCGGCTGTCGCTTGCCCGGTGTATCAGCCCTTCCAGTTCGTAGAGCAGTTCCTGGGTACGCCCGATGCTGAAGGCCGGGATGACGACGGTGCCGCCGTTCTCCAATGCCCGGTCGATGGCGGCCTTGAGCCGATCGCGGCGGTGCAGCCTGTCTTCATGTCGGCGATCGCCGTAGGTGCTTTCGAGTACCAGCACGTCGGCGCGGTATGGCGGCATGGGTGCTGGCAGCAACGGCGCATGGGGCGCACCCAGATCGCCGGAAAATACCGTGCGCTGGGCCAGGCCGCTCTGCTTGTCGAGGCTGTCGACTTCCACATAGGCGAAGCCGAGGATATGCCCGGCCCGCTGCAGCTTGACGCGCAGGCGGTGCCGCTCGTCGTCGATGATGGTGTGCCAGGTCTTGTAGTCGATGGCGACCAGGCGGCTTTCCACTTCTTCGAGGAAACGCTCGATCAAGGCACGGTCGCGGGTGAAGCCGACCTTGAGTGCATCTTCGATCACCAGGGGCAGCAACCGCCGGGAAGGTACCGAACAGAGGATCGGCCCCTTGTAGCCCGCCGCCAGCAGGTACGGCAACCGGCCGATGTGGTCGATATGCACATGGGTGACCACCAGCGCCAGGATGTCACCCACGGGGAAACGCACGGTGTGTTGTTCAAGGCTGTCGAGATGATCGGCGTCCTGGCCCTGAAACAGGCCGCAGTCGATCAGCAGTGCCCTATCCGGCGCGATCTGCAAGCGGTGGCAGCTGCCGGTAACGCCGGCGGCGCCACCGTGGTGTGAGATACGCGGGTAGTCGTCCATGACGTATGAGGTAATTCCGGCTGTAATGGGCAGGGCGCCTCTCGGCGCCAGTCGCGACGCGGAGCGGCGCTCCAACAGCGGTTTTTTCTTACCAGAACAGGGGAAATATGACCTTTCAGGCACGCTACCGCCCAGGGATTGTTCCGGGCGATTTCCCTTGCCCTACCTGACGGCGCGAAACCAGGGACCGGAGCAAGTCGGGAATAACGAGTGCTGGCGTTCGTAGACCATCTACTTAAGCCGCCACCAATACACGTTATGAGCCGAGCTGACGCTCGACCTCCATCCAGTCGAGGTATCGCTATTCTAAACCGACAATTCTACGGGAGTGGGCGGTAATGCTCTACCGCCGTGGCTGACAAGCGGTATAAAACGCATTCTCAACGGCAGCGCCAGGCGGCAAGACGGTTGATGACGGCAAGTGTGACCATCACCGCAGCGACCCAACCGAGCACGGCAATCAGGCTATGGAAGCCGCCGGGTACGGTATGGGGAGGACGATAGCTCATGCCGTGCTCGACCATTCGGGCGATGAGGTAGATCAGCGTGGTGACCACAGCCAGTGGCAGAGCCGCCCGCCATTCGGCCAGCCAGTGCGTCAGCCGCCCGGGTTCTTTCCTGACTTTCGAGACGGGCTTAGAGACGGGCTTCGCGGCAGGCTTGCGTGCCTTCGCCTGTGCGGCCGGGCGTTTAGCCGGTTTGCGAGAGGCAGCCTTGCCACGCCCAGCTTTGCTTCGGCCACCAGGCAGGCGTGCCGTGGCCCAGCTTGCGGTGCGCCATAGCGCCCAGCCAAAGGTGAACAGGACAGACAACGCAAGGCTGCCCATCACGACAAAATAGGTCATATGCGACTCAGGCAGCGACTCTGGCAACGACTCAAGCAATATGGCCGAGTGACTGCATTGTGCGCAGCAGTAGTGCCACGCTTTCTCCGGGTTGAGCGTATTCGCTCATCAGCGTTTTCAGGCGCTCTTCGAAGAGGCGCTGACGGGCCTGCTCGTCATCCGCTTCCTGCACCGCCAGGCTGCGCACGGGCGGGCCGGTGGGGATATCGAGCCGTGAGTTGGGCTTCTCCAGCTCACGAAGCGCTTCGGCGAAGGCATCGTCCAGCTCACGAAACTTGCGCAGCTTCTCGCGCTCATCCATGGGTCGGTTGGGTTTATGCTGTTTCATTAGATTCCGTCAAAGCTCAAGTACTGGGCAGCACTCGATTAATGTCTGTTTGGAGTATAGCGCTATTGATTCTCTGAGCGAAGCCGAGAAGCTTGCTGCCAGTGATAACCATTTGCATTTTTCATAATGCGGCATTTACTTCTACGCTGCAAAGTATGCACAAACGGTCAACTCCCGTCACCAAACTTGCCTTCGACTCCTGCTACAGCGCATAAAGGATGCATAAAACCAATAAATACTTCGGGTTGGAAGCAATCATATGCCTGCCCGATGACGCCACAAGAGGGTGCCAACATCAAAAAAGAGCAGCCGTCAAGCATTGGCTGCAGGCTCGAACGCAAGGGACCAGATAATGTTCAACGAGATGATGCGAGCGGAAATCTGGCTACAAGATCACCTGAATAGCCAGAAGGGTATCGAGGATCTCGCAAATCGCCTCGGTTATTCGACATCACAGGTACGACGCAGGTTCAAGCAATGCTTTGGTCTCTCGCCAAGCGCGTATCGCGACATCTTGAGACTGGAAAAGGCGGCCCGATTACTCGCACTTACGCCCTATCGCGTTCACACCATTGCCATTCGAAGCGGATATCACAACCATTCGGCTTTCAGCCGCGCCTTTCAGCGGCGGTACAACCAGACACCCCGCCAGTACCGGGAGGTACAGCGCTTGAAATTACGCTCTCCTGCCTACTGCCAAGGGCACAGTGGCGCTCCGCCGGATTTCGATATTCGCGAGTTGCCGCCCCGACAGGCACTGGTAACTCGACTCTATCACAGGGGCGCTACCAGCAGCCTCGCCAGCCTCCAAAAATGGGTACAACTTGCAAAAGGAACCGAGACACTGCCCGAAAGACTCAGACAAGCCCCTGCAGTTGCCGTACTCCATAGCACGCCCCTTCCCTGCGAACTTGATCGCATCGATGTCGGCCCGCTGATCGATGAGCGTACTGCAGCCGGTTTGGCCATTCCCGCCTCCTTTCGGATTCTGGAAATGCCGGCCCAGCGTCATGCCTGCCTTACAGTAAATTCCCCCGAAGAGATACCCACTGCCCTGCAGTATCTGGTAAGCGAGGGATTGGCGACAAAGCACTGCTACGCTAGCGGCGAACCCGCTCGGGTACGGCTTCTAGAGCATGAGGTGGAATTGCAACTACCGGTACTTGTCACTCACTCTTGAAAGGTGCTTGAGCGACATTTGAAAGGTGCTGGAAAAACAGCCGGGCCCACTGGGCCCGGGCTTACCAAGAAATAACCGCTAGAAAACGATCACTCCTCTACGCGTACCAGCCAGCTCTCGACCTCGTCGGAACCGTGCTCGTCCTTCCACGCCTTCAGTGTCTTCTGGTTACCGCCGCGTGTTTCAACGACCTCACCGGTATTCGGGTTCTTGTAGATCTTCAGCTTGCGCTTACGACGGCCGGCACCCGATGCAGATGATGACTTGGCAGTAGCCGGCTTGTTGCCCTGCGGGTCCAGCAGGCCAATGACATCGGCAGAACTCTTGTTGAATTCGCGCATCAGGGCTTCAAGCTTGTCCTTGAATGCCAGCTCGGCTTTCAGACGATCATCGTTCTGCAGGCGCTCCATTTCGGCCTGGAGCTGCTTGAGCTGTTGCTCTTTCTGCATGAATTCGCTGAGAAGAGACATAGTGCGTGTTCCTTGCGTTGGAAGAATTTACAGGATGCGGCGACTATAAATACATCAAGTAGCGCCATATGACAATATGCGTGTCTATTTTTTGCTCCACATCAGTTTGGCCAAATAGTCAGCGATAGGCAAACATTCTAGCCCTCAGCGATCATACCCTGCTTTAGGGTAGCAATGAACAAACCGAGGTGCATGATGCAGCGGCCAAGTTCACTCTCCAGGAATCAGGTCAGTACACTACCCAGATCCAAGAGGGTCGCAAGAGGAAAACTGCACCGGGGCGTAGCGTAGCTTTTTGCGAGGGCTTTATGCGAGGGCTTCATATGAGAGCTTCGCACACCGCGCATGGTGCGTGATTCACGGCCGCTTCCGTTTATGCCGTGCGGTCTATGTGCAGACACGAGAACGCCGCCAATTTGGCGGCGCTCAGGTCAATGAGGCTGCAGCGTCTTCGCTTTGATGCGATCGTCAAGCCTCAGTAAAGAATATCTCGTAACACCTCGTAAACAATATCGCTAGCCATTTCCACCAATATCACGTCGGGCCCGACTCGCCGCCACTCATAACCTTCATAACGAGGAAGGTCGCGGGCCAGACGGTCGTCGAATTTCTTGGCAATACCCGGCGGCAGTGGCTTGCCACGCTCCAGGTTCATACGGATACCGGGTGGCAGGCTATCACGAGAGCGATCGACTTCTATCCAGTCACGCCGTTCTCCGAAATAACGCCGTATCGATTGTTCGTCGATTCGGGGGCCGTTGCGAGCGTCCGTGCGCTCGCGCTCCCAGTCACCTCGGCCTTCCCGGCGGCCGTCCCTGTGGTCGCGCTCATTGCTGCCACGCCGGCTCTCCCAGCGGCCATCCCCATCGCGGCGATCATTGCTCTCCTGGCGCCGCTCACTACGGCGAGGCTCTTCGCTCTGCTGGCGATGTTCCTGCGACTGGCCTTGCCCCTGACCTTGACCTTGCCCCCGGCTTTGCCCTTGACCCTGGCTTTGACCTTGGCCAACGCCCTGACCACGCGCCTCCCCCGGCTGGGCCTGCACCTGGGCGCCAGCCAGCGTTAGACCAAATGCGGCTGCAGCAATCAGCATGGATCGGTTTAGCTGTTTCATACTGTCGACCTCCAAAAGGGGTACCTATCGACAGTCTACGAGGCAAATGCGCAGGGAGTGTGGAATCCATACGCCTTGGATGTCGAAGCCGGGTTATCTCCAGGAGATAATATCAGGAGCCCCTCCCGCTTCCGTGGATGCGTCTTCGTTAATGATGGTGCCGGCCCCTCGCACATCGATATTCTTGCCTCTGACTGTGCCCTTGACACCACCACTGCCGACGATTGATACATTCGACCCTGGGGCATATATATTAGCCAATGCTTTTGTGCTTCCGTCCACCACGACACCTGAGTTACCGGGATTGGCGCCGGAAGAGCCTGGATTGACATCTTCTCTGGTCGAATAAAGGGCAAAAGTTGGCCTATCGTTGGTCACCAGTGGAAGCGAGGCTGTCTGGAGTGAACTCATGAAATTTGTTTTGCCCGTTACTATGACCGTCAGAGTACTGCCAGGCTCTATGATCAACCCTTCATTGCCACCTGCACCGAGGATTAGATCGCCATCAACGAAGAGCACAACGTTACCCCCGGAGACGGTGATTGAGCCATTGTGGGACGTAAAACTACCGGTACGAATGACAGAAACTTTCTCACCGTCCGGGAAGCTTGGCAGGTTTGGCGCATCGGCCATGCTTGCCGTGGCAAGCGTGACATCGGCTTGCACATTCCAGGTCTGGTCGAAGGCGGTCAGTCCCGCCGGTGTCAAGACGGAATTAACAATAGGGTAATTTCCGACCGTGATGTTGCCATTCGAAGGAAGGTAATGAAGGTCAGCAATTTGCGCGTTGAGGTTGTGCGGATCACATGAAGGAAGCGGTACACCGTTAGAGAAATTTTGCGTCAACGGTGCATAGGTGGAATTACCATCCCACCAACCCGGATAATTCACCACTCCCTGAGCGGCGATGCTGTCTGGGGGGTAGACCCCGCCGGAGATCGTCACATCCCCACCGGACACCACGCCTCCCGTCACACCGGCACCACCGCTAAGATGCACACTATCGCAACCGACTATCGCATCATCGAAATAGTAGCCCAGTGTGACCCCTACCATCAGCGGCGTACTTTCGGCTATCAAGTCATTGCTGGCATCAATGACTGTTCCGATAGATACAATATATTTTCCACTGGGTGAATCGCAAAGGCTCCCACTCACATCCAATAAGCATGCAACGCCTTCATCACCGTTCTTCAAGCAACTTCCAGACAGGGCGCCTGATGCAGCTGCATCAAGTTCAACCCAGCTTGGACATGCCCCTAGCGCGCCGCCGCTTGCCGTGGAAAAGGCACTAATATCTGCAAACATCTCAGCAGCCGTAGCCTCAGCACGCATGTGAGATATAACAGACGCGCGGTAATTACCCGCCAACCTTTCGTTTACCAGGCTCCCCTGCAGGGCAGACAGGCCCAGCATGAGCGATGCGCTCATAAAAACCAGCACGAGGACTAGCGCCGCACCTTCTTGCTTTTGTGAGCCAGACATACTTACCCTCTTTTGCGATGCAAGATGTACGCAATGTTGCAAACGATCACACTATGCACCTCGAAAAATTCATTCGGGAGCGCACACGAGAATTTATAGTTGGCGAACAATCAGGGCTCCTGGGAAGAATTCCTACCCAACTCCTTCGGGTAGGGAGCAATTCCCGGCAGGCGATGCTGGTCACGCCTGGCGCATAAAAAAGCAGTAACGATCATTACCCGTTACTGCTTAAAGAGTAAGCAATATCTAGTTTCAGCCTGGGTCGGCTACTGGCGCTGTAGCTCTGATAGGAACAGTGGTCGCCTCCCCCCTGCTTGGCGTGCCAGTTAATTCAGTCTCACCCTCTCCAAATGCCAGAGTATTACAGGCATTATCGTCACCGGCATTCCAATGAGCCGCAATCTGCATGTTTTCAGCGACTGATCCGTCCACGCGTGCTGCGGCAATAGCAGTGGCAACTGAACGAGTCTCAGCTCTACAAGCTTGCGTTGCGGCGTTATCAAGATAGTTACCGTACTGCGGAATCGCTATCGCTGCCAGGATGCCGATGATCGCCACCACGATCAGCAGTTCGATCAGGGTAAAACCGCCCTGCCCGCGCGGGGCTGTGTGCTTGCTCTTCATTTCGTTCACCTTGCTCGTCATGTTCATCGCCCTACCCCTGCTCTGTGCCCGGTCATGGCCTTGTTTCGCTGGTTCGGCCCTTTGGCTGCTCTATTAGGTGCCCAAGAGAGCCACAGGCTTCCGCTTGCGCGGCGTCGCTGCTTACGACGGTCGGCTGACTCACCTGCGGGGCCAAGCCCCTTTTCATCCTGATTCAGGCCGATGCCCTTGTCCCTGATCTCATGCTTCCACTGATTACACTAAATTACAATTTGGCTTTCTGCAAGCTACCCATGCGTTCGCATGCCAAGTACAGCTCATCCTAATGTATCACTATACTAATACCAAGGTAGCGGCTGTGTGTTGAGATAACGTCGTAAGCGGGCTGTGTTAAGACATTTCAAAGGACTAGAATACGAGTAGACCTTTCGTACGCACACTTGCACGGCCCAACGGCAGAGGCGCCATGAACCAATACCACACCTCACCGGATGCCGGCACACCAGCCGCTACCAGCGATGACGCAATGACGAGCTCTGCAGAGGGCCTGCGAGGCCTGGCCCGTCGGCTGGTGGAGTACGACCTGCTGTCGCGGGCGGCGGCCGAGAGGGCTGAACACGAGGCACGCGAGTCGGAAGTCACGCTGCTCCAGCACGTGATCGATGCCGGGATGGTAACGGCCCGCCAGGGCACCCTGTGTGCCGCCTGGGAGTATGGCTTGCCCATCGTCGACCTGGATGCCCTGCGCCTGGCCAGTCTGCCGCCCGCCAGCGAATATCCCGAAAAGCTGCTGCGCAAGCTGTGCGTGGTGCCGCTGATGCGCCGCTCCCATCGCCTGACGGTGGCGGTGCCCTACCCCTCGACACTGGCACAGCTCGATGAACTGCAGTTCGCCACGGGGCTTAGCATTGAGGCCGTTCTATGCCCTGTCGATCAACTGCTGCCGGTTCTGGAAGCGTACCTGGCTCACAACGAGTCCAGCATGATGGACGACCTGGCCGGGGTCGACGATGCAGTGAGCGCACTGGAGTTCGACGAAGGAGTGGACCTCAGCAAGGAAGCGAACCAGGAAGCCGCCCATAGCGGCGCCGACGACGCGCCTATCGTCAAGTTCGTCAACAAGATCCTGCTCGATGCCATTCGCCGCGGTGCCTCGGACATTCACTTCGAGCCCTACGAGACCAGTTACCGTGTGCGCATGCGTATCGATGGCATGCTGCTGGAGGCGGCCCGCCCCCCCTTCTCCATGCGAGCGCGTATCGCCGCACGCCTGAAGGTGATGGCACGGCTGGATATCTCCGAACGCCGCCTGCCCCAGGATGGCGCTATCAAGCTCAAGGTCTCCCAGACCCGTTCCATCGATTTTCGTGTCAACTCGCTGCCCACCGTCTACGGCGAGAAGATCGTATTGCGTATCCTCGACCCCGCCTCGGCACAGATCGGTATCGATGCGCTGGGGTTCACGCCCGAGCAGCGCGGGCTGTATGAGACCGTGCTCGCCTACCCACAGGGAATGATCCTGGTTACGGGCCCTACCGGCAGCGGCAAGACGGTGACGCTCTATACCGGCCTGAACATCCTCAACGAGGTACAGCGCAATATCTGTACCGCCGAGGATCCGGTGGAGATCAAGGTACCCGGGGTCAACCAGGTCAACGTGCTGCCCAAGATCGGCCTGGACTTCGCCAGCGCCCTGCGCGCCTTCCTGCGCCAGGATCCGGACGTGGTGATGGTCGGCGAGATTCGCGATCTGGAAACCGCCGAGATCGCGGTCAAGGCCTCCCAGACCGGCCACCTGGTGCTCTCCACGGTGCATACTAACTCGGCGGCGGAAACGCTGACGCGCCTGG
>ERZ869909.3102-NODE-3102-length-10014-cov-2.354936_pt1 | contig 10014 bp, 8 predicted proteins | sample MGYA00520892_ERZ869909 | MGnify/ENA primary metagenome ERZ869909 (study PRJEB32215, sample SAMEA104723947) | bioreactor metagenome | biome: bioreactor; feature: anaerobic bioreactor; material: water | place: China | collected 2015-03-12 ... | reverse complement strand
GACCTCAACGAGTTCAAAATGGGTAGTCCAGCGGTTCCAGCAGGCTCACCATCGTCACTGGAGAACTCAATTATCGGATTATGACCCAATCGGTATGCATAGCAATGATGGGTTGCATCAGGATATTTTGATTTCAGTTGTGAAATGATACTATGAATATCCAATTCACTCGTAATTGGATACAAGTAACCAATGAACTTGGAGCCTCGCTCATTGACAGAGTCTTTGGCTTGATTCTCAATACTTCTGAATTCAGATATATCAGTATTAATAAGATTTGATCTCATTCCAGACCCGATTATAAATGCGGGTAGCATCCCCAACGTCGGTCATGAACTCAAGACGCTCCATTGTCTGATCATCTGGATACATTGATTTATCGGAGGTAAGTTCCGGATCTATGTATGGTATAGCGGCTCTGTTTGGACTCGAATATCCGGTATAGTTTGAGATCTCGCTGCTAACCTCCGGACGTAACAGATAATTGATAAACAATTCAGCAGTAAACCTGTTCCTTGCACCTTTAGGAATTACAAGATTATCAACCCATATGTACGAACCTTCGTCTGGAATTATAAAGATGACGTCAGGGTTCTCTTTGGTTACTTGAAAAATATCGCCACTCCATCCCTGAGCTATCCAGATATCACCCGATTTTAACAGGTCCATATAGGTTTCACTGCTGTAGGTTCTGACCAAGGCTTTTTGTTGCAACATCAATTGCTTGGCTTCTTCCAATTCTGATTCATTGGTTGTGTTCACGCTGTAACCCAACAATTTCAAAGCCGGGACGATACCACTTCTCATATCGTCCAATACAGAAATTCTACCTCGGTATTGCTCATCCCAAAGTATCTTCCAACTATTCTCAAAATCTTTAACAAAACGTGTATTGATCCCAATACCCGTCGTTCCCCATTGATATGGAATTGAATAACGATTTTCCGGATCGAATGGCAAGTTCCTGAAACGTGGATCTATATTCTCAAGATTTGGTATATTTTCTGACCTGATCGGTAACAACAGATCAAGTTTTGTCATGATTTCAACCATGTAGTCACTGGGCACTACCAGGTCATATCCACCTGCCCCGGCCTGGAATTTTGCCAATATCTCACTATTACTTGAAAAATTATCATATCTAACTCTAACATTAAACTCACTTTCAAAATCAGGTATGGTAGTTTCACCAATGTAGTACGACCAGTTGTAGAAATTCAGGTTCGGGGTGAAGCTGGAGTCACCTGATTCATCAGACTTACCACATGACCAAGCTACTAAGACAGATATGAGCAGGACCAACGATAATTTTAAAAACTTGTTCATTTTAGCTCCCGAATGTTTTGGCTGTTTTGTCAATTCCACCGACCTTAAGAACGATTAAAATAAGTATCATTGTGAACAAAATCATTATGGTAGATATAGCATTTATTTCAGGGGAGACCCCAAACTTTATCATAGAATAGACTTTCATTGGCAGAGTGGTTCCACCTACTCCAGCGGTAAAAAATGCAATGAGAAAATCGTCCCAAGAAATCGTAAATGCCAACAGAGCTCCAGCAATAATACCGGGTAATATCAACGGGAAAGTTACGTATCTGAATGTCTGCCAAGGGGTGGCTCCAAGGTCACTGGCAGCCTGCTCCAATTGATTATTCATACCTGTAAGACGGGACATAACAACTACAAATACGAATGAGATGTTGAATGTAACGTGTGCTAATATTACTGAAACCACGCCAAGTGTGAGTTGAATGAACACATAAAATGTGAGCAATGACACAGCCATGACTATTTCCGGGATCACAATGGGTAAATATAGAAGAGAATCCAATAACCGTTTCCCCGGGAATGGGTAGTTTTTCATGCCAAGCGCAAGCATGGTTCCCAATGCAGTGGCAATAATCGTCGATATTCCTCCAACTAACAGACTATTGAACAGACTTCCTATGAGATCAGCGTCACTGAAAATGCGTACATACCAATCGAAGGTAAAACCAGTCCAAACGGCATTGATGCGTTCCTGATTAAATGAAAAAACGACTAATACAAAGATGGGTATATAGATAAATGCGAACACAATCCAGGCATGAAGTCCCAATAGGACATGTTTATAGCGAAATGTGTTATGATTAGATTTAGGATTCATTCTAACCCAGATTACATGTTTGATTCTTCTGGTTGCGATTTGAAATCATTTGTGTATTTAGTGTAAACCAGAAGTAATAGAAGTACGAAGGCCATCACTATGAGCGACAGAGCTGAACCAAAAGGCCAGTCCCGAGCTGAGAGAAATTGAATCTGGATCAGATTGCCAATCATAAGAGTTTTAGCCCCACCAAGTAAGTCCGGTGTGATATAAGCTCCAAGGCAGGGGACAAAGACCAAAATACTCCCTGAAATTACACCCGGCTTGGTCAACGGCATCATAATTTTTGTAAACCTTTTCAGTGCATTGGCACCCAAATCTCTGGCGGCATCAAACAGGTTGTTATCCATTTTTTCGATAGAAACATAGATAGGCAAGACCATAAATGGCAGATAGGTGTAAACTAATCCAATGAGTACTGAGGTTTCAGTAAACAGAATATCCAATGGTTGTTCAATGATGCCGATACGGAGTAACATGTTGTTTAACAAGCCCTCAGTTCTGAGTATAAAAATCCATGAATAAGTTCTCACCAAAAAGTTTGTCCAGAAGGGTATGATCAAAAGTGCCAGGAGGAGTTTCTTTTTGCTTTCGCTTTGAAGCGACATGTACCATGCGAGTGGGAATCCTGTAATCAAACAGATACAAGTTGCAACTAATGCGATGTACACAGACCTCCACAAGGTTTGTGCATAAAGTGGATCGAAACTGCGCTGATAATTTTCAAGTGTGAACGAGTAAATCAATTCTCCGTATGTCCCTCGTTCGATGAAGCTATAAACCAGTATTATGAGTAAGGGCAGTACGAAAAGGATCATTAACCATATGGATCCGGGAAGTACAAAAAGATATTTTTGATTTAGTTTCATCTATCAAATATGCACAAGAATAGAATCCGAAGTCTTCCAACTAAGGTGTACTTCGTCACCAAGTTCAGGCAAGAAAACATTATTGTTGACTGAAACCCTCACCATCATGGAATTTCCGTCGCTTAGTTCGCAAGTGATCTGATGGGAATGTCCACTGAAAACTATATCTGTTACGTTGGCCGATAACCTATTACTCGATTTGTTTTCGGGATTATCGGGACGGTTGGCTGGTGCTAAGTGTATTCTTTCAGGACGGATTCCTATTGAATTCGGCTGATTCACCCCACTATGTTCTGAAAAAAGCTGAACACCAAGATAACTGGTGGCAAGTTGATTGTCTTTAACTGCTTCAAATGTTAGATTCTTAATGAAATTGCAATCTCCCATGAAATCACATACATAATAGGTGTTGGGCTTGTTATAGATTTCCTGGGGTTTTCCAATTTGTTCAACATTCCCAGAATGCATTACTGCAATACGGTCTCCCAATATCATCGCCTCATCCTGATCGTGGGTCACGCAGATGAACGTAGTTCCTAATTCCCGTTGGATGTTTCTTAGTTCGCTCTGCATTTGTTTTCTGAGCTTAACATCCAAAGCACCAAGCGGTTCATCGAGTAGTAGAACAGATGGGTTGTTGACTAATGCTCTTGCCAGGGCAACTCTTTGCATTTGTCCACCACTCATCTGATGTGGGAAGCGCTTGTCGAAGCCAGGTAATCCGACCAGCTCCAGAATGTTCCCAACTTTTGTGCGGATAATATCGGACGATAATTTTTTCATTCTCAAACCGAATGAAATATTGTCAAATACGTTCATGTGTGGGAACAGGGCGTAATTCTGAAACACTGTGTTCACATCGCGTAGATGTGATGGTGTATTTGTGATATCTGACCCTTTCAGAAATATAGAACCAGAGTCAGGAACGAGCAATCCAGATACGATTTTAAGCAAAGTGGTTTTGCCACATCCGCTCGGACCCAACAAGAAAAAAAACTCGCCCTGATTTACGGCCAGATCAACACCATGTAATACAATTTGATCACCATATTGCTTTCTGATTTGCTTCAGGTGAAGATAATATTCATTCAATCTTCCAGGAATGTTTGATTTATACCCTTGTTACTATATGCATGAAGATACACATCGGGTACGAATAATCAATGATGATAACAGATTCTATTATTCATATCGCAATGACTCCACAGGCTCAACACTGGCCGCTTTTCTGGCTGGAAATACACCCGCAACGAATCCAATTACGGCAAGAACTGCAACTGTAAGTAACATTACAGAATCAGAAAGAACGGGTGATCCGAGGAATTCTCCGGCGCCATCCTTTAATTCCATTGCCAAGACAAGATTTACAACACCCATCGCGGCAAGTATACCAAGTCCACCACCCAAGAAGGAAATTAGTAATGACTCAAAAATGAACTGAGATGTAATATGAATTCTTCTTGCACCGATCGCCTTTTTAATTCCTATCTCCCGCGTTCGTTCTTTCACTACAACGTACATGATGTTCGCTATACCGACCCCGGCTATCAATAAAGTGAAAAATCCTACAGCAAAAAGAAATATTGAAACACCGGTCGATATGTTTCTACTGATTTTTTCGGCCTCAATGAAATCCCATATCGGGACAGCTGTGTTATCTGTCGGATCAAATTTGTATTTGCTGGCAAGTAGATTGATAAGAGCGTCTTTCACCTCTTGCTGTCTTCCCGGATCAGTAGGTCTGATCAAGATCGAGCCAAGATATCGATGGGAATACATGTTTCTGAATGTTGTATAGGGTATGATAGCTCTGTTAGCATCAGGTCCGTTGCTCATGGATGTTTGAAGTTTTGGAAGCATCACACCAATAACTGTAAATGGAGTTCCATCCAAGTGTAATTGTTGTCCTATTGGATCCTCTTCTCCAAATAACCTTTTAGCGATTTCGTCGCCAAGGAAAATCACTCTTCGTTGTTCAATAACATCACGGTCATTGATGAATCTTCCACCAGCTGCCGGATACATGGTTCGCATAATCTCAAACCCCGGATTTACTCCTTCACCATAGGTTGTGGTAGTCGTCAAACTAGTTCTGAGCTGCATGCCATATCTACCATATTGCGGACTAATATCCTCAATGTATGGGATAGTTCTTTTGATGAGGTCTACATCATCTTCAGTGAACCGAATGGGCCTTCCGATACCTAAACCTTCATAGTTGAGGGATGTTTGACCTCCATAGACCATCATGATCTGGTTACCGGCACCAAGCATGCCTTCGAGCATTTTGTTGCCTACTCCTTTACCAAATGCCAATAGAAGCACAACGGCAAATGTTCCCCAGCTTATGGCCATTACGGTTAGAAAGGTTCGGAGTTTTTGGGCCCGAATGTCTGAAAGGAATTCAGTTATTAATATTCGCCACATAGGTTCAGCTTCTTAAACAATCAATAATATTTAATCGTGATGCGCGTACAGCTGGTAGAAATCCAGCAACAAGTCCAATGAATGACAACACAACCAGTGATATAACCCCGACTGATGGTGTAAAAACGGGTGATCCTACAAACTCTTTGATTGGAATATTCTGCATTAATTGAACAATGGTCCATCCAATCAGGTATCCAAGTGCTGCACCGAATCCAACGATCAAGAAGGTCTCACTGAAAAACTGGATCATGATATTTCTCCTTTTGGCACCCACTGATCTACGGATTCCGATCTCTTTCATGCGTTCTTGCACCACTACGAACATGATATTTGCCACGCCAATACCACCTACAGCGAGTGTAAAGAATCCGATGATTCCCAGGAATACATTGAATCCAAGGAAAAAGTAATACATGAACTTCCAGAAGTCATTCGTGTCCCAGATCCCAACAGCGTCCCGATCGGTAGGATCAAAACGATGAATACGGCTTAATGCGGCACGGACCTCATCCTGGATGTTCTCAGATAGTGTTGGATTTTCGACGGTGTATATGATGTTGTTTATTCTATCTGTTCCATACATCGTTGAGAACGTACTTGCTGGAATAAATGCTCGATCTTCATCACGGGCCGAGTAGGATGAGTTTTGGGTTTTAGGAACCAGGACACCTATTACCGTAAAAGGACTCTGACCAATCATAACCGTCTTTCCAACAGGGTCTTCGTCCTTGAAGAGTAACTCAGCCAGACTGTTACCAAGAAATACTACTCTGCGACGCTGTTCGACATCCAACGGCGAAATCCAACGCCCACCGTCTTTTGGGAAAATATTTCGCATATCCCCGTAATTTGTATGAACTCCAGCAACATTTGGGGTATTTCTGCGGTCTCCATAAGCGATTGTTGCGTTCCATCGTGAGTACTCGGGACTGATTTCAACGATGTCAGATACCTGGGACTTAATGTACGCTGCATCAGTTTCTCGCATCTGTATACGTCTTCCGATACCATAGCCTTCGAAATTTTTTGAAGTCGATCCATTGAAAATGATTACAATTTGGTCACCCATACCACGCATATTCAGTGTGGTTTGGTCTCGGAAACCCATGCCGAAAGCCAGAAGAATGATCAGGGTTGCGGTGCCCCACATAATGCCGAATATGGTTAGAAAAGTTCTAAGCCGCTGCTGATTGATATTTCGAATAAAATCGGTGAGCAGGTTAAACATGACTTGTTGTCCAGTGTTTGATAGTGTAGATTCTGATCATATTACCAACGATGATATTGAGGGAGACCGACCGGCCATCATCACCCCGAATTAGGTCCGGTCAGTTCTACCCACAAGTCTGTCAGAGGCTCAGGCTTCTTAAGGGTTTCTCAAGAACTTTATCGCCTTGCTGCAGACCTTCTTTAACTTCGACTATGATTGCATCACCGGATCCGGTTTGTATTTCACGCTCGGTACTTGAACCTGTGGATTCGTCGGTAAGGATTTCAACAAATGATTTCCCATCTCTGAATGTGATCAGCCTTTCAGGAATTACCAGAATGTCTTCCAAGCGTTTTACGATAACATCGGCGTTGGCAGAATATCCTGCTCTAAGTGTAACACCGCCGGCATCCGTGATCGAAACTTCAACCGGGAAAACAGTGGCATTATCAACCCGGGTTGCCTTGAGTGAAATCTTTGTGAGTTCACCTTTAACGATGGTCCCAGGTAGCGCACCGATTTTCAGCTCGACTTCCATACCTTCTCTCATCTTACCCACATCGATTTCGTCAACATTTCCTTTGAAAACCAGGGTGCCCATGTCGGCCATGGTCATTAATACCGTTCCAGCTTGATATGAGGTGAGTGGGACAACTGGATCACCGATATTGACCATTTTCTCAAGAACATACCCAGAAATCGGAGCTTTGATCATACTTTCGATTTCTATCCCGCCTATTGTAACTTTGCCTGATTCTAGTAATTCAAGTCGTTCACGATTCATTTGCAGGCGTACCAATGCATCATTATACGCTCTTTCGGCTTCTTCAAACTCATTGTTCGAGATCATTCCCCTCGACTTTAGCTGAGCCTGACGTTCAAGATTGGTAGATAGATTATTAACAGTGATCTCAGTGAGTTCAAGATTTCGTTTAGCCTCTGCAAGCTCCAGAGGAGTTGGGTCGGGTTGAACCTCTATGAGGGGATCACCTTGCTTAACATAGGTCCCTGGTTCAGCATAAATTCTCTTTACCACTCCAGAGACTTTTGATTTCACATCAACCTGAAATTCAGGTTCTATGGTACCAACAGCAAGGGCTTTTTCGATAATTGAACCCGTTTCAACCTGTACCACTGACCGTGTAGGCGCAACTTCTTTCGAGTTCGCCTGTGTCATATAAAAGTATGTAGCAGGTGAACCAATGAGGATGATTATGGTTAAAATCCAGATAAGTTTCTTTTTCATGATCGTCGTGATGATATAATTGTTAGCAGATAATATTGTGTACGCTACACCAATGAGTTAGTTTCAGCCCATTTACTTGTATATTTACCTTATGAAGTTTAATCCGGGAGAAATATGTAGATATGATGTTGATTTTCAACAGCTGCTATTTGAACAGTATCAGTGGTTGAGTGGTCTTGACCATGTATACTCACGATATCTTGATGAGCTCAAATCAAATGGACTTTGGAATCCATCAGATTTTATTGATGAGGATAATATCCCATTGCTACCAATTGAGGCATTTCGTGATGCGGAGGTTTATGCTGTTAAAAATCGGACACCAGAGTTGTTTTTTCGTAGTAGTGGGACTTCAACATCAGTGCGATCCACTCATCATGTTGCCTATGGTGAACAGTATATTGAAGCAATTTTCAAAGGGTTGAACTTTTTTTACCACTTGGATGAGTATGTAGTGCTCGGCTATACCCCAGGATATAGTGAAAATCCGAACTCGTCCCTGATTTGGATGATCAATCAAATGATCCAGCGCGATGCTTCGGGTCTATCGAAATTTCTGGAGTTGAACAAGCCTTTCGATGATGAAATGTTAGCGTTGATTGAGTCAACCGGGAAAAAGGTGATGTTGTTTGGTGCAGCATTCGGATTGATAGATATCATTGAGAAATATCCATGTAAACTTCCTTCTGAGTCTATCGTGATGGAGACCGGTGGAATGAAAACGTATCGACGTGAACTCTCGAGGTCGAAAATGCATTATCTGCTCGCTCATGGATTTAATTTGAATGAATCTCAGATACACTCAGAATACGGAATGACCGAATTACTGAGTCAGGCCTACAGTCAGGGAGATGAGTGGTTTACATGTCCTCCTTGGATGAGGGTTACGATTCGTGATCCATTTCATCCTTTGCAGACTGTCCAAGATGGTGAAGAAGGGCTGATCGGTATTATTGACCTGGCCAATTGGGGGAGCTGTCCATTTCTTCTAACGGGTGATAAAGGTGTAAGGAGAATGGATGGGGTATTTCAGGTTACAGGGAGGTGGAGCAAATACCATTTAAGGGGATGTAATTTTTTACTTGGGGAGAACTTGTGAGTACAATCGATCGCATTCTGGAATTGGAAAAGTATGTTATCAAGTGGCTTCATGACCCAGATTCCGGTCTGACTGAAAGCGCAGACTATTCAATCAGTTCTGGATTGTTTTCCCAAAGTGATGTCGATCATGCGATCAGACATTTTCGCCGAGTGATTAGTGAAGGCTCTTTTGTGAAATGGTATAAGGATATTATTGCGCAATTGGATCATCCTCAAACTAAACCACAAGATGTCTTATGTCTGCACGCCGGAAATCTACCTTTGGTTGGACTTCAGGATGTATTGGCCGTTTTGATCTCAGGACATGATTACTATGGGAAATTATCTCGAAAAGATCCATTTATTATTGAATCATTGTTAAAATATTTGGTGAAATCCGGGATACAAAACGTAAAATCTTGGTCCAGTGATTTGTCTGATTTTTATGGAATAAACGCACAAAAGTGGATGTTTGCTGGTGCTGAGGACTCATTGCCACAGCTAAATTCCAGACTCTTGTCTGGAGGTATTATTACCACTGAATCTAAAAACCTGATTAGAACGGCTCATTTCTCCGTTGCAATTGTCCCGGAATGCAATGAAACAAACGTTTCAGAACTGGTCGAATCCATGTTTCGCTATCAAGGGAAGGGTTGCCGTTCAGTTGCCGTAGTTTTTTCTGATAATAGACTGGTAGATTGTGGACATATATTGGAATCTGTAGCCCAAGATTGGTTCCGTTCAAATGGGTTCTCAGAAACAGGTAGTTCTGTTGCAGATTATAGACATGCATATAACAAAGCTATTGGGATACCCAGTTTAAAAGTCGGAAATTTTGTGATACAGGAAGGTGTAGTTTCGATCGATCATCCGGAGATCATTTACTGGCAGTGTAACAAATCTGTAGAAGAAATCGTAAATGGTTTTGGCAATGGACTTCAACAGATTTATATTGCCAGTGCCAGTGCCAGTGCCAGTGCCAGTGCCAGTGCCAGTGCCAGTGCCAGTGCCAGTGCCAGTGCCAGTGCCA
>ERZ869909.3101-NODE-3101-length-10017-cov-4.507545_pt1 | contig 10017 bp, 8 predicted proteins | sample MGYA00520892_ERZ869909 | MGnify/ENA primary metagenome ERZ869909 (study PRJEB32215, sample SAMEA104723947) | bioreactor metagenome | biome: bioreactor; feature: anaerobic bioreactor; material: water | place: China | collected 2015-03-12 ... | reverse complement strand
GTTTTTCATCATGCTGATTGTTGCCCAAATCAACCCCAAGACTTTCCGCCATTACGCCCTTCCCATCTACCTTGTTGGCGTGCTTTTGTTGGTTGCGGTTCTGCTCTTTGGTGAAGTTGGTAAAGGCGCCCAGCGCTGGCTCGATATTGGGGTGACACGTATTCAGCCTTCTGAAATTCTCAAGTTATCCGTGCCGATGCTCATGGCATGGTATTGCTCTCGCTCCCAGATTCCCATTCGCTTGCAGCATGTTGCTTTAGGCTTGATTTTTATCTTAGTGCCAACCTTGCTGATTGCGAAGCAACCCGATTTAGGTACCGCCATCCTAGTCGCAAGCTCCGGTTTTTTCGTTCTGTTTTTGGCGGGCATGAGCTGGCGTACAGTCACCTCGGGTGGCCTTTTAGCTGCTGCATCTCTGCCCATATTTTGGTTCTTTCTATTACGCGATTATCAACGCCAACGGGTATTAACTTTCTTAAATCCAGAAACGGATCCGCTTGGCTCCGGCTACCACATTATTCAGTCGAAAATAGCGATTGGCTCTGGCGGCGTCGAAGGCAAAGGCTGGCTGCAAGGCACACAATCACAGCTTGAATTCTTACCGGAGCGGCATACCGACTTCATTTTCTCGGTATTTGCCGAAGAGTTTGGCTTTTATGGCGTCATTGGATTGTTAATCCTCTATGGTTTTGTCATTTTCCGTGGCATGCTAATTTCAATGCGAGCGCAAAGTAATTTTAACCGCCTTCTTGGCGGTAGTATTACGCTCACATTCTTTATATACGTGTTGGTAAACATCGGCATGGTGTCCGGATTACTACCCGTGGTGGGCGTCCCCCTGCCACTCATCAGTTACGGTGGTACCTCCATGGTCACCATGATGGCAGGTTTTGGCATTCTTATGGGCATTGCCACCCACCGCCGATTGGTTATTAGTCCTAGTTAATTACGTAAGGAATTTGTATGCTCAAAACGATTATTCCCGCGCTCGCTGCCTCCTGCGCACTCTTATTCTCTGTTCCAGTCACTGCAAACGACTGGTCTCCAGCTGAACGTGAGTTCATTACGCAAATGGAAACTGAGCACAATATTCCACGCGCTAAGACAGAAGAATTACTGCGCCAAGCGCAATTAAGCCAACCCATTCTTGATGCAATTAGTCGTCCGTGGGAAGCGCGACCTTGGCACCAGTATTACCCTATCTTTCTAACTGAGCGTCGTTTGCAACAAGGCATTGAATTTTGGGCGAAACATGAAGACACCCTCGCTCGGGCGGAAGAAAAATTTGGTGTGCCGGCTGAAATTATCGTCGCCGTACTTGGTGTGGAGACGTTTTACGGCAATGTCATGGGTACCCATCGTGTGCTCGATGCTTTATATACACTAGGTTTTCACTACCCGCCGCGACAAACCTTTTTCCGTAGCGAATTGCGCCAGTTTATTTTGCTTGCAACAGAAGAGAACATTGACCCAACCACGATCAAAGGTTCCTATGCCGGCGCCATGGGCTACGGACAGTTCATTTCATCGAGCTACCGACACTATGCCGTTGATTTTGACGGTGATGGCGTACGTGACCTGATGGGAAATGTCGTTGACGGTATTGGCTCAATTGCGAACTATTTTGCCGAGCACAGATGGCAGTCAAACCAGCCGGTTGCAATTCCTGCTTGGGTTGGAGCTGAAACGCCAGTCACTGAGCTCACCGCTGGCCGCGGCCAAGTACTCACTCATACGGTAGGGGAACTCAAGGCTGCAGGTGTGAAGTTCATTACCGCCATGCCAGATGAAACTCGCGCACGCCTGTTTGCGTTTGAGGAAGCTGACGGTTCACACTCCTATTGGGTGGGATTACCGAACTTCTATGCCATTACTCGTTATAACCACAGCCCGCTGTATGCGATGGCTGTTTATCAATTAGCACAGCAACTCCGAGCGCACCGATAAGGAGTCGATTATGCAGCAGTCGTTGGTTTTGTCGCTGATATCTATGTTCGCAGTACTCGGATTGAGTGCCTGTGCGAGTAGTCCGAATGCTGGGACTGAGCGCTATCGAACCGCTCAAGATTATGCGCCACCACGAACACCAACTGCTGCTGAATTGTTTCCCCTGACGCCGCGACTTGAGCCGCTATCGCAGCGCGGCAACCTACCTTATCAAGTGAATGGGCAAGCTTATTCGGTTCGTGACACTGCCGAGGGATACTTTGCCGAAGGCATTGCGTCTTGGTACGGTAAAAAATTCCATGGTCATTTAACCTCGAATGGCGAGTTTTATGACATGTATAGCTTGAGCGCTGCGCATAAAACCTTGCCATTACCAAGTTGGGTGCGTGTGACTAACTTGAACAATAATAAATCGGTGATTGTTCGTGTGAATGATCGCGGCCCATTTCATGCTGAGCGGATTATCGACTTGTCATTCTCGGCCGCCTATGCGCTTGATATGCACCTACACGGTACCGCGCCGGTGCGAGTAGAAGCGATCGAGTTCGATCAACCCACGCCTGTTAGTACCCAGCAAACCTATATCCAAGTCGCCGCCGCACGCGAATTAAATAATTTAGAAGCGTTGCGCCTGCGTTTACAAGAAATTTATGACCTCGATGCAACTACTCGCGTGCATCAAGGTCTGAATCGGTTGATACTAGGTCCCTTTGACGATCGTCAAACCATCTACTGGATGAACCGCCTGCAAGCAGACGGCTTTGAAGGGATATTCCGTTTACCGCAGGAACGCCTGTAAAAACGGAATAAATTATGCAGCAGAGTTAGTTACTCGGAATCACCATTTTGCTATACTCGTTGCCCATAATCTGTGCCCTGATAAAGTCGCATACAGTGCAGGCTATTCGCCTAACGCAAAACAACAGAGAACGTATTCGATCATGAAAAATAGCCGTTTAGTTGCAAGTCTCGTTGCCGCGGTCACCCTGACCGTCACTCATTTCACCATTCCCGCTCATGCACAAGGCGTAGTCCCGCCGACCCCAACTGTGAATGCCAAAGCATGGGTGCTCATGGACTATAAAACCGGTCAGATCATAGCCGGTGAAAATATCGACGAAGGCCATGGACCTGCTTCTTTAACTAAGATGATGACGAGCTATATCATCGGCAAAGAAATCAAAAGCGGCAACATTAGTCTCGATGACGAAGTAACCGTAAGCCGCAATGCGTGGGCACGTAACTTCCCAGGTTCGTCACTAATGTTTATTGAAGTGGGTCGCCAAGTCCGCGTCGAAGACTTGAACCGTGGTATTATTATTGCCTCAGGTAATGACGCTTGTGTCGCTATGGCCGAGCACATTTCTGGAACTGAAGACGCCTTCGCCAACCTGATGAATGCCTACGCCCGTGAACTTGGTATGCACAACACCGTCTTTGCCAATAGCCACGGCTTGCCACATCCTGATCAAATCACCACAGCGCGCGACATGGCTGTCCTTGCGCAAGCATTAATTCGCGACGTCCCAGAAGAATACGCCATCTATGCTGAACGTGAATTTACCTTTAACGGTATTCGCCAGTACAACCGCAATTCATTATTGTGGGATCGCAGCCTGAATGTCGACGGTATTAAAACTGGGTTTACCAGTGAGTCAGGCTATAGCCTTGTCACCTCCGCAGTGGACGGCGATACTCGCTTGATTACCGTTGTTATGGGTACCGCAAGCGAGCAAGCGCGTGCGGCTGAAAGTAAAAAACTACTGAACTATGGTTTCCGTTACTACGAAACGGTGACAGCTTATGAGGCCGGTGAACAATTAGTGAGCCAGCGGATTTGGGGCGGTTCTGTTGACGAGATTCGTTTAGGCACAGGAACTGAAGTTGTGGTTACGTTGCCACGTGGCCAACGTCAGAACTTACGCGCTAACTTTGTTCTCGATCGCACGCTTGAAGCGCCGCTCGCTGCTGGCGAAGTGGTTGGCACGGTAAATCTAACTTTAGGTGACCGTGACATTGCCAGCTTCCCGCTCGTCACCCTGCAAGCCGTTGAAGAAGGTGGTTTCTTCAAACGGATTATCGATAGCATTAAGAAGAGCTTCAGCGACGAATGAGCCTGATTTATCTCAATGGGGACTATGTTCCTCATGAACAAGCAAAAATCTCCGTCTTTGATCGGGGATTTTTGTTTGCCGATGGTATTTACGAAGTGGTGCCTATTTATAATCGCCAGCCATTTATGTTTGACGGCCATATGCAACGTCTGCAGAACAGCCTGCACGAAGTTGGTATAACTCCACCGTTAAGCTCAAATGAATGGCGCAGCATCCTTACTCACCTGCTAACAGAAGAGGCGCTTGACCACGCGATTCTCTATTTGCAGATTACCCGTGGTAGTGAGTTCCCTCGTAATCATTCCCCAAGTCCTGATATCCAACCGACTGTGATGGCGTACTTAGTACCTTTCACTCCACCCGTTGGCGAACCAACGCCGGTGCGTGTTGAATTGCTTGAGGACATTCGCTGGTTACGCTGTGATATCAAATCAATCAGTTTACTCGGTAACATCTTGTTAAAACTCCAGTCCACAGCTGGGGGTGCTCAAGAGCCGATTCTTCACCGCGCCGGGCGTATTACCGAAGGTGCGTCGTGCAATTACTTTATCGTCAAAGACGGTGTGCTCATCACACCACCTGCGGATAGCTTAATTCTTGCCGGATTGACTCGCCAACACGTCTTGAAATTGGCTGCTGACGCCCATATAAAGGTGCGAGAAGCAGCGTTCTCAACCGCTGAACTGTATGCCGCCGATGAGTGTTTTATGACCAGTGCCACTCGGGAAATCATCCCTGTTGGGCAAGTTGGACAAGAAGTCATTGGTAATGGTCAGTGCGGTCCTGTGACCCGCACTTTGATCGAACGATTTAGAGCAAGTCGCCCACGGTGACTTGAGGAGTAATGCATGAATACCAAATTTGACGAGTTGCTCGACTTTCCGTGTGACTTTACTTTTAAAATCATGGGCGTTGCCACACAAACTCTCGCAGACGAAGTCATTGCGGTGATTCAAGAGCATGCGCCTGGTGATTACAGCCCAGAGATTCGGCCGTCGAGCAAAGGTAACTATTATTCGGTATCGGTTTCTGTGGTCGTTACCAGTAAACTCCACGTTGAAACATTATATCGATCCTTATCTGATATCGACGACGTACGTTACGTCTTATAAGTCACATTCGCTTGTGCGAGCTAAAAAAGAACACGGAACATGAATCGACTAACTATTCGTCAGCTCGGTCGTATGGATTACGAGCCAGTCTGGAAGAAAATGCAAGCTTTTACCGACGCTCGCGATGAGTCAACCGTTGATGAGCTGTGGGTGGTCGAACACCCACCTGTTTTCACGCAAGGACAAGCGGGGAAAGAAGAGCATTTGCTTGCGCCCGGTGATATCCCTGTGGTTCCTGTCGATCGTGGCGGGCAAGTGACCTATCACGGACCGGGGCAAGTCGTGGTATACTTTATGCTCGACATTCGCCGGCGCAAAATGGGCGTTCGCGAACTTGTCACACAAATTGAGAATTCGATTGTGAATATGTTGGCGCAGTACGGTGTCACCGCTGCCCCAAGACCTGATGCACCCGGTGTGTACATTGGTGCAGAAAAAGTATGTTCACTCGGACTAAGGATTCGGCGCGGCTGTTCTTTTCATGGTTTAGCCCTTAACGTCAACATGGACTTATCACCGTTCCTGCGCATTAACCCTTGTGGTTATGCAGGGATGGTCATGACACAAACAAGCGCCCATGGCGGGCCAACCACATTTGCAGAAGCTGCTGAGCTGGTCACATCCGAATTTGCTCGCCTGCTGCAATACTCTGAAATCGACGAACAAACAGGTTTACCAGAACATGGCTAATTCAGACGTAGTAAAAGTTGAGCCAGTAAGTCAACAAACTAGCGCGAAACAAACTGCCGCTAAAAGTGCACGTATTGAGGCGGGTACCAAGCTCCGTGACGCTGACAAAATGTCTTTGATTCCGGTACAAATTGTTCCTGTTGAACGTGAACAAATGCTTCGCAAGCCTGAGTGGTTGAAAGTGAAGTTGCCAGCGTCAACTGAGAAAATTGATAACATTAAGAAAGCGATGCGTAAGCATGGGCTGCATTCTGTGTGCGAGGAAGCTTCCTGCCCTAACCTACCAGAATGTTTTAACCATGGTACCGCAACGTTTATGATTCTCGGCGATATTTGTACCCGTCGCTGTCCGTTTTGTGACGTTGCCCACGGTCGTCCATTGCCGCCAGATCCGCAAGAAGCACACAAGCTGGGACTGACCATTCGCGACATGGGCGTTAAGTATGTCGTTGTTACCTCTGTCGATCGTGATGATTTGCGCGATGGTGGAGCACAACATTTCGCCGATTGTATCCGTGAGATCCGTGCCCACAGTCCTGGGATTCGCGTTGAAGTACTCGTGCCTGATTTCCGTGGTCGTATGAACGTGGCTTTAGATATTCTTGAAGGTGAAGCGCCTGACGTCTTTAACCATAACTTAGAAACCGTGCCGCGCTTATATAAAGCAGCTCGTCCAGGCGCCAACTATCAGTGGTCGCTAGATTTATTGAAGCTATACAAAGAGCGCCGCCCAGATGTGCGTACCAAGTCAGGACTAATGGTCGGTCTTGGCGAAACCAACGAAGAAATTTTAGAAGTCATGGAAGACCTGCGCCGTCACAACGTCGACATGTTAACGATTGGGCAGTACCTGCAACCGAGCCGTCACCATATTCCGGTTGCACGTTATGTTACCCCAGACGAATTTGCCATGTTTAAGCGCGAAGCTGACAAGATGGGCTTTACCCAAGCTGCATCTGGCCCACTTGTGCGTTCGTCCTACCATGCTGATTTACAGGCCGCTGGTATTGAAGTGAAATAAGCTTAAATAACCTTAGGTGAATTCACTAAATCATGAAAGGAGGCAACCTAGCCTCCTTTTTCATTTCTAGTTCACTGCGCCGAAACGCCATCCATCGCTAATTTCATCAATTAATCTCATCAGGCTAGCCATCCGCATTAAAATCAGGTTTCATGGTGAATTGTTTCATACTTCAGGGAGACCTCTCATGGCACGTTTAGTTAGTGCATTCGCACTTTTGTGCTTCATATTTAGTAGCGTCGCTTTTGCGAATCCGGTTCACACCGGTTACCAAGAGCCCGCTCAAGAAATTATCGATATCGTCGATGCGGCGCCAGCTCCTGGTGCTAGCCTTAGTCCGAATGGGGATGTTCTTCTCGTTCTTGACTACCCTGCGCTGCCAACCTTAGTGGACTTGGCTGCCAGTGAATACCGCTTGGCCGGGATGCGAATTAATCCTGACAACCAAACCATAAGCCAAAGTCGTTATGTGTCAGGCTTTCGCCTGCTAAATATCGCTGATGGCTCCAGCCGGACTATTCGTGGTCTGCCGCAAAACATGCGCGCTATGGGCATGAGCTGGTCACCGGATGGCAAAACCATTGCATTCTTGAATATGGAACAGAACGGCACCTACTTATGGCGCATTGACGTTGAACGAGGTCGCGCTAGCCAGTGGAGCAAAGCTGCAGTTAATGCGGTTTGGGGCGCGCAAATCGAGTGGAGCCATGACTCGCAATCGGTCTATACGTTATTAGTTGACGCGAAGCGCGGCGCAGCACCACAACGTTCACGCGTACCTGCAGCACCGGTTGTAACTGAATCTCGTGGCCGTTCAGCACCTGCTCGGACGTATCAAGACCTCCTCGCCGATAGCCACGACGTTGCTCTTTTCGACTATTATTTTTCTAGCCAAGTTGCTCGCATCGACCAACGTGGTCGCAGCCACAACCTTGGTAAAGTTGGTGTGATTAACAACATCAGCCTGGCGCCAAATAGCGAGTTTATCCTCGTCACTGCGCTGCAAAAACCATATTCTTATGCGGTGCCACACTTCCGTTTCGCGCGCAATACAGTCGTTTGGGATAAGCAAGGTAAGCCAGTCTATACCGTTGTTGAACAAGGTGTGGCGGACAACTTACCGATCGGTTTCGACGTCGTTGTTCCGGATCGTCGTAGCATTAGCTGGCGTAACGACGCTGACGCGACCCTAGTTTGGGCGGTTGCCGGCGATGGCGGTAACTCACGCGCCCCCGCTGATATTCGCGACCGCGTTTATCAATTACCTGCACCATTTAACGCAGAGCCTAAGTTATTAGCAGAATTAGAAACTCGCTACGCGCGTTTACTAGCAGCTGACGGCAATACCGCTCTCGTGTGGGAACGCTGGTGGGCTGAGCGTCAAGAGCGTTTATGGCGCATTAGTCCAGACGGCGACGCTGAACCAGTGCTTGTTTGGGAACGCGCTTATGACGACAGCTACAATGATCCAGGTCAGCCGTTAACCACCACCTTAGAAAATGGTCGCCGCGTGCTGCTGCTCGATGACGGTCACTTAATTCTAACTGGTACAGGCGCCTCAGACGAAGGTGATCGTCCATTCATTGACCGTCGCAACCTCTTTACAGGCGAAACAGAGCGTCTCTGGCGTTCAGAAGCACCTTATTACGAGCGCCCATGGTCACTGATCGATTTAGAGAACAAGGTATTCTTAACCCAGCGTGAAAGCGTCGATACGCCACCTGACTTCTACCTTCGTAATCTGACTGATGAGAGCTTAGTGGCATTAACTAATACTGCCCACCCAATGCCTCATACCTTGGACATCAGCCGTGAATTAGTTAATTATGAGCGCGCGGACGGTCTACCGATGTCAGCGAACCTATTCTTACCAGCCGGTTATGACCAAGAGCGCGATGGCCCATTACCAACCATCGTATGGGCTTATCCGCGTGAGTATCGCAGCACAGCTGCCGCAGCTCAGGTAAGTGGTTCACCCTATCGCTTTAATCGCATTAGTTATTGGAATCCGCAATTCTTAGCCACTCAAGGCTATGCGGTATTTGACGCAGCAACCATGCCGATTGTCGGTGAAGGTGACGAACTCCCGAACGATACCTTTATTGAACAGTTAATTATGAACTCAGAAGCTGTCATCAATTACGGTGTTGAGCGTGGCGTTAGTGATCGAAATCGCTTTGCATTAGGCGGCCATTCGTATGGTGCATTCATGACTGCAAACGTGCTTGCTCACTCAGACCTGTTCCGTGCAGGTATCGCCCGTAGCGGTGCATACAACCGGTCGCTTACTCCGTTTGGTTTCCAGCGCGAAGAGCGGACCATTTGGGATGACCCAGCACTGTATCAGCGGATGTCGCCTTTCTTTGCTGCGCATCAACTGAAAACGCCTTTACTACTCATTCATGGTACTGACGACAATAACTCGGGTACCTTCCCGATGCAGAGTGAGCGTCTATACCAAGCTGTAAAAGGGAATGGTGGCACCGTTCGCTTAGTCATGCTGCCGCTTGAATCTCACGGCTACCGTGCACGTGAGTCGGTCCTACACATGTTGTGGGAAACCGTCGAGTGGCTTGACGAGTTTGTTAAGAATGCCGAGTAGTTTCGGTAACGATAGCGCCAGCTAATCGCTATCAAGGCCAGTGGTATCACTGGCCTTTTTATTTAGCCTAGTTTGCATGAGACGCAGGTAAACGTTCGGCATTTGCCCCACCTCATGTTGCTGCATCAGGGTGACATACCCAACTGGTCGCCACGCGTAGAAACCTGTATCTTCGCAAGTTGCAACCGGATGCAATCCTACTCGCAAGGGGTCGGTTGAACCTAACTGCCAAACATTCTCAGCGCGTTTCTGCGCAATTGGCTGCTGCAGATGCTGCACCCATGGTAACGTTTGGGTTAAACTCACCAGCTCCGCAGTCGTTAACTCTTGACGATCAGTAATGATCATATTTAACGCTGAAAAGTCGAATTCACCTGCACAAAAACGCTCAGCCAAATCACGGCTCATTGGATATTCATCGGCTAAACCCAGCGTATGGCCAAGCTCATGAGCCAACACGCGACCCCGCGCTTGGCGATCAATAAACACTAAACCGTTACGGGTATTCGCTAAACCTGAATCAGTGAGTAC
>ERZ869909.3100-NODE-3100-length-10018-cov-3.469973_pt1 | contig 10018 bp, 8 predicted proteins | sample MGYA00520892_ERZ869909 | MGnify/ENA primary metagenome ERZ869909 (study PRJEB32215, sample SAMEA104723947) | bioreactor metagenome | biome: bioreactor; feature: anaerobic bioreactor; material: water | place: China | collected 2015-03-12 ... | reverse complement strand
TCGATAAGTCACGACGTGCGCTATTGTCGCTAAATTCTATGCAGCCAATCGGTCAGTGGAGACAATTGGTACTAGCCTACCAAGAAGACTGGCTTGAGCTGGCCTTCATCATCCACAAGAAGGCAGTGTTCGAACTGCACGGTGAACATGATCCCGTTCCACAACTCGGGGCGCGTGAAATCGAGTGCCTTCATTGGGCCGCGCTTGGGAAGGACAGCAAGGATACTGCGACTATCCTCGGCCTTTCCGATCATACAATTCGCTCCTATCTAAAATCAGCCCGCATTAAGCTCGGCGGCGCGACAATCACCGCGGCAATCGCAAGGGCGATCCAGCTTCGATTAATAAATCCATACAGCAATACCCACAATTGAGGATGCTCACCTGCGGGCATTTATGGATCGGATTCAGTACGCAACGTTACCTCCAAACAATATATGGAGGCTTGTATGTTTCTGCTCGTCCAAGCGCATGCTTACAATCGGTATGAGGATCTGCTTACCCAGTATTTTCAACTTAGAAAGAGAGTCTTCGCTGATCGGCTTGGATGGCGGGTCACCGTATCGGGCGATCGGGAGCTCGACAGTTACGACAAGCTGTATCCTGCCTATCTTCTTTGGTGCAGCGAGAATCTGAAGCAACTTTACGGTTCGGTTCGCCTGATGCCGACGACCGGTCCCACACTCCTTTACGATGTATTCCGCAAGACGTTTCCGGACGCCTGCGACCTCATCGCGCCGGGCATCTGGGAAGGAACCCGCATGTGCGTCGACGACGTGGCGATCGCCCATGATTTCCCCGATATGCGGCCGGATCGCGCATTCTGCCTGCTTCTTCTTGCCCTTTGCGAGGTCGCATTGGACAACGGAATCCACACGCTGATCTCGAACTACGAACCGCATATGAAGCGGATCTACCAGAGGGCCGGCGCCGAATTCGATGAGCTTGGCCGGTCGGACGGTTATGGCCGCTTTCCGGTCTGCTGTGGTGTTTTCGAGGTTTCGAAGCGGGTTCTGGCCAACATGCGCAGCAAGCTCGAGATCGTCCAGCCGCTCTACCAGGTCCCGGCCTTCCCCTCACGGGCTGCTCCTGACGCGGCGGAGTTGGCAGCATAAGCCGATCTCATGCCCCAGTTTAACTGGTGGAGGTATACCATGTCCAAGCACGTCGCCGAGGCCCTCATACCGATCCTGGATGCGGAGGCCATCTCGAACGCTATCTGCATCCGCTCCAGGGAATATTGCCAATCGATCAGCATCTCCGGCGCAAACAAGCGCCTCGATTTCGGCGACGGCAGCGCAATCCTGAAACCGAGTGGCGAGGGCCTGCTCCTTCAGGTCGCGGCCAACGATCTCGTGACCTTCTACGGCATCCGGACGTTGCTGCAAGGATTTCTATTCTCGACGACTACAATCCCTGGTGATGTTGTCGAATGGCAATCAGGCAGCGGCACGCTTCTCGGAGCGATGGCCCGAACCGGACGCGGACGAAGTTGCTCGAATGGCAAGTGAGCCTCGTCCACGGGAGCCACAAGTGGCCCCTTCATCGACGAATATTCTGCTGCTGACCGCGGGAAATTTCACGAGTCTGCTGACGCACACGGTCTTGCAGCGTCTTTGCGCGCTCGTGGACAAGGCGAAGGGCGGCGCCCTGTTCCCGGCTGATCTGAAGCGACGTCGCCAGCCGATCGACATTCCCTTGCCTCAGATCGACTTTTTCCGATGGCGAAAGCCGCTTGGAGATCGCGAGGGCTAGGGCGTCTAGCTCTCGCCGCAGCGCCGGTTCGCCGTTTAGCCGCCGGTCCTGTTCACGGGCATCGACCGCCAATAACTCCCGAAGTCCGCTCGACGGCGCGGGTATTTCGACACGCTGCCGCGCCTGCACTTCGTTACGCTGTGTAACGATCTGATGGCGTTCGAAGTCCACGGCCTGCCCATAGTCCGCAAGTGCTGCTGCCAGTCGAGGCGCATGGGCTTCTGCCGTCTGGCGATCGGGGCTTGGTCCTCGCAACCATGTCGGGGCGTGCCCTGCCATCTCTCCCAATCGGCCGGCGTGCACATCGGACGCGGCGAGCCGTCCGCCTTGGGCATCGTTGATGCCGCGGACATAGCTCGATGCAGCTTCGCTGTTGCCATAGACGAGTCTCGAAAGATGCTCGATCTCGGAGCGCTTGCTCGCAAGGCCCGGAGATTTCCGAAGTCGCTCATTAATCTCGGCCTCCGTCAGCTCCGACAGATGTCGGGCCGGAACAAGGGCAGTTTGTCCGATGGCGGCACGATGGCGACCACCGTGATCAAGGGTGAGACCCAGCCGGCGTTCATCCTCCGTGATAGCTTTGACGAACGTGTCGAGCGCTTGCCGCTCCATCGGATCAAGATGTCGGTACCGGGCAGACTCAACCAAAGCTGCGTCCATCAGCGCTGCAACGCGTGTCCGGTTATCGGGATTCGCAGTGTGGCGCAGGAGGCTGTCGTGCGCCCGACGAAACGGCTCTCCGTTGGTGTCGGCGTTCGTGCGCGCGAGCGTCGCACGCTCTACAAGCGAGATATTGCGATGCAAGCGGCTTCGCGCACGGGAGACTGCCGCCGCGTATCCCGGCTCGACGATCAAAGTCATAGCCTCATTGACCGTAACGTAACCCTCGACCACGTTGTCGGCCGCCGTGCGGAGCGTCTTGCGCATGCCGGCGGCGCCAAGCCATGAATCCACGACAACGGCGAGACGCGACATCCGGTGCGTCGGGCTGAACACGTTGCGGTCGATCGTCTCCTGGTTAAGCGCAACCCCAAAATACTCCGTGAGGCGACGGCGAGCGCCGTCTTGCGTTTCGACCACGAGATCCCCCGGCATGCCGCGCGCGGCCGGGAATTCATGCGTTGCACGGTTCTCCTGTTCAAGAAATCGGGTCGCAACGATCGTCCCGTCGTTCGGCAACACACCAAGATCGCGCGCGGCCTCGACCAGGCGCAACGCGATGTACGACTGGCGGAGACGCGCGGCAGCGTGAGTTGCCACATTGCCGAGCGGGCGGCGTTCAGCATCGCGCACAGCGTTGTCGTAGAGCTCGACGAAGAGCCGATGGCCGTCCGCGGAATTCTCGAGGGTGGCTCCGCGCATGCCCTCGGCCCGAGCGCCATCCGCTTCGCGATGCTGTGCGAGCAACCGGGTCATGTCATCTGACGCCCGCGCCTCAACCGTCGCAATCCGGTCCAAGGGTGCGCCGCGCTCTTCCATCCGTCCCAGCACATGGTTCCAGTCATCAGCAAAGCGATGCAGTTCGCTGCGCGTCATGGGTCGGGATTGCTCACGCTCGAGGACCAGCCGGCCGGCCGGCGTCCGCGCCCACTCTCCCTCGATGAGCTCGTTGTCATAGATGATCGCTCCCCCGCGCGTTCGAAGCTGCACCCGGTCGACCAGTTTTTCGGCTTCGAGCATCTCGAGCGTGATGCGGAGACCATCGACAGCAGCGTCATGAACCCTCTGCGGCGGGATGCGCGCGGCGGCGCCGGCGTGCAACATCTCTTCAAAGCGATAGTGATTGCCCTGCCAGCTCAGGCGTGGATTGACGGCTACGGCGCGGATCTCGACGGCATATCCGGCATCGCGTGCCGTGCGAATGACGCGTGAGACATTGTCCGGGGTGCGCAAGGTGGTCTCGAAGACGATGTTGACCTTCCGTTCCGCCCCTGCGGCAAGAAGCATCTCGGTCCAGCGCCCGGCATCCACCTGCGTGTAGCTCGACGCGGTTTCCGGATCCTGGCGCTGAAAGGCCAGGAACTGCGGGTGATAGGAGCGCAGGTCGTCCCCGACAATGCGGATGGTCGGCCCGGTTCGGGATAGCTCTTCCTGGCTCGCCACCAGCACCGCCGTCTTGCCGGCGCCCGGTTGTCCGCCCAGCAGGATCAACCGCGGCTCCCGAGCCTGACCGATTCCGTCGGGCAGATAGTCGCGCAAGATGTCGTTGCGGAAAATGCTCTCGTTACGCTCCGGCGAGAGCAGGCCGGCTGCCTCTTCCGCCATGGTCAGAACTCACGCCAGAAGCGGTCTTCGTCGCTAACGCGCGCGCCCCAGACAGCGATGACGTCCTCGATCGCCTCCGGTTCGTCGACACGCAGCCCGTGCTGAAGGTCAACAAGATCACGGCGACGCTGACGCAGTCGTTCGGCCTGTGCGGGTTCTTTCGTCTCGAGTTCGTGGACACGCGCCGTGATGATGGCGCGCGCCTGGTTGAGAATCTCGATCGCGATCTCGGCGCGGACGATCGCGTCGTATTCGGTTTCTTTCCCGGCCATGTTAGGCTCCTTTCACTCGATTGATCGTACTATCGGATGACCCCGCGCGCGCGATTGATCGTGCGCCGATGCTGTTCGGATATGATCTGCTGGCTGCCCTGCAACCGCACGGCCTGCTGAAGGATCTTCAGCCTGTCCTGCATGGCCTCGAACGCCCGACGGTGTGCCGGCGGCACCCGATCGATGACATCCTTCTCGCCGCGCAGGATGGCGTTGCGGCCGAAGCGCTCGTCGAGCGCGCGGCTGACGGTGGCAAATTCACGCCGGATAGCGGGGTCTAGCGAGCCGGCGGCGACGCTGAGCTTGCTGTCCTTCTTCTTCGATTCGGAAGCCAGCTTGCGCAAGGCATCTTCGGCTGCGGTCGAAAGACCGGGGATGGCAATCGCCATCCGCTGTCGTTCTTCCGCAACAGCCTGGCGCTCGGTATCGAAGGCGGCCGTCCAAGCGGCGCCGAGCGAACGCAGATGAGCCGTCGCCTCAGGTACGGCGCGCATTGCCTCCTGCCTTTCCCGGCCGGTCGCGAGCATGCGGTCCATTAGCCGATCCGAACCACGGAGAGCGCCATAGGCAGCCGGGTCATTGGTCACGGCTGCGGCAATCCTTTCGCCTCCGAAGCCCTTGACGATCAGATCCTCGATCTTGCCGACGGCACCGGCTGGATCGCGCCAGATGCGCGTTGCTGCTCCTACAAGCCCCTCCCGATGGTGGCGATAGTGTGCGGCGGTAAGGGCGCGCGGCCTCGCCTCATCCTCGACCGGAACCTTGAACTCCGTCACCGCGGCCAGCATCGGCAGAATGGCCATCGTTTCCTTTCCGGGCTCGACGCTCGCGCCAGCGACCCTCTTCGCTCGATCCTTTTTCTCCGCGAGATGCTGCTCCTCGGTGAAGCGCCGGACGACCTCGAACAGCCGCGTCAGCTTTCCACGCCGCTCATCACCGAGGTCCTCCGGCATGCGCTCGGCGATCGTGCGGGCGGCGAACTCATCCTCCTCCACCATGAAGGCCTTCCAGCCGAAGCGGGCGGTGAGTGCATCGCTCACCGCCTTGATCTCCTGCACGGTGGCGCGGTCTTCGGCTGCAAAGGCGAAGGCAGTCTTCCAGGCATCATCACCACCATGCTTACGCACCGCCTCGATCTCCACCAGGCGCGCCATGGCCTGCTTCGAGATCGCGGGGATCGACAGGGACATGCGAGCGCGCCGCGCCTGTTCGCGCTCGCGGAAGCGATCTGCGTTCCTGCGGAACCCGGTGGCGTGTGCCCGGACCAGCGGCAGCAATTCCTTCAAAGCCATCATGGCATCACGACGCTCTTGGCGTGCTGCCCTCCCGTCGATCAGGTGATCGGAACCGCGCAGTCGTCCGAAGCGAGCCGGATTGCTGGCGAGATCGTCGGCGAGCTTGCGAGGCTCGAGTGCCTGGTCCGAGGCGAGGATATTCAGCGTGGACATCGCCGCGTCAGGTTCATGATAGATCCTGCCCAGAATCGGCCGCAAGATCGCCTCGCGCTCCATCCACGCCGGCGACAACAGCTGCGCACGGCGTGCATCTTCATCGACGCTTCGAGCAAATACTGTCGTCGGCGGGAGCAGATAGCGTACATCGCGCGTTTCCGCCTCCACGCGGGACGGGCTGCGTTCCTCGTTGTACGAGACGCGTCGTTCGCGCTCGATCGCGAAGCCCAGGGCGACGCTCGCGCGCTCCCACAGCTTCGCAACCTGATCACGCTTCTGCGCAATCCACGCCAACGGCCGCGAACCGCTCTCCTCCATCCCGGCCATCGCCAGCGACAAATGATCAAGCCCGCGACGCCGGGCGAAGTCCTGCGCATGGGCCTGGTAGCCGACCTCGCTCTCAAAATCGAGCGTCGTGGTCTTGGCGCCCGACCGCGACAACCGGTCGACCAGCTGCTTGAACAATTCCGGCCGATGGCTCTCTCGTTCGGCCCGCTCCTGGCGCGTTTCAGCGGATTCAACACGCTCGGCCGTCCAGACATTGCGGTCGACCTCACGCTCCTCGTAGCGCTTCTTCCCGGTCTCCTCGTCGATGATCGCGACTTCGACCTTGACCTTTTCGACGCCGTCCTTGCGCAGCGTGACCGTATCGCCGACGGCAGCACCGCCTTCCTTGATTGCCTTGGGCAGGCTGACGCCCCAGAGACGGTGAATGGCGCCATCGTCGGTACGGACATCGGCATAGGGGCTCTCGGTGGCATCCTCGTCGTCGGGCCGGAATTTCGCATCGCCCGTTTCCATCAGCTCGCCCGTGACGCCCACGGCATGATCGATGCGCGCCTTCCATCCCCATTCCGGGTTCGGCTCAAAATCCTCTTTCGCGGCGTAGAGATCGGCACGATCGCGATGCCGGGTCATCGCCACATAAGTCAGATGCTGGTCCATCATGCAGGTGGCGAGGACGAAGGTTCGGTCGACCGTTGCGCCCTGCGACTTGTGGATGGTCGCGGCGTATCCGTGGTCGACATTGCGATAGCTCTCCTCGCTGAAGACGACATCGCGGCCATTGTCGAGACGGACGGACAGCAGCGCCCCGACGCGCCGATCACCGGTCGAAACCACGGTGCCGAGCATGCCATTCTTGACATATTGCGGGCCAAGCTGCTGCGCGCGCCGCTCGACGAAACGGTCGTTCTCGAGGAAGATGATGCGGTCGCCGACGGCAAACTCCCGCGTTCCACGCGCGGTCTGGAAGGCGCGGCTATCACCCAATGCCCCTTCGGCGGTCATGACCTCGCGCAACGCCTCGTTCAGCTTGCGGACGTCGTCATTGGTGTGCGCGAGAACGAGAAAGTCGTCGCCGCGAAGACGCCCTTCCTGGCCCGACGCGCGGGATGTCTCGATCGCCTCCCTGCGCGCATGCGCCCAGTCGGAGACGATGCGGGTGACGATCTCCTCGCGGGTTTCCGTCTCTTGGATGCGGCCGCGCTGCGCATAGACGTCGAGGCCCTGTTCGATTTCGCCGCGGGCGAACAGGCGCGACGCATTCCGCGCCCACGGCTCGCGCTGCCGGCGCACGCCGGCGAGTTCGGCAGAGCCGATCCGCTCGGAGATAGCCCGGAACGCCGCGCCGGCCTGGATCGGCTGGAGCTGCATGGCGTCGCCAACCAGCACTGCCTTTGCACCGGCATCCTCCACGACCTTCAGGACGCGCGCCATCTGCTGCGACGACACCATGCCGGCCTCGTCGATGACCAGTATGTCGCCCTGACCGAGCAGATCGCGTTCGCTGGCCCAGGCCAGTTCCCACGAGGCGAGGGTTCTTGACCTGATGCCGGAACTGTCCTCCAGGCCTTCGGCCGCCTTGCCGGCAAGGGCAGCAGCAACCACGCGACGGTTCTCGCTCTCCCAGCCGATGCGAGCTGCGGCGAGCAGCGTCGACTTGCCAGTGCCGGCCAGACCGACGACCGCGGCGATGGCGCGGTCACCGGTGACGTGACGCACTGCTTCGACCTGTTCGGCATCGAGGCGGAACGGCATTTCAGGATCAGCCGTCTCGAGGCTCTTGATCGCGGCGGTAACGTTGCGGGCGGAGACACCAAAACCCTTGCGCTTCGACAGCGTCTCGGCCGACTGCGCCATGTCATCTTCGATGCGGAGGATCTCGCGCGTGGTAAACACCGCCGGCTCGGTCGCCCTGGCGGTCTCTGGGTCAATGACCTGCGGCTTCAACGTCACCAGCTCGTTCGACGCCATCAGCCGCGCGCGGATGTTGACGAAGTCGGCCGGATCGTCGACATAGCGATGCAATGCCTTGGCGATATCGCGCTCGTCGAATGTGGAGCGCTCGTTGGAAAGCTGCTTCAGGAGAAGCTCGGGCTCGGCAAGCAGCCGGTCGGCCATATCCTGACGCCGGGCGAGATCGGCTGGCGCGAAATACATCTCGATGCCCTTGCGTGCCAGCGCCGCCTTCTCCGGCCCGAGGTGCTTTTGAGCGATCCCGTCGAGGCCCTGCTCGACATAGGACCGACCGTCGAGGCGGATCTCGTGACCGGCAAGAGCAAGATGCCGGTTGGCGGTTTCCGCCCAGGCGATCTTCCACGCCTTCATGGTTTCCTTGTCGCCGGCCCAGACCTTGTAGACGATCTTGCCGTTCGGGCGATCGGGCGTGACGACGCGGAGCGGCTCGCCGTCCTCCCCCACGACCGGCACCTTCTTCGGCCCGAAGCCTTCATCGGTCAGCGGCCTGAGCGCCGTCAGGAGGTGGATATGCGGGTTGCCGTCCTTGTCGTGATAGACCCAGTCTGCGAGCATGCCCTTCGAGGTAAAATTGTCCCGGACGAACTCACGCACCAGCGCGATGTTCTCCGTCCGCGTCAGCTCTTCTGGCAGCGCGACGATCAGCTCACGCGCTAGCTGCGCGTCCGCCCGGGTCTCGAAGGCCTCGACCGCATTCCACAAGGCCTCGCTTGCCTGTGCGACGTTACGCCCCGCAGTGGCGATTTGAAGCCACGCAGGGATGCCGTCCGGCAGCGCCAGCTCCTCATGCACCAGCTCGGACGCACCGCCGCGATAGCTGAACGACGTCCCGGCCTGTTCGTCCACCATCTTCGCGCGATGGCGGTACGCGGCGGCCGAGACGATGCTGCGTCCCGATCCCCTCCCGATCACCTGCGCTCTGACGAACATGATCGCCACGACTGTCTCCGCTTCGTGCAAGCACGTCGCGACAGCGACGTATATCGCGCCCTCAAACAAACCGGGCCGCAGGCCCGGTGCCTCTTCTCCGGAAGACGGCCTCTGGCCGGAATTCCGGCTGCGACGTTTTCGGGATGAGGCAACATAGCCTATTTCACTATCATTTTCCAGATAGTATAATCGCTGTTGTTCGTATTGTTCTGACCAAGGAAGGACGCCGGAATGGCCGCGAAATCCTCAATCACCGACATAGACGCCCAGATCGAGAAGCTGCGCGAGCGCAAACGGATGCTGATAGTAAAATCGGCCGAGCGGTTTGCCCGAGCAGCAACGAAGGCCGGGCTTGCCGAGATGGAGATCGCCGATGAGGAGGTCGATCGCATCGTCGAAGAAATCGCCGCGCGATTTCGCAACGACGGCAAGAAAGGCGCATCCGGCCCAGCTGCTCCGTCGCGTCGACCAGCAACTACTACGGCTGGAGCGCCGACGGCGCCTGCTCATGATGGCTGACCGTAAGCGCGAGGCCCGCGAGAAATTCATGCTTGGCGGGTTCGTGGTGAGGGCAGGGTTGTCGAAGGCGGACCGGGCGTTCCTGCTTGGCGGTCTGCTTGAGCTGGCAAGCGTTGCGCCCGGGTCATCCGAGCACCGGCGGCTGCGCGACATCGGTACGCAAGCGTTCACGGCTCGCATGCTGGACGACGCTTCGCTACAGATCGGGGAGGCGGCAGTATGACGTTGAGGGTCAAACCCCATCCAAGCCATCTTCTCGTTCTGGTCCCGATCACGGTTACCGCGTTTGCGATTTATGTGGTCGGCTGGCGATGGCCGATGCTCTCCATCGGCCTGACGGGTACGACCGAATACTGGTTCCTGCGCGCCTCTCCGTTGCCGGCGCTACTGTTCGGGCCGCTCGCAGGGCTACTCGTTGCGTGGGCGCTGCCGATGCATCGCAGGCGGCCGGTCGCGATCGTGAGCCTTGTCGGATATCTTGGCGTCGCAGGCTATTATGGATTGCGCGAATATCACGCCGGGCTAAAGGCTGGCGCCCGGCTTCTGTGCCTTGGCGCGCCCGACTAC
>ERZ869909.3099-NODE-3099-length-10018-cov-4.271904_pt1 | contig 10018 bp, 12 predicted proteins | sample MGYA00520892_ERZ869909 | MGnify/ENA primary metagenome ERZ869909 (study PRJEB32215, sample SAMEA104723947) | bioreactor metagenome | biome: bioreactor; feature: anaerobic bioreactor; material: water | place: China | collected 2015-03-12 ... | reverse complement strand
AACCTGTCGGCCAGGTTCTGATAGCGACTCCGGGACGATTGCGATTCCTCCACCAGACGCTGGATCTGCGACAGCGTCGTTTCCCCGCCGGTGCGCGCGATCCGGACGGTGAGTGCGCCATCCAGGTTGACCGAGCCGGCAACAACCTCCGCGCCCTCCTGCTTGGCGACGGGCCGGGACTCACCTGTCAGGAACGCCTCGTTGACGCTGCTGCGACCCTCGGTCACGATGCCGTCGGCCGCCAGCTGCTCGCCAGGACGGACCAGGATCAGGTCGTCGTGCCGCAGCTCCGCAACCGCAACCTCCTCGGTGCCGCCGTCCGCAAGACGCGTCGCCATGTTCGGAACGAGCGACGCCAGATGCTGGAGTGCCCTGGAGGCACCCTGCACGCTGGTCATCTCCAGCCAGTGGCCCAGTAGCATTATCACGATCAGCGTGGCCAGTTCCCAGAAGAGCGACATGCCGGGCGCACCGAACGCCACCGCCATGCTGTAGCCGTAGGCGACCACGATGGCGAGGCTGATGAGCGTCATCATCCCTGGCTGCCGGTCGGCCAGCTCGTGGCGAGCGCCCTGCAGGAAGACCAGCCCGCCGTAGATGAAAAGGAGCGTGCCCAGCACCGGGTTGACCCACTCGGCGCCCGGGAAGCTGACGGCCCGGAACCCGAACCACTCCTGGATCTCGTGGCTGAAGTACAGGATGGGCAGGGTCAATACGAGCGAGAACCAGAACCTGTCACGGAACATCGCAGGCGAGTGGTGCGCATGCTTGTCGTGCCCAGCCGCGGGATTCTGATGGTGCTCATGGCCGTGGTGCTTCATCGCTCGCCGCCTCCAGTGGTGCAGATCCGGCTCTCGCGCCGGCCCCGTGGGGCCCATGATGCACCAGGCCGTCCGGCAACACTGGTCATCAGCCAACGGACATTACTGCCTCACCATGGCCACGGACGGGCCGGAACCATCAGTAAAGCTGATGGAATTGTCATTGCCGGTTTGATTGGCCCAGTTCGGGGCGGTATAACCGCAGGCGGAACCGGCAGCCGGTCCCGTGGCACACCGAACGAGGGACTGAGTAAGATGGCAGCGAAGCAGAACACAAGGAAGCAGCGGACGCCCGAGTACGCGCGCTGGGCGCTTGGGGCGCTGATGGTTGTGGCCATCTTTGTCTCGGGCTACCTGGCCGGCCGCGGGAGCGTTGCCACGGAGGCGGCCCCGTCGGCCCCGGCGAACACCGGGCCGCTGGGCGAGCAGTCGAGGCGTGCGGAAGGCGACGTGTTCGCCCTCGGTGCGGTCGACGCGCCAGTCGTCATGGTCACCTTCTCTGATTACCGCTGTCCGTTCTGCGCGCGCCACAGTCGTGTCGTGGAGCCGGAGCTCATTGACCGCTACGTGGAGTCTGGCCAGCTGCGGATCGAATGGCGCGACATGCCCATCTTCGGTGACGCGTCGGTCCTGGCCGCCCGAGCCGGACGTGCGGCCGCCGCACAGGACCGCTTCTGGGAGTTCAACCAGGCGATCTTCGCCGCGGCTCCCGACAGCGGGCACCACGACCTGACGGAACAGAAGCTCATCGAGTTTGCCCAACAGGTCGGCATCGCGGACCTGGAGAGGTTCGAGGCGGACATGAACAGCGACGCCTTCGACGGTGCCATCGAGTCGGATTACATGCAGGCCGTCCGGCTTGGCATCACCGGAACCCCTTCGTTCGTGATCAACGGTCACCCGCTTGTCGGCGCGCAGCCGGCCATCGCGTTCATGAGCATCATCGAGCAGGCGCAGGCGGGCGAATGATCGACATCGGCCTGGCCGGGGCTTTCCTCGGTGGCCTGTTCGCGCTGCTGAGCCCGTGCTCGGCCCTGCTCCTGCCGTCGTTCTTCGCCTACGCCTTCGATGGGCTTGGCCGGCTCATTGCCCGAACAGCCCTGTTCTACGCAGGCCTGGCCATCGTGCTCATTCCCCTCGGTGCCGGCGTGGGTGCGCTCGGCAGCCTCGTGACCCAGCATCGCGGCACCGTGACGCTCATCGGTGGGGTCCTCCTCATCGCCATGGGACTGCTGAGCATCACGGGTCGCGGCTTCTCGTTCCTGCCGTCGGGCGCGCAGACTGCGGCCGGTCGGGGCAAGGTCGGTGGTGTCTTCCAGATCGTTGCGCTCGGAGCGATCTACGGCCTCGCCGGCTTCTGCTCGGGTCCGCTGCTCGGGGCCGTGCTCACCCTGGCTGTTGCGGGTGGTCAGCCGGCCTACGGTGGGCTGCTGATGGCGCTCTACGGCCTGGGCATGGCAGTCCCGCTGTTCGTGCTGGCCCTGCTTTGGAACAGGTTCAAGCTGGGGGAGAAGCGCTGGCTGCGCGGCCGAACGCTCAGGATCGGACCGCTCACCACGCACTCCACTTCGCTCGTCTCCGGCCTCATCTTCATCGGAATCGGCGTGCTGTTCGTCCTCACCGAGGGCACCGCCAGCCTCGGCGGTCTGATGGGCGTCGAGAGCCAGTTCCGCCTGCAGGAATGGGCTTCTGGGTGGGCGAACCGCATTCCCGACTTCGTGTTTCCCGCCCTGGGCGCACTTGTTATCGCCGTAATCCTGTTCAGGACGCGCAGGCCCGAGACCTGACGAGCATCTGCGGCTGGCCTAACGGGATCCGGGCTGACAGCCTGCGAGAACCGCCTCAGCCCTTGACCGCCCCGGCCGTCAGGCCGGCGATGAACTGCCGCGACATGAGCAGGTACAGGATCAGCAGGGGCAGGCTCGCGAGCACCATGCCGGTGAACACCAGGTTCCAGTTGGTCAAGTGCTGGCCGAAGAACATCTGCATGCCCAGCGGCACGGTCTTCCAGGCGTTGTCGGTGATGAAGAGCAGCGGGAAGAAGAAGTCGTTCCACCACGGCACGACGTTGACGATCGTGACCGTGGCGATGCCGGGTCGGGCGAGCGGCACCATGATGCGCGCGAACGTGGTCAGCTCGCTGGCGCCGTCGATCCTGGCCGCGTCCTCGAGGTCGCCCGGCAGGCCGCGGAAGAAAACGCTCAGCAGCAGCACCGACATCGGCATGCCGCTGGCGGCGTAGGTAAGGATCAGGGACCAGAGGGTGTCCAGCAGCCCAAGGTCCCGCATGAGCAGGTAGAGCGGCAGGACGCCGAGGCGCATGGGGATCATGATTCCGGCCAGGAAGAACAGGAAGATGGCGGTGCGCAGCTTGAAGCTGTAACGCGTGAGCGCGTAGGCGACGGGCGTGGCGCACAGCAGCAGGAGCAGCACGGAGCCGCCGGTCACCAGGACGCTGTTGCGCAGGTAGACGCCGAAGCTCGCGCGCGTCCACACCTCGCGGAACGTGTCCAGGCTCCAGGATTCGGGGAGGCCGAACGGGTTGCGGAACAGTTCCGGAGTCGTCTTGAACGCGGCCAGGATCATGAGCACCATCGGGTACAGGAAGACGATGGCGAGGGCGCCCAGGAACAGGTAGACCGCGATGACTCCGGGAGAGCGGCTGATCCGCCGCTGCATCAGATGCCCTCCTGGATGCGCTGGTTGTAGCGCACGCCGAAGTAGGACACGGTCCCGATGATGATGAGCATGAAGACGGCGATTGCCGAGGCGATGCCGATCTGGCCCGGCTCGCCGCCCGTGGTCGGATCGCCGAACGCGGTGCGGTAGAAGAAGGTCGCCAGCAGGTCAGTGGAGTAGGCCGGCGGTCCGGAAGCGCCCTGCATCACGAAGACCAGCTCGAACGCGTTGAAGTTGTAGATGAATGTCAGGATGCTGACCATCATGATAGTGGGCAGCAGCAGTGGCAGGGTGATGAAACGGAACGCCTGCCAGCCGTTGGTGCCGTCGACGATGCCCGCCTCGTAGTACTCGCGCGGTATGCCCTGGATGCCCGCGAGGAAGACGAGCACGGGAAAGCCGAGCCAGCTCCAGGCGTTGACCAGGACGACGGTCAGGAGGGCCGTGGCCGGCTGGCCCAGCCAGGGCTGCACCATGTCGCCGAGGCCGACGCTGCGCAGGGCCTGGGCGACGGCTCCCCAGTTCGGGTTGAGCATGAGCAGCCACAGGAAGCCCACGACCACGGCGGACAGCGTGAAAGGCATGAAATAGGTGGCCTGCAGCAACGCGAAGCCACGCCACTTGCGGGCCAGGAGCACGGCCAGCGCGAGTCCGAGAGTGCTCTGGATGGCGAAGGTGATGCCGAAGAAGATAGCGTTGTGTCCGAGCGCGTTCCAGAAGCGCTCGTTGTACGGCCAGCGGGTCAATACTGTGACGAAGTTTTCGAAGCCGACGAACTCCTGCCGGAGCAGGCCGCGCCAGTCGTACAGGCTGTACGACAGGGAGGTCAGCAGCGGGTAAGCCATGAACGCGCTGTAGAGGATCAGCCCCGGGAGCAGAAAGATCAGCAGGTGCCCGTGGCGCCTCAACCATTTTCTTGCGTGCATTTGACCTCCTCGGCAGGTGGGCCAAGGGCGTCCCAAAGCGCGCATTTGGGACGCCCTCCAGTCATAGGTCTATCGAGAGCTGGAACTCAGTCGTTGAACGCCGGGTGCCAGGTGGCGATTCCCTGCTGGATGACCGCGACGACCTCGTCGACGGTCTTGGTGTCGCCCATCGCAGCCTGCAGTTCGTTCTGCAGCAGCGTGGATCCGCTGGGCTGGCCGAAACGGAACGCGGTCAGGAACAGGAACGACGTGCTGTCGGCATCCACGAGTTCGACGATGTCGCTGAGCTCCTGTCCGGTCGGTGAGACACCGGGCACGGCCGACAGCTGCTGGAGCGTGTCCGTGAACATCTGGCCGAACTCACGCGTGGCGAGGAACTCGATGAACCGGAGCGCCTCGTCCTGATGGGGGCTGTTGCTGCTGATGCCGTAGGAGCCGTCGACGTAGACCGAGACGGGGCCGGGGCCATCGTCGTTCGGGAACGGGAAGCTGCCGATGCGCAGGTCCGGGTTCAGGTCCGCCATCGCGCCCAGCTCGTAGGATCCGCCGACGAGCATGCCGGCCATCTCGAACGCGAAGCTGGTCTGCATGTCGGAGTAGTTGACGCCCTGGTGGTTGGGGGCGAGGTACGGACGCAGGGCGAGCATGCGCTCGAGTGCTTCGACGAAGCGCGGGTCGCTGAAGTCGGTCTCGCCCGCCACGAGTTCGTTGAAGAAGTCGTTGCCGCCGTAGAAGGCCGGTGCGACGCCGCCGAAGAGGGTCTCGAGCGTCCAAGGCTCGCTGCTGCCGTTGGCGAACGCGTAGTAGCCGCCGGCCTGAAGTGCCTCGGACACGGTGATGAGCTCGTCCCACGTCTGTGGCTCCTGAAGACCGAGCTCTTCGAAGATCCCCACGTTATAGAGGACGGGGATGACCTGGATGGCGAAGGGAACGCCGTAGATGCCGCCGTCCTCGCGGTTGGTCGCGCCGAGCAGGATGCTGGGGTCGAAGTCTTCCAGCGCGGCGACCTTGTCGTCCAGGCGCACGATCAGCCCGGCCTCAGCCAGCGGTTCCAGGCCGCCGTAGGCCCGCAGGTGCACGATGTCGGGGCCGCCGCCGCCCTGCAGGGCGGTCGAAAGAATCGTGTTGTACTCGGTGTTCTGGTACGGGGTGAAGGTAACGATTATGTCGGGGTTCTCGGCGTGGAACTCTTCGATGAACGCGCTGTACGCGTCTACGTCCTCCGTGCGCCAGCTCCAGAAGTTCAGATTCGTTTGCGCCACGGCGCTGCTTGCCAGCAGCAGTCCTGCGGCTATGAATCCCAACAGCCTGACCTTGCGGTTGCTCATGATCCTGCCTCCTCAATTTGTCACTGCCTTAGCAGCACATTTGTAATTCGTTGTCCAGCTTAACCTGTTCTATACCGGTAGGCAACCGGTTGTAGACCACTTGGTCAGGGTTTCCCGGGGCTTGCGGGGTGAAGAGCGACGGCGATTGTCGCAGCGCCTGCGAAGTAAGCTGTCGGGATGTTCTCGTTCGCCGACGTCTGGCCGTTTCATGACCTGAGGCTCCTGAGCCCTCGCCTCGAGCTCCGCCCCGTACGGGACGAGGACATCGCCGCCCTGGCCGCGGCGGCTGTCGCGGGCATCCATGAGCCGGACACCATGCCGTTCGTGGTGCCGTGGACGCGACAGGAGCCGGAGCAACTGGCGCGCGGCAACGCAACCAACGTCTGGCGGCAACGTGCCGAACTGACCCAAGACAGCTGGAACGTCTCTTTCGCCGTGCTCATGGACGGTGTGGTCATCGGCCGGCAGGACATCCGTGGCGACAACTTCGCCGAGCTCAGGACTGTCGACAGCGGCTCGTGGCTGACGCGGGCGCAGCAGGGCCATGGGCTGGGCAAGGAGATGCGGGCAGCTGTCCTGCTCTGGGCGTTCGACTGGCTCGGCGCCGAGTTCGCCACGACGGCGGCCATGAGCTGGAACAAGGCGTCGCAGGGCGTGTCGAGTTCGCTTGGCTACAGGCCCAATGGCGAGGAACTGCTGCGAATCTCACCCGGTGAGGTCGAGAAGTCGCTGCGGTTCCGGCTGGCGAAGGCCGACTTCAGGCGACCCGAGTGGGAGCTGATGGTCGAGGGCCACGCGGCGGTCGCGCCGTTGCTCGGAGCTGGCTAGAAGGTGCGGAGACGACAGGAACGATCACCGGAACCATGGACGGTTCGGAGTTGACCTGGCATACTTATGAGCTGGAGAGTGCAGAAAGGGCACCAGAACACCGCGACGTACACCGGCTTCATGGACATGTTCGAGTCCTTCACCGTCCAGGGCAACCAGGGAACAAGCCTGGTCGAGGGTGCCATAAGCATCGCGAATCCGGAACCTTCCGGTCCCGATACAACCATATGAAAGAGGCAACCGAACGAACGTGAAATAATTGAACTCAAACTGATTCGGTCCACTGCTTGCCAAAGGGGTCAAAGATGAGTCGCATACGAACACTGGTCTTCATAGCCTCCGCGCTTCTGGTATCTTTCGTCGCGGCGGCCCTCCCGCCGCAGTATCAGCGCCTGGCTGAGCTCAACGCCGTACTCAATCATGGCGGCGTGGTTGATGTTTTCGGGATCGATCGGCCGATCGACTCGATCGAGTACGTTGGCGTCGACCTTTACCGCGTGACCGGCGGGGAGTGCCACATGTACGTTCAGATCGTCGGGCTACCGGCTCCAGACGGAATGGTCGGCGCCCGGAAGTTCGAAGTGGTGCCGGGCGATCTTGAATGCCCGTAAGCCAGAGCCAGGCTCAGTCGTTATCGGGAACGTAGCTGAGCCTGATGGCCCGGTCGCCGATCCGTTCACTGTCTTTCAGTCTGAGGCGCGGCCGGAACCCGTTGAAGTAGGGAGTGCCCTTGCCCAGCACGACTGGTTGCAGGTAGATCCTGTACTCGTCGATGAGTCCCAGCTCGCTCAGGTGCCTGGCCAGCACGGTTCCGCCTACCTCGATCTCGCCCTCGATACTCTGCTTCAGCTGCCTGATGAAGGGTTCGATGTCTTGGCTGATCAGGGTGGCGTTAGGACCCACTTCTGTAAGGGTCGTTGAGATGACCCACTTCGGGATTCGGCGCCAGCCCTCGGCGAACTCGTGCTCGGCAGCGGTCCACTCCGGCTGGTCTTCGTCCCAGTAGTGCATGAGTTCGTAGAGCCTCCGGCCGTAGATGCTGCCTTTGATCTGGTGGGTGTGCCGGATGAAGTGGTCGAAGAGTTCGGGGTCGGGACGGAAGGCATCGTGATCCACGAAGCCGTCGAGTGACTGGTGCATGCCGTACATGAGTGTTGCCATGTGATGTGCTCCTCCTCGCGCCGGCAGTAGCAACCGTATGCCTGGCCGGTCGCTGGCTTTTATAGCACGGCTGATCGGCGCGGAGCTTGTCGGGAGCTTGCCGATCGGGCCATCGAGCAGGGAGAGGTGCGGTTGCCAGGCCAGCCTGCACGCCGGCATCATCAAGCAACACGTATGATGCTGCGGCCGGTCACGCTGGCGGGCATACGGTATTACTCCTGTTATAACGTGTGCTATTCTCGCGCTATGAGCGAGTCCATTCAGGTGCGAAAGATCGGCAACTCTTATGGCGTCATCCTCAGTAGGGCGCTTCTGCAGGAGCTTGAGGTTGAGGAGGGCGATACGCTCTTTGTCGTACGTACGCCAGACGGCATACGCCTGACAAGCTACGATCCTGATTTCGCCGATGCCCTGAAGGCAGGGCGCGCTTATATGGACGAACATCGAGACGCGTTCCGTGAGCTCGCCAGGTAGCCCATTGCGCTGGCTATCCAAGCCAATGGTGATCGCCCTGCACGAGGAATCTATTGCGAGGTTCGGTGGGAGCCCAGGCGTTCGCGATGAAAGGCTACTCGAAAGCGCCCTTGAGCGGCCTCGCAACATACATGCTTACGCAGCCGAAACGGACGTCGCTATGTTGGCAGCAGCATACGGCTTCGGCCTGGCTCGCAATCATCCGTTTGTCGACGGGAACAAGCGTGCTGCGCTCCTTGCGGTAGCCGTTTTCTGCAGCCTGAACGGAGTCCGGTTCTCGCCAGCCCAGACTGATGAGGTTCAGGTCTTTACTGCCCTTGCCTCCGGAGATCTGACTGAGGCACAGCTCGGTAACTGGATTGCCGAGAACGCAACCGTCGACGTCCGCTGATCCGGCCGCTGTCCGCATCGATAGTCGTGGCGAAGCAGGAGGGCCGCAGCAGCTCGGAGTGGGCAGTAATTGAGGCCGGGTAGTGTACCGTTATGCATGACGAAAATCTGGCGCTTCGTGCTGAAGGTGGCCATGGCGCTGGTCATTGGTTTTGGAGTTTTCGCACTCTACTGGTGGGGATTCGGGCCTTGGCTCGCTAGCAGCATGTTTGATTTCATGCGATGAGTGTTCTGGAATCTGACGGCACTCAGTCCTTAGCTTGCGTGTATGACACGTTTCTTCCTGAAACTCTGGCTCCGAAGGAATGCTTGTGTAGTAGCCTGGGAGAACAGTGACGGCATTATGCATAGATCGTGAACTGGCCGCCTTCCAGTGCCAGCGAATATGAAAAAGCGAATTGAAGTCGTAGGGGCAGTGTTCGTCAAGAGTGGGAAGATTTTGGCTGCCAGGCGGGGCGGGGCCATGGCACTGCCCGGTCTTTGGGAGTTCCCCGGTGGCAAGGTTGAGCCAGGCGAGTCCCCGATCGATGCGCTGCGCCGCGAGTTAGCCGAGGAGCTGAAGGTCAATGTCGAGGTAAAGCAATACCTGACCACGACCGACTACGAGTATGAGTTCGGGGTGGTGTCGCTGTCGACCTACTATGTCGAGCTAAGGGGCACGGAGCCAGTCCTGACCGAGCACTCAGAGGTCCGCTGGCTCGCGCCGTCTGAACTCTTTGACGTTGAGTGGGCTCCTGCCGACGTGCCGGCGGTCAGGATGCTGGCCGGGCAAGCGAAGCCGCAGTGAACCGATCCGAGATAGGCAATGCGGTCTTCCACGGCTTTCTGAACCGTAATTCGCAGACCTCGGAACGCTATTCGCCCCTGCTGATTGACAACCAGGATGCGATGACGATGAGTCGCGCAATCAGCGCGGAGCTGCGCAGGGCCGATTCTTTCATCTTCTCCGTGGCATTCATTACGCCTGGTGCATTGAATGTACTCAAGCAAGACCTGCTGGACTTCAAGGGCCGCGGGCGGATCATCACATCGAACTACCTCGGCTTCAACACCCCCGCGACCTACCGGGAGCTTCTCAACTTTCCGGGACTCGATGTGCAGGTGGTGCCAACCGCGGCCGGTTTTCACGCCAAAGGTTACGTCTTTCACTCCGGTGGCAGGACCACCGCGATCGTTGGCAGCTCCAACCTGACTGTCAGCGCTTTGAACAGCAACTACGAATGGAACTTCCGCTTCTCTTCTGAGGGTCAGGGGCATGTGGTGGAGCAGTTGGAACAGGCTGTTCACTCACAGAGCCTGATTTCCGAGCGGCTGGACGGGGCTTGGCTCGAAAGTTTTGAACGTGATTATGTGCCGCGGCTACCCCAGGGTTGGTTGGACCGGCAGCCTCAACATCTGACCGAGGAGGAAG
>ERZ869909.3098-NODE-3098-length-10026-cov-82.914765_pt1 | contig 10026 bp, 9 predicted proteins | sample MGYA00520892_ERZ869909 | MGnify/ENA primary metagenome ERZ869909 (study PRJEB32215, sample SAMEA104723947) | bioreactor metagenome | biome: bioreactor; feature: anaerobic bioreactor; material: water | place: China | collected 2015-03-12 ... | reverse complement strand
TGCGTCTCGATCTTCTTGTGATGTTTGAGAATGCTCATGACGCCCTCCGGTTATTCAGCGGGCACCGCGGCGGTCGCGGGCTTCTTCTCGCCCACGCTCGTCACGGTCTTCCACAGGTTGTAGCACATGATGATCGCACCCAGCAGGAACAGCGTTCCGCCCAGACCACGCACCACATACATCGGGAACTTGGCGGACACGGTGTCAGCGAAGCTGTTGACCAGGAAGCCCTGTGCATCGACCTGCCGCCACATCAGCCCTTCCATGATGCCGGTCACCCACATCGAGGCCGCGTAGAGCACGATCCCGATGGTCGCCAGCCAGAAGTGCCAGCTTACCAGCGCCAGACTGTAGAGGCGTTCGCGCTTCCACAGACGCGGCACCAGGTAGTAGAGCATGCCGAAGGTGATCATCCCGTTCCAGCCCAACGCGCCCGAGTGCACGTGACCAATGGTCCAGTCGGTATAGTGCGACAACGAGTTGACCGCGCGGATCGACATCATCGGGCCCTCGAAGGTGGCCATGCCGTAAAAGCCCACGGCAACCACCATCATGCGGATCACAGGATCGGTGCGCAGCTTGTCCCAGGCGCCCGAAAGCGTCATCAGACCGTTGATCATGCCGCCCCAGCTTGGCATCCAGAGCATGATCGAAAAGGTCATGCCCAGTGTCTGCGCCCAGTCCGGCAGCGCGGTGTAGTGCAGGTGGTGCGGACCGGCCCAGATATACAGGAAGATCAGCGCCCAGAAGTGAATGATCGACAGCTTGTAGCTGTAAACCGGGCGTTCGGCCTGTTTCGGAATGAAGTAATACATCATCCCCAGGAAGCCCGCGGTCAGGAAGAAGCCCACCGCATTATGCCCGTACCACCACTGCACCATCGCCGATTGAACACCCGACCATACCGGAATCGAGGTGGAACCGAAGATCGACACCGGCACTTGCACGTTGTTGACCACATGCAGCATCGCCACAGTGATGATGAACGACAGGTAGAACCAGTTGGCGACGTAGATATGCGGCTCGCGGCGCTTGATCAGCGTGCCCATGTAGACACCCAGGAACGCCACCCAGACGATGGTCAGCCACAGATCGGCCAGCCATTCGGGCTCGGCGTATTCCTGCCCCTGGGTCGAACCCAGAACATAGCCGGTGGCGGCCAGGACGATGAACAGCTGATACCCCCAGAACACGAACCATGCGAGGTTCCCGCCCCAGAGCCGCGCGGCTGAGGTGCGTTGCACCACGTAGAATGCCGAAGCGATCAGCGCGTTACCCCCGAAGGCGAAGATCACCGCCGAGGTGTGCAGCGGCCGCAGTCGGCCGAAATTGGTGTATCCCTGCGCGAATTCGAGGTTCAGTTCCGGCCAGGCCAGTTGAAAGGCGATGACCACGCCGACCAGAAAGCCAACCACCCCCCAGAAGGCGGTAGCGATCACGCCGTAGCGCACCACGCCATCCATATATTCAAGTTGGTTGTGTACAACCGGTTCTCCCACACGGCGAATTTGCCACAGGAAAAGCCCGCCGGCGGTCAGCATGATGATGATCATGTGAACCAGATGGGCGAGATCGCGCGCGTAACTTGCAATGATCGCGGCGAATACCGCGATCGCGGCAAGCACGATCAGCTTGACGTAATCCCACATTGCTTGCGTCCCTTTGTTCCGTTTTTATTAGCGTTTCCCCGGCACCGCCCCGAATACCGAGAACGGACGCACCGGACCTGCTGCGCCACCCCCCTTATCAGGCCGCCTCCTCCAAGATACATTGATTCATGTCAATTTCATCACCAGCCGGGCTTGATTGAAATCAAGGACATGGCGATTGTGACAGCGCAGTATCAAATGCTGTCAGCAAATGGGCATGGCCGGTGAAGCTTTGCTTAAGCCCCTGAATAAAAACGAGGAATGAACATGTCCTTCAAATCCGTCACAACCTTTCTGGGCAGCGCCCCCGAACTGGACATCACGCTTCCCCCGGCGATCGACTTTGCGTTGAAGCAGGATGCGCATCTGGGCGTCTGCCTGCTGGGCGTCGATATGACACCCGCGGGCGGCTTTTATATGGGCGCCTCGCCGCTCTTGCTGCAAGAAACGCTGGAACGCGCCCAGACTGATGCCGAATCACTGGAAACCCGCGCCCGCAAGCGCCTTGATGGCAGCGGACTGCGCTGGGGCACGGAATCGGCGGTGGTTCAGTTCGGCGGCTTGCCGGGGCTGGTGGGCTTGCGCGCCCGCTTCAGCGACCTGGTGATCCAGGTCCGCCCCTATGGCCGCGATGCTCTGCCAACCCAGGAAGCCGTGATCGAAGCCGCGCTTTTCGAGGGTCAATCGGCAACGCTGGTAGTGCCCGAAACCGGGCTCGGCAAGGATTTTGGCAAGCGCGTGGTCGTTGCATGGAACCAGTCGAACGAGGCGCTCAATGCCGTGCGCCGGGCGCTTCCGCTGCTGAAACAGGCCGATCTGGTAAATATCGTGGTGGTCAACCCGCCGGTGCACAGCCCCGAACGCTCGGACCCGGGCGGATTGCTGACCCAGATGCTTGCTCGACACGGGGTGCGCGCCGAAGTCTCGGTACTGGCCAAGACGCTGCCGCGCGTGTCGGACGTGCTCATGCGCCATATCGAAGACACCGACGCCAACCTTCTGGTGATGGGTGCTTATGGCCATTCCCGCCTGCGCGAAGCCATCCTCGGCGGGGCAACCCGTAATGTTCTGGAAAACGCGCCAACGCCGGTTTTCCTGGCGCATTGAGGCGCTTGTGTCAGGCGGTGAAGGGGGGTTTTCCACCCCCCTCTTCGGCTGCGCCGAATTCACCCCCCGAGGATATTTTTGAACAGATGAAAGGGGCGCCGGATGAACGGGAAGCTGAAGCTTCCGTCAGACCAGAAAACCGCCATCGGCATCGTCGCCCGCTTCCTCGACCAGGCGGTCGAAATCGGGGATGGTGATATGGCGTTTGCCCATTATCTCGATCACACCATCCCGGCGCAGAGCCGAAATCTGGCGACTGACGGTTTCGAGCGTCAAGCCCAGGTATTCCGACATCGCCTCTCGCGTCAGGGGCAGATCCACGCTCACACTGCCGGCATGCCGCTGCGCCTTGAGCGAGGCATCGCGCCGGGCGATGATGGTGATCAGACTTGCAATCTTTTCCCGCGCGGTCTTACGGCCCAGCAGAAGCATCCATTCGCGCGCCGCATCCAGTTCGTCCAGCGTCATCTCAAGAAGCCGCTGGCCGACATGCGGCGTTTTCATCATGACGTCTTCGAAGGGTTTCTTGCGAAAACAGCACATTACCAGATCGGTGGTGGCGGTGACGTCATAGGCCGCCGTTTCGCGCCCCGGCCGACCCACGAAATCCGACGGCAACAACAGGCCCACCATCTGGCGCCGCCCGTCCTCCATCGTCTGGGTGAGCGTGGCGATACCCGACACAACCGAAGCCACGAAATCCATCCGGTCGCCTGACCAGACCACCGTCTGGCCAGCTTCGAAACTGCGATAATACTTGATCTCTTCCAGCCGCAGCAACTCTTCCTCATCACAACGCGCGCAGACCGCGCGATGCCGGATCGGGCAGTCGCCGCAGGTCATATTAACGGTCTTGATGGGGGCGGTGGAGGTTTTCTGCATGGTTTGATCTAAGTCAATGCTCTCGGCTGTGAAGGGCTTAAGCGTAACGGAATGAACACTGAATCGCAACTCGCCCGTCTGGGCCTTTTCGACGCGCGCGTACCCCGCTACACGAGCTACCCGACCGCTCCGCAATTCTCGGCGGAAGTCGGCCCGGATGCGTTTGGCAAGTGGCTCGACGCGATTGAACCAGATAGCCGGATTTCGCTCTATATCCATGTGCCCTTCTGCCGCAGGCTGTGCTGGTTCTGCGCATGCCGCACGCAGGGGACGAGCGCCACCGCGCCAGTTATCGCTTACGTTGAAAGCCTCAAAACCGAGTTGAAACTGCTGAAAAACGCCCTGCCGGAGGGGGTGAAACTGTCGCGCCTGCACTGGGGCGGCGGCACACCAACTCTGTTGCCGGCGGCACAGATGCGCGATCTGGCGGCGGCGGTTTTCGATGTTGCGCCATTGGGCGAGGGGAGCGAATTCTCAGTCGAAATCGATCCAAACGAGATCGACGAACAGCGGCTTGACGCGCTGGCCGAGGCCGGGATGAACCGCGCCTCGATCGGTGTGCAGGATTTCGACCCGGAGATTCAGAAAACCATTGGCCGTGACCAGAGCTATGAAATTACCCGCGCTGCGGTAGAGGCGATTCGCGCCAGGGGCGTGCACAGCCTCAACGCAGACATCCTCTACGGACTGCCGCACCAGACCTGCGCTCGCGCCGCCGATTCGGTGCAGAAGCTGCTCTCCCTCGCGCCCGACCGGGTGGCGCTCTATGGATATGCGCATGTGCCCTGGATGGCGCGGCGCCAGCAGATGATCCCCTCCGACAGCCTGCCACGCCCGGAAGAGCGGCTGGAACTATTCGAGACCGCGCGACAATTGTTCGCCTGGGATGGCTACCGGGAGATCGGAATTGATCATTTCTCCCGCCCCAATGACGGTCTGGCCGTTGCGGCGCAGAATGGCACCTTGCGACGCAATTTTCAGGGCTATACGGACGATACCGCTGCAGTGCTGATCGGCCTCGGGACGTCCTCGATCTCGCGCTTCCCGCAGGGCTATGCGCAGATGAACCCCTCCACCTCAGCTTGGGCCAAGGCGGTTCAGGCGGGTCAGTTCGCCATCACGCGCGGCCATGCCTTCAGGGGTGACGACCTCTTGCGCGGGCGCATCATCGAGGCGCTGATGTGCGACTTCTCCGTGAAAAGCGCCGAGTTGATCCGCGATTTCGGCGCCACGCCCGCCCTTCTCGACAGCCTCTTTGCCCCTGTCGCCGAGAAGTACGGAGCCTTCGTGTGCCACGACGCGCAGGGCCTCACCATTCCACCCGAGGGCCGCCCGCTCACCCGCATGATCGCCGCCAGATTCGATACGTATTCCATGGCCAAGACCAGTCATTCAAGCGCGATCTGATTGGTATTGCTGCGCACCGCCCCTTTCATCTTGCGGGAAAATACGCGGGGGTGAATGGGCCGCAGGTCCAGAGGGGGCAAAGCCCCCTTCTGCCGCGCGGCGCAGCCGTGCGGCCTGGCCAAACGGGATGAAATGCTGCGCGCAAGCGCGGCATGAAGACGGGCGGGAGCGCCCCTGGGCTGCCCCTATATCCGCCCTTCGACGAAATCGATCAGTCGCGGCAGGCAGATCCGGTGCAGGTCATAATTCTCGACGATATGCGCCCGCGCCGCCTCGCGCAGGTGGCGATGCATCATCGGACGGGCGAGCGCGTCGGTCAGAACCTCTGTAATCTCGGCGGTGTCGAAGAAATCCACCAACCGCCCGTTCACCCCGTCGGTGATCAGCTCTTCCACCGGTGCGGTGCGCGAGCCCACTACCAGCGCGCCCGCGCTCATGGCTTCCAGCATCGACCAGGACAAAACAAACGGCACCGTCAGGTAGCAATGCGCCCGTGTGGCCTGCATCAGGCCCACGAAGGTGGCATAGGGCACGCGGCCGGTGAAATGAACGCGCGACAAGTCAAGCCGGTCGCCAACCTCATCCAGGAATATCTCTTTCCACGACCGCCCACCGCCCGGCCGGGGTCCATAGCTGACATCGTCGCCGCCGACGATCACCACCTGCGCCTGTGGTCGGGCACGCAACACTTCGGGCAGCGCGCGCAGGAAGCTGTGATAACCGCGATAGGGCTCCAGGTTACGATTGACGAAGGTCAGCAGTTCATCACCCGCCCGAAACACCGCGCCCGAGGGCAACGCCACTTCGGCGCCCGGGTCCGGTGCCACGCGATCGGTATCGATACCATCGTGGATAATGGTAATCTTGTCGCGAAAGCAGGGTGGGAAGGTATCCGCCTGAAACTCGGTCGGCGCCAGCGCGGCATCGGCCTGTGTCATCATCAGTGCCTGATGGCCTTGCCGGGCGATGACCGAAAAGGCCTTTTCCGGCTCACCCCTGGAAAATTCGGGGTCAAAGCCCACGTCAAGGCCGCGCGTCGCATAGTAGAATTCGGCATAGACCAGCAGCCGCGCCCGGGGCCAGATTTCAGGCAGGAAAAGTGTCTCGCCCCAACCGCCATGGCCGAAGATGACATCAGGGTAAAAACCATGCGTGTCACGCAGGACAAGGGCCGCACGTGCGGCGCGGTGTGCGCGGTTGGTCATTTCCGCATAGGTGGTGCCGAAACGGGCGACTGCCGGGTCTGGCCGTGGTTCAGGCGCGCGATAACGAAATGTCGTGATAGGTGAGGGCCGCGCGTTCCCCTCATCGGTCAGTGCCACAACCTCGTGCCCGCGCTCGCTCAGCGCCGGGGCCAGATGCAGAAACTGGCCGGGGAAATTCTGGTGCACGAGAAGGATTTTCACACCGCGTTCTCCGTTCTGCCCCCTGTATCAGTCTTGCCGATCACCCGCAGGTCAAAGGCGGCCGCCATAAGGGCGCGGGTGTATTCTGTCCTTGGCGAGTCGAACACGGTTTTGGAGGGGCCATACTCGACCACGTCGCCTTCCTTCATCACGATTACCTGATGCGCCATGGCGCGCACCACCCGCAGGTCATGGCTGATGAACAGATAGGCCAGCCCGTATTTTCGCTGAAGCGCGCGCAGCAGATCGACGATCTGCACCTGAACCGTCATGTCCAGCGCCGAGGTCGGCTCATCCAGCACCAAAAGGCTGGGCCGCAGCACCATGGCTCGGGCAATGGCGATGCGTTGCCGCTGACCGCCCGAGAATTCATGCGGGTAGCGGTGCATCATCGTCGGGTCCAGCCCGACCTCTTCCATCACCTCGGCCACCAGTGCGCGCCGGTCCTTGCCGGTGGGAATGCCATGCACGCCAAAACCCTCGGCGATGATCTCCTCGATGGTCATGCGGGGGCTGAGGCTGCCGAACGGGTCCTGAAAGACGATCTGCATCTCACGCCTGAGCGGCCTCAGACGGTCTGCCCGCCAACCTGCGATATCCTGCCCCTTGAACCGGATCAGCCCATCCGAGGTAATCAGCCGCATGATTGCCAGCGCCAGCGTTGTCTTGCCCGAACCAGACTCGCCCACAATGCCCAGCGTCTCGCCTGCATGCAGTCGTATCGTTGCGTCATTCACCGCCTTCACATGCCCCACCGTGCGCCGGAGAAAGCCGCGATGGATCGGAAACCAGACGCGCAGCGCATCGGTTTCCAGTATCGGAGCGGCATCGGTGACAACCGGTTCAGGCAGCCCCTTGGGTTCAGCGGCCAGCAGCTTTTGCGTATAGGGGTGTTGCGGATTGGCGAAAACCGTGTCCGTCGGCCCCTGCTCGACAATCTCGCCCTGCTGCATCACACAAACCCGGTCCGCCACCCGCCGAACGATCCCCAGGTCATGGGTGATGAACAGCATCGCCATGCCTTCCTCGCGCTTGAGGCCGGCGAGCAGTTCCAATATCTGTGCCTGAATGGTGACATCCAGCGCTGTTGTCGGCTCATCCGCCATCAGCAGTTTCGGCCCATTCGCCAGTGCCATGGCAATCATCACCCGCTGGCGCTGCCCACCGGAAAGCTGATGCGGATAGGCATTGAGGCGGCTTTCGGCCTCGCGGATACCAACCTTGTGCAAAAGTTCCAGAACCCGGGTACGCGCGGGCGCACCGCTCAGGCCCTGATGCAGCGCCAGCGCCTCGGCTATCTGTTTCTCCACCGTGTGCAGCGGGTTGAGGCTGGTCATCGGCTCCTGAAAGATGAAGCTGATCTCATTGCCCCGCACATGTCGCAGATCGGCCTGCGCGGCACCGATCATCTGCGTGCCGCCGAAGGTGACAGACCCCTCGATCTCGGCCGAATCGGGCAAAAGGCCCACCGTGGACAGCGCCGTGACCGACTTGCCCGAACCCGATTCCCCCACCAGCGCCACGGTTTCCCCCGCCGCGACCGAGAACGACACCCCGCGCACGGCCTGCACCACCTTGCCGTCCTGCCGGAAGCTTACGGAGAGGTTGGAGATGTCCAGAACGCTCATCGAAAGGTCTTTCGCGGATCAAATGCATCGCGCACACCCTCGAAGATGAACACCAGAAGGCTGAGCATGATGGCAAAGGTGAAAAAGGCGCTGAAACCCAGCCACGTCGCCTGAAGATGGGTTTTCGCCTGCAAGGTCAACTCGCCCAGTGACGGCGCCGAGGCGGGCAGGCCGAAGCCCAGAAAATCCAGCGTGGCCAGCCCGGCAATGGCGCCGGTGACGATGAAGGGCAACAGCGTGACGGTGGCCACCATGGCGTTGGGCAGGACATGGCGGAACATTATGCGCGTGTTGGATACCCCCAGCGCACGTGCGGCGCGAACATATTCGAAGTTTCGTGCACGCAGAAACTCGGCGCGCACTACGCCGACAAGGGCCGTCCAACTGAACAGCACCATCAGGAATACCAGCAGCCAGAAGTTCATCGGGATGATCGCGGCGACGATGATGATGACGTAAAGCGACGGGACAGAGCCCCACAGTTCGATAAGGCGCTGGAACAACAGGTCCGTCAGACCGCCGAAAAAGCCCTGAATTGCCCCCGCAGCAATGCCGATCAGTGACGAGATGGCGACCACCACCAGCGCGAAGGTCACCGACAGCCGGAAACCATAGATCACCCGCGCCAACACATCGCGCGCGGTGTCATCGGTGCCCAGCAAATGGCGGCTGTCCGGGGCCGACGGCGCGGGGCCGCCAAGGTCGTTGACGGTGTTGTAGCTATAGGGAATGGGCGGCCAGATCATCCAGCCCCGGACAATCGGCTCACCCTCGACGGTGCCCTGGGCAAGGGCCTCGGCCATGGCGTCTTCCGGGTCATCAAGGCAAAGCTCGGCGCCGCCGGTATGGATCAGACAGCGCACCTCGTCGGCGCGGTAAACGGCCTGGGTGCGGAACTCGCCGCCGAAGGCGGTCTCGGGGTAGAAGTTGAAGGTCGGGTAGAAATAGGCGCCGCGGTAGTTGATCAGGATGGGGCGGTCATTGGCGATGAACTCGGCGAAGAGCGAAACGAAGTAAAGCAGGCCAAAGATGATCAGCGACCAGAAGGCGCGGCGGTTTGCCCGGAAATTCCGCCAGCGGCGCTGGTTTAGCGGGGACAGACGGATCATGCGGCCAGGCCTCCGTGCGCGAAATAAGGCGCAAGGCTGGCAACCGGCGGGGCGGAAGGCCCTTCGAAGGGCCTTGCCCACGGCGCTTGCAAGCGCCGTTCACCCGCGCCTTTGGTTGCGATACGCCCTCCTCCGGTGCCGTGCGCCTGCCACAGGGCTGGCCGGGAAGGCGCTTCGAAGCGCCTTCTGTCGCGCAAGGTGAGATGCAATGGCTTCATCTCTAGCCCTCCCGCGTCTCGAAATCGATGCGCGGGTCAATCCAGACATACATCAGATCCGAGATGATCCCTACGATCAGCCCCAGAAGCGTGAAGATGAACAGCGTGCCAAAGATTACCGGATAATCCCGCGCCACCGCCGCCTCAAAAAACAGCCGCCCCAGCCCATCAAGCGAAAAGATCGTCTCGATGATCAGTGAGCCGCCGAAAAACGCACCGATGAACACTGCCGGAAATCCCGCCACCACGATCAGCATCGCATTGCGGAACACGTGTCCGTAAAGCACCTTGCGCTCTGCCACACCCTTGGCGCGCGCGGTCATCACATACTGCTTGCGCAACTCATCCAAAAAACTGTTCTTTGTCAGCAGCGTCAGCGTCGCAAAGCTGGAAATCGTCAGCGCCGTCACCGGCAGCGCGATATGCCAGAAATAGTCGACAATCTTGCCCCAGATCGACAACTGCTCCCATATCTCGGCCTCGGAGGTCAGTCCGCGCGCCGGAAATACCTGCCAGTAAGACCCGCCCGCAAACAGGACCAGAAGCAGGATGGCGAACAGGAAGCCCGGAATCGCATAGCCGACGATGATCACGCCCGATGTCCAGGTATCGAACGGCGC
>ERZ869909.3097-NODE-3097-length-10028-cov-2.530198_pt1 | contig 10028 bp, 7 predicted proteins | sample MGYA00520892_ERZ869909 | MGnify/ENA primary metagenome ERZ869909 (study PRJEB32215, sample SAMEA104723947) | bioreactor metagenome | biome: bioreactor; feature: anaerobic bioreactor; material: water | place: China | collected 2015-03-12 ... | reverse complement strand
AAGGCATCAGAAACTGGAATTTGTTTTATACCCAGGTCATTGCGGTACGTGGGGCATCATCTTTTACATCCATCGACCTGAGATATAATGATCAGGTCGTGACACGAGAATCTTAAAAAGTTAGCATCTATAACACCAAAGAAAACGATCATGAGTGAGCGAATATTAGTAGGACTCGATATTGGAACCACAAAGGTCTGTGCTGTTGTGGCTTCCATTACAGACAACAATAACATAAACATTCTCGGAATCGGGAAAGCACCCAGCGACGGTTTGAACCGTGGTGTTATAGTGAATATTGACAAAACTGTCAGTGCGATCAAATCTGCTGTGCAACAGGCTGAACTGGCATCCGGAATACAGGTAAGAGCTGTGAATGTGGGTATCGCAGGAGACCACATCCGTAGCCTTCGCAGTAAAGGCGTCATCACCATCAACAATCGAGATAATGAGATCAAGATGGAAGATGTGAACAGGTTGCTATTGGACTGTCAGAACATCGCCCTCCCATCCGATTACAGGATTCTGCATGTAATTCCGCAGGAATTCATTGTCGACGGACAGGATGGAATTTCCGATCCGGTTGGAATGAGTGGGATGCGTATGGAGGCAGAAGTGCATATCATTACAGGGCTTGTATCAGCGGTAAAAAACCTGCACCGTTGTGTGGAGCGCGCAGGATATGAAGTCGTTGATATGATTCTGGAACCATTGGCATCATCACAAGCGGTTCTGGATGACGAAGAGAAAGAAGCGGGTGTGGTATTGGTAGATATTGGGGGAGGAACTACGGATGTTGCAATTTTCCTGGATGATACAATTCGACATTCAGCGGTTGTGGCTATTGCCGGACAAAAAGTGACCGATGATATCAGGATTGGATTGTCGGTGTTGGAAGATCAGGCCGAAAAACTAAAAAGAGAGCACGGGATCGCATTCTCAGATATGATTTATGAGGACAGCATCCTGACGATACCAGGTATTGCGGGCCGTCCACCTAAAGAAATTAAAAAAAGTGTTTTATCCAAAATAATACAGGCTCGTATGGAGGAAATCCTTGAAATCGTTGCCATCGAAATCAAGCGCAGTGGTTATGCATCGCAGCTTAGTGCTGGAGTGGTCATAACCGGTGGAGGATCTTTGCTGAAAGGTGTCCCACAACTGGCAAATGAGATACTTGGAATGGACGCCAAGATCGGCGTCCCATCTGGGTTAACAGACGGATTGGTCAACGAGGTCAAAAATCCCATCTATTCCACCGGTGTGGGACTGGTGAAGCATGTGCTTAAGTCAGAATCCAAGCAAAGCAATGCAACAGCTATTCCTACAAAAGGTGCAAAGACTGAAGATCTCATGGAGAAGATCGCAGGTCGAATGAAAGCCTGGTTCAAAGAATTTTAAGTACATACATAGCAATCATAGCAATAAACAGGAGAAATCATCATGCCAAGTGAAAAACTACAAACCCGATTTCAATACGATGAAATGAGCCACGATAATGCCAGGATCAAGGTCATTGGTGTTGGTGGAGGTGGCGGTAATGCCGTTGCGAATATGATCAAGAAGGGACTCAACAATGTTGAGTACATCGTGATCAATACGGATGCTCAGGCACTTAAAAACAATCCATCAGAGCATTGTATCCAGGTTGGAAAATCGCTCACTTCAGGTCTGGGTGCCGGCGCACGTCCGGAGATCGGCCGTGAAGCTGTCGAAGAAAACCGCCATGAAATTGAGGAAGCCATCGAAGGTGCAGACATGATATTCGTGACTGCTGGAATGGGTGGAGGAACGGGAACCGGAGGCGCACCAGTAGTTGCCGGAATCGCCAAGAGAAAAGGTATTCTTACCGTTGGTATTGTAACTACACCATTTACCTGCGAGGGACGTCCACGTCAGCGTTATGCAACTGATGGAATCACAGAACTTAAGAAAAACTGTGACACTGTAATTGTCATCCCGAATGAAAAACTCCTGGAAGTCTGCAGTGAAGACACAAGCTTGCTTGAAGCTTTTGAGGTGGCCAATGAGGTACTTTATAATGCAACCAAGGGAATTTCCGATTTGATCCTGCTACCTGGACTTATCAACCTTGATTTTGCTGATGTCAGAACAACTATGCAAGATGGAGGTGCCGCGATTATGGGATCTGCTTCTGCTACAGGTTCAGATCGTGCCGAAATCGCAGCAAGAGCAGCAATCAGCTCACCTCTATTGGATGGCGTAAGTATCCGAGGGGCCAGAAATGTACTTGTTAATATCTCTGCCGATACCACCTTGGGTATGCGAGAAGTGACAATGGCCACCAAGATCATTCAGACAGAAGCAGGTGAAGATGCTGAAATCATCATGGGTACCGTAACCGATGCATCCATGGGTGAAGAACTCAGAATGACTGTCATAGCCACGGGCTTTGAGCTTAGTGATGAACGACGTGCTGGTGCAACTTTGAATATCAAATCAACCAAAGAAACCAAGTCTCCTCAGCATGCTGAGCCGGTTGATCGTATCGAACGAACAGCAACAGACGGCCTGACAGGACGTGCGACATTACCACGGACCCAGGATATACACCGCATTTTTACTGGTAATTCTACCCTTGAGGGTAATGAGCCATACAAAGGTGAGAAAAATATCAAGGTATTGGATAACCCAGCGATTTTCCGTCGTGGGGTAACATTCCACACATTGGACAAAAAAGAACAGAACGGTCATGCTACGGCTCGTCATGATTCAGATTCCGTTACGAATCAAGAACCAGCACAACGTAAGTTCAACACAGGTACTGGTAATGTTCTTTTGAATGACAGGGAAGAGCGGATCAACAAAACCGATTCTGAACAACCTGCATTCCTCAGAAGAGCAATGGACTGATTTTATTGGTCTGAGGAATTGTGCACTGCCGGCATGACGGTACGCATTCTTCATGTCCAATTTCTACGACTTATAAGATTGCTAACAGGGGGAGCTTCCTTGATTGGGGGCTCCTCTTCTTATTACAGAATAATATTTATAACAATTTACGACGTTTGTTTAGATATGCAAGCAGTCCGAGATCAAAAGATGACTCGGAATCAATTTCCTCATAATCTATTCGTGACTCTCTGCAAACACGTTTAAAGCGATCTGTATATTCTTCGACTTTACGTTTATAATCACCCCGAACTTGAGCCGGAATCAGATCCATATTAGCACCTGTCTCCAAATCCTCAAAAACGAATCGCTGATCGGGGAAATCCAACTCTCGTTCGCTTCTCCTTTCAAGCACGTGAAATAGAATGACCTCGTGATTCTTGTGTTTGAGATGTTTTAGTGATGACAACAACGCATCATGTTCATGAACATTTTCAAACAGATCTGTAACAATGATCACCAGACTACGCCTGTGTAATCGCTCTGCTATTTCATGAAGTATCTTGGATGAGGCAGTACGACGTTTATCCTTGCCATTTTGCTCATCCACAAGAATTTGTTCCAGTTGATGGTAAATATGGCGTAGATGTGAATAGGAAGCCTTTGCAGGGATGAAATGTCTTATTTTTTCATCAAAAGTGATTAGTCCACTGGCATCGCGCTGACGATGCATCATATAAAGTAATGCAGCTCCAAAGTGTACTCCATAGTCGAGTTTGGTATGAGGGGCAAAGTGTCGAAATTGCATCGAAGAACTCACATCCAACAGCAAGTGGCACCTAAGATTGGTCTCCTCTTCATACTGTTTTACATAAAATCGCTCCGATTTCCCGTACACTTTCCAATCAATATGCCTGATTTCATCTCCCGGATAATAACTGCGGTGTTCAGCAAACTCAACACTGAATCCATAGAACGGACTTTTGTGCAAGCCTGCGATAAATCCCTCCACGATTTGTCGGGCTTTAAGTTCAAGAGGACCGAGTCGAGAAAGTAGTTCAGGAGTAAGTAACATGTTGCCCTATTGTAGTCTTTCGTACTCTGTGAGTCGACTGGAATCAAGTTCCGATAACAACATATATGCATCCAAACGCTGCGTGGCTTCTGCATCTATGAAAATGGATGTCAATTCTCTGGACTTGGTTGAAAAGAAAATATCGAAAAGGTAGTCGTCGGTAGTTTGTCTTTTTGCTTCCTGAATCAACCGGAGCGCTTGCATTATGTTTTGCCTTGCCCCACGACTATCAGTAGTGAAAACATCCATGCCTAATCTGTGATAACGATATATCGCTCTTCTGTATGAATCCAATGTACCGCTAGTTAGACCATTGATCAGGAAATATCTGTTCCTTCGACTTCCTGTTCCAGAGGTCCATCCTGTTGCACCTGTGGATTGAGCAATATCCAGAACACTTTGAGCCTGACGAAAAAATTCAGTCCCACCAAGCTCACTGAATGAATCAGCATCATATCCCAAAATGAGGTATGCATAAAAATCGATCATGGTCGCTATGTCATCAAACTGGTATGTGTCGTGGATGAGGGAGCGATTTCGATTAAAATTGAACCTCCACGCGTTGTCGCTGATCACGATCAGTGGAGTATTCTGTAAGGTATTATAGATGGGGCGCTCGGCAGTTATTACCAAAGAAGCGTCAAAATTGTTGTTCGTTTCCTGTGTCAGTATGATTTGAACATTCATCCTGATGCGCTCGTGCTCTTCAAATCGTTGGTCTGTCCAGGTATGATTATTGATATAACCTTCCAACAATGGGACCAAATCATCCAGATAATCCAGAGATACGTTCTGGATCTGAGACTTATTTACAGATACTCTGGCATTGATTTCTTGAGCTTTAGCACCAACTGCAAAAAGCAATACAAAAATTATGGCAGTAAGTGTCTTCTTTTTCACGGGTGAAATTTGTTCAGATTTTGAAAGTTATTGTCGATGTGATACTCATATAGTTAAACGATCTGATTCAATTTAACGATAATGCATCATAATCTGTAATGGATATCGCAACGGGCACATATTTGATTCGAAGGTATAACGTGAAGATGGTAATTATTTATTGCCTGTTCGTATTCGGATTTATATCGAAGAACCCGGCAGTGGTGTTGGCACAGCGTGGATATGGACTTGAGGTACATCCTTTGTCTTTTTCTGCTGTTGCCAGCCCCACTTATACTTTCCCGCTGATTGGAAATCCATCGGCGCAAAACGGGAACTGGATTCGATGGAAATCTATGACACCTTTTGGTATAGATGATCTGAAATCAAACTCTTTCGGAATGGGTTATCAGGGTAGATTCGGAAGTATAGGAGTGGAATTACACAGGATGGCTTTTGATCTATACAATGAATCTGTTTACGCATTCGGATTTGGGTATGTAACATCTGATTTCGGAATTGGCGGAGTGTTAGGCTCAGAGGTAGTGGCAATTCCAAGTTACGGGAAAAGTAATGTGATTTTTTCTGGCGTCGGATTTTGGAAAAATATTGCCCAAAAATTGATGATAGAGGGTGTTTTTAATGGTGTCCCAGTACATGGATCCGGCGATTTTGAATATGATACACCGATGAGAGTATCATCAGTTATTCATTATGATTTTGCAGATGGGTTCAAATTGTCCTACGCTTTTTCGGCACAATCGGATTGGTCAGAACAGTTTTTGATTGTTTTCGGATCCATTCCAGATGCCATTGACACATTCATAGCTTATAATCTAACCCTGGCAACCTGGATGTTCGGGATTAGTGTTAACATAAAGGGGGTCAACGGAGTCTACTCGATGAGCTCTCATCAACATTTGGGGTGGTCACGGGGCTTCGGATTCGGTTATGTGAGGTAGTTGATTATGCTGATCATATTCCTAATAGGTTGGTTGATTTCGTTTATTAGTCCCGAACTGAAATGGGATATCTATGATGGTCATTACAACAAAGTTGACGGTAACACAGCATGGCATTTCAGTGAACTTGCTCAAACTGATTGGATAGGACTAGTCATAGAATATGTGACTGATTTTGAACTTGATGAGGATGAAATTCAAGACATCATATCATATCTGGAAGAATATGCTGAAAATCCTGTTCCAATTTCATCGATTTCCGAATCCTACTTGGCCAATCTCTTCCTCCTGAGTAGTTTTGAGATTAGTGATGTATTGGGTTGGGTTGCGTCAGAACAAGAGTTGCTTACTTTCACGAGTTTTCAATCAAAACAGGTTGTCAATCCTCAATTAAGTTCTATTTTACAGTATTTCATTGTATTTGAACCAGAAAGAGATTCTTTTTCAGGTTTGACTCCAACCAGATCAAGTAGTCGGCGGTATCGCATTCGGGGACATGTAGACTATAGGCTCGGAATGGTGCAACCACGCCCTATTGGATATGAAGAAGATGGTATATACTTGGGGAACAGGTATCATATTCGAGAAATTACGGTACTCCATCACGAAAATGTGAGTATCCGGTCATCAAGAAATAAAGTCCCCGGTGAATTGGCTTCCTATCCTACCAAGTTGGGGCAAATGACAGGTTCAATAGCCTATAGACCAGAATCACAAAAAAGCCTCGGACCTTTGGGTATTACCAGCGTAGTCTTCGGAGATTTTCGGATACGTTTTGGATTCGGCAATATAGCAGCCGGTGGAACGATGCGTGCTGGACCAAGAAATATTGGCTCAATGTCCACTAGTGGAAATATTTTGGCTCAAAACGGATCGTCGACGGTTGGAAGTTATTTGCGCGGTATGGGTTTATCGGGAAAATCTGGTCCAACTGAAGTAGTCCTTTTTGCTTCATCGAGAGACCTGACTTCTACGCAAAATGATTCGTTGTATTATATGCCCTCATGGAGTAATCATGCGCGCACAAAAAGTGAATTGGCCAGACAAAAGAATAATTCATTGAGTTCAATCGGATTTGTACTTCGGTCAGAGCAAGCGTTCAAACAACTCCGTATGCAATTTGGTGGGATGGTATTGCTACATTATTTTGACAAGGAAATTTCACAACGACCGGGATTATCCTATCGATATGACATGACCGGAACTGAATCTAAAGAGTTATCGGTCTATGCTGGTCTCAGTTCAATCGACTGGCAATTCGGTTTTGAACTCAGCCATGCAAATGGTGAATTTGCGTGGATTGGCCTCCTGAGTCGAAACTGGGATAATCTTAGAGCCGGGGTCTGGCATCGATATTATGATCCTAGTTTTAAATCTGTTTTGGGAAATGCGCCATCAGCTTTCAGTGGTTCAGGAAATGAACATGGACTTGGAAGTTGGATCAGAATTCGTCCCGCAAAAGGCCAAAGCCTGGACTTTTGGACGGATAGATATAAATCAATGGCACTTCGGTTTGGTACTGTAGCCCCGGTAATTGGACACGAATTTGGTGTCAATTATCAATTACGAGTAGGTAGAACAATTCTGGACACATCCATCAGACAGACGAACAGAATGGATACATTTATCCAACAAGATGAGTTCTATCGAGAGTTGTATGTGAGATATGATGTCAATAGGATCGTGCTAAAACTAAATATGCGCACACAATTGAACAGGAATATCCAGACCATCACAAGACTTGAACATAATTCGTATGCTCCTGCAATCTGTTGTAGTTATGGTTCGGGTGTCACACAGGTCGTCATTTTCAATCTGAATCAAACGAGCCTATATGTTCAGTACTCAACTATTCAGACAGATAGCTACCAAAACAGGGTCTATATCTATGAATATGATATGTTAGGAGCTTTTCGGGTACCTGCACTGTCGGGATATGCACAGCATGGTTATGTTATGATACATCAGGATTTGGGGAACCGATTCACTACACGAATGAAGGTATCAAGGACCATTTACTCCGATAGATTCTCGACCGGTTCTGGCAATGATCTGAGTCCCGGTCGGTCACGGAACAGAATAGATGCACAGATTAGAATTCGGTTCTGATGATTTAAGATCATCCACTTCTTTTATCTTTGATTTCATATCACATATGACATCAATACCTACTTGGAAGTAAGCCAGAAAATAAACGTTGTACCTTTACCAACCGTGCTCTCCACTTTAATTTCTGATCCATGTGCGTCCAATATACTTTTAACAACAGACAAACCAAGTCCGGTACCGCCACTGTCTCTGGATCGCGCCTTATCTGTTCTGAAAAACCGATCAAACAGATTTTCGATATGCTCTTCAGCGATCCCTATTCCCGTGTCAAATACTCGTATCACTACTCGCTTATCCTGAATTTCATAATCAAGTCCAACCGTTCCGCTATTGGTATATTTAATCGCATTGGATATCAGGTTATCCAATACCTGTTCTATCTTCGGTGCATCGGCCAAGACACGGCAAGGGGATTTCTGCACTCGAAATGTAAGTCCCTTCCCAAGTGCCTCATCAGAATAAACTTCTTCAAGATGAGTTGTGATCCTCTGAAGATCAAACCATTGAGATTGAATAAAATTTTCATCTGAATCGTATCTCTGTAGAGTCAATAAGTCCTTGAACAAGCTACTCATCCTCTGAGCCTGCCCCTTGGCATTCTGGATATATCGCTTTTGTTTTTCCTGATCTAATTTTCCACTATCCAATAACTCCATTGAAGCCATGATCGTGTGTAACGGATTCCTAACCTCATGTGCTATATCCTCAAAAAACTGAGATTGTTTCGTATGGATCTGTGATAATCGCTCATTGTCCGACCGTAATCTTTGTGCCATTGAATTGATCGTGGTGGCCAATTCTCCAAATTCATCACTTCTATCGTTTACGGTCACCATGTTTACTTTTCCCTCAGAAACTTTCTGAGTGGCTTCTTTTAGTTCTGTAATTGGACGAGATAAATACCGAGCGATCAAGTTGCTAAACAAAATGATCACTCCAATCGAAATAAACATTCCAGTGTATATGATCCAGCGAATCGTCGTGATGGGTTCATAGATCAATTCTTTTGCCCTGGAGACCCGAATAAAATGCAGTATGCCCTCATTGTCTAAAAATGAAGTAAAGACATAGACCTTGTCTTCTCCTTTCTGGTTAAGTAGATAAGGTGAAGTAACAAGAGGATCTACATCGTAACCAGATCCTGGTATAGGTCCACTCAAACGTGACTCAGATGAGTACAGCAATCCACCATCAACATCCGTTATGACAATGTCATACCCAGAGACCGCCTGAAGCCGTTGCATCAGCTCTATGTCCACATCATGGCCCCATCCGTTCACGACCGTCAAAGCCACCCACTCCGTGTGAGCGATCATAGTCCTTTCAGCTTCATTCATCAAAAAATTTCGAATGAACATAATAGCATAACTACTTACCGCAGTCACTCCGAAGATGAGCAATAACACAAAGTTGATTGATATTTTATTCCGGATTTTCATCAGATATCTAATCCTGTTGATACGTTCTGTTAATGCCATAACCCAACCCGCGATAGGTCCGGATTACATCACCATGAGTACCCAGTTTTATTCGAATATTCTTCACGTGTACATCAACAGTCCGATCAAAAATATATTTCAAGTCATCGGAAATGTGTTCAAGTATTTCCTGACGCGAGAAAATCCTTTTAGGATTTCGGAACAACAGCTCTAACAAACTATACTCTTTGGAAGTGAGCTCTATGAACGATTGACCGACCTGGACAGTAGCCGATTCAGGGATCAGAACTATTTGACCAAATCGAAATTCTTGCTGTTTTTCCTGAACTCGGCGACGCAGTAGTGTTTTGACATGAGCAAGTACAAGATTCAAACTGGCCGGCTTGGCAATGTAATCATCTGCACCTAAATTCAGACCCATAATCTCATCTTGTTCGGCATCTTTTGCGGTCAGAAAAATTACAGGTACGTCTGAAAAACCGTCGGAATTGCGAATATACTGGCAAAGTCTTCTCCCATCAATCCCTGGCACCATGATATCCAGAATCGCCAAATCAAAGTCAGAATTTGAAGATTTCAACCATTCAAGAGCTTTATTCCCATCATGCATTGTCACAACACTGAACCCATTCATCTCCAGAAATGTGCCCAGCATTTCCGCAGCTTCAACTTCATCTTCAACCAATAGGATAGTTGCTGACATATCAAATG
>ERZ869909.3096-NODE-3096-length-10028-cov-4.517737_pt1 | contig 10028 bp, 7 predicted proteins | sample MGYA00520892_ERZ869909 | MGnify/ENA primary metagenome ERZ869909 (study PRJEB32215, sample SAMEA104723947) | bioreactor metagenome | biome: bioreactor; feature: anaerobic bioreactor; material: water | place: China | collected 2015-03-12 ... | reverse complement strand
TCTGGGGCGAATCGTAGCCTGTGGCCATGAACCGCCGCCGCCCGCCGCCCGCTGCCCGCCGCTCTGGGGCGAATCGTGATGTCGTGGTGGTCGGCGCCGTGGCGTCGGTGTAGAAGCGGTGCTGCGGTGGCCCGCGACTGGCGGGCTGCGGAGCCCGGCTCCCGAAACGGGGAGCCTGGCGAGGGGCTGTGGCCATGCGGTGGCGCCGGCCGAGCCCTGACCGACGAAACATCGACGCTGGAGGAGCTCGTGATGGTGATGCGCAGTATCGTGATGGTGGCCGTGCTGGTGATGGCGTTCGGCTGCAAGAACGCGACTCGGGTGGATGAGGTCATCGCGGAGGCCGTCGAGGCGGCGTCCGTAGGCACGCCCACGGGCGACGCGGGGGCCCGGACGACGGGCGCGGCGACCGACGCTGCACCCGGTGAGCAGGCACCCGACGATCAGGCCGCCGACGATCAGGCTGCCGCGGCGCCCGCATCCGACGACTCGCCCGTCACCGAGGACATCCTCGCCCGCGATCCCGTCACCGACCGCGCCGAGGTCCGCCATGTGCTCGTCTCCTGGGACGAGCTCGCCACGATCTACGCCGGCCGCGGCGGTCAGGACCCGCGCGGCGCCGCCCGGACCCGACCCCAGGCGAACGCCCTCGCGGCCTCGATCCTCGAGCGCGTGCGCGGCGGCGAGGACATCCGCACCATCATGAGCGAGATCAGCGAGGACCGCGGCAGCGCCCTGACCGGCGCGGCGTACACCGCCACGCCCGACGCCGGCCTCGTCGAGCCGTTCAAGAACCTCAGCCTGCGCCTCAACGCCGGTGAGGCCGGGGTCGTCGAGACCATCTTCGGCTACCACATCATCCAGCGCGACGCCGACTGACCGCGCCCTCACGTCGGCGGACAACCCATGGCATCCTCCCTCATCGCAGGCCTGCCCTCCGCGCTGCGCGTCTTCGCGCCGCAGCGCGGCGTGGTCACCGCCATCAACGACCTCGCCCCTCGGCTGCGCGCCGTCACCGTCGAGGGCCCGGGGCTCCGCGCGCTGGGTGACTTCACGCCCGGGCAGCAGGTCAGCGTGCTCGCGACCGGCAGCTGGCCGGCGGGCGGCCGCCACTACTCACCGCGCACCTTCGATCGCCAGGCAGGCCGCCTCGAGCTCTACGCCTACCTCCACGGCAACGGCCCCGGGTCCGCCCTGTTCGCCGGGCTCGAGGTCGGCGACGAGCTCAGCCTCTGGGGCCCCGGCGGCGGCTTCCGCCTGACCCCGGGCCCGTCCCAGCACGTCCTGCTTGGTGACGAGACGAACCTGGGCTGCTTCGCGTCGATGATCGACCACGCCCCGGCCGGGACCTCGATCATCGGCGCGCTGGACGTCGTCGACGCGCAGCACGGAGGCATCTGCCAGGCTGCTGGCCTCGAGCTCGAGACCGTGGTCCGCCCAACCGACGCCCCGCCCGAGCACGCCCTGCTCCGCTGGCTCGAGACGCGAACCTTCGCCGACGACGCCGTCTTCTACCTCGCCGGCCGCGTCGGCACCATCCAGGCGCTCCGGGTCGCGTTGCGCGCGCGCGGCGTCGACATCAGCCGCCTGCGCCCGAAGGGTTTCTGGGCAGAAGGGCGGGCGGCGCTCTGAAGCCCGAACGCCCCACCTGACGTCGATCCGCCCGCGCCCACGCCTGCTTCGGGCCGTCGAATCATGTCCCGTGGCAACGAATCGCCGCCGGGCCGGCTCCACGCCCTCCTCCTCCTCCGCCGCCGCCGCCGCCGCCGCCCCGAGCCGTCCGCGGGCCGTCGAATCATGTCCAGTGGCAACGAATCGCCGCCGGGCCGGCTCCACGTCCGCCGCCGCCGCCGCCGCCGCCGCCGCCGCCCCGAGCCGTCCGCGGGCCATCGAATCATGTCCAGTGGCAACGAATCGCCGCCGGGTCGCTCGATCCGCCCGGCCCACCGGCGCGCCCCGACGCGTCGACGGACAGAGGCACCGCGTGCCGATGACCCATGGTGGCCGCGCCCGCCCGCAGCGCGTCCGGAACGTGCTACGGTGCCGCGGTGATCGTCCGGGCGTCGCGCACGCTCGGCTCAGCTCTCGGTGGTGCGATGGAACGTGACCTGGTGGGTGATTCGGAGGCTCGTGCAGGCGGTGGCGGCAGGGCGCTTGAGACCGCGCCCGCCCGGACCGCGCCGGTCGGGACCGCGTCCCTCGAGGCGGCGCCGCATCACGGCGGGTTCGACGCCTCGCTGTTCCAGCGGTTGGGCGTTGCGTACCGGCCGGAGCGGGATTTCAGCGTGAATGCGAACCCTTACGGGCCGAGCGATTCGCTCGTCGGCGCGCTGCAGGGGCTTGATCTGACGGCGTATCCTGACCCGCAGCATCGGCCGCTGCTGGCGCGGATGGCGGCCGCGCTGGGGGTCGAGACGGCGCAGATCGCTGTCGACGCCGGCGCAGCTCGGCTGATCCATGCGTGCGTGCACGCGCTCTGCGGCCCGGAACGCCCGGTCGTCGCGGCGGTCCCGGCGTTCGGTGAGGTGTACGCCGCGGCGGCCGCCGCTGGTGCGCGGGTCGTGGAGGTTGCGCTCCCGCTGCCGAGCGCGTTGATCGCGGGCAATGACGGCGAAGTCGGAGACGTGCGTCTGGCTGGCGCGTCGGGTGCGGACGGCGACGCGCTGGCCGGCTTGTTGGCGGAGCGCGCGCGCGACGTTGGGGCTGGCCTCGTGTACCTCGTGAACCCGTGCAACCCGACCGGGACGGTCATTGGCGAGGCGGCGCTGCTGGACCTGATCGAGCGCCTCGACGGCGTGCCGCTGGTCCTCGACGAGGCGTACCTCTCGGTGAGCGAGGCGTGGGCGCTGGCCGAGCGGCCTCTGCCGGGCGCGGTGGTTCGGCTGCGGAGCCTGACGAAGGAGCAGGGCACGCCCGGGTTGCGGATGGGGTACGCGGTGGGCGCGGCGGGCATCGTGGCGGCGTTGCGTGCCCAGCAGCCCGCCTGGGTTTTGGGCGCGGCTGCGGAGGCGGGGATCGCGGCGTCCGTGCTGGACCGGGGCTGGTTGCCGGGGTTGCGGTCGCGGTGGTTCGCGGATCGGGATCGGCTTGTGGCGGCGATGGAGGCGCAGGGCTGGGAGGTGTTCGTGGGGAGCACGCCGTACGTGCTGGTGCGGTGCGTCGACGGTGGCGCGCTGCGCGACGCCCTGCTGTCGTCCTGCGGCGTCCTGGTCCGGGATTGTGCCTCGTTCGGGCTGTCTGGCTGGATCCGGGTCAGCGCGCGGGGGCCGGACGACAACGCCGTGCTGGTCGACGCGCTCGGCGGCCAGCGTCACCACCAGCGCTGAGCCCCAACGCCGCCACCGCCCGCCGCCCCCGGGGGCCCCAGGTCGCCGCCCCCGGGCGAATCGTAGCCTGTGGCCATGAACCGCCGCCGCCCGCAGCCCCCGGGCGAATCGTAGCCTGTGGCCATGAACCGCCGCCGCCCGCCGCCCCCGGGCGAATCGTAGCCTGTGGCCATGAACCGCCGCCGCCCGCCGCTCCCGGGCGCCCCAGGTCGCCGCCCCCGGGCGAATCGTAGCCACTGGCCATGAACCGCCGCCGCCCGCCGCCCCCGGGCGCCCCAGGTCGCCGCCTCCGGGCGAATCGTAGCCACTGGCCATGAATCGCCGCCGCCCGCCGCTGCCGGGCGCCCCGGGTCGCCGCCTCCGGGCGCCCGGTCGCGCGGTGTGGTGGACTCTTCGTGGGTGTTGTGGCGTTATGGGGCCAGCGGATCCGCTCTGGTCCCGGGGGGCTGACGGGTCTGTCGAGGTGCGCTGCACGTCGTCGACTTGCACGAACGTGCGTTCTATTGCTGCGATCCCCCACACGAGGGCCTCATGAGCGAACACCGCCAGCAAGGAGCTGCTCACGCCGCGGCGGCGTGGGTGCCGAGCGCCGAGATCACCCGGACGCTCGACGAGATGAGGGACTTCGTCCGCGAGCGGATCGTGCCGCTCGAGACGGCGTTCCAGGGCGGCAGCTTCTACGCCGTCGAGCCGGAGCTCGAGCGGCTGCGCGACGAGGTGCGGCGCCGCGGCTGGTGGGCACCGCAGGTGCCCACGGAGTGGGGCGGGATGGGCCTCGACCTCGTCACCCACGGGCGCGTCGGCGAGATCCTGGGTTACTCGCCGCTGGGCCACTACGTCTTCGGCACCCACGCGCCCGACGCCGGGAACGTCGAGGTGCTGATCGACTACGGGACCCCCGAGCAGCAGGAGCGCTGGCTCAAGCCGCTGGCGGCCGGGCGGATTCGCTCCTGCTTTGGCATGACGGAGCCCGAGGTCGCGGGCTCGAACCCGACCCGCCTGCTGAGCACCGCAGAGCTCGACGGCGACACCTGGGTCATCAACGCCCACAAGTGGTTCACGACCGCGGCTGACGGCGCCGCGTTCTGCATCGTGATGGTCAACACCGAGCCCGAGTCCGCTGGCCCGCACACCCGCGCGAGCATGATCCTCGTGCCCACGGACAGCCCGGGTTACGAGCTCGTCCGCAACATCTCGGTCATGGGTGAGCCCGGCGACGGCTTCGCCAGCCACGCGGAGATCCGCCTGACGAACGTGCGCGTCCCGGCCAGCAACCTGATCGGCGGCCGCGGCATGGGCTTCGCCATCGCGCAGGCCCGCCTGGGCCCCGGTCGCATCCACCACTGCATGCGCTGGCTGGGCATCGCCGAGCGGGCCTTCGAGCTGATGTGCCAGCGCGCGGCGACGCGTGAGCTGAGCCCCGGCCGCCCGCTCGCCAGCCGCCAGACCGTCCAGAACTGGATCGCCGAGTCCCGCGCAGAGATCGACGCCGCCCGCCTGCTCGTGCTGCACACCGCGGCCCGCATCGAGGAGGTGGGCAGCCACTCGGCGCGCAACGACATCTCGATGATCAAGTTCTTCGTCGCCGGCATCCTCCAGCAGGTCCTCGACCGCGCGGTCCAGACCCACGGCGCGCTCGGGATGACGGACGACACGATCCTCGCCTGGCTCTTCCGCCACGAACGCGCGGCGCGCATCTACGACGGCCCCGACGAGGTCCACAAGTCGGTGGTCGCCCGGCGCGTCCTCCAGGCCTACGGAGGTCGCTGAGATGACGACCTCCACGCCACCCGACGGCAACGACGCAGGGCGTGCCCCGAACGGCGGAACGACCTCCGACGCCACCACACCCGGCGCTGCTGGGCCCGCCGCTGCTGGGCCCGCCGCCGCCCCGCCCCCCCGCCTCGACGAGCCCGGCGCGTTTCGCCCGGGCGAGGAGCTGGACCGCGCCGCGCTCGAGCGCTGGATCCGCGGCGTGACCGGCGACCGTCACGGCGCGCTCGAGATCGCCCAGTTCGGCAAGGGGCACTCCAACCTCACCTACTTCGTGCGCCTGGGCGACCGCGAGTGGGTGCTGCGCCGCCCCCCGTTCGGCACGCACGTCGCGACGGCCCACGACATGGGCCGGGAGTTCCGCGTGCTGTCGCGCCTCCACGAGCTCTACCCGCCGGCCCCTCGAGCCGAGCACTTCTGCGACGACACGGCGATCCTGGGCGCCCCGTTCTTCCTGATGGAGCGGGTCCGCGGCGTGATCATCCGCAAGGACGTGCCGCGCGGCGTCACCCTCGACGAGGACACGGCGCGCAGGCTCTGCGCCTCGTTCGTCGAGCACTTCGCGCGGATCCACGAGGTGAACCTCGCCGCGATCGGCCTCGAGGACCTGGGCAACCCCGTCGGCTACATCGGGCGTCAGGTCGACGGCTGGACTCGGCGGTACCACGGGAGCCAGACCGACGACATCGCCGACGTCACCGCCGTCACCAGCTGGCTCGCCGCCAACACCCCGGACGACGACCGCGGCTGCCTGATCCACAACGACTTCAAGCTCGACAACATCGTGCTCGACCCCGGCGATGTCACCCGCATCATCGGTGTGCTCGACTGGGAGATGACGACCGTCGGGCACCCGCTGATGGATGTGGGGACGACCCTCGCCTACTGGGTCCAGGCCGACGACCCGCCGGAGATGCAGATGCTGCGGTTCATGCCGACGAACCTGCCCGGCATGTTGACCCGCCGCGAGCTCGTCGACGCCTACGGCGAGCGCACCGGCACGAACATCGGCAACATCCGGTTCCACGAGGTCTACGGGCTGTTCAAGCTGTCGGTCATCGCCCAGCAGATCTACTACCGCTTCAAGGCCGGCAAGACCTCGGACCCGCGCTTCGCGATGATGATCGAGGCGGTTCGCATGCTCAACCGCGTCGCCGTCAGCCGCATCGAGGCGCCGGCCCCTTGACCCATCACCCACCCCCAGGGAGCACGACCATGGCAGGACGTCTGACCGATCGCACGGCGATCATCACCGGTGGCAGCCGCGGGATTGGCCTCGCGATGGCCACCGCCTTCGCCCGCGAGGGCGCTCGCGTCGTCATCGTCTCACGCAAGCAGGCTGAGCTCGACGCCGCAGCGGACCGCATCAACGCCGAGCACCCCGGCTCCGTGACGCCGATCGCATGTCACACTGGTGACACTGACGCCATCCGCGCGCTCGTCGCGCGTGTGCATCAGGAGATCGGCGTACCCAACGTGCTTGTCAACAACGCCGCGACCAACCCGTACTTCGGCCCGATGCTGTCGTGCGAGTACGGCGCGTGGGACAAGACCTTCGACGTCAACGTGAAGGGGTACTTCGAGCCGTCCCGCCAGGTGGCCCTGCGGCTGGTCGAGGCTGGCCAGCCGGGGTCGATCATCAGCGTCGCCAGCGTGTACGGCATGACGGCTGCGGCGATGCAGGGCATCTACGGGATGACGAAGGCCGCGGTCATCTCGATGACGAAGACGCTCGCGGTCGAGCTGGCCGGCGCGGGCATCCGGGTCAACGCGATCGCGCCGGGGCTGGTCGACACCCGCCTCGCCGCGGCGATCGTCCAGAACCCCGAATTCGTGAAGATCTTCACTGGTCGCGCGCCGCTGGCCCGCTACGCACAGCCGGAGGAGATCGCCGGCCTGGCGGTCCACCTGGCGAGCGACGAGTCGAGCTACACGACCGGCCAGGTGTTCGCTGTGGACGGCGGTTACACGATCGCCTGATCGACTGGAGGGGCGTCGCTGTACGATCGCGGCGCTCAGCGGCGGACGGCGTCACCACGAAGATCCGATGGTCGGTGCACGTCGCTCGACGTACGCTCGAGGTCGCCCCGGCGACCGTCGGGCGGCGCGCGGGATCCTGCAGGGGACACTGACGGGCGGGTCGGCCGGGCGCCATGGGCAGCGGGTCGACGTCCGCGGGTCCGTCGCCGCGTCGGCCGCCACGCCCGCCAATCCTTCCGTGAACCTTCCGCGGGTACGGGTTCGCTTGTCCCGCCGGGCTCGACCGGTAGACTGGACAGGTATCGGTCGAACGGGGGGTGCGCCGGATGGCGCACGGGCGGAGTCGGGGCGCGCTGTCGCGCCGCGCCCGGTCCCTTCGTTCGAGCGTACAGTCGCGTACGTGGAGGTGTTCGATGCGGTCGATCCGGAGTGGTCTTGTGCGTGGTGATGCGTCCGTTCTGGTCAGGTTGTTGTTGTGTGTGCTGGTGCTTGGTGTCAGCGTGGCTGTGGCGGCGTGTGGTGGCGAGGACGAGTCCGGACCGGACAGCGGGCCGCCGGTGCTGCAGCGGCAACCTGACGACGGGGAGGTGACGCGGGGGCAGCGCGCGTTGCTGCGGGTGTCCGCGACGGGTCAGCGGCCGATGACGGTGCAGTGGGAGCGCTCGCTGGACGGCAGCGACTGGGCGCCGGTGGACGATTCGGACGACACGGACTGGGTCTCCGGACCGATCCTCGATGATCAGGTGCAGTTTCGCGCGGTCGTGACGAACGCGCGCGGCCGCGCGGTGTCGTCTGCGGCGACGGTCACGGCCCGGGACGAGGCGGTGCGGCATGACGCTCGGCCGTGGCTGCTGACGTCGTCGGTGGCCGGCGAGGGCGACACGGCGTTGTCGCGGGACGTGTTCACCGCCGTGGCGGTCGCGGATGACGGCTGGATCGCGTACGGCGGCACGGTGCAGCGCGCGGTGTTCGGCGTCGGGAGTGAGCGTGAGGAGGTCGTTGACGGCGACGGCGCCAGCGTGGCGTTCGTCGCGTTCCATCGGCCGGACGGTGTGCTGGAGCGGGTGGTGCCGCTGCCGGGCGACGAGGACGGCGGTGAGGTGTCGGTCGCGGGTGTCGTGGCGCACGGCGGCGGGTGGTACGTGGGCGGCACGTTCCGTGGCTCGATGGGGCTGGGTATCGACCTGTGGGTCGACATCGGCCAGCAGACGCCGTTCGTGGCGAGCTTCTCGCGCGACGGGGAGCTGCAGTGGTTCCGGCAGGGGCGCGCGACGACGGACAGCAGCTACGGCGTGGTCAACGGTCTCGACGCGCTGCCCGGCGGCGGCGTGGCGGTGGCCGGCACGTTCCGCCAGGGGCAGACCTGGGGGATGGCGCCTGCCGAGCCGGTGACGCTGTCGAACGCCGAGGCGGACGCGGCGTTTGTCGTGCGGTTTGCGGCGAACGGCACGCTGGAGTGGGCGCGCGGCGCGACGGGGCTCGCGGCGAGCGGGTTCAACGGCGTGACGGGGCTGGACGACGGCGGGCTGCTCACGTGGGGCCAGCTGAGCGGGACGGTGTCGTTCGGCTCGAGCGAGGTCGTGCCGGACCTGGGTGAGCTGCCGGGCAACCGCGGGCTGATCGTGCGGTGGTCGCGTGACGGCGGCGCGGCGGGCACGGCGACGGTGGGTGGTGAGGTGGCGACGACGATCTCGAGCGTCGCCGTGGCGGGCTCCGGTTCGATCACGGCGGCGGTCGGTGTCTTTGGCGGGAGCGAGGGGCCGCGGTTCGGCACCGGTTCGGGGATCCTGCAGCCCAACCGGTACCGCGGCGGCGTGCTGGTCGGGTACAACGCGCAGCTGCAGCCGCAGTGGCTGCTGACGAAGTCGAGCAGCACCGGCGGCGGCGGCACGGTCGTCGCGTTCGGCGACGGCACGTTCGGCTGGGCGTGCAGCACGAACGCTGCGGTGACGACGGTGCGTGACGCCCGCGACGAGACGCTGTGGGAGCACGAGGCCGGCGGGGAGACGGCCGCCTTCCTGCGGGTCTCCGCGGGCGGCGAGCTGCTCGAGCCGCTCGGCGGCCGCGCGTCGAGCGACGGAGGGTACCTCTTCGTCTACGGCGCGGCGCTGGGCGGCGAGGGTACGGTCGCGCTGGTCGGCGAGTACTCCGGTGGCGGCAACGCGCTCGCAGACTCGGAGGGGCTGATCACCCTGGCGACGGTCGACCCGCTCGAGTCGCGCGGGTTCGTCATGCCGCTGGACGCGACGACAGGCACCGGCATCCTGCGCGATCTCACGCAGGGATCGGTCAGCCCGAGCGGACGGACGTTCCTGACGGTGCGGGCGGCCGGGCAGGGGCCGCTGCGGTTCATCTGGCAGCAGCGCAGCTCGGCGGACGAACCCTGGTCGGACGTGGGTGGCCAGTCCGGCCCGCAGCTCGAGCTGACCGGCGTCGACGAGTCGTTCGAGGGCCGTCGCTACCGCGTGTTCGTGGGCTCCGACTCCGGGTGGGCCGGCTCCCGCGAGGTCGTGCTCCAGCGCTGACGGCAGCTCGTCGTGCCGCGTTCCGGCGACGGCGATTCATGTCCAGTGGCTACGAATCGCCCGGGGTCGTCGTGCGGGGTCGCCCGGGAGCGGCGTGGTGCGGGTGCGCAAGGCGGTGCGATTCATGTCCAGTGGCTACGAATCGCCCGGGGTCGTCGTGCGGGGTCGCCCGGGAGCGGCGTGGTTCGGGGTCGCGAGGCGTGGCGATTCATGTCCAGTGGCTACGAATCGCCCGGGGTCGTCGTGCGCGGGCGCCCGGGAGCGTCGTGGTTCGGGGTCGTGAGGCGTGGCGATTCATGTCCAGTGGCTACGAATCGCCCGGGGTCGTCGTGCGGGGGCGCCCGGGGGCGGCGTGGTTCGGGGTCGCGAGGCGTGGCGATTCATGTCCAGTGGCTACGAATCGCCCGGGGTCGTCGTGCGCGGG
>ERZ869909.3095-NODE-3095-length-10033-cov-20.286862_pt1 | contig 10033 bp, 8 predicted proteins | sample MGYA00520892_ERZ869909 | MGnify/ENA primary metagenome ERZ869909 (study PRJEB32215, sample SAMEA104723947) | bioreactor metagenome | biome: bioreactor; feature: anaerobic bioreactor; material: water | place: China | collected 2015-03-12 ... | reverse complement strand
GCCGCAGGCAGTCGACGAAGGCGGCGAAGGGCAGTAGGGTGAAGCGGTGCAGCAGGACGAAGCCCACGGAGAGGGGCGGCACCTCGGCAGGCCGCGAGAGGGTCACGCCGTCACGGGGAGACCTGGATGCCGCACTGGGCAGTGAACCACTCGCGGAACCGGCATAGCGTCTCGTCATCGACCTTATCCTCCCGATAGGCCAGGTAATGGCGCGTCTCTTCTAGCACCACCTGTTTCTCGACCGGCCTGACCAACTTTCCCTGCTCGACGATCGGCCCCACCAGGTGGTCCCAGCCCAGGGCCACACCCTGGCTGTTCAGCACCATCTGGATCAGCATATTGTAATCGTTGGCATTGAAATAATGGCGGCTATCACATGCACGATCCTCGATATCAAGCTGGTGAATGGCCAACCATACCCCCCAGTCCACATGCTCGGCGACCTGGGAGCGACCGTAGGGACTCAGGTTCAGAAGCACACCGTCTCGCAGCCCCTCAAGCGTCTGAATCTCGGGGTGGGCCTCGAGATATTCCGGCGTACAAACCGGATAGATCAGGTCGTGAAACAGCGGCAGGCTGATATAGCCGTCCCGCACCCGCGACATCTTGGTGATGAAGATGTCCGGGTGGACCCCTGGCTCCAGGGAGAGGAAGTTCTGGGTGGTGACCAGATTAAGATCGATATCGGGGTTGTCACTGAAAAAGCTCGGTAATCGGCGCGACATCCACAGCGCAGAGAAAGCGGGAGAGCAGCACAGCGTCAGGGGGCGCCTGGCACTCGTCCGATGGTCCTTACGGATGCGATCGGCGGCCTGAGCAATGTTGATGAAGGAAAGCTGCGCCGCATCAAAGAAGATGGAGCCGGCAGTGGTCAGCTCTACCGAACGCCCCACCCGCTTGAACAAGGGCGTGCCCAGATAACCCTCCAGCTCACGAACCTGGCGGCTGATCGCTGCCTGGGTGACGCACAGGGCCTCGGCGGCACGGGTGAAATTCTGGTAGCGCGCCGCCGCCACGAAGGACTTCACCGCCCGCAGGGAAGGCATCTTGAGCAGCGTCTGGTCGGGGTCGGTGTGCTTTGTCATAACGTGAGCTCATCAACATCCTGAATAAAAAGTCGATTCCGCCGAGAAACAGACCGACCTACTCTCGATGGAAGCGAGCTACAAGGCATTTCCGCCCTTTCTAGGCTACCCGAAAGTCCCCGCGTGCAACAGCCGCCCCCCGGGGTTGTGGTCGATGAACGCTGCGGAGACTCTGCCGAGCGAACCAGGCACCACCCACCTAAGGCCAACCGGATAAGGAGGAACCACCCTTTTCAACCATAACATCCTGTCATTAATTGCCGGCAAAATAAGTTTCTTTGGCAGCAACGCTGGACTGCTTACTCTGAATAAACGCCAATTCCGGCTTCATCACGATTTCCTATATAAAGCTTCTTTACAAAAAGGTGAAAGCATGAACTTCGATGGCATCTGGACTCCCGTCGTCACTCCCTTTGCTGGCGACAATTCCATCCAGTTTGATGTGCTCGGCAAGGTGATCGATACCCTGATTGATCAGGGCGTTCACGGCCTGATCATTGGCGGCACTACCGGTGAGTACTATGCGCTGAGCGAGGATGATCGCCAGCGCGTCTTCGACTACGTCACCGATCACGCCAAGGGGCGCATCCCGCTGATGGCCGGCATCAACGCTACCACCACCGAGGAGAGTCTGGCGCTGGGCCAGTATGCCAAGGCCGCCGGCTTCGATGCCCTGCTGGTGGCGGCCCCCTACTACTGCCAGCCGACCCAGGACGAGCTGCTGGCCCATATCCGCGCCGTCGATGATGCCCTCGACATGCCGATCATGCTCTACAACTTCCCTGATCGCACCGGCGTGCCCATGTCGCTGGAGCTGATCCAGGCGCTGCAGGATCGGCCCAATATCCAGGCGATCAAGGAGAGTACCGGCTCGGTGGAACGCCTGCATGCGCTGGCCACCGAGTTCAGCAATCAGCTTCAGCTCAGCTGCGGTATGGACGACCAGGTGCTGGAGTACTTCGTCTGGGGGGCACGAAGCTGGGTCTGTGGCGCCTCCAACTTCCTGGCCCCGGAGCACGTGGCCCTGCACCGTGCCTGCGTGATCGAACAGGACTTCGTCGCCGGCCGTGAGCTGGCCGCTCGCCTGCTGCCGATGCTCAACCTGCTAGAGCAGGGCGGCAAGTTCTGTCAGTACATCAAGTACGGCTGCGAAGTGGCCGGGCTGCCGGTCGGGCCGGCACATCGCCCGCTGCTGCCACTGGACGAGGCAGAGAAGGCCGCCTTCCAGCGTACCTATGAGGCCCTGGTCGCCCGCCGCGGCTGACCCTCAGGCGGTGGAGGCCAAGCCATGCAGCTGACATGCAGTTTCCTGCCCCAGAACGACGGCCGATGCGGCTGGTATGAGATGCTACCGCCGCCACCGCCCGCTTCGCCCCTGAGGGGTGAGGCCAAGGCCGACTGGATCGTGCTGGGCGCGGGGCTGGCCGGCCTCGCGGCGGCCCGCCGACTGGCCGAGCTGCAGCCGAATGCCGCCATCGCCCTGGTGGATGCTCGGCGCGTCGGTTACGGCGCCGCCGGGCGCAACTCCGGGTTCATGATCGACCTGCCGCACAACCTGAGCTCTCACGATTACACCGGGGACCGCAGCGAGGATCTCCAGCAGATTCGCCTCAACCGCGGGGCGATTGACTATATGCGTGACATCGTGCAGCGCCACGCCATCGACTGCGACTGGCGAGAGCAGGGCAAGCTGCACGGCGCAGTAGAGGCTCACGGAGAGCGTGCCCTGGAGGCCTTCGCCAAGGGCTTGACGGCCCTGGGGGAGCCCTATCGCCTGCTCGACGCCAGGGAAATGCAGGCAGTGATAGGCACCGGCTTCTATCGGGCGGGCCTGCATGCCCCCGGCTGCGTGCAGGTCCAGCCCGCCGCCCTGGTCCGGGGCCTGGGGAAGACGCTGCCCGAGAACGTGCGGCTCTATGAGGACACGCCAGTCCGCGAGATCCAGGTCGGCAAGCCCCATGTCCTTATCACCGACCAGGGGCGCCTCACGGCACCCCGCCTGATCCTCGCCAACAACGCCTACGCGGCCCAGTTCGGGGGGCTAGGCCTCAAGGGGCGCATTCTGCCCGTCTACACCTACGGCAGCCTGACCCGCCAGCTGAGCCCCGAGGAGATCGCGGCGCTGGGCGGTGAGGAGAGCTGGGGGCTGATTCCGGCGGACCCCATGGGGACCACGGTGCGCCGCCTGAGCAACGGCCGCATCTGCATCCGCAACTCCTTTACCTACAACCCCGATGTCAGCACCAGTGCTAATCAGCTGGCACGCGTGCGCGCCGCCCACTGGCGCTCATTCGAACGGCGATTCCCGATGCTGGCCGGGGTCGAGCTGGAGTACACCTGGGGCGGTGCACTATGCCTCTCCCGCAACGGCGGTACCCCCTTCGGCGAGCTGACCCCCGGGGTCTTCAGCGCCGTCTGCCAGAATGGACTGGGCCTGACCCGCGGCACGATCTCCGGAAAGCTGATCGCCGAGTATGCCCTCGGCGTCGAGAGCGAACTGCTCAACATCATGCTCAATCAACCCAAGCCGGTCGCCAACCCGCCCGAGCCCCTGCTCGGCCTGGGGATTCGTTCGACCCTCGCCTGGAAAGAGTGGAAGGCCGGTAACGAACGCTGATTCATTGCACCTGAAGGAGAACAACAATGTCCGATAGCCTCACCCCGGATAGCATTGCGCAACAGATCGAGCGCCTCGAATATCGCAACCTGGCCTTTATTGACGGCCGCTTCGTCCCGGCGCGCTCCGGCGAGACACTCCCGACCCTCAACCCGGCCACCGGCGAGGTCTTGACTGAGGTCGCCGCCTGCGGCACCGAAGACGTGGACCTGGCCGTCCAGGCCGCTCGCCGCGCCTTCGAGGCCGGCGTCTGGTCGGGGCTCGCCCCCGCCGAACGCAAGGCCATCCTGCAGCGCTTCGCCGACCTGATCGAGGAAAACTGCCTGGAGCTGGCGGTGCTCGAAGCTATGGAAGCTGGCAAACCGATCAGCGAGTGCTTCAACGTCGATATTCCCGATACCGCCAATACCATCCGCTGGCATGCCGAGGCCACCGACAAGCTCTACGACGCCGTGGCCCCCACCGCCAAAGGCGTGGTCGCCACCGTGACCCGTGAGCCCATCGGCGTGGTCGGCGCGGTGCTGCCGTGGAACTTCCCCGCCATGATGGCCGGCTGGAAGCTGGGCCCGGCGCTCGCCACCGGCAACAGCGTGGTGCTCAAGCCCGCCGAACAGACCTCACTAAGCACCCTGCGCCTCGCTGAGCTAGCCCATGAGGCCGGGATTCCGGCCGGGGTACTCAACGTGGTGCCGGGTCTTGGCCACGCGGCGGGCAAGGCCATCGGTCTGCATACCGACATCGACCTGGCTGCCTTCACCGGCTCCACCGAGGTGGGCCGCAAGTTCCTCGAGTACTCCGCGGCCAGCAACCTCAAGCGGGTGGTGCTGGAGTGCGGCGGCAAGAACCCCCAGGTGGTGATGCCCGACGTCAGCGACCTCAAGACCGTGGCCAGCAACGTTTTGGCCGCCGCCTTCTGGAACATGGGCGAGAACTGCTCGGCGGGCTCGCGGCTGATCGTGCACCGCTCCATCAAGGACGACCTGGTCGACGAGTTGCAGCGCCAGCTCGAGACGGAGTGGACCACTGGCAACCCGCTGGACCCGGAGGTGCAGCTCGGCGCCCTGATCGAACAGGCGCACATGCAGAAGGTTCTGGCACACATCGATCAGGCCAAGGCCGAGGGCGTGACCCTGGTAAGCGGAGGAGCCCGGCTCCTGGAAGAGAGCGGCGGCTACTTCGTCGCCCCGACCATCTTCGATGACGTGTCGCCCGAGGCGGCGATCGCCCGGGACGAGATCTTCGGCCCGGTACTGGCGGTGATCCCGTTCGACACCGAGGAGGAAGCCATCGCCATCGCCAACGACACCTGCTATGGCCTGGCGGCCTCGCTGTGGAGCGAGGACCTCAACACCGTGCACCGCATGTCGGCGGCCATCCGCGCCGGTACCGTATCGGTGAACTGCTTCTCCGAGGGCGATATCACCACGCCCTTCGGCGGCTACAAGCAGTCCGGTTTCGGTGGCCGCGACAAGTCGGTTTATGCCCACGACCAGTACTGCGAGCTGAAGACCACCTGGATCCAGCTGTCTTGATCCTGCTTCGGAGGGCGGCCTCGCCCTCCTTGTCAACACTCGGCCGTGGAATGGACGAAGCGATAACCGAAAGTATTGGTTACCACGGCAAAAAGGTCATTTCTCATAATTGTCACACGATGATAGTTTGAAAATATGCCCATGCCTCACAACGACATGGGAAAGCCCCAACTACAATAGTCTAAATTGAGAGGGTGTTATGAAATCCAAGTCCACAAAAAACATATTCAAGAAAGCAGCCATCCCATCGATTATCGCCGCACTATCTTTCTCTTCCGCCGGCTTGGCAAGCGCCGACAGCATTCGACTTACCATGGCGACGGAATCAGGAGATCGAGACTCGGCCCAAGGCCAGGCGATCAACAGAATTTCGGAGCTCGTCGAGGAAAAGTCAGACGGAAGAATCACCATCAATGTCTACTACCAGGATGAAATTGGTGGCCCACAGGAGCTCTTCGATCAGCTGGTCAGGGGCAATATTGACCTGATGCTGACCTGGCCCCATACGTCTTATGACGAGCGGCTTGGGGTGTTGCACTTACCTTATCTGAGCCTAGGGTGGGATGAGGCACTGGAAACCTATGGTCGAGATGGCTGGCTGTCGGAAATCATTGGCCCCCTTTTCTCGGATATTGGGCTTGAGTATCTGGGCCCCTTCCCCGAAGGCTTTGGCGGTATCGCTACCCGAAACACCTATGCCACCAACTACGAGGACGCACGAGGAATCCGGGTTCGCTCTCAGCCGATCTTCCCTCTCCCTCAAACGGTACGGGCCATGGGCTTCCAGGCCGTACCGATCGACTGGTCCGAAGTCTACACCTCCATCCAGACCGGCGTCGTCGATGGCGACTCGGGCAACGTGATCTTCTGGCCCCACACCTACTTCAGTGATCTTCTCGATTATTATGTCCACTCCCAGCATAACTTCTCCTTCTATGCCTTCCTGATGAATCAAGACGCCTGGCAAGCCCTCGATGATCAGGATCGCACGATCATCTCAGATGCCGTAGAAATCGTGGTCAACGATCAGTTCGAGAATGCCAAGGACGAGGATGACATGTGGATTCAGAGAGCCCAGGAGGATGGCATGGAATATATCGTGCCATCCGATGAAGAGATGGCCGACTGGATCGAGCGAGTCCGCGATCAGGTTTGGACGGAAGCGGAAAGGTCCCTCGGAGCGGATGTCATGGATGCAGTTCGCGCCAATGCTACCAATCCGCAGTAACTAGCCAATGCGTGGAGTGGGGTGGCCTGGGATAGCAGCGGCCACCCCACAGCATTCACTTCTTGGGGCAATGTCATGAAAGCTATCGTTGACATATTCGCTTCCATCGATAACGTGATCGCCTTATTTATGAAAATCATCGTTACGATGATGGGTGTCTTCGTATCCTTCGCCATCGTGATTGGCATCGTCTCCCGGTCACTCCTGGGGATGCCGATCTTTGGACTCGAGGAACTGGTGCTGATGGCGGCCATGTGGCTATACATGCTGGGCGCCGCACTGGCGTCTCGAGAGCGCTCTCACCTTAGCGCCGACTTCATCCAGGCTTTCTGCAAAAATGAGACCATCAAAACTGTCTCAAGATTCACTGCCACTACCCTCTCGCTCTTGTTGGCAGTGCTATTCGTTGTGTGGAGTTACAGCCTGTTCTCCTGGGGTATCGAAAGAGGGCAGCGAACTCCAGTATTCGGCATCCCTCAATATATCTCTCAAGGCAGTCTCTTCGTCTCGAGCATTCTCCTCCTCGTATATGCACTACGGGACTTTGCTCATGATGCTGCACATTTTTTCATCAAGAAATGAGCGAAACACCACGCTCCTTTCGGCACAGCAAACAATGATAAAGGGAGGCTAAAATGGGTGCCTTGTTAGCAATTTCCGCCGTCGTCTTACTGATGATGATAGGTGTGCCAGTGGTATTTTCTTTCGCTGCCATGACGCTGGTCTTGTCGCTAGCATACGATGTCAACATATCTTCGCTGATGACCACCGGATTCTGGTCCATCAACTCGGTCATATTGCTGGCACTTCCCCTGTTCATCATGACAGGGTATTTGATGCAGTCTGGGGGAATTGCCGCCAGGCTGATACACTTTGCCGAGGCCATCGTTGGAAAGTCACGCAGCGGGATGGGCACCTCCATGGTGGTGTCTTGCGGTGTATTCGGAGCTATTTCCGGCACCGCGTCGGCCGCCGTAGCGGCTATCGGTACCATCATGATTGGCCCGATGGAAAAACACGGATACACCCGCCCGTACTCCACTGCCCTGGTCGGGATCTCCTCACTGCTCGGGCTGCTGATACCCCCCAGCATCACCATGATTCTCTATGCTGTCGTCACTCGCCAGTCCGTGGCGGCGGTCTTTCTGGCGACCATCGGCCCAGGCATCCTGCTGATGATTTTTCTTTGCGCTATCAATGCCATCAAGATGCGCAATAACCCTGGCCAAACGATAGCATCATTTCCTGTTACCGAGCGGTTCCGGCATATTGGAAGTACCGGTTGGAAGGCCCTTCCCGCTCTGATGCTGCCGGTGATTATTCTGGGGGGCATCTATGGCGGCATCTTCACACCCACCGAGGCAGCCGCCGTTGCCGTCGTCTATGCAATTCCCGTTGGGCTTTTCGTCTATCGCGAACTCGACCTAAAGTCAGTGGTGCAGTGTTTCATCAAGGCTGCCACGACGACGGGCGTGATCATGATCATCCTGCTCTTCTCCTTCGTGGCCAGCCGCATCTTCACCATGGAGCGTGTGCCCCAGGAGCTGACGGCGCTGTTGCTCGACACGGTCGGCAACGAGCTGCTGATCCTGCTGATGGTCAATGTCTTCCTGATCCTGATGGGCATGATCATGGATGACGTCAGCGTCGTTGCCATCCTGAGCCCGCTGTTGCTGCCGGTCATGGAAGGCATCGGAGTTCATCCGGTGCACTTTGCCGCTATCGTCGGCACCAGCGTCGTGATCGGCTGCAACAGCCCACCCATGGCGCCGATCCTGTTCATGAGCTGCCGAATCGGCCAAGTGGGGATGTCACAGGTCATACGCCCCGCCTTCAGCTTTATGCTGTGGGCCGCGCTACCCGTGATGTTGATCACCACCTACTGGCCGTCGTTGTCGCTCTTCCTGCCCAGGCTGCTCGGATACGTTAACTGAGCGCTCCATGTTGTTTCATTTCCTGGTTGCCTCTCAAATGAGGTAATAAGGAACGCGACCACCTACATATGGCTTCATCATGCATTTTATTTCCGCCGAGATCATCAAGTCATTACTAAATTGGGATGAAGTTCTGTACGCAATGCACACCGCACATCTCGGCCCTCGACCTGTGGGTGATAGCTTCTTTCTTGGAGACGCGGAGTTTGGACTTCTGGGTCGTGGCGTAATTCTTCCAGGCTCCGGAGCCGGTCTCAAGATCGCTTCTATATGTCCCGCAAATAGTCGTGCGACTCCTCCACGCCCGGTGGAAAATGCAGCTTATGTCGTGATTGATGAAGAGAATAAATCGATCAGCGCAATTCTCGATGGCCCTGAGATAAGTCGCTGGAAGACCCCTGCCGACTCGGTTCTTGCCGGACGGAAACTCAGCCGCGAAGACAGCTCAGTTCTCCTGGTGCTAGGCGCTGGCCCTATCGCAAAATCATTGCTTGAAGCTTATCTGCACATACGGCCTAGCATACGCGAAGTTTTACTATGGAATCGCACATCAGAAAAACTTCATGAGACTCATGCTCTCTTAACATCTAGAGGCATCAACGCCCAGATTGTTCCGGAACTTAACTCTGCTGTAAGCAGGGCCGACATTATCGCATCTGCCACCAGTTCTCAAACCCCTCTGATCTACGGTAAGTTTGTCAAGCCAGGAACGCATATTGATCTATTGGGTGGGTATCGCCCTGATATGCAAGAAGCCGATTCGAGTGCCCTGGCGAATGCGCGAATATTTGTCGATTACCGAACAACTGCCATGGATTCAGGAGATATTCTAATACCGCTTCAGTCGGGTGTCATTAGCCGAGATCAGATTGAAGGTGACCTGCATGACCTTTGTCAAGATTCCAGCTTTCTCCGTTATCAGGATGACATAACTGTCTATAAGAATGCAGGTGGCGCCCACCTCGACTTAATTGTAAGTCAATACGTACTTAAAAAGCTTAGTTATTAGTTTGTTTTCCCGCTTCGAATTATGGCCATCCGCGCCTCCTACGCAAATGCGTCCCTCAGCTCACATGACCTCCGCTTCGAGCAAAACACCAAATTAACTTTATTATAAAGCCAGCCGTTATCAGCCTTAAAAAGGCTGGCTGACATAATTTAGCTCGAATTATTCCGCCACGGATAGATTGCGTTATAGCTGCCCACTTGCTTATGGATGAGTGTTGCACCCCACCTTTATCCGGATGGCAAAAACACCTCGTCCAGAGCCAGTTAAAAGAGGTCCTTTCACTTCCTTATCTTCAAAGCAACTTTCTCTTCACCTCACACACCCTCAAGAAGCAAACCCGATATTTCAGCGTCAACACCAACATGAAGTGACCCCCTCCATAGCTGCACAGGCTATAGTGCAGCGATCAGGAGGATGAGATGAGCAACGAGCCCACCGTCAAACGCTGGACCGCGAAGCGCAAAGCCGCCGTGGTCATGGACATCTTCAAGGGCAAAACCACCGTCGCTGAAGTGGCTCGCCAGCATGACCTCACCGTCTCCGAGGTCGAGGGCTGGATCGAGGAGGCCCAGCGCAGCATGGAGAACGGGTTCCGGGCCCGCCCCAAGGACATCCGCGAGCAGTATGA
>ERZ869909.3094-NODE-3094-length-10035-cov-4.263205_pt1 | contig 10035 bp, 9 predicted proteins | sample MGYA00520892_ERZ869909 | MGnify/ENA primary metagenome ERZ869909 (study PRJEB32215, sample SAMEA104723947) | bioreactor metagenome | biome: bioreactor; feature: anaerobic bioreactor; material: water | place: China | collected 2015-03-12 ... | reverse complement strand
GCTCGGCTGTGGCGGCTGATCAACTGCCCCTCCACCAGTTCCACCGCGCCGCCCTCGGGCGGGCCCAGCGGCACCGGTTCCTCTCCCTGCATCGGCCAGAGATCGCCGTCATAGCCGGGCTGCCATTGCAGATCGAAGCCTTCGAGCAGCGCGCGTTCCTCATCCGTCAGGGCCTCGGCAGCGGGGTTGAGGCCCATGTCCGACAGGATCAACATGCTGGTGAAAGCGTCATAGCGCCATTCCACGCCGATCTCGGTCAACCTGCCATCCTCGGCGAAGATCAGATCCAGCGTGGCATCGACGAATTCATGCGGATGCGCGGCCAGCGGCGCCACGCCGGGGACCAGCAGCGCCAGCGGCAGAACCATGGCCGCGCGCAGCCAGCGCAACGGCGCGGTGATCGGGCGCAAGGGGTGGTTTTCGCGGCTCATGCAGCAGAGCTAGGCGCTGGCGCGGCTTGCCGCAAGGGGCTCATTCGGCCCAGTGAACCGTGGCCAGATCCAGCACCGCCTTGACCGGTGCATCCATCGGGTCGGCATCCTGGGCGCGTTCAAGGGCGGCGCGTTTTTGCGCCCCGGTGATCAGCAGATGCAGCGCGAAAGAGGCGCGCAGCACCGGCACGGTGAGCGAGATCCGGGCCTCGGGCTGGTCCTCGGGGCGAAACACCATCAAGGGCGGCGCATCCTCGGCCAGCGCGGCATCGAGCCGTGCCGCGCCGGGAAACAGCGAGGCGATGTGCATATCGGCGCCCATGCCCAGCAGCGCCACATCGATGGGCAGAACGGCCTCCAGGTCGCGGGTCAGGTCATCGAGCGCGGCCTCGGGCGCGGCATCGCCATTCTGCGGCGCGCGATAATAGGGGATCAGCCGCGCCGCCGCGCCATGGCCCTGCATCAGCCGCTGGCGCACCAGCGCGGCATTGGAGCGGGGGTGATCCTCGGGCACCCAGCGTTCATCGCTGAGCACCACATCGACGCGGCTCCAGTCCAGATCGACGGCGGCCAGCATGTCGAAGACCGGCCCCGGCGTGGTGCCGCCGGGCACGCAAAGCACCGCCCGCTCGCGTCGTTGCAGTGCCGCGCGCAGATCGCGCGACAGCGCCCCGGCAAGCGAGATCATCAGCATGTCGGCATCGGCATATTCGATCAGTTCCATCATCGGACCTCCCGCCAGCGCCGCCCGTCGCGCCGCATCAGTTCCAGCGCCTGCTCCGGCCCGGCACTGCCGGCGACATAGGGCGCCGGCTGATCGCCGCGCGCCTGCCAGCCGGCGATCACCGGATCGGTCCAGGCCCAGGCAGCCTCGACCTCGTCGCCGCGCATGAACAGCGTCTGGTTGCCGCGAATGACATCCATGATCAGGCGCTCATAGGCATCGGGGATGTGCATATCATCGCCCAGCGCCTCGGCAAAGGACATATCCAGCGCCACATCCTTGAGCCGCATGCCACCCGGCCCCGGCTCCTTGATCATCACCCGCAGCGTCATGCCCTCATCGGGCTGCAACCGGATCACCAGCACATTCTCGCGCCATTCCGCCCCTTCGCCGAAGATCGAATGCGGCGGGTCGCGGAAGGTCACGGCGATCTCCGAGGCGCGCGCGCTCAGCCGCTTGCCGGTGCGCAAATAGAAGGGCGTGCCCTTCCAGCGCCAGTTCGACACGCCGACCTTGAGCGCGATGTAGCTTTCGGTGCTGGAGGCGGGGTTTTCCACCTCGTCGCGGAACGAGGGGCTGCCGGCGCCGCCCCAATACTGCCCGCGCACCACATCGACCGGCGCCACCGGATCGAGCGCGCGGATCACCTTGAGCTTCTCGTCGCGCACCGCGTCGGGGTCGAAGCTGTGCGGCGGCTCCATGGCGATCAGGCACAGGAGCTGCATCAGATGGTTCTGCACCATGTCGCGCATCGCCCCGGCGCCATCGTAATAACCGCCGCGCCCGCCGACCCCCACGGTTTCGGCCACGGTGATCTGCACATGATCGACGAAACGCGCGTTCCACAGCGGTTCGAACAGGATATTGGCGAAGCGCACCGCCATCAGGTTCTGCACGGTTTCCTTGCCGAGATAATGGTCGATCCGGTAAACCTGCGCCTCGCTGAAATGCTGCGCCAGCATGGCATTGAGCGCACGCGCGGTTTCCAGATCATGGCCAAAGGGCTTTTCCACCACGATGCGGGTTTCGGGCGTGGCCAGCTTGTGATCGGTGATGCGCTGCGCCAGATCGCCAAAGAGCGCCGGCGCGACCGAGAAATAGAAGGCGCGGATCGCCTCGGGGCGCAGCAGGGCGGCCAGCGCCTGCCAGCCATCCTCGCCGCGGGCATCGACCGGGACATAATCGATACGGTCCAGAAAGGCGGCGCGCTGCTCGGGCGCGGGGGCGGCTTTGCCCAGATACCGGGTCAGGCTGGCATCGACCGTGGCGATGAAGGCCGCGCGGTCAAGATCGGTGCGGGCGGCGCCGATGATGCGGGCCTCGGGCGGCATCTGCCCGTCGCTGAAACGCTGACAGAGCGCCGGCAGGATCTTGCGCTGCGCCAGATCGCCGGTCGCGCCCAGCACGACCAGATCGAAGGGATCAACCGGAATGACGCGCGCGACCATCGCCACCTGCTTTTCTTTTCCCCGGCGGTTGGTGCCGGCAGGGTCCATGTTAGCGTTAACCTGGCTCTCTACTACAAGCCGGCGCGCAGCGGATCAACCGTTTTGCTGCGGGTTTGCGGCGGGCCGGGCGGCAGCGCGCCGATAGCGGCCGGATCATGCCTCCAGCTCGACATCCCAGTAAAGGAAATCGGTCCAGCTTTCATGCAGGTGATTGGGCGGGAAACGCCGCCCGGTATCGATGAGCTGCTGAGCACTGGGGCGGCGCGGGATGCGGCGCAGGCTCAGCCCCGATTGCCGCAGGGTTTTCGAGCCCTTCTTCAGATTGCAGGGCGCGCAGGCAGCCACCACATTTTCCCAGCTGGTCACGCCACCCAGCGCGCGCGGAATCACATGATCGAAGGTCAGGTCATGGCGCGCACCGCAATACTGGCAGGCGAATTCGTCACGCAGAAAAAGATTGAAGCGCGTGAAGGCCACGCGCTTCCGGGGTTTGACATAATCCTTGAGCACCACCACCGAGGGTATTCGCAGCTCCATGCGCTGGCTGCGCACCGTGGCCTCATATTCGGCGACGATCGCCACGCGGTCCAGCCAGACCGCCTTGACGGCCTCCTGCCAGGGCCAGAGCGAGAGCGGATAATAGGAAAGCGGCCGGTAATCGGCGTTCAGCACCAGTGCCGGGTATCGTTTCAATGCGGCCGGTTCATGCACGAATGCCTGCCGGAAATCGCCGTCCATCTGCCGTTGCTCCCCTTCGCTGCGCAACGTTGCCGGATCTCGTCTGGCAAGACTATATCCAGCGCCTGCGTTGTGGCAACCCTCGTCATATGGGGGTGCCTTCCGCCGGGCAGAGTGGCAGCGCGCCGTAACAGCCGTGCAACAGGGCGGGCGATTCAGCCGGGCAATTTGTCGCGCAGAAAGCCCAGGGCCAGCGACAGCCCGTCAGGCGCGATGCCATGGCCGGTGCCCTTGGAGACATGGGCATAGGTTTCAAACCCCGCCGCCACCAGCGCATCGGCGGCCTCGGGCAGCGCGGCGACGGGCACCATCTCGTCGGCATCGCCATGGATCAGCAGCACCGGCGGGCGGCTGACGGTTTCACCCTCCAGCGCGCCGGGCTCCAGCATCCGGCCCGAGAAGCCCACCACCGCAGCCAGGGGCGCCGGCCGGCGCGGTGCGACATGCAGGCTCATCATCGTGCCCTGCGAGAAACCGACCAGCGCCAGCGCCTCGGGCGGCAGGCCCTCGTCCGCGAGCACCTTGTCGATATAGGCGTTGAGGTCTTCGGCCGCGCGCAGCAGGCCCTCACGCGCCGCGTCCTCGCTGGAGCCATCGAGCCAGGGGATGGGAAACCACTGATAGCCAAAGGGATTGCCGGCGCAGCGTTCGGGCGCATTGGGGGCATGAAAGGCGGTATGCGGCAGATGCGGCGCCAGCGGATCGGCAAGGCCCAGCAGATCGGCGCCATCGGCGCCGTAGCCATGCAGAAAGATCACCACCGAGCGCGCGGTGCCTTTGGCCGCACCCTTGCGCGCCGATTGCAGTTCTCTGGGCATGTGATTCCTTTCCGGTCGATACGGGTCCGTTCGCTTCGGGCGCCTGATCAGGCGATCCCCTCGCGTTCCTTTGCCACGCGGTAATAGGCCCACAAAAGCCCGGCCGCAACGCTGCGCCAGGGCGACCAGGCCTCGGCCATGGAGCGCAGCGCCGCCTCGCGCGGGCGCTCGGGCAGATCGAAGAGCATCCGTGCGGCCTCTTGCAGCGCCAGATCGTTGGGCGCGAAGACATCGGCCCGGCCGAGGCTGAACATGGCATAGACCTCGGCGGTCCAGCGGCCGATGCCGGGCAGCGCGATCAGGGTCTCGATGACCTGGGAATCCGGGGCCTCGCGCAGCGCGTCGAAATCGATCCCGGCCTCGGCGAGGGCGCGAACATAGCGGATCTTCTGGCGCGACAGGCCGGCGGCGCGCAAAGCCTCGTCGCTGGCGGCAAGGATCGGCGCGGGGGTGCTCAGCCCGGCCTCCTCCAGTCGGGCCGAGATGGCGCGCGCGGCGGCGACCGATACCTGCTGGCTGACAATGGCGCCCATCAGCGCCGAAAAGCCATCCTCGCGCCGGCGCAGCGGTGGCGTGCCGCAAAGCGCGAGCGCGCGGGCAAAACGCGGCTCGGCCCCGGCCAGCCACTCGGCGCCCTCGGCCATGCAGACCTCGCTGATCAGGATGCGGCCGATGCCGGCAGGGGGGGAGGGGCTTGTCATGGCACGACGATGCAACGCGCGGCTGCCGGCGGCAAGGGGGGTATGCTGGGGCGCGGCCCTGCGGTGTGCCAAAGGCGCACCACTGCGCGCACCGCCGGGCGAGGCGGGGTTCTTTTGCTCTGGGCAAGCCCGGCGGCAGGTGGCATCTATGGGGCCAGACGGAACTCGCAAGGCTTATTCATGGACCCCTGGTCGGCGCTTGACACACAGTATCAAACCGTTTCCGGCCGTTCGATCCTGTCGCTTTTCGACGATCCTGCGCGCGCGCAATCCTATGGCGTGACGCTGGAGGGCGCGGCCACCGGCCCGCTGATCTTCGACTATTCCAAGACCAATATCGACGATGCCACCCGCGCGCTGCTGCTGGGGCTGGCGCAGGCGCGTGGCATCGAGGTGGCGCGCGAGGCCATGTTCACCGGTGCGCGCATCAATGCCACCGAGGGGCGCGCCGTGCTGCATACCGCGCTGCGCAACCTCGATGGCGAACTGATGCTCGATGGCGCCGATATCATGCCCGGCGTGCGCGAGACGCTGGCCCGGATGGAGGCTTTCGCGCGCGATCTGCGCGACGGGCGCATCCGCGGTATCGGCGGGCGCATCACCGATGTGGTCAATATCGGCATCGGCGGTTCCGATCTGGGCCCGGCGATGGCGGTGCAGGCGCTCAAACCCTATCACGACGGGCCGCGTTGCCATTTCGTCTCGAATGTCGATGGCGCGCATCTGCATGATGTGCTGGAGCCGCTGAACCCGGAGACCACGCTGATCATCGTGGCCTCGAAAACCTTCACCACCGCCGAGACCATGGCCAATGCCCAGAGCGCGCGCGACTGGATGGCGCGCAGCCTCTCGGACCCGACGCGGCAGTTCGTGGCGCTTTCGACCGCGCTCGATCGCACCGGCGCCTTCGGCATCGACCCGGCGCGGGTGTTCGGTTTCGAGGATTGGGTCGGCGGGCGCTATTCGGTCTGGGGACCGATCGGGCTGAGCCTGATGATTGCCATCGGGCCTGAACATTTCCGCGCCTTTCTGGCCGGTGCCGCCGAGATGGACGCGCATTTCCGCAGCGCGCCGCCGGGCCAGAACATGCCGGTGATGCTGGCGCTGGTGGGGATCTGGCATCACCAGATCTGCGGCTGGCCCACCCGCGCCGTGTTGCCCTACGATCAGCGGCTGGCCCGGTTGCCCGCCTATCTGCAACAGCTCGAGATGGAATCGAACGGCAAGCGCGTGGCCATGGATGGCAGCGCGCTGGAGCGTCCCTCGGGGCCGGTGGTCTGGGGCGAGCCGGGCACCAATGGCCAGCATGCGTTCTATCAGCTGATCCATCAGGGCACCGGCGTGGTGCCGTGCGAGTTTCTGCTGGCGGCGCAGGGCCATGAGCCGCAGATGGCGCAGCATCACCGGATGCTGGCGGCCAATTGTCTGGCCCAGGCCGAGGCGCTGATGCGCGGCCGCAGCCTTGACGAAGCCCGGGCGCTGATGAAGGCGCAGGGGCTGAGCGGCAAGGAACTGGAGCGCCAGGCGCGCCACCGGGTGTTTCCGGGCAACCGGCCCTCGGTGATGCTGCTCTATCCGCGGCTGAGCCCGGCGGTGCTGGGGGCGGTTCTGGCGCTTTATGAACACCGCGTCTTTGTCGAAGGGGTGATCCTGGGGATCAACTCCTTCGATCAATGGGGGGTGGAACTGGGCAAGGAACTGGCGGGCGAGCTGCTGCCGATGCTGGGCGGCGAGGTGGCTGCCGAGGGGCGCGACGGCTCGACGCTGGCGCTGATCGAGGCGCTGCAGCGGCTGGGGCGGTAGCGCCCGATTTGCCGCGGGCAGGGGACTTTCGCCCCCTCTTGGCGCATTTCACCAATTTACCCCCAAAGGTATTCGGGCAAGCTGTGAGCGCTCACAGTGTCCGCGCAGCTTCGAGCACCTCGGCGACATGGCCGGGCACCTTGACCTTGGGCCAGACCCGCGCGACGCGGCCCTCGCCATCGATCAGGAAAGTGGTGCGCTCTATCCCCATGTATTTCTTGCCATACATGCTTTTCTCGGCCCAGACGCCATAGCGCTCGCAGATGTCGGTTTCCGCATCCGAAACCAGCGCCACAGCCAGCGCGTGCTTGGCGATGAACTTGTCATGCTTGGCGGCGCTGTCCTTCGACACCCCCACCACCACGGTGCCGGCGGCGGCGAAATCCGCGGCATGGGCGGTGAAATCCAGCGCCTCGCGGGTGCAGCCCGAAGTATCGTCCTTGGGGTAGAAATAGAGCACCACCTTCTTGGGGCGCAGCGCGGAAAGCGTGAGCGTGCCGCCACCGTCGCGGGGGGCGGTGAAATCGGGGGCGGGGGTTCCCGGGGTCGGTTGTGCGGTCATTCTGGGCCTCCTGTTGCCATGCGGGTGTTGTAGTCGTTGCGCGAGCCGATTAAAGCCCCGGCAGGAAAATTTGGGGCGCGGCGCGATGCAACTGAGCGATTTCGATTTCGATCTGCCGGAAGAGCTGATCGCCACCCGCCCGGTGCGGCCCCGCCCCGCGGCGCGGCTGCTGCATGCCGAAGGGGGCGCGCTGGTTGACCGGCAGGTGCAGGATCTGCCCGCGATCCTGCGGCCCGGTGACCGGCTGGTCCTGAACAATACCAAGGTGATCCCGGCGCGGCTGAGCGGCGAGCGCCAGCGCGAAACCCGCGATGGCAGCGGGCGGGCGCGCATCGAGGTGACGCTGGTATCACCGGAAGCGGGCGGCGGCTGGCGGGTGCTGGCGCGCCCCCTGCGCAAGCTGGCGCCGGGCGACCGGCTGGATTTCGGCGGCCTCTTGCAGGCCGAGGTTGTGGCGCGCGACAGCGAAGGCGCGGTGCTGGCCTTTGTGCAGCAGGGCGAGGCGTTCGATGCCGCGTTGGCGCAGGTCGGGCAAATGCCGCTGCCGCCCTATATCGCCGCCCGCCGCCCCGCCGATGCCCGCGACGCCGAGGATTACCAGACCATCTTTGCCCGCCATTCGGGCGCCGTCGCCGCACCCACCGCCAGCCTGCATTTCGATGCCGCGCTGCTGGCGGAACTGCGCGCGCGCGGGGTGGATTTCAGCGAGGTGACGCTGCATGTCGGCGCCGGCACCTTCCGGCCGGTCAAGGTGGAGGATGTCACCACCCACCGCATGCATGCCGAATGGGGCGAGGTCAGCGCCGAGGCGGCGGCCGAGATCAACGCCACCCGTGCTGCCGGCGGGCGCATCATCCCGGTTGGCACCACGGCGCTGCGGCTGATCGAAAGCGCGGCCAGCGGTGGGCAGGTCCAGCAATGGCGCGGCGAGACCGATATCTTCATCTATCCCGGCTATCGGTTTCAGGTCACCGACGGGCTGATGACCAATTTCCACCTGCCGAAATCGACGCTGATGATGCTGGTTTCGGCGCTGATGGGGGTTGAGGAAATCCGCGCCCTCTATGCCCATGCCGTCGCGCAGCGCTACCGCTTCTTTTCTTACGGCGATGCCTCGCTGCTGATCCCTCAGCCGCAGATGTGACGGTCCTGCCGGCGCAGGGCGAACCAGAGCCAGCCGGCATGGGGGCCATCCACGGGTGCGGCGATGGGGCTGAAACCCGCCCCCTCCAGCACCCGGCGCGAGGCGGGATTGTCAGGATGCACCTTGGCGGTCAGACGCAGCAGCGACAGGTCATTGCCGAAAGCGCGCAGAACCGCGCCGCGCACCAGTTGCCCGCCCAGCCCACGGCCCCAATGCGCGCGGCCCAGCCAGTAGCTGATCTCGGCCTCGAACGCCTGCGCGCGGTATTCCAGCCGCAACTGGCCCACCGGCGCCTCGCCCCGCCAGAGCGCGCGCACGGCATGATGCGCCAGGCCGTTGGAGGCGATGATCAGATCGCGCGCCATCGGATCATCGAGCGGATCGGGATAGGGTTCCGGCAGATGGGTCCAGAGCGCGGCGTCATCGAGCAGGGCGCGGAAGGCGGGTTGATCCTCCAGACGCCAGGGATGCAGCGCCAGCCCGGCGCGGGCCAGCGGGTCGTCACCGTCAAGCGGCGCCAGCGGATCGCGCGGGCGGGCGGTGCCGGGATCGAGGTCATCGGGCAGCGCGGCATCGAGCCAGCCGATCTGCACCGGATCATAGGCCGGCCGGCTGGAGGTGGCATCACTGGCGGGATCGCGCTGCGAGCGCAGGAGAAGGCGGGCTTGGGGCGCGGGATCGGTCATGAGGCAACTCGCTGATCACAGGAACGGGGCCGAAAGGGCGCGACTTCTGACGCGGATGCGGCAGGACTGTTTCGCAGAGGATACAGGTGCCGCAGAAACTATCGACAATTTTATTCTATTGTTTCGAAAACCGCTCAAGGGTTCAACCGCAATCGGCCGCAAGCGGGTGAAACAATCGGTCCTGAATGGTTGAACAATGGCCGTAAACGGGCTGCAAGCCTGCCGGGGCTGTGCTAGGCTGCGACGGAACATGCCACCCGGACGGGCTTTGGCGCAAACCGTGAAAACGGTGTAATAATCGAGTGAAAACAAAGCTATGATAAAGGTTCTTGCGACAAGCTGGGCATTGCTTCTGGGGCTGATGCTGCTGATGCTGGGCAATGGCATCCAGGGCACGCTGCTCGGTATTCGCGGCGTCATCGAGGGCTTTGCCACCTGGCAGATGTCGGTGGTGATGTCGGCCTATTTCGTGGGCTTCCTGATCGGCTCGCAGATGGCGCCGGGCATGATCCAGCGCGTCGGCCATGTGCGGGTTTTTGCTGCGCTCGGCTCGATGATCTCGGCGGTGCTGGTGCTCTATGCCGCAGCCCCCGACTGGATCGCCTGGGCGGCGCTGCGGGTGGTGATCGGTTTTGCCTTCGCCGGGGTCTATGTCACGGCCGAAAGCTGGCTCAATAATACCGCCACCAACGAGACCCGGGGCCAGACGCTGTCGCTCTACATGATCGTGCAGATGGTCGGCATCGTCGCGGCGCAGGCGCTCTTGAACGCGGGCGATCCCTCCGGGTTCATCCTGTTCGTGATCCCCTCGGTGCTGGTCTCGCTCGCGTTCACGCCGATCCTCTTGTCGGTCACTCCCGCGCCGGTGTTCGACACGATCCGCAGGCTGTCGTTCCGCGAGCTCTACCGGATCTCGCCCTTGGGCTGCGTCGGCATGTTCCTCACGGGCGGCATCTATTCGGCGATGTTCGGCATGGCGG
>ERZ869909.3093-NODE-3093-length-10039-cov-3.820618_pt1 | contig 10039 bp, 9 predicted proteins | sample MGYA00520892_ERZ869909 | MGnify/ENA primary metagenome ERZ869909 (study PRJEB32215, sample SAMEA104723947) | bioreactor metagenome | biome: bioreactor; feature: anaerobic bioreactor; material: water | place: China | collected 2015-03-12 ... | reverse complement strand
CATAGCATGTGCAATCGCATCAGCCGTCTTCGAATCGAGCTGTGCTTCGTGAGTGAGTGAGGTTTTCCATCGCTTATAAATCGGATGAGGTAACCTTTCTTTCATCGTGGCATCGGTAAACAGATATTTTCCAAAAATTTCAAATGGGTGACTCATACATGATCCTCCTGTTTTTTAACAAACTTAATTTTAAAGCAAGAAATATCCTGTGTAAAGTGAAATTTCTATTATTTTCATATATTTTCATGAAAATATATGAAAATGTATACCAATAAATTATTCTTTAATTGTGATTTGAGTCACTATATTTATGATATAATAATTGTAACGAGATGGGAGGTAGCGTATGAAACTCGTAAAATGTCAGGTTTGTGGATTGGTATTGGCCAAAGATGAATTGCATGAGCATTGTCCGAAGTGTAATGCACCCAAAGAGAAGTTTGATGTACTTAGTGATGAAGATGCTGCGAAGATTGAGCGCTCCGAATTCACCAATGGATTACACCTAGAGCTTATTAAGTTGTGTAGAGAAATCGAAGATTTGGCTGCAAGTGGTATTGAGGATGCATTGGATCCGGCTTGCGTGAAAGTATTTAAGAAGGCTAAGGCAGACGCATTTATGATTCGCCGCATGTGTAAAGCCGAATTGGCAGGTCATATGTCAAAAGGAAAATGGTAAGACCCGAGTTTCTCGGGTTTTTCGTGAAATAACTTTCACTTTGTGAAGGATAGTGTATGTTTCACTACTCAGCGTTGTGTGATATAATCACCTACGAGGTGAATTTGATGAAGAAAGTATTCGTTATACTTATCTTAGTTGCACTATGGGGTTGCTCTACATCACCCGTTAGTGCCCGCAAACAGTTTGATGATTTACAGCGTATTTCATTTGATGAATTGGATGAGATGCTAAAGAATAAAGTGACAGGGATATTCTATTTTGGCTGGGTTGAAGGGTGTGGTGATGCCACAAACATTCAGAACAATTATTTCGAAAAACGACTCAGTGATCAACCGATGTTAAAAGATATTATCTATGTGATTGACCTTGACGAACATCTTCCTGCAGGATTATCGGATAAAGATGCACGGCAACCGATGATCGATGCGTATGATGTATCATACTCTCCAACACTGATTTGGGTTGTGGATGGCGTGACTGTAAGTAAAATCGAGTGGACACCCGTTACAAGTGATCCAGTTACAGGTATATCTGCGGATGTGATTGATGCTTTTCTAGGTGAAGCAGGGTACTAAAAAACTCAAGCGTTGACTCGCTTGAGTTTTTTTATCCTTCGTAAATCCGTACTTCGGTAACCTGAGGGATTTCATCCATCAAAATGGCTTCCACTCCAAGTTTAATTGTATCATCTGCCGCATAGCAGCCAACACAGGCACCAAGCATTTTGACATAGACGATTCCCTGATCATCTATACTTACAAATTCAACGTCACCACCATCACGTTGGATGTAGGGACGGATTTTATCTAATGTATCAACAATGAGTTCTTCAAGTTCATTCATATATATTACCACCTTATCGTAAAAAGTATAACAGACCACCAATGAGTAAGCCAACTAGGATGCCTCCTAGAACCTCAGTCCATTTGTGACCCAGGACTTCCTTAATCTTTAATAAATAAATTGGATCATCCAGTTTTGTCTGCGTCAGCGTTTGAATATCCTTAATCAGCTGTTGGGTAATTCGAATATTCTGTCCGGCGTAGTAGCGGACATTGGCCGCATCATAAGCCACAATCATACCGAACATCAGTGTCACAGCAAATATGGTTGAGTTGAAATTCTCAACAATGCCAACAGATAGCGTGAGTGCTGTCACTGTGGATGTATGTGAACTTGGAAAACCACCGCTTTCAATAATTAAATGTGGTCGCCATTGACGGGTACGTAAATAGTGAAATATGGGTTTTAGTAGTTGTGCAACGATATTTGCCAATATCGCTGCCCAAAACGGGTACATTTTTCCAAGCACAAAACATCACCTCTGCGGATAATTATAACACAAAAACGAGTTGTATGTTATAATAACAATGCTACAGAAAGGTGGTTCTCGATGATTTTACCTGGACAAATTGTGGAAGGCGTGGTCACTGGTATTCAACCCTATGGCGCGTTTGTGTACATCGATGAGAATACAAATGGATTAATCCATATTTCCGAATTATCGGATTCTTTTGTGCGCGATATTCATCAATATGTTCAAGTTGGCGACCGTGTTCGTCTGAAAGTAATCGATGTGGATCAGGATCATCACCAGTTGCGTCTTTCGCTAAAAGCCGCTCGTCAGCAAACCTTGCGACGTCAGAAAAAGCAGGCACGGATGGTGAAACTACCAAAGAGCACTCTCGGGTTTTCAAGTTTGGCAAAGAAGTTGCCTGAGTGGATTAATCAAGCAAAAAAGGAGAATCAACATGATTAACGTCAATTTAACACATGTACAGAATCGTGAAAAAGTCGCACAGTTTCAAACTAAAGTAAATGAAATTCATGGCTGGATTAGCGATAAAACCGGTAAAGGTAATGATTTTTTAGGTTGGGTCGATTGGGCAACAACCTATGATAAAGATGAGTTTGACCGCCTCAAAAAAACGGCTAAGCGTATTGCGGAAGACGCAGATGTCTTTTTGGTTTGTGGTATTGGTGGATCATATCTTGGCGCTCGAGCAGCCATAGAGTTTACTCAAGGGTTGTTTGGGAAGAAAGATATTGAGGTTGTTTATGTAGGAAATACCTTCTCCTCTACAGCGATTGCTCAGATAATGGCATCATTGGAAGGTAAAAGTGTTTATTGCAATGTTATCTCGAAATCAGGAACAACCACAGAGACAGCATTGGCGTTCCGACTGATACGTCAGTACATTGAAAAGACATATGGCGTAGAGGAAGCTTCAAAACGTATTATCGCCACTACAGATAAAGCAAGAGGAACACTCAAGCAGTTGGCGGATGCGAAAGGATATGAAACCTTTAGTATTCCGGATGATATTGGTGGACGGTACTCCGTTTTGACCTCGGTTGGATTATTACCTATTGCGGTCGCGGGTGTAGATGTAGACGAAATGATGCGTGGTTACGTGGATGCAACCAACGATTTAAATACAGCCGATTTAAGTAAGAACAGTGCTTACACTTATGCGGTAGCACGTCGTGTTCTTGAATCACAAGGATACACAGCAGAGATGTTTGTCTCTTATGAAAGTCATCTGACCATGCTTGCGGAGTGGTGGAAACAACTCTTTGGTGAATCTGAAGGGAAAGAAGGCAAAGGATTACTTCCTGCTTCCGTCAACTTCTCCACGGATCTACACTCCATGGGACAGTTTGTTCAAGAAGGTACAAAAACCTTGTTTGAAACAGTGATAACCGTCAAAACGCCACTACTTGACATGGAATTTCCAGCCAGTGATGATGATACCGATCAGATGAACTATCTTGCCGGTAAGAGTTTGCACTGGGTTAATGAACAGGCGTTTAAAGGAACCTTGGCGGCGCACGTCGAAGAAGGTGGAGTTAATAACATCATTCTTGAAATTGACGACAATACAGCCTACACCTTCGGTTATCTGGTTTATTTCTTCTTTAAAGCGTGTGCGATGAGTGTATACATGTTGGATGTTAATCCATTTGATCAACCGGGTGTTGAAGTGTACAAAAGAAATATGTTTAAACTCTTAGGTAAAAAATAAGTTATTCGTGAACCATTTTCACAAGAAATGGTTCTTTTTTGTTTCAAACATTGATAATAGACAGAAGATGTGGTAATAATAAAGGGATAAAGATGGAGTTGAATCTATGACGTTCGATACAAAGAAATTTTTACGTAATCTACCTCTGTTAAGTGGATTAATCTTAACAGTCATCATATCTCTTGTGGTGAGCATACTCATTTCAAAGGAGATGATTTTCGTACTGGGTGAAAAGCCATTGGATGAGTATGGTGGTATCCGCACCAACAAGCTAATTATCAGTGAAGTCATGGCAGATAATGACGGCGTATATACAGATTCATTAGGTGGTATCTACGATTGGGTTGAATTGTACAATGGATCAGATGAGCCGGTGCTTCTTCATAATTTCGGATTGTCGGATGTACTGTCAAGAGTCAAATGGTCATTTCCTGATGTTACACTTGGCCCGAAGGAATATTTAGTTGTTCAACTATCCTCAGAGAATCGTAATGGATTGTACGCCAATTTTTCCCTAAAGAAAAATGGTGGTGAAACTTTGGTTCTGACAAACGCTCAGGGTGCGGTCATCGATGCTTTAGATGTTCATGCAGTGCCAAGGCATCATAGTCTTGCCCGTGACAAAAATGGTCAATGGAATGCAACGTCTTTGATATCTCCGGGATATGAAAACTCACAGCAGGGGCATGCGGCTTTCATGCAATCTCAGCTTCAGCTTGAAAACTCACTACTAATTACAGAGTATCTTGCAAATAATCAGGGGAACTTTATTGATTCTTTCGGTCAGTTTAGTGGATTTGTGGAACTGACAAATGTCAGTGACCAAACAATTGATGTATCAGGGTATTACCTTGGAAACAGTCGAGCAGTACCCTATCGCTATCGATTACCTCAGCGAATTCTTGGCCCAAATGAGTCCATCGTGGTTTATACATCCAATAGAGATTTAACCGACGGTGAACTTCATGCCAATTTTTCCCTTGCCAGTGAAGAAGGAACCATTGTCCTATCCAATCAAAGTGGTAAGATCATTGATTTAGTTACATATGAGCAATTGATTAATGGTTATGCAAGAGGGCGTATCGATGATGTATGGGTGGATAGCTCGGATGTCAGTCCTGGGTATCCAAACACGGTTGTGGGAGTGGAAGCTTTTGCCACAACACATATGAAACCAGTACCTACACTGCAGATAAATGAACTGATGAGTCGCAACTATCTATATCTGGCTCAAAATATGGGTGAGTTCTATGATTGGGTTGAGTTAATTAATTTATCCGATGAACCGATTCAATTAAATGAGTACACACTCTCAACCTCGAAAAGTCGTAGAGACATGTATGTATTGCCGGATGTAGTTCTTCAGCCAAATCAGACATATGTTATCATGGCTTCAGGGGAAGAAAGACTAACGAACCCTCGGTTTGTTCATGCTAATTTCAAGATATCAGACATAGACTCAATTTACTTATATAAAGATGGCATTCCGATTGACTCAGTCTTTGTGGCGGATATTCCGGTAAACTACAGTTACGGTCGGGTTGCGGATGGGGGATTTGCTTATTTTGCGATACCTACTCCCAATGCGCCGAATGGTACAGGTCGACGAGTCGTTGCATCTACGCCTAATGTTTCTCTATCAAGTGGTGTCTATAACCAGGTCGATTCGCTTACTGTGTCTGTTGAATCCACTTCACCAGTCTATTATACAACGGATGGTAGCGTGCCTACTACTTCGTCACAACGTTTTGTGGGTCCGATTGAGTTTGACAAGACAACCGTCTTTCGTTTTCGTGCCATTGAAAATGACCGGGTAGCCAGCGAGGTCCGTACCATGAGTTATATCGTCAATGAAAACCATACGCTGCCTGTGATGTCATTATCGCTAAACTCCTGGGATTTGAATTACCTTCAAGGGAATCCGTGGGTTGAGGGAATTGAAGTTCCAGTTGCGGCGGAGTTTTTTGAGGAAGAAGGAAAGTTCAGTGTCAATGCAGGGCTCAAATTGTTTGGTGGTTCAGCCCGAGGATTTGCAAAGAAAAGTTTTCAGCTCAAGTTCAAAGGAATATACAAAGATCCTACACTTATGTATCACGTATTTGAAAATCGAGATTTTGTGACATTTGACTCGTTGGTTTTACGTTCTGGATCACAAGATCATGTGAATGCCTTGTTTAGAGATGTTTTGGGAACTTCTCTTGCGGATGGCATGATGGAAGTGGATGTTCAGGCATATAAGGCAACGATATTATATATTAATGGACGCTACTGGGGGATTTACAATCTTCGTGAAAAGGTCGATGAAGACTTTGTAAGTGCTCATTACGATGTGGATGATCGGGCAAATGTCGTGCGCATCGACAATGTTGTTTCAAGCGGTTCAGCTGTAGGATATAACTCGATGATTCAGTATGCTATAAATAATGATTTGACTCAACCCCATCATTATGAATATATGAAGTCTCGTTTGGATATGGAGAGTTACGTGGATTTCTGGGTCGCTTCGACGATTACAACCAACAATGATATTATTAATGCTCGTTTCTTCAATCATCCAGACATTTTTGACGGACGATGGCGTATGATCTGGTATGATCTGGATTTTGCGATGTACAACTTTGATCGGGATTATCTGAAATTTGCGACTCAACCTGAAGGAATGACAGGGTTTAAAATCTCAACTGCATTATTTAGAAACCTCGTAGTCAATCCGGAGTTTCAGCAGTTGTTTGTAGAAAGACTTTCAATGCACATGAAAACAACTTTTCATCCTGATCGGGTTAATCAGGCCATTGATGATATGGTGGCTTTATATCAACCTGAGATTGCTCGTAATCAGCAACGTTGGGGGTTGACGGTAAGTCATTGGGAAAAATCAGTTGAGGATCTTCGCAGGTACTTCCAACTTCGAAATCGCTACATGATTGCTCAGACAAAAGAGTTCTTTAATTTAACCAATGAGGAAGTAGAGTTCTACTTTGGTGGCTTATGAAACCAAAATATCGACATGAACTCAAATACATTCTAAGTGAGGATGTGGCTAGAATACTGGACTTGCGATTGCGAGCGGTCATGCAAAGAGACAGACATTCGATTTCGGATGATTACTCGTACTTTATTCGTAGTCTGTATTTTGATACGATTGATAATGATGCTCTGGCTGAAAAGTTGGATGGTGTTCAGTTTCGAAAGAAGTACCGCTTAAGATTTTACAATCACAACGCTTCACTGATTAAACTTGAATGTAAACATAAGCATGGTCAAATGACATTTAAGGAAGCTGTGACTGTCAATCAATCCTGGGTAAAACAGGTATTGAGTGACCCATATAACATATTAGTGATAAAGAATGAGCGATTGGATGATCAGTTTATGATTGATTACCGACTGCAGGCCTACAGACCATCAGTAATTGTGGATTATTACCGACAGGCATATGTGTTTGAACCATTGGATGTTCGAATTACTTTGGACTATCATGTATCTTCTGGGGTATACAATATGGATTTGTTTGATTCAGAGTCCGTTTCGGTCCCTGTATTTGAAAAAAATCAGGTTGTACTGGAGATTAAGTTTAATGAGGTTTTACCAGATTTTGTTTGGGGGGTATTACAAACCGTTCCAGCACTTCGAGTGGCAATATCAAAATTTGCATATTGCCGTAATGTACTTTAGAAAGGGCGACTAGATTATGGACATGTTAGATTTACTAAAGAGGGCAGTTTCAGCTGAGTTTACTAATACGATTACCCTCGATGGGTTGTTATTATCGTTGGTAAGTGCTTTTGCCATTGCACTATTTATTGTGTTTATTTATAAGAAAACATTTAGTGGGGTAGCTTATTCAAAATCATTTGCTTTATTGATTGTGATGGTAACGATGGTTACAGCCATCGTCATTCGAACGATTAGTTCGAACTTGGCTTTGTCGCTTGGTATGGTCGGAGCTCTATCCATTGTCCGTTTCCGTACTGCGGTTAAAGATCCAATAGATACAGGATTTATCTTCTGGTCCATTGCTTCAGGTATTATGACAGGAGTGGGAGTATATATTATTGCTCTGATTACATCTTTTGCATTAGGGACCTTGTTTTTTATCAGCTATTTGTTTGGGTTTTCATCCGGTGGAAAATATCTACTGATTCTTCGTTATCGCTCAGATGTCGGAAATGAAGTCGCTGATGTGCTAAAAGGTGCACCAAAGCATCAGTTACGTAGTAAGCAGATTCAGCAAAATCGAGTCGATTGCACCTATGATATTGATTATTCAGAAAAGAAAGATCGCTGGTTGGAACGACTCAAGTCTATTGAAGGAGTTGAAAGTGTAAGTGTAGTCAGTTATCATCAGGATTTCGGGTCATAATTTACATAGAAAAATAAAAAGTGCTACTGTACAAGGTGTATCAGTAGCACTTTTTAAATTTAAGGTAAGAGCATTCGTCGTAAGTCGAAATAGTTTGTTTTGTATATTTCTTCACTAACTGCAAAGTGGTTCCGAACTTTTTGATTTAAAGCCGCAATTTCTTCATCTGTATAAGTGACTTCCTCATTGTATGGATGAAAGGTTCCATTAGATGAGTAGTACTCACCAACAGAATCAACCCAACTTCCTGTTGGGAATATGACAATAGCTTTTTCGTTGCTAAATAAGTCAACACCTAAGTACATGCGAGGATCAAAGTTCAAATTAAATAGATTAGCCATCGTAGGGACAAGGTCCATGGTGCTGGCAGGCATATTAAATTTTTGCGGTTCACTTCCCTGATGATATAGAATCAGTGGAGATCGATCCATGCTTAATCCGACATTACGGTTAACCCACGGAGTATAATCTGCGATGGACTTTGTGGACATTTTAAATGGATGGTGATCCGCAAAGAGAACAAATACAGTATCATCCATTTTGCCGGAGGCCTCAAACATTTCAAATAATCGTTGCATGGAACGGTCGAATTCAATCGCTTTTGACATGTAACGTTTGACATCCGATGGAGCATCCGGATATACCTGGTTGACAGAAGATAAGTATTTATTTCCCATCGTGGAATCCATATCATATGGAAAGTGCATGCTAACTGTGATAATCATACTCATAAATGGCTCACTCATCTGATCCATGATGGGGAATACTTCTTCCATTAGATTAATATCACTGGGCCAACCCACAATCGTGTTATTTGGATCAATGTTTAGGTCGTCGAAGTTATAAAACTTTGAACTTCCCATGTTTTGATGCCAGGTACGCCTTGGATAGAACTGATCCGTCCAGGAGTGAAAGGATTTAGTTTCAAATCCTCTGCGTGAAAATAGATTAAACAAGGCCGGATTCCAGTTGTTTTTGTAATATTCATTAGGGGTACAGACGGTTGTGGAAGGGATGAGCGATGTTTGTGACATAAACTCGCTTTCTCCAGTAGAGCATGAATGCTTTGGGGCATAGTAATTTTCGAATAACCATCCTTCGTTCATCATTTTATATAAAGTGGGTGTCAGAGTTTCGTTGATAGCCATATAGTCAAAGGCTTCAACCATGATGTATACGAGGTTTTTTCCCTCGAAGTAACCTGTCATTTCATTTTTTGGACTTACATGCCGTGATAGAAGATAGTCATCAATCTGCTTAATACGTGAGTTGGTTTCTTTGCTCGCAAGACTTTCCCAAAGTTCAGTTTTGACATATCGTGTTAAATCGGGTTCGACAGGTTCTACTGGCGTCGGGTCTGTTGGTTCAAAGATAATGTCATCTTCAACATCCTTAAATAATAAGGTAGCATCACGCAATGCAAAGCGTCCGATACCTAACTGACGAATCGCTGATTCACTAAACAACGGAGTATCATACAGATCTTTAGGTTTATGTAGTGTGGTCGCACTCACGAACCAGTTTAATGACCAGATGGAAATCAGATGAATGAGAAGTGTGATCGCCAAACTGCCAATCATAAATAGTCGCTTCGGTTTTTTTCTTGTAAAACGCGCCTGTTTTGTTCCAAAGAGAATAGAGAAGAGTATGGCGGGAATAAAAATCAGGTAGTAGGAGAAACGGATATATCCAAGAAAGTCCCCCGCAAATTCAGCTACACCACCGATAGTTCGTTTGAGAATTGCTAAGGAAAAGTAATAGCCCAAATAGCTTCGGAATCCAAGTTGCGCAAATGAATAAATAGAGCTGATCCATAAAAAGGATAGGAAGACAATGGTACTTCCCTTTCTAGATAGAAAGGTAAGGATCCAGGCAAAGATCAGTGAAAAAACAGTAGCAAAAAGCAGAGTTCGTATAAACGAAAACTCTGCCAGTGGTTGATTACTTAAAATCCGGAAGATAACTTCT
>ERZ869909.3092-NODE-3092-length-10041-cov-3.478322_pt1 | contig 10041 bp, 9 predicted proteins | sample MGYA00520892_ERZ869909 | MGnify/ENA primary metagenome ERZ869909 (study PRJEB32215, sample SAMEA104723947) | bioreactor metagenome | biome: bioreactor; feature: anaerobic bioreactor; material: water | place: China | collected 2015-03-12 ... | reverse complement strand
CCCATGCCGGTAGGAAATCCGGCCCGCGTCGAGGAAGGCCAGGGCGCAGCCAATCCCGGCATCGACACGATGACCACCAATTCGACGCGTCCGGCCGGAGGCTGGGCGGTCCAGGTCGGCAGTTTCTCGCAGGCAGACAATGCCCAGGCCCTGCAGCGGCGACTGGGCGGCGAGGGCTTCGATGCCTACGTCTCGCGGGTGGCCACCGATGCCGGCACCATGCACCGGGTGCGTGTCGGGCCGGTGCCCGAACGGGATGCAGCCGATCGCCTGCTGGCCCGGCTGCGTGCGGCCGGCCACACCGGCGCGCGCGTCGTCCGCGCGGAAGATTGAGGGCGCATCCAGGTGGTGATCGTCGATTACATCCTGCTGGCGGCGTTCGCGGTGTCGGTGATCATCGGTTTCTTCCGCGGCTTCTTCCGCGAGGCCTTGTCGCTCGTCAACTGGGGCCTCGCCATCTGGATTGCATGGCGATTCTCGTACCTGCTCGATCCCCTGCTGGCGGCGGTGAGCTCGCCGACGCTGCAGCTTTGGCTCGGGCGCATCCTGGTGTTCGTGGGCGCGCTGATGGCCGGCGCCTTGCTGGCGCGCCTGTTGATCATGCTGGTGCACAAGTCCGGCCTCAGCGGCACGGACCGCACCCTGGGCATGGTGTTCGGCGCGGGTCGTGGCGTGCTCGTGGTGGGCGTGCTGGTGATCGTGTTCCAGGTGCTGGAGATGGACCGCGAGCCCTGGTGGGAGGAATCGATGATCGTGCCGCGCACTGCCGAGCTGACGCGCACGATCCGCGAATTCATGGACGCCGGGCTCGACAAGCTCGGCGAAGCGATGGCGGAGTGAGCGTGTAATGTGTGGAATCGTCGGAATCGTGGGCGCCGGCCAGGTCAACCAGGTGCTGTACGACGCGCTGACGGTGCTGCAGCATCGCGGCCAGGACGCCGCCGGCATCGTCACTGCTGACGACCGGATCCACATCCGCAAGAACAATGGCCTGGTGCGCGACGTCTTCCAGCGCCGGCACATGCTCAAGCTCCGCGGCAAGCTCGGCATCGGCCATTGTCGTTACCCGACGGCCGGCACCTCGAGCCGCGACGAGGCGCAGCCTTTCTACACCAACTCGCCCTACGGCATCTGCCTGGCGCACAACGGCAACCTGACCAATGCCGACGCACTGGCCGAGCTGGTGATCCACGAGGATCATCGCTACCTCAACACCTCGTCGGACTCCGAGGTGCTCCTGAACGTGTTCGCGCATGAGCTCGGGCAGGTCGACGGCGAGGTGCCCGGGCCGGAGGCCGTGCTGCTTGCGGCGGAGGCCATCTACCGGCGCTGCCGCGGCGGCTACGCCGTGGTGGCGCTGATCATGAACACCGGCATCCTCGGGCTTCGCGACCCTTGCGGCATCCGCCCGCTGGTCATCGGCTACCGTGACGTCGCCGGCCAGCGCGAGCACATGATCGCCTCCGAGAGCGTGGCGCTCGACATCGCCGGCTTCGAGCTGCTGCGCGACGTCCTGCCCGGCGAAGCGGTGTTCATCGACCTCGGCGGGCAGCTCCACACCCGCCAGTGCGTGCCCGCCGAGCGGCGCAGCCCGTGCATCTTCGAGTATGTTTACTTTGCCCGGCCCGACTCGATCATCGACAACATCTCGGTCTACAAGGCGCGCCTGCGCATGGGTGAGGCGCTCGCCGACAGGATTCTCAGGTTGCGGCCCGACCACGACATCGACGTCGTAATCCCGGTGCCGGACACCAGCCGTACCTGTGCGCTGCCGTTGGCGCATCGCCTCGGCGTGAAGTACCGAGAGGGGTTCATCAAGAACCGCTACATCGGTCGCACCTTCATCATGCCGGGGCAGACGCTGCGCGAGAAGTCGGTGCGCCGCAAGCTCAACGCCATCGACCTGGAGTTCCGCAAGAAGAACGTGCTGATCGTCGATGACTCCATCGTCCGTGGCACGACCTCGCGCCAGATCATCGACATGGCGCGCGAGGCCGGGGCGCGCAAGGTCTATTTCGCCTCGGCAGCGCCGCCGGTGCGCTACCCCAACGTCTACGGCATCGACATGCCGGCGGCCTCCGAGCTCGTGGCCCATGGCCGCAGCGACCAGCAGGTTCAGGAGCTGATCGGCGCCGACTGGCTCATTTACCAGACGCTGGACGACCTGGTGCGCGCCGTGCAGCACGACAATGCCGACATCCACGAGTTCGACACCTCCTGTTTCTCCGGCGAGTACGTGACCGGCGACATCACGGCGGAGTACCTGCGCGAGGTCGAGGCGGCACGCGCGGACGCGGTGAAGGTCAGTCGCGACCGGCGCAACGCGGGTGCGCCAGTGGCGGTCGAAGTCCTCTGACGAGTGCCGCTCAGGATACTCATCGTCGACGACCACCGGGACTACCGGGCCTGGCTCGGACATCACCTTGCGGCGGCGCGACCGAGCGCGCTGATCGTCGGGCACGAGCCGACCGAGCAGCACCCGCTGCCGCCCGGGTTCGATGCCTCCCGCTGGGACCTCATTTTCCTTGATCACCGCCTCGGTGAGCGCGACGGGCTCGAGTTGCTGGCCGAGCTGAAGTCGCTGCCGGGCTGTCCGCCGGTGGTGTTCCTGACACCCCAGGGCGACCAGCAGTCCATCGTGCGCGCGCTGCAGGCTGGCGCCGACGATTACCTGGCCAAGGGGCGCAGCAGCCACGACCACATCGGCCGCGTGGTGCGTGAGGCCGTCCGGCGCGGCCGGCGCGCGCCACCTCGGAAGGCCAGCCCGTCGCCGCGCGGAGCGGAGCCGTCGTTCCGGCTGAAGGGCCACCGCTTCCTGAAGGAACTCGGGAGCGGTTCGACCGCCTCGGTCTACCTGATGGAGCAGGCGCTCACCGAGCGCCTGGTGGTGGCGAAAGTGTTCCGCCACGTGCCCGACCGCGTGGAGCAGTTCGAGCCCCTGCAACGCTTCCTGCGCGAGTACGAGGTGATCTCGGGCATCAGCCACCCGAACGTGGTGCGCATTTTCGATCTCGGCATCGCCGACGACATGGCGTTCATCGTCATGGAGTATTTCGCCGGCGGGCACTTTGGCGAACGGCTCGCGCGCGGCATGCCGCCGGCGCAGGCGGTCGATTACCTGTCCCAGATCGCCCGAGCGCTGGAGGCCATCCATGCGGTGGGCGTGCTGCACCGGGACCTGAAGCCCGCGAACATCATGATGCGGGACGACGGCACGCTCGCGCTCATTGATTTCGGCGTCGCCAAGCTGCGCGACGCGGCCTCGGACCTGACCGGGCTGGGCGAGATTTTCGGCACGCCTTATTACATGAGCCCGGAGCAGGGCGAGGGCATCCCGGTGGATGAGCGCTCCGATCTCTACAGCGCCGGCATCGTGTTCTACGAGATGCTGACCGGGCGCAAGCCCTACGTCGCCGGTTCGCCGATGGCCATCATCTGGAAGCATCGGCATGCGCCGCTGCCGCTCCTGCCGGCCCCGCTCGCCCACTGGCAGGGCCTGCTCGAACGGCTGGTCGCCAAGAACCCCGCCGACCGTTTCCCCTCCGCCCACGCCCTCCTCGAGGCCCTCCGCTGATGGGGACATTCCCCAAACCGCCAAATGGGGACATTGCTCAAACGGCCGAAACGGCAATGTCCCCCTCGCTGCAGGCGTTTCTCGGGGTGGCGACGCCGGTGGCGTGGGTCGAGGCGGCGGCCGACCCGGCGGCGCTGCCCGGGCTGTTGGTCGACCACGCGAACTGCGAGAAGAAGGCGGCTTCGACGGCGCTGTCGATGCTGTTCCGTTACGAGGATCACGACGCGCTCACCGAGCGCCTGTCGCGCCTCGCCCGCGAGGAGTTGCGGCACTTCGAGCAGGTGCGCCAGCTGATGCGCCGCCGCGGCATCCCCTGGCAGCGGGTGCCGGCCTCACGCTACGCCGCAGGCCTCGCACAGCTCGTGCGCCGCGACGAGCCGCGCCGGCTGGTGGACCGGCTGGTCGTCGGGGCCTTCATCGAGGCGCGTTCCTGCGAGCGGTTCGCCTTGCTCGCGCCGCGACTCGACCCCGAACTCGGTCGCTTCTACTCCGGCCTGTTGGCGTCGGAAGCGCGCCATTTCGAGCACTACCTGGAACTCGCCCGGCGCTACGATCCCGGCGGTGTGGACGCGCGCGTGGCTGCGATCCGCGATACCGAGAACCGCCTGGTCACGCTGCCGGATCTGGAGCTTCGTTTCCACAGCGGGCCGCCGCGCTGACGCGTGGCGCCGCCCGCGGCATTTCAGCCGCGCGGCAGCGCGTCGAGCGTGAAGCCGCCGGTATCCCAGCGCAGGACGCTGCCCTGCGTGTACCAGTCGCCAAGCACGATCCGCGTGGCCGGGTTCCCGTCCACCTCGAATCGGTGCACGGCCGGCCGGTGGGTGTGGCCATGCAGCAGCGTGTAGACGCCGTGTCGCCGCATCGCGGCGACGACCGCGTCCTGGTTTACGTCCATGATCTCCATGGACTTGCCCGCCATGCTCGCCGCGCTGGTCTCGCGCAGGTGGCGGGCCAGCGCGAGCCGCTCGACCAGCGGCTTGGCCAGCATGGCGCGCTGCCAGTCCTGGTTGCGCACCATGGCGCGAAAGGCCTGGTATTCGCGGTCGTCGGTGCACAGCGTGTCGCCGTGCATGAGGATGACCTTCGTGCCGTGCAATTCGACCACCGTCGGGTCGGCCAGCAGCTTGCAGCCACTCTCGGCCGCGAAACCCTCGCCGACCAGGAAATCACGGTTGCCGTGCATGAAATGGCAGGGAAGGCCGGCGTCGGCAAGCGCCCGCAGCGCGGCGACGACCCGGCGTTTTTCCGGCTCCGGGTCATCGTCGCCCACCCAGGCCTCGAAGAGGTCGCCGAGGACGTAGAGCGCATCCGCGCCCGCCGCTTCGCCGGCGAGGAATTCCAGCGCCTGCGAGGTGATGTCCGGTCGCGCCGGGTCCAGGTGCAAGTCGGAAATGAACAGCGTGGCCATGCCGCCGGAGCCTCAATCGGACTCGAGTACGCGGGCCTGCTTGATGACCACCTGGGTCTTGGGCGCGTCGGTAGGGAACGGGCCACCGCGCCCGGTCGGAACGGAGCCGATCTCGTCCAGCACCTCGAAACCCTCGGTGAGCCGGCCGAACACCGCGTAACCCCACCGGCCGGGGGCGCCGTCGAGGCGCTGGTTGTCGACCAGGTTGATGAAGAACTGGCCCGTCGCCGAATGCGGATCGTTGGTGCGCGCCATGGCGATGGTGCCGCGCTCGTTCGACAGGCCGTTGCGCGACTCGTTCTCGATCGGGGCGCGAGTCTCGCGCTCGGCGTAGTTCTCGTCGTAGCCGCCGCCCTGGACCATGAAACCCGGAATCACCCGGTGGAATATCAGCCCGTCGTAGTGGCCGTCCCGGACGTAACGCAGGAAATTCTCGGTCGTGACCGGCGCCTTCACGGGGTCGAGTTCCAGCACCAGGTTGCCGAGGCTGGTCTGCAGTTGGACCTTCGGGGCCTTCAAACCGGGGTCATCGGCGCCGGCGGGCGCCGCGGCCAGCGCGAGGGCGAGAGCGGAAAGCAGTGGGCGCATCGGTGCCTCCTGAGCCTGAGGGGGACATTGCTGAAAACGCCATTCTAGCAGTGTCCCCTTTTGGCTGTTTCGGCAATGTCCCCATCCCCGGTACCATTACGCGCTTATGTCGATCGTTACGCGTTTCGCCCCGAGTCCCACCGGCCGCCTGCACGCCGGCAACTTGCGCACGGCCCTGTTCAACTGGTGCTTGGCCCGCGGAGCGGGCGGCCGCTTCCTGCTGCGATCCGAGGACACCGACGCGGCTCGCGAAGGGGAGGGTGACCTGGAGCGGCAGCTGGCGGACCTGGCCTGGTTCGGGCTCGACTGGGACGGCGGACCGGACCGGCCGGCGCCGGAAGGCCCGTTTCGCCAGTCCGAGCGGGGCGAAATCTACCGCGAGCACCTGGGCCGCCTGGCAGAGTCGGGGCGTGCCTACGCGTGCTACCGCACCGACGATGAGCTGAAGCAGCGCCGCGCCGAGCTGCGGCGCCGCAAGCTGCCGCCGCGCTACGATCGCGCCTGGGCGCAGTTGCCCCACGAGGAAATCGTGCGTCGGCGCAACGCCGGCCAGATGCCGGTGATCCGCTTCGCCGCCCCAGCCGCGGGCGAGATCACCTGGGACGACCTCGTGCGCGGCCCACGCGCGTTGCCTGCGGCGGAAGTGGCCGATTTCGTGCTGACGCGCGCCGACGGTTCCCCGGGTTTCCTGTTCGCCAACACCGTGGACGATGCCCTGATGGGCGTCACCCACGTACTGCGCGGCGAGGACCACCTGGTCAACACCGCACGCCAGCTGGCGCTGCTCGAGGCGCTGGGCTTGCCCGCGCCGCGTTACGGCCACATGCCGCTGTTGTCCGGCCCCGACGGCACGAAGCTCTCAAAGCGCAGCGGCGCCACGGGCGTGGCGGAATTCCGCGCGGCAGGCGTCCTGCCGCTGGCGCTGGCCAACGCGCTGGCGCGGCTCGGCCATCCGTGGGATGCGCACGGCCTGCTGTCGATGCGCGAGCTCGCCGCGGGTTTCGACCCGGCCCGGCTCAGCAGCGCGGCGCAGCGCTTCGATCCGGCGCAGGTCGCCCACTGGCAGCGGCTGGCCCTGGATGCGCTCGGCGATGATGCGCTCGCTGCCTGGGCGGGCACCACCGCGCTCGAGCCCGTGCCGCCGCCGGCGCGCGTGGCCTTTCTCGCCGCCGTCCGCCACAACGTCACGAGGCCGGACGAAGTGCGGGACTGGGCGGAGATCCTGTTCGGGCCGGCCGAGATCGCGCCACGCCCGGACCCGGGCGCCGCCCCGGAGCTGTTCGCGGCCGTGCTGGCGGCCTGGGACGCCGGCTGCACGGAGCCGAAGGCGCTGGCTGCCGCCGTCAAGGAGGCCACCGGCATCGGCGGCAAGGGTTTCTTCAAGCCGCTGCGCCTTGCGTTGACCGGCCGGGCCGAGGGCCCGGACCTCGGCGCACTGTTCGCGGCCATGCCGGCCGCCACCCTGCGTGCCCGCCTGGCGCGGCACGCCGCAACCTGACAAGGGACGCCATGCTCGTCATCCACAACTCCCTCACCGGCGCCAAGGAGCCGTTCCAGTCCATCGAGCCGGGCAAGGTCCGGATGTACGCCTGCGGCATGACCGTCTACGACTATTGCCACATCGGCCATGCCCGCGCGCACGTCGTGTTCGACGTGGTCGCGCGCTACCTGCGCTGGTCCGGCTACCAGGTCACCTTCGTGCGCAACATCACCGACATCGACGACAAGATCATCCGGCGCGCCGCCGAGAACGGCGAGACGCTGCAGGCGCTGACGCAGCGCTACATCGACGCCATGAACGAGGATTTCGCGGCCCTCGGCATCGGTCCGGCCGACCACGAGCCACGCGCCACCGAGTACACCGACAACGCGAAGATCCAGCACATGATCCAGGCGCTGGTCGAGCGCGGCCACGCTTATGCCGCCGACAACGGCGACGTCTACTACCGGGTGACGAGTTTCCCGGATTACGGCCGGCTCTCCGGCAAGCGGCTGGCCGACCTGCGCGCCGGCGCGCGCGTCGAGGTGGACGAGGCGAAGTCCGACCCGCTGGATTTCGTGCTGTGGAAAGCAGCCAAGCCGGGTGAGCCGGCCTGGGACTCGCCCTGGGGCCCCGGCCGGCCGGGCTGGCACATCGAGTGCTCGGTGATGTCGACGGAGCTGCTCGGCGAGCATTTCGACATCCACGGCGGTGGACTCGACCTCAAGTTTCCCCACCACGAAAACGAGATCGCGCAGAGTTGCGGCGCCACCGGCGCGAAGTTCGTGAATTACTGGATGCACAACGGCTTCGTGCGCGTGGACGAGGAAAAGATGTCGAAGTCGCTCGGCAACTTCTTCACCATCCGCGAGGTGCTGGAGCGTTACCCGGCGGAAGCCATTCGCTATTTCGTGCTCTCCAGCCACTACCGCAGCCCGCTCAACTACACCGAGCAGAACCTCGACCAGGCCGAGGCGAGCATACGGCGCCTGTACACCGCGCTGCGCGGCGTTGTTCCGGCCACCGAGCCCGACGCCGAGCAAGTAGCCAGGTTCCGCGCCGTGATGGACGATGATTTCAACACCGCCGAGGCGCTGGCCCTGCTGCAGCAACTCGCCGGCGCGTTGAACACCGCCAAGGCCGGTGGCGATGCCGCCAGTGCGGCCCGGCTCGCCGCAACGCTGCGGGCCACCGCGGGCGTGCTGGGGCTGGCGCAGGCCGAGGCGGACGCGTGGCTGAAGAGTGGCGGGCGGGACTTCAGCGCGGCAGGCAAGCCGCTGCTGCGCTCGGGCAAGACGGACGCGGCCGTGGATGCTGCAGGCACGGCGGCCAGTGACGAGGGCGGCGCGACGGCATTCCCGCTCTGCGAGCACGAGATCGAGGCACGCATCGAGGACCGCATGGCGGCGCGCAAGCGCAAGGATTTCGCCGCAGCCGACCGCATTCGCGACGAGCTGGCGGCGGCCGGGATCGTGCTCGAGGACGGTCCCGGCGGCACGACCTGGCGGCGGGGCTGAGCCTCAGGGATCCCGTCGTTCCGCCGCGTCGAGCGTATTGCGCATCAGCATCGCCACGGTCATCGGCCCGACGCCTCCCGGCACCGGCGTGATCCAGGCCGCGCGCTCGGCAGCGACCTCGTACTCGACGTCACCGCACAGCCGGCCGTCGGCCAGCCGGTTCATGCCGACGTCGATCACCACCGCGCCCGGCCGGATCCACTCGCCGCGCACCAGCCCCGGCTTGCCGACCGCGACCACGACGATCTCGGCGTCCTCCAGCTCGGCCCGCAGGTCCTGGGTGAAGCGATGGCAGACGGTCGTGGTCGCGCCCGCCAGCAGCAGCTCGAGCGCCATCGGCCGGCCGACGATGTTGGAGGCGCCGACCACCACGGCCTTGCGGCCACGGACGCCGATGTCGTGGCGTGCCAGGAGCTGCATGACGCCGGCCGGGGTGCACGGCCGCAGCAGGGGAATGCGCTGGGCGAGCCGGCCGATGTTGTAGGGATGGAAGCCATCCACGTCCTTGGCGGGATCAATCGCCTCGATGACGCGGCGGGCGTCGAGCTGGCCGGGCAGCGGTAGCTGCACCAGTATGCCGTCGATGGCCGGATCCTCGTTCAGCCCGGCGATCAGGGCGTCGAGCGCGTCCTGGCCGGTGTCGGCGGGCAGGTCGTAGGCGACGGAGCGGATGCCGGCATCGTCGCAGGCCTTGCGCTTGTTGCGAACGTAGATGGCCGACGCCGGGTCCTCCCCGACCATCACCACCGCCAGCCCGGGGCGCCGCCGGCCCGCCGCGAGCCGGTTCTCGATGCGCGCCCTGAGATCGCGCTGGATGTCGGCGGCCACCTGCCGCCCATCGATGATGCGTGCCGCCACTGACGCAATTCCGGCTCCGGAGGGGCCGCGATTGTCTCACGCAAGCATCGGAGCGAACAAGAAAAACCGGGTTTTTGCGCGTTGACGGACCGGTGGGTCGGGCGTATTATTCGCTGCCCTTGCAGGGACGGGAGCCCGAGGCGACTCCGGTGCCTTCCAGGCTGGGGCAATGCCGCAAGGCGAGGGCCGGTGGTATGCCGGGGCATAGCGCAGTCTGGTAGCGCGTCTGCTTTGGGAGCAGAAGGTCGGGGGTTCGAATCCCTCTGCCCCGACCAAGGGCTCAAGCCAGGCGGTGGCCGAGGATTCGCGCCCGTAGCTCAACCGGACAGAGCATCGGCCTTCTAAGCCGAGGGTTGCAGGTTCGAGTCCTGCCGGGCGCGCCATCGTCCGGCTGTCGGCGAGGCGGGGCGCCACGAGGTCGGGCCCCGGAACACAATGGTGGACGTAGCTCAGTTGGTAGAGCCCCGGGTTGTGATCCCGGTCGTCGTGGGTTCGAGTCCCATCGTCCACCCCACTTTCACGGCGCACCGCCGCGAGGCTTTACAAGCCCGGGCGGCGGCGTCAAAATTCGCGGCTTGCATCGGCCCGGGGCCGGTGGAGCGCACGGGCCGCTAGC
>ERZ869909.3091-NODE-3091-length-10042-cov-25.364676_pt1 | contig 10042 bp, 10 predicted proteins | sample MGYA00520892_ERZ869909 | MGnify/ENA primary metagenome ERZ869909 (study PRJEB32215, sample SAMEA104723947) | bioreactor metagenome | biome: bioreactor; feature: anaerobic bioreactor; material: water | place: China | collected 2015-03-12 ... | reverse complement strand
CCGGGCTTTCTGGTCAACCGCGTGCTCTTCCCCTACTTCGGCGGCTTCAGCCAGCTGATGGCGCAGGGCGCCGACTTCCAGCGGGTCGACAAGGTCATGGAGAAGTTCGGCTGGCCCATGGGTCCCGCCTACCTGCTCGACGTGGTGGGCATGGACACCGCCGTGCACGCCGGCGAGGTGATGGCCGAGGGCTTCCCGGAGCGCATGGGCAGCCTGGGCGGCAGCGCCGAGGGGGAAGGCGAGGGCAAGAGCGCCATCCAGGTGATGTTCGAGAACGAGCGTCTGGGCCAGAAGAACGACAAGGGCTTCTACGCCTACGAGGAGGACCGCAAGGGCAAGCCGAAGAAGGTGCGCGACGAGGCCGCCATCGAGCTGGTCAAGGGCGTGGCCAGGGAGACCCGCGAGTTCTCCGACGAGGAGATCATCAGCCGCATGATGGTGCCGCTCTGCCTGGAGGCCGTGCGCTGCCTGGAGGATGACATCGTCGCCAGCCCCGCCGAGGCGGACATGGCGCTGATCTACGGCATCGGCTTCCCGCCCTTCCGCGGCGGCGCGCTGCGCTATATCGATGCCATGGGCGTGGAGGCCTTCGTCAAGCTGGCCGACGGCCTCGCCGAGGAGCTGGGGCCGCTCTACGCCCCCACCGAGAGGCTGCGCGAGATGGCCGCCGCCGGCGAGACCTTCTACGGCGCCCCGGCCCAGGCCTGAGCCCACCACCACGAACAGGAGTATGAGAACGATGAGCTTGAACCCGAGAGATATCGTGGTGGTCGACGGCGTGCGTACCGCCATGGCCAAGGCGAAGAACGGCGCCTTCCGCCACGTGCGTGCCGAGAACCTTTCCGCGGCGGTGATGCAGTCGCTGTTCACCCGCAACGCCGGGCTCGACCCCAGCGAGGTCGACGACGTGATCTGGGGCTGCGTCAACCAGACCCTCGAGCAGTCCATGAACATTGCCCGCAACGCGGCGATCATGACCGGGATTCCGCGCAGCGTGCCGGCCCAGACCGTCAACCGCCTGTGCGGCTCCTCCATGACCGCGCTGCATATCGCCGCGGCCAACATCAAGGCCGGGATGGGGGACTTCTACGTCATCGGCGGCGTGGAGCACATGGAGCACGTGCCCATGACCCATGGCGTCGACGTCAACCCGGCGGCCAGCAAGCATGCGGCCAAGGCGGCGATGATGATGGGCCTGACCGCCGAGCTGCTGGGCAAGATGCACGGCATCTCCCGGGAGGATCAGGACGCCTTCGGCGTGCGCTCCCACCAGCGTGCCCAGGCCGCCATGGAGAAGGGCTACTTCGACAACGAGATCGTCGGGGTGGAGGGGCACGACGCCAACGGCTTCCGCCAGCTGGTCCAGCGCGACGAGGTGATCCGCGCCGATGCCAGCCTGGAGAAGATGGCCGAGCTCAAGCCGGTCTTCGACCCCAGGAGCGGCACCGTCACCGCCGGCACCTCCTCGGCGCTCTCCGTGGGCGCCTCGGCCATGGCGGTGATGAGCTACGAGCGGGCCCAGGCCCTGGGCCTCGATCCCATCGCCCGGGTGCTCTCCACCGGGGTGGCGGGCTGCGACGCCTCCATCATGGGCTATGGTCCGGTGCCGGCCTCGAAGAAGGCGCTCAAGGCCGCCGGCCTCACCGCCGACGACATCCAGACCGTGGAGCTCAACGAGGCCTTCGCCGCCCAGGGCCTGCCAGTGCTCAAGGACCTCGGCTTCCTGGATGCCATGGAGGACAAGGTCAACCTCAACGGCGGCGCCATCGCCCTCGGTCACCCGCTGGGCTGCTCCGGCTCGCGGATCTGCACCACCCTGCTCAACGTGATGCAGCAGCGCGACACCACCCTGGGCCTGGCCACCATGTGCATCGGCATGGGGCAGGGCGTGGCCACGGTGTTCGAGCGCCTGAAGTAGGCCTGCCCCGCTGGCTGGCCCCATCTCACCGCCAACGCGCCGGCGGCACCCCCGGGGTGCCGCCGGCGTTGGCGTCTGGCCACCTCAGCGGACCAGTTCCGCCGTCATGGCGCCATCGTCGATCCATCCCTGCTCGCGGTAGTAGCGCAGGGCGCCTTCATGCAGCGGGGCGCTGAGCCCCTCCTCGATCATCGACTGCGGGGTCAGGGTGCCGAAGGCGGGGTGATAGGCCTTGAAGCGCTGGAGGTTCTCGAAGACGCCGGCGACCAGGCGGTAGATGATCGCCGGGTCGGTATCGGCCGAGGCCACCAGGGTGGCCCGGACACCGAAGGTCCTGACGGCCGGTTGGTCGGGGCCGTAGAGGCCGCCGGCGATCCTGGTGCGGCTGAAGAACGGGTAAGCCTTGATCAGCAGGTCGATGGCCGGCCCCTCCACGTCCACCAGCACGGCGTTGCACAGCCGAATCGCCTGGGCCACCGATTCATTGGGATGACCGACCGTATAGACCATGGCGTCGATGTTGCCGTGACAGAGCTCCATCGCCTGCTGGTCGGCCGGCAGGTCGTTGACCAGGCGGAAGCTGCTGCGGCTCCAGCCCCGGGCATCCATCAGACGCAGCATGGTGCCGCGCTGACCTGAACCGGGATTGCCGATGTTGACCGAACGCCCGGCCAGGTGATAGACGCCGGCTGGACTGGCCGTGGCGATGGTCAGGGGAGTGTCGGCTTGCGCCGCTGGCGGCGCCCAGAGGAACAGGCTGGTCAGGCCGATGGCCAGCAGCCCAGCAGATCGTTTCATGACTCACCTCGCGTGGCGTGAGTCGGCCAGAGGGAAGTGGAGGACCCAGAGGGTCGGGCGGACGTAGTCAGACGCTTCTTGAGATATAGCAGGCGTGACAGGGCGAGAGCGCCGATTCAACGAAATGTTATCGTATAAGCTTAGAGCGCGCCGACCTCCAGCCCCGCGGCCATGGCCATGGCCAGCTCCTCTACCCGGTCGATGAACGCTTCCTGCCAGTCGCCGCGCAGGATCAGGGGCTCCTGGGCCCACTTCCAGCGCAGGCCGGTGACGATGCTCTCCACGGCGTGGCGGGTGCCCGTGCCGTCGTGGCCGGCGCGGACATAGAGCGCGCAGGGCAGCCCCTGCCTCTCCTCGAGCACCGGGTAGTAGGAGCGGTCGAAGAAGTCCTTGAGCGCCCCGCTCATGGTGCCCAGGTTCTCGGTGGTGCCGAGCAGGATGGCGTCACAGGCGCGAATGTCGTCGGGCCCGGCGTCGAGGGGGGCCTTCACGACGACCTCGACACCCTCGATATCCGGGTGCCGGGCGCCGCGTTCGGCGGCCTCGCGGAGCCTCAGCGTATTGGGGGAGGGGGCATGGGCGATGATCAGCAAGCGCTTGTTCATGTTGACAGCTCCTCGGCTTTTTCACACGCTGAATCGGTATTGTCTCGCATTAATCAGGAGGATCAACGATGGCATTCGCCCTGTCGAGCATGCGTGTGACCAGCCCGGCCTTCGATGACGGCGCCGGTATCCCCGCCCGGCATACCGGGGAGGGCGAGGACATCTCGCCGGCGCTGGTCTGGCAGGAGGTGCCGGAGGGCACCAGGGGGTTTGCCCTGATCTGCCACGACCCGGACGCCCCACTGGTGCAGAACGGCACCTACGGCTTCGTGCACTGGGTGCTCTACAACATCCCGGCCTCCGTCACCCACCTGGAGGAGGCGACCCGGGTCGGCACCCGGGGCAAGAACGACTTCGGCAAGCTGGGCTACGGTGGCCCCATGCCCCCCGAGGGCCACGGTGTGCATCGCTACTACTTCTGGGTGCTGGCCCTGGACAAGCCCACCGACGACCTGCCCGAAGGGCTCAAGCTCCATGACCTGCTGGTCAAGGTCGAGCCCCACCTGCTCGGCATGAACCGGCTGGTGGGCACCTACCGCCGCGGCTGATCGCTTCCGGCCAAGGCAACGACGCCCCGGCATCCTTGGCGATGCCGGGGCGTCGTCGTGTCGGTCCCCGGGCAGGGGCGGAACGAGCGGTCAGGCCATCACTCGGCCAGGGCCTCCAGCAGCACCCGGGCCACCGGTTCCGAGGAGGCGGGGTTCTGGCCGGTGATCAGGCGACCGTCGCGGCAGGTGTAGGGGGCGAAGTCGTCCGCCCTGGAGTAGTCGCCGCCGGCGGCCTTGAGGGCGTCCTCCACCAGCCGCGGCACCACCTCGGTCAGCCCCACGGCGTCCTCCTCGCCGTTGGTGAAGCCGGTGACGCGGCGACCGCGCAGGATCGGCTCGCCATCGGCATCGCGGGCCTCGAGGAGCACGATGGGGGCGTGGCAGACCGCCGCCACCGGCTTCTGCTGGGCCCAGAAGGCCTCGATCAGCCGGATGGAGTCCCGGTCGTCCACCAGGTCCCAGAGCGGCCCGTGGCCGCCCGGGTAGAAGACGGCATCGAAGTCGTCGGCGCTGACGTCGGCGAGGCGGTGGGTGCTGGCCAGCTGCCGCTGGGCCTCCGGGTCCTGCTTGAAGCGCCGGGTCGCCTCGGTCTGGCTCTCCTCGGCGTCGCTCTTGGGGTCCAGCGGGGGCTGGCCGCCGGCCGGGGAGGCCAGCACCACCTCGACGCCGGCATCGCGGCAGGCGTAGTAGGGGGCGGCGAGCTCTTCCAGCCAGAAGCCGGTGGGCTCGCCGGTGTCGCCCAGGCGATCGTGGGAAGTGAGGACCATCAGGATGCGTTGGGTCATGCGTCTCTCCTGTCTGCGGCGTTGCCTTCGGATGGATCGGAGGCCATTGTGGACCCGGGGCGGCGCCCGGGGAAACTGGAGTTTGCCTATGGCGGGTATGCAGAGGCTTGATCACGTCGACGGGGGAGTGTCATGGAAGAGTATCGGCAGGGTGTCCTGAGGGTCTATTACGACGCCGTCTGTTCCGGCTGCCGGCGGGATCGCTCCCGCTACGAGCGCTGGGCGGAGGAGGCCGGGGAAGAGGTGGCGTGGTGCGACGTCACCGAACACCAGCAGCTGTTGCGCGACAAGGGCGTCGATCCCCGGGCGGCGCTGCTCTCCCTGCACGTGGAAGAGGAGGACGGGCGTATCGTCGAGGGCATCGACGCCTATATTCTCCTGATGCGCCGCGTTCCTCGCCTCCGGCCCCTGGCCTGGCTGATCGGCCTGCCGGGCCTGAAGCCCCTCCTGCGCCGGCTCTATGACGGCTGGGTCAGACGCCGCCTGGCCCGGGAGGGGCGGCTGCCCTGAGCCGGGTGGCTATCACCCGGCGGGACGGCGAGCGGCCCGCTCCTGGGGGAGCAGGGCGGCGTGGATCATGGCGTTGACCGGCGTGGCCACGGAGGCCTCGCGCCCCAGGCGCACCACGGCGCCGTTCTGGGACTCCAGCTCCGAGGGCAGGCCGGCCATGATGTCGCGCTGCATGGAGGCGGTGCTCGCCTCGGGCAGGGCATCGATGAAGCGCATGGCGCGCTCCACGGCGTCCGCCGGCAGGGCAACGCCCCGGGCCCGTGCCACCGCCTCGATCTCGGCGAGGATCTGCTCGATCATCGTGCGGGTCTCGGGCAGGGAGCGGGTCACACCGATGGGGGCGCGAGTCACGCTGCCGATGCCGCTCATGGCGCAGATGAACAGGAACTTGCTCCACACCGCCACCTGGATGTCGTCGGGAATCTCGGCGGTGACGCCCCGGGCCTGGTCGAAGGCCGCCTTGAGGCGCTCCGCCCGCTTGCTGCGGCGGTTGTCGCGCTCGCCGAAGCGTACGAAGGGCGAGACGCCGGCGTGGCGGATATGGCCGGGGGCCTCCCGCCAGGCGAGGATGCCGCAGAGGCCATCAAGGACGTGCGCCTGGCCCAGCCGATCGGCCAGGATATCCGCCGCCTCCACGCCGTTCTCCAGAGGCACCACGAAGGTATCCGGGCCGATCATCGGACGGATGGCCCGCGCCGCCTCGGCGACCTGCCAGGACTTGACCGCGACCAGCACGGCATCCATCGCGCCGGCCTTGGCCGGGTCGTCGGTGGCTTTGACCTCGGGCAGGTGGAGGTCGCCCTCGATGCTCGAGACCCTGAGGCCATGGCGCCGCATCTCTGCCAGGTGCTCGCCGCGGGCGATGAAGGTCACCTCCTGCCCGGCCTCGGCCAGGCGGGCGCCAAAGTAGCCGCCAACGCCGCCGCTGCCCATGATTGCCAGTCGCATCGTCTCTCCCTCGTTATCACCTGGACCAACCGTCAGCCTACACCCGAAACGGGGGGTGTCACATCGCGACCTTGGCCTTGCGCCGGTGACGCTCCCCGGGGCGGCTGCTAGGATGGGGCCATCTCGAGTCCGCGTGGCAGGAGGCCCGGGTGCCGGAAGGCCACGCCGCATGGAAGACGCCCATGACACGATCCCGCCCCCAGGCCCTGTCCGACATGGACGACGTCCTCTCGCCGCTCTCGCTCAAGCGCGTGGGCATCGATACCTACCGCGAGAACGTCGCCTACCTGCATCGCGACTGCGACCTCTACCGTGCCGAGGGTTTCCAGGCCCTCTCCAAGGTGGAGGTGCGCGCCAACGGCCGCCGCATCCTGGCCAGCCTCAACGTGGTGGACGACCCGGCCATCGTCGACTGCCAGCAGCTCGGCCTCTCCGAGGATGCCTTCGCCTCGCTCGGCGTGGAGGAGGGGCTGCCGGTGAGCGTCTCCCAGGCCGAGCCGCCGGCCTCCATCCCGGCGCTCCACCGCAAGATCAATGGCGAGCGGCTGAACCGCGATGACTTCCGGGCGATCGTCCAGGACATCGCCGAGCTGCGCTACTCCAAGATCGAGCTGACCGCCTTCGTGGTGGCCTGCGACCTGGGCGAGCTGGATCGCGAGGAGATCTACTACCTCAGCGATGCCATGTGCCGGGTCGGGCGGCGCCTCGACTGGCAGGAGCACCCGGTGGTGGACAAGCACTGCATCGGCGGCATCCCCGGCAACCGCACCTCCATGCTGGTGGTGCCCATCGTCGCCGCCCACGGCCTGCTCTGCCCCAAGACTTCCTCCCGGGCGATTACCTCGCCGGCGGGCACCGCCGACACCATGGAGGTGCTGGCCACGGTGGACCTGCCCTTCGACGAGCTCTCCGAGATCGTGCGCACCCATCGCGGCTGCCTGGCCTGGGGCGGCACCAGCCAGCTCTCGCCGGCCGACGATGTGCTGATCTCGGTGGAACGCCCGCTCTCCATCGACTCGCCGGGGCAGATGGTCGCCTCGATCCTCTCCAAGAAGGTCGCCGCCGGCTCCACCCATCTGCTGCTCGACATCCCGGTGGGGCCCCACGCCAAGGTGCGCTCGATGCCCGAGGCCCGCAAGCTGCGCAAGCTGTTCGAGTTCGTGGCCGGGCGCATGGGGCTGACCCTGGACGTGGTGATCACCGACGGCAGCCAGCCCATCGGTCGCGGCATCGGCCCGGTGCTGGAGGCCCGGGACGTGATGCGGGTGCTGAGCAACCACCCGGATGCCCCCATGGACCTGCGCCAGAAGTCGCTGCGCCTGGCCGGGCGCATGCTGGAGTTCGACCCGGACGTGCGCGGCGGCGACGGCTTCGGCATCGCCCGGGATATCCTCGACTCCGGCCGTGCCCTGGAGCGCATGCAGGCGATCATCGAGGTCCAGGGCGCCAGGCCCTTCGACCCGGACAACCCACCCCTGGCGCCCCATGCCTTCGAGGTGGTGGCCCCGCAGGACGGCGTGGTCATCGGTATCGACAACCTCCAGCTGGCGCGCATCGCCCGGCTGGCCGGTGCCCCCAAGGCCGCCGGGGCCGGCGTCGACATGGCCGCCCGCATCGGTGACGAGCTCAAGGCCGGGCAGCGGCTCTATACCGTCTATGCCGCCTTTCGCAACGAGCTGGCCCTGGCCCACCGCACCAGTGAACGCGACAGCGGCTTCACCCTGGGCCGGCGCGACCAGCTGACCCACCTCAACGTGGAGATGTGACATGGACGCCGCCCTCCTCCATTTCGCCGATGAGGCCGAGCCGGCCCAGCGCCTGGCCGACGCCTGCCGGCTGCCGGCCCTGGCGGTGGAGCGCCACCGCTTCCCCGACGAGGAGCTCAAGCTGACCCTGCCCCTGGGCGAGTCGAGCACCTCTCCCGAGACCCTGGTCCTCTATCGCAGCCTGGACCGCCCCAACGACAAGCTGGTCGAGCTGCTGTTGCTGGCGCGCCACGCCCGCCGCCTGGGGGTGGCGCGGCTGGTGCTGGTGGCGCCCTACCTGGCCTACATGCGCCAGGACATCGCCTTCCATCCCGGCGAGATCGTCAGCCAGACCATCGTCGGCGGCTTCCTGGCCGAGCTGTTCGACGCGGTGATCACCGTGGATCCCCACCTGCACCGCATCGAGCGCCTCGACCAGGCGATTCCCCTCGATCACGCCATGGCGCTCTCCGGCGCCCCACGGCTGGCCGAGCTGATCGCCGAGAAGCGCCCGGGAGCGCTGCTGCTGGGGCCGGACGAGGAGGCGCTGCAGTGGGTCGCCCAGGCCGCCGAGCTGACCGGGCTCGACCATGCGACCTGTCGCAAGGTGCGCCACGGTGATCGCGACGTGGAGATAGCGCTGCCCGATGTCGAGGTGGCTGGACGGCGAGTGGTGCTGATGGACGACGTGGCGAGCTCCGGCCATACCGTGGCCCGTGCCGCCGAGGCCCTGCTGGCGGCCGGGGCGCTATCGGTGGACGTGGCCCTGACCCATGCGCTCTTTGCCGGGGATGCCCTGGCGGTGATCGAGGCCGCCGGAGTGGGGGAGGTGTGGAGCACCGACTGCATCGCCCATGACAGCAATGCCATCGCCATGGCGCCGGTGCTGGCCGAGGCGCTGGCCGGGGTGCTGGACGGCTGAGCCGTGCCGGCCCGAAACGGCAGCGGGGCACGAGAGAGTCTCTTGTGCCCCGCAGGGAGTGCCTTGGCGAGCCCCTCGTCGGCGAGGGGCCGTCAGGCGTCAGGCGTAGAGGGCGGTACCGGTGGAGGCGCGCAGACGCTCCAGGGACATCACCTGCTGGCCGCGCTCCGGGGTGTCGGTGCGAAAGCCGATCTCGAAGCCGCGGTCGGTCAGCTCTTCGATCCAGAACTCTTCACTGGCCATGCCCTCGGCTTCGGTGGCGCTGGAAGCATGGAAGAGGCCGCCGCCGAGATGCATCTCCTGACCGCGGGAGTGAATGGCGAAGACATCGACGAGGAAGGATTTCATGGCGCTCACATTGACTTGGTGTGTGTGGCGCCCATCATAGCCAGTGAGTCGACGAAGCGAGAGCAGATTCGGATTCTGTTGTGACAAGCCCCATGCGCCCGCGGCATCATTCCGCGCCGGCATGAGCGATGCCCGAAACGAAGGGCCCCGCCGGCGTGAAGCGTCGCGCCGGCAGGGCCCGCTGCGTCCTGGCCCGGGGCGCTACTCGGTGCCGGCGTCCGGCGTGTCCGCGCCCCGATGGGCCAGGGCTCCGGCCTGGTCCAGGCGCGGGTGGTGATCCAGGAACTCCCGGTGGGGGTCGGGCAGGGCGTCCAGGGCCTGGAGGCTGCGGGTGATGGCGTGGATCGCCGCCGTCACGTCCCGGGTGTTGCCCGTCTCCGAGATGGTATGCATGTTGCGGATCGGGAAGCCGATGGAGGTGGCGACGCAGTCCACGGCGGCCAGCACCCCGGCCATGCCGTCGGTGCCGGTATCGGCGCCGACGATGTCCCGCTGCATGGGAATGTCATGCGCCCGGGCGGTGGTCTCGATCAGGCGGTTGAGCTGCTCGCTGGCGATGGCGCCCACCGAGAGGGTGAAGCCCTTGCCCATCTCGAGCGGCTGCATGCGGCGGTCGCCGATGCCCGGGGCGGCGACATAGTCATGGTTCACGTCCACGGCGATGATGGCATCCGGCCGGAGCTCCCCGGCCAGCACCCGGCTGCCGAAGCGACCGATCTCCTCGTAGCTGGCAATGGCGAACATCACCCGCACCTGCTCGGTGCCGCCCGCCTCGGCGATCAGACGCGCCACCTCGGCGGTGACGAAGCAGCCCAGGCCGTTGTCCAGGTAGGCGCCGTAGAAGGTGTCCGGGCTGAAGCCGTGGCGAATGGGGCGGTTGAAGAGGATGGAGTCGCCCGGACGCACGCCCAGGTT
>ERZ869909.3090-NODE-3090-length-10043-cov-32.449829_pt1 | contig 10043 bp, 7 predicted proteins | sample MGYA00520892_ERZ869909 | MGnify/ENA primary metagenome ERZ869909 (study PRJEB32215, sample SAMEA104723947) | bioreactor metagenome | biome: bioreactor; feature: anaerobic bioreactor; material: water | place: China | collected 2015-03-12 ... | reverse complement strand
CATGTCCGAGTTGACGAGGTACTCGGTGGTGACGCCGAACCGGCCCGACGCGATCTGCTTGATCGCCGAGCGCATGGTGTCGCCGTTCGGCATCGGCTTGAAGCGGTCGACTTCTTCGCCGCCCTCGCCGGTGTTGGACTTGCCGCCGATGCGGTTCATGGCGATGGCGAGCGTCGTGTGCGCTTCGCGGCTGATGGAGCCGAAGCTCATCGCGCCTGTCGCAAAACGCTTCACGATCTCGGACGCAGGTTCGACCTCCTCGATCGGCACGGGCGCACGGCCCATGCTGTCGGCCGAGCGGATACGGAACAGCCCGCGGATCGTGAGAAGCTGCTCGGACTGCGCGTCGATGGCCTTCGCGAAGCTGCGATACTTCTCGGGGATGCGCCCGGCCTGCGCGTCGGCGGGATCGGTCGAGCGCACGGCGTGCTGCAGATCTGCGACGACGTTGGGCCGCCACACGTGCGCTTCGCCGCGCACGCGGAACGCATAGTCGCCGCCGACGTCGAGCGCGTTGGCCAGCACCGGCGCGTTGCCGAACGCCGCCGCGTGACGGTCGAACGTCTCGCGCGCGATCTCGCGCAAGCCGACGCCTTCGATCTGCGTATGCGTGCCGGTGAAATACTTGCGGACGAACGGCGTCCTAAGCCCCACCGCGTCGAAGATCTGCGCGCCGCAGTAGGACTGATAGGTCGAGATGCCCATCTTGGCCATGACCTTCAGCAGCGCCTTGCCGACGGCCTTGATGTACTTCTTCGTGATGTCGTCGGGCGATAGGTCGCTGCCGAGGCTCGGCGCCATTTCGGCGAGCGTGTCGAACGCGAGGTAGGGGTTGATCGCCTCCGCACCGTAGCCCGCGAGCGTGCAGAACTGATGCACCTCGTGCGCTTCCCCCGTCTCCACGACGAGCCCGACGGACGTGCGCAGGCCCTGCCGGATCAGGTGATGATGCACGGCCGATGTCGCGAGCAGCGAGGGGATCGGCACGCGATCCGGGCCCGTCAGCCGGTCGGAGAGGATGATGATATTGTAGCGCTTGGAGCGCACGGCCTCCTCGGCCTCCGCGCAGATCACGTCCACCGCCGGCCCCATGCCGTCGGGACCGCTCGCCACCGGATAGGTGATGTCGATCGTGATCGAGGCGAAGTGGTTGTCGCGCACCTCGCCGATCTGGCGAATGCGTTCGAGATCCTCGTTGGTGAGGATCGGCTGCGCGACTTCGAGCCGCTTCGTCTTCGACGTCCCTTCGAGGTCGAGAATGTTCGGCCTGGGCCCGATGAACGAGACGAGGCTCATGACGAGCTCCTCGCGGATGCTGTCGATGGGCGGGTTCGTCACCTGCGCGAAGTTCTGCTTGAAGTAGGTGTGCAAGAGCTTCGACTTCGAGCTCATCGCCGAGATCGGCGAGTCGTTGCCCATCGAGCCGATCGCCTCCTGCCCCGTCGCGCCCATCGGCGTCATCAGGAACTTGAGGCTTTCCTGCGTGTAGCCGAACGTCTGCTGCAGATCGAGCAGCGCGATGTTGCGCGACTTCGGCGCCGCCGTGCCCTTCGCGAGCGGCAGGTCGGAAACCAGGATCTGGTTCTGCTTCACCCAGCTTTCGTAGGGGTGGTTGGCGGCGAGCTCGGCCTTGAGCTCCTCGTCCGAGACGATGGCGCCCTTTTCGAGGTCGATGAGCAGCATCTTGCCGGGCTGGAGCCGCCACTTCTTGACGATCTTCTCCTCGGGCACGACGATCACGCCCGCTTCCGAGGCCATGATCACCATGTCGTCGTCCGTCACGATGTAGCGCGCCGGCCGAAGGCCGTTGCGGTCGAGCGTCGCGCCGATCTGTCGTCCGTCGGTGAAGGCCATCGCGGCGGGGCCGTCCCACGGCTCCATCAGCGCGGCGTGATACTCGTAGAACGCGCGCCGCTTGGCATCCATCATCGGGTTGCCTGCCCACGCTTCCGGGATCAGCACCATGGCGGCATGCGCCAGGCTGTAGCCGCCCATCACGAGGAACTCGAGCGCGTTGTCGAAGCAGGCCGTGTCGGACTGGCCCTCGTAGGAGATCGGCCACAGCTTTGCGATGTCGTCGCCGTAGAGCGGCGAGGAGACGGACGCCTGCCGCGCCGCCATCCAGTTCACGTTGCCGCGCAGCGTGTTGATCTCGCCGTTGTGCGCCACCATCCGGTAGGGGTGCGAGAGCTTCCACGACGGGAACGTGTTGGTCGAGAACCGCTGATGCACGAGCGCCATCGCGGAGATGACGCGCGGGTCCGAAAGATCCTTGTAGTAGGCGCCGACCTGATAGGAGAGAAACATCCCCTTGTAGACGACCGTGCGCGACGAGAGGCTCACCGGATAGTGCCCGATGTCGCGGCCGCGATAGGAGTTATGCAGCGCGTTCGAGACGATCTTGCGCGTGAGGTAGAGGCGCCGCTCGAACACGGTCTCGCTCACGCCCTCCGGCCGCGCGATGAAGATCTGCCGATGGACCGGCTCCGTCGCCTTGACCAGGTCGGAGAGGCAGGAGTTGTCGACAGGCACGTCGCGCCAGCCGAGAACCTCGAGCCCCTGCTCGCGGCAGATCCGCTCCCACGCGACCTGGCAATGCGCGACGAGGCGCGCATCGCGCGGCATGAAGATCTGCCCCACGGCATAATGCAGCGCCTCGGGAAGCTTGAAGCCGAGCTTTGCGCACTCGTCCTTGAAGAAGGCGTGCGGGATCTGGATCAGCATGCCCGCGCCGTCGCCCGCGAGCGGATCGGCGCCGACGGCGCCCCGGTGTTCGAGGTTGCACAGCATGGCGAGCGCGTCCGCGATCACGCGATGCGATTTGACGCCCTTGAGATTCGCGATGAACCCCACGCCGCAGGCGTCGCGCTCCATCGCGGGATCGAACAGCCCCTCCGCTTGGGGACGCTCGGTGAGGCCGAGAGAGGGCGTGGCGTTGGTCATGAACGTAGTCCTCGGGTGGTCAAGGCAGGCCGGCTGCGGCGTCGGCTCTGCGGGCATCCCATCGATCCGTTGGCCGGAGTGGGTGCGCTCGTGATCTTCGAAATGGTATCTTCGAATTGATGCTGTCTTGACGTCACGGCCGAAGCGACGGCACGGGACGAAAGCCTGATCCGATCAGGCTCTGGTGCCGTCCGGGGGGCAACCGCTCACGAGACGTGACAGCTTTCCGACCACCGAAGTCCATCTCCGAAAACACATGCGAAGCGGCAGTCCGTGCAACGCTTCGCTCGCATAAAAGGACCGCCCACAAGAGTGACCGTCTGGGGCAGGTCCGCGCATAAAGGACAGCAATGCTGACCTTTCGTTTGGAATGTTGCAGATTTTGTCCTGCAACACAAGCATGTTTCGAACCCTTCAAATGAGAGTTGCCACCCTGCGACCAAAAAAAAACGGCGAAGCCATGCCCGGCACGGACTGCGCCGGCTCTCCACCAGGACCCGGGCCCGTTGTCCGAAGCCTCCCGCCACTTGCGTCCGCAAGCAAAAAAGGCGGCGACATCGCTGTCGCCGCCCAAGAGAGGAGAAGGAAAACGCTAGGCTTGGAGAAGAGTTACGATTGTGCTTCGATCTGCTTGGCAGCGTCCGCCCCGATGGGAATGGACCGGGGACGCATCCGCTCAGGCAGGTTCCGCACCAGATCGACGTGCAGCAGGCCGTCCTTGAGGTCGGCGGCCTTCACCTCCACGTGGTCGGCGAGCTGGAACCGGCGCTCGAACGAGCGCGCCGCGATGCCGCGATGCAGGTAGCGCCGCTGGCTGTCGGAATCGGCCGTCTCGGCCTTTTTCTCGCCGCGGACGAGGAGGGTGTTCTCCTTGACGTCCACCTTGAGCTCGTCGGGCGTGAAACCGGCCACCGCCATCGTGATGCGGTAGTCGTTCTCGCCGAGGCGCTCGATGTTGTAGGGCGGGTAGGGCGCGTCGAAATCGCCGCCGCCCACGCTGTCGAGAAGCTGAGCGAGCCGGTCGAAGCCGACCGTGGAACGGTAAAGCGGAGAGAGATCGAAGTGTCGCATGGCAATAGTCCTCCAATGTGAAGCGACTGTTCGGGGCCCGCCTCCAGGAGGCCGGGCCGCGAGATGGATGCGCACCCGTTGTGTGGCGTGCGCACCAGGGGATTTAGGAGCCCGGGGCGCGGCGTCAAGAGGGGGCGCGACCGGTCGATTGACGGGTGTGGCGATCCTGCCAAGTTTAACCGCCACGGAGCAAAACCGGCGTCCTTCATGTGCCGTTCATGTTCCCGGAACGACGTTCGGGGACGGGCACGACGCGTTGAATTGAACGCTGCGGGCCGGCTCAGAGTTAAGCGCTCAGCAACGGGTTAGACACGGGAGTAAGCCATGAGAGCGTCCACCGTCACGGCCGGCGTCGTCGCCGCGCTCGTTCTTGCTGCGAACCCTCTTCTTTCCGCGGCCCACGCGGCCGATCCCTTCTTCGCCGACGAGGGCGCGCCCTACAACGACAAGCCCTACGCGGAAGAGTACGTCTACGAGAGCGAGACGTACGAGCGCTCGCGGGAGCCGCAGTATCACTCCTACAAGGACGATCCCGCCGACGTGAAGGGGGCGATCAAGGACGGCTATCCCGTTCCCCAGCCGCCGCCGGTCTACGGTGAGGCCGCGCCTCCGCCGCTTCCGCCGAAGCGGGCGCACCGCTTCGCGTGCCTCGAAAGCTGGCAGATCGAGGAGCGCTTGAGCGACGACGGCTGGGTCGACCTCGACGCCCGGAGCACGCGCCAGGGCGTGACGCGCATCAATGCCCGCCGCGACGACACGGGGCGTCCGTTCACGCTTCGAGTCGACCGCTGCAGCGGCGAGCTGATCTCGGCGCGCCCGAGCTACAAGGTGTTGGGCGAGCATCGCCCGCGCTATCGCGATCATCGCTGGGTCCGCGATTATTGACGGCTCGCGCCCTACCGGTCTGCTTCCTCGCGGTCGCGACGTGGTATCCTCTTTGCGCCGGGTGATTTGCACGTTGCACCCGGCGCGAGGAAACGCGGGGTGAGAGGGCGATGAAGCTCGTTGCGCTGGCCAAGAATCCGGTCCCTGGCGGCGCCGTCCCGGGCGAGTTGAAAACGTCCGACGGCGCCCGGCTGCGCTTCGTGCGCTGGGAAGCGACGCGCGGTCCCCGCCGCGGCACGGTGTGCCTTTTCGGCGGGCGCGGTGAGTTCGCCGAGAAGTATTTCGAGGTGGTGGCCGATCTGCGCCGGCGCGGGTTCGCCGTCGCGACCCTGGACTGGCGCGGGCAGGGCGGCTCGTCGCGCCCGCTCGCCAATCCGCGCAAGGGCCACGTGCGATCGTTTGCCGAGTACGATGCCGACCTCACGCTGTTCATGCGCGAGATCGTGCTGCCCGATTGTCCGCCGCCGTTCATCGCGCTCGGCCATTCGATGGGCGGCAACATCCTGCTGCACAACGCGTCCCGGCCCGGGTCGTGGTTCGATCGCATGATCCTCACCGCGCCGATGATTGCGCTCGCCGACGAGAAGGTGGGCTATCCCCAGCCGGTCGCGCGGGCCTATGCGGAGATCGGCTGCCTTCTCGGCCTGTCGCGCAATTACGTACGCGGCGGATCGGACGAGGCCGTCGAGCAGGGACCGTTCGAAGGCAACATCCTCACCTCCGATCGCGAGCGCTGGTACCGCAACAAGGCCGTGCTGGATACCGAGCCGGCCCTCGCCCTGGGATCGCCCACCATCGGCTGGCTGCGCGCCGCCTACCGCGCGATGGGGATCGTCTCGGCGGAGGGTTTTGCGGCATCGGTGCGCGTGCCGATGCTTGTGTTCGTCGCCGGCAAGGACCAGGTGGTCTCTTCCGGAGCCGCCGAGGATTTCGCCGTGGGGCTGAAGGTCGGTGCCCACGTCCTGCTGCCGTCGGCGCGTCACGAGATCCTGCAGGAGGCCGATTCCATCCGCCTGCGCTTCTGGGCCGCCTTCGACGCCTACATGGGCCTGAGCGAAGCCGCGGCCTGAACGCGGGGCATCCCCTCCCGCTGTCATCCCGGCCGGAGCGAAGCGGAGAGCCGGGACCCAGGAGAAGCTCCGATCGCGAAATATCGCGTCTTCGACGCGTCTTACGCTAGGTCCCGGAAAAGGCTGCAGGTCGTGCTGAAAGCACGCAAGCATGGACGCGCCTGCGCCTTTCCGGGATGACAGCCGAGGGAGCAGCTCCGCGCGGCTTGCGATTCGCTACCGATTGAGCAGCTTCAGCACCTTCTCGTGCAATGCCGGATCGCCGACAGCCACGATGCGGCCGCCCTCCGCCCCGGGCCGTCCGTCCCAGGTCGTCACGCGCCCGCCCGCCCGCTCCACGATCGGAATGAGCGCTGCGATGTCGTAGCTCTTGAGCCCGGCCTCGATCACCACATCCACGAAGCCGGCCGCCAGCATGCAGTAGGCGTAGCAATCCCCGCCGAAGCGGGTCATGCGCGCCTCCTTCTTCACGCGGAGGAACGCCTCCGTCTCGACGCCTTCGCCGAGCAGGTCCGGGCTCGTCGTCATCAGCACGGCGTCTTTGACGCGCGGGCAGGCCCGGGTGCGGATCCGCCGGGCGCGCGCGCCCGGCACCTGAAGATGGGCGCCCCGCTTGCTCGACCAGAACCGCTCGCCGGTAAACGGCTGATCCATGACGCCGAGCACGGGCTCGCCCTGGTGCAGGAGGCCGATCAGCGTGCCCCACATGGGAATGCCGGTAATGAACGAGCGCGTGCCGTCGATGGGGTCGATCACCCATTGGTAGGCCGCATCGCGCCGCTCCGCCCCGAACTCCTCGCCGACGACGCCATGATCGGGCGCCCGCTCGCGGATCAGCCGCGCGATGGCCCGTTCCGCCGCCTGATCGGCCTTGGTGACCGGGTCGAAGCCTCTCGCTCCGCCCTTGTCCGCCACCTCCAGGCGTTTGCGGAAATAGGGCAGGATCACCGCTCGCGAGCGGTCCGCCAGGTCGTGGGCGAGCGCGAGAAGATCTTCGAAGCGGGCGTCGGTGCGCGAAGTCACGATGGGTATCCGGGACTTAAGTTGAATGGGGGCGAGTTGGAAAGAAGAGCGAAGTACAGTTGACCAAAACACATATGCTCACAGTAGAACAAGCAAGGCCTCAGCATTGTGTGGCGGGCGCGCACCATATTCACCACAAACACGGCGCGAAACTATGCCGTAAGTTGCCGCGTCGTGCGAACAGGCGCATACAAAATCTGCGGTTTCGAGGATGACTGCTTCGCCACCGCGGCCCATTACGGGCGTTTCCTCCCTGGACTTGGGCCGTTCGCTCGCACGAACGGCCTCTTTTTGACGGGGACCCGTATCGGGGCAGGGGCCGAGCCTCGGCGCACAATCGCTCAAACTCCCGTGACCCTCGCCGCCGTAATGGCAGCTCTGCATTTTTTGCACTTCCAATTCTGATCACGGCCCGCGATATTTTTGCAGTGCGACATGGCTGAGCTTCGCTCGCCACGTCGTTGCCCTCCTTGGGCGTTTCCTCCCTAGACTTGGGCCGTCCACACTCTGGACGGCCCTTTTTTCTTGGGCGGTCGCGGGTGGAGGATTGCGGCGCTGTAGCGCACGGAAACCTCAACGAAAATAGGGTATAGCAGTCGGGCTTGCAGATGCTGCAGCGGCGGGCAGTGTTGCCCTACAACCTCGGTTGGCGCATCGCAGCACGGATTGCCGCCTCGGGGGCTTGTGGATTGCCGCGCTGCAGCATAGATTATTGAGGTGAGATCGCGGCTTGCCGCGTGATCACTGCCCTCCTTGGGCGTTTCCTCCCTAGACTTGGGCCGTCCATACCCTGGACGGCCCTTTTTTCTTCCCGCATCGTTGGTGACTGCGCCTGCGCCGCTCACTCGGCCGCGGCCCGCTGCTCGAGGACGGCAGGCAGCGTCGAGAACAGCGTCCCGGCGATGCGCGTCAGGTCGGCCTTGAGCCTCGTGAAACCGCGCCCCGGCGTAAAGCGCGCTTCGTTGAGATAGAGCGCGCGGTTGATCTCGATCTGGACCGCATGCACGCCCTCCGAGGGCCGCCCGTAATGCTCGGTGATGTAGCCGCCGGCATAGGGCCGGTTGAGATGCACGTCGTAGCCGCTGCCGGAGAGCGCCTCCTTGAGCGTGCGTGTCAGCTTCGGGTCGCACGCCACCCCGAACCTGTCCCCGATCACGAAGTCCGGCCGCGGCCCGCTGCTCTGGGCCATCTGCGCCGAGGGCATGGAATGGCAGTCGATGAGAACGGCATATCCGAACAGCGCCTTGGTCTCGGCGATGAGCTCTGCGAGCGCGCCGTGGAACGGGAAATAGAGGTGATCGATGCGGGCCAGCGCCTGCTCCACGCTGAGGCGGGTGCTGTAGATCTCCTCTCCGTCGGCCACGATGCGCGCGATCGTCCCGAGCCCGCCGATCACCCGCACGGATTGCGAGTTTGCGTAGTCCGGCAGCGGGTCGGCAAACAGCTCGGGATCGAGCTCGTAGGGCTCCCGGTTCACGTCGAGATAGGCGCGCGGGAACTGCGCGGAGATCAGCGGTACGCCAAGCGCGGCCGCCCCTTCGAAAAGCTCGTCGACGAAGCAATCCTCGGACTTCCTGAGCGTCATCGGATCGAGCCGCGATTGCGCCAGGAACGCGCGCGGGTAGATTCGCCCCGAATGCGGCGAGCAGAGTACGAACGGCGCGGTCTGGACCTTGGGCTTGAGCACCGAGAAGGGCGGCTCGAAGTCTGAGATAAGCGAGGAATGCGCGGTCATAGGGTCCTGATAACGAAGGGGCGTCGCGCCTGACGGAGGCATTCGCCCGTCATCGGGGGCGAAGGTACAGTGTCCAACATCGAAGCAAAGTGTCGGTGTTTGGACCCGGCGTTTCGACAGTGTGCCAACGTCTCAGGGGTCTGTCCACGCCGGGCAACCCGCGAAAGCACGGGCGCCGCAGAAAAATTTAAGCGTTTCACACGTCTCCGGCGGCGCGGCCCGCCGCTTGCTGTACATAGTCCAAGGACCTGCTTGCGAGGGGGGGCCTCGTGCCAATTCGGTTCACGCTCCGTTTACCAAACTCGCGTCAGATTCGCGTCAGATTCATGTGTCTCTTGAGACCGATCCCGATTAGTCGAGCCACGGTAGCCGCTCCCCATGACCGTCAATCCCTCGCGTGTTCCTATGTGTAGAATCCTCCTGGCCGAGGATGACGATTCGATGCGCGGCTTCCTGGAGCGCGCGCTCGGCAAGGCGGGCTACGAGGTCATCTCGTTCGCCAACGGCGAGGAGGCCTATGAGCGCCTCCGCGAGGAGCCGTTCACGCTGCTGCTGACCGATATCGTCATGCCGCGCATGGACGGCATCGAGCTGGCCCGGCGCGCGGCCGAGATCGATCCCGACCTCAAGATCATGTTCATCACGGGCTTTGCCGCCGTGATCCTCAACAGCGAGAACACCGCCCCTAAGGAGGCCCGCGTTCTCTCCAAGCCCTTCCATCTCAAGGACCTGGTGCGCGAGGTGGAGCGCCTTCTGGCGGCGTGAGGGAATGCGGCGGCAGGGCTCGCGCTTCGTCCTTGCCACTCCGCGTCAATGCCAGTATACGAGGCGCTTCCGCATGACATTCCGGGCTCGGATGGGCACTTAGCTCAGCGGTAGAGCACTACCTTGACATGGTAGGGGTCAGAGGTTCGATCCCTCTAGTGCCCACCATCCGCCGGCCTGGACTCTATGGATTTGGTACGATGAAGGTCAGAAATTCGCTGAAGTCCCTGCGCGCGCGCCATCGCGACAACCGTCTCGTGCGGCGCAAGGGGCGTCTCTACATCATCAACAAGACGCAGCGCCGCTTCAAGGCCCGTCAGGGTTGATGGCTGGGCGCGCGGATAAGCGCAGCCCCCTCGCGACAATGAGGCTTCCGCCCGGCACCCCTGGTGTGCGGGCGGTTTCGCTTGGGCAATCCCCTTGAGGTCGTGAACTCATAAATGGATGGGCATTGACGCGAGGAATTTCGTGCTTCCGGCAGGAGCGAAAGCGCAGCAAACCTCCATGGTTTGCAAGCTTTTGCGTCGTGCTGGAAGCACGCCTCCGGCATG
>ERZ869909.3089-NODE-3089-length-10043-cov-34.226871_pt1 | contig 10043 bp, 7 predicted proteins | sample MGYA00520892_ERZ869909 | MGnify/ENA primary metagenome ERZ869909 (study PRJEB32215, sample SAMEA104723947) | bioreactor metagenome | biome: bioreactor; feature: anaerobic bioreactor; material: water | place: China | collected 2015-03-12 ... | reverse complement strand
AAATGCCCCAATTGGGGGGCACACTTTTCGGCATTGTTGGGGTATGGTGCGTCGTTCAGCGCCGAGCCTCGCCGCTTTGGGCGCTTTGAGTCTTGCCGGCGGCTCCCTCACGGACGGGAGACGCCATGCTCCCCTTGCGGCGACCGGACGCTTCGTGAGAGCGCAGGTCCGGGCAGATTTCTAGAGCAGATCACACGCGGATGAACAACGCCCTTCTCTACCTCGGCGGCCTTCTGATCGCGGCACTCGCGCTCCTTTTTGCAGCCCCCCGCTTCATCGATTGGAACAGCTACCGGGGCGTGTTCGAGGAGGAGGCCTCGCGCATCCTCGGCCGCGAGGTCCGCGTGGGCGGCGCAGTGAACCTCAGCCTGCTGCCCGCGCCGTACGTCAGCTTCGAACGGCTCAGGATCGCCGACGCCAGCGACGAGGGCGCCAGCTCCATCATCCGTGTCGAGAGCTTCACGATGCGTCTTTCGGTGCCCCCGCTGCTCAAGGGCCTGATCGAGGCGCATCGCGTGGAGCTGCGGCGGCCCGTCCTCAACCTCGTGATCAACGAAGCGGGCGGCGGCAACTGGCAGTCGCTCACGTTCGCGCCGGGCGCGCTGCCGTTCGTGCCGAAGGACGTGACGCTGCAATCGGTCGAGATCGAAGACGGCGCGATCATCGTGAACACGGCGGGGCGCCGCGAGCTTGCCCGCTTCGATGCGATCAACGGCGAATTCACCGCCGAAGCGCTCGAAGGGCCTTTCAAATATCGCGGCACGGTCAACTGGCAGAACGCTCCGCGCCAGGTGCGGATCGCCACGGCGCAGATCGATCCAAACGGCGACTTGCGCTTCAAGGCCGCCGTCGACGTGACCGATAGCAAGAACGCCTACATGCTCGACGGGCGGCTTCGCGATCTCAAGGGTGCGCCGAGCCTCGACGGCGCGCTCACCGCACGTCTCGCGCTGGTCCGCGACCCGGCGCGGGGAGCGTCTGCACCGCCATCATCGGCTCCACCCTCCAACGCGGAAACGCCCGACATCGCCGAACCGCTCGATTTCGAGTTCGACGGCGAGGGCGCAACCCAGCCTGCGACGCCACCCTCCTCCGCCCTTGCCCCAGACGCATCTGCACAAGGCCCGCGCAGCGCCGAGCTCAAGTCCAAGGTTCACGGCACGACGTCGGGCGTTGCGCTTCAGGAGATCGCCATCTCGCTCGAAGCGGGCGCGACGCCGCAGCTCATCGAAGGCGAGGCGCGTCTCGATTGGGCGGAGACGATGCGGCTCGACGTGGCGCTCTCCTCGCGCTGGATCAACCTCGACCAGATCGCAGAGGTCACGACCAAGGAGATGCCGCTCGAAGCCGGCCGCACGTACTTCGAAGCGCTCGCCTCTGCGCTTCCGGCGGAAGCCGACACCAACGCGCGGCTCGAATTCGACCAGGTGACGCTCGGCGGCGAGCCGATCGGCAACGTGCGCCTTGCCGCGCGGCGGGCCGGCGGGCCGCTCGAACTCGATGCCGTGCGCGCCGACCTGCCGGGAGGCGTCCGGCTCGAGCTCGACGGCATCCTGACCCCGACCCAGAACGTGCCGCGGCTCGACGGCTCGCTGTTCGTCTCGGGCAAGAGCCTCATGCGCTTCCTGGCCTGGGGTCTCGACAATCCGGACGTCGGGCGTGAGCGAACCGACGGGCCGTTCTCCCTCGACGGAAAGTTCGCGCTCGGAGACGGCACGCTCGCACTTTCGAACGCCGCGCTCGAATTCGCGGGGACGCCTCTCACCGGTGAAATCAAGCTCGATCTCGGAGAGCGCAGGAAAATCGCGGTCGCCATGGAAGGGCCGCGCATGGACGTGGCGCAGCTCGGTTCGGGCGGCATGAACCTCGCCCGGCTCCGTCACCTGCTGATGGGCGAGACCGCGGAGGGCGAAGCTGCAAACGCCGCGGTCGCCCCCTCCTCCGGCGCGACGGAGACCGAAGGCGCCGACTTCTCGATCGACGTCAAGCTTGCGGAGCTGGTTGACGGCCAACGTATCCTCCGCGATGTCGATGCCGTCGTGCAGCTCGACAAGGGAACGCTTTCGATCCCGCGCCTCAAGTTCTCGACACCCGAAGGACTGCTGGTCGAAGCCGAGGGCGGCGCCAAAGAGGTTCCCGCCCGCCCGCAGGGGACGCTTCGGGGCTTGATCGCGGCGCCCAACCCGCGCGCTGCGCGCGCCTTCCTCGACCTCGTCGACGGAGAGGACAGCGCATTCGGCCAGGACTTCGACCGTATCGCCGGGCTTGCTCCGCTCCGTCTCGCCTGGACGCTCGATCTCGCGGGCGGCGACACGCAGGCGATCAAGCTCTCGCTCGACGGAACGCTCGCCGGCGGGCGCGCGGCCGCAACGCTCGGGCTCGACCGCGGTCGCGGCCAATGGCGGACGCAGCCGCTCGACTTCAAAGCCAACCTCGAAAATCCCAATATCGCGCGCCTCACGGCCACTCTTCTCGGCGTCGATATCGCGCCGGACGCGGCCGAGCGGTCGGGTAACGGTCGCGCCGTGATCAAGGCGGCGGGCGTGCCCTCGGAAGGTCTGCTCACGCTCGCAGACGTGACGGCGACCGGCCTCGTGCTCGGCTATCGCGGCGAGATCGGGCTCAAGACGCCCGGCGACAGGCGGCTCGACGGCGAGCTTCGTATCCGGGCGGCCGATGTGCGCGTCCCGCTTGCGCTCGCAGGGCTCGATGTCGCGAGCGGCGTTGACGGAACGCCGTTCGCCGGCACCGTGAAACTTCACCGGGAGGCGAACCGCCTCGACCTCAGCGGCCAGGGCTTGCGCCTGGGCGACAGCATCGTCTCGGGCCAGGCGGCCATCGTTCCCGGCGCCGACGGCCGCGAGACGCTGACCGCCACTCTCAGCGCGGACAAGGCGTCGATCGCCGGCCTGCTCGCGCCGATTACGCGCAAAGCCGAGACCGCCCCCGAAGGCACCAGCGAGGCCGAGACCATCGGTGCCGCCTCAGTCATCTGGCCGGACCAGCCGTTCGACGTCGCCCCGCTCGGACGCCTCGACGGCAAGATCACGGCCACCGTGGGCGCGCTGGCGCTCGAGCCCGGGCTCACGATTTCGGATGCGACGCTCGACATCGCGCTTGCTCAGGATGCGATCAAGATCGCGCGGCTCGAAGGCGGCGCCGTCGGCGGCAGGCTTCAGTCCTCGTTCGACATCGAACGCGCGCCTGCGGGCATCGACGTCAAGGGCTCGCTCAGCATCGCGATCGGTGACGACGGCGACAGAACCGCCGGCGAAGCGGTGCAGTTCTCCGCCGATTTCGCGGGCCGTGCCTTCAGCCCCGCAGCCGTCGTCGCGACCCTGAGCGGCAAGGGCGAGCTGACGGTCGGGGACGCGACGCTGAACGGCAATTCCCCCGCCGCGGTCTCGACGGTCGCGCGCGCGGCGCTCACAGGCCAGGGTCCGGCGGGCGGCGAGGAGTTCGCACAGGCCATCGCGGACGCGCTGAAGGACGGCGAGGTCCAGCTCGGCAAGCTCACGATCCCTGCGCACATCGAAGACGGCGCGTTGCGGCTCGACCGGGTGCGGATCGACATGGCCGAGGGCCGCTCGACGTTTGCAACCGTCGTGGAACTCGCGACCATGCGCATGGACAGCGAGTGGCAGATCGAGCCCAAGCTCGAGGATGTGACGCAGGGCGCGGCGCAGCAGGCCGCCCTTCCGCCCGTGACCGTCGTCTACACCGGCAAGCTCAGCCAGCTCGACGCGCTGGCCCCGGTCGTCTCGGCTGGCGCTCTGGAGCGCGAGCTGGTGGTGCGGAAGATGGAATTCGACGTGGGCGAGCTCGAACGCCTGCGCAAGCTCGACGAGGAACGCGCGCGAAAAGACGCCGAGCGGCGGCGTGCGCTCGAAGCCGAGCGCGCCCGGCAGGAAGCGGAACGGCAGCGCCTGCTGGAAGAGGAGCGCGCGCGCGATGAAGCGAGGCGTGCGCTCGAGGACGACACGCTGCTCTCCGATCCCAACGCGTGGGAGCCGGATCAGCAATATCTCGACCCTGGCGCATCGATGGGCGCACCGGGAGCCGCCGGCAACGGCGCCGCCAATCCCGCTGCCGCCGGTATGCCTCAGAGCGCCGATCCGCAACAGGCGATGCCTGCGCCGACCTCGCACCGGCCACAGCCCCGTCGCCGCAAGCGGGCAGTCGAAGAAGAATGGCGGCCGTTCCAGTCGTCGCCGTTCTGAGGCTGCGCGCGGAACGTCGCCGCCCGCGCCGTCTCTCGCGCTCAATCGCGATTGCCGCCGTCATACTGCGTGACGCTGGCCACGGCGCGCACGTCGTCGAGGATCCAGACCCGGACCGCGCTCGACAGGCCGGCCGTGCCGCGGGCCTCGTCGATCCGCGCAATCAGCGAGGCGAGCGAGACGCCCTCGCGGGCGGCTGCCTCTTTCAACGCGTCCCAGAACGGGGCTTCGAGCGAAATCGACGTGCGGTGGCCGCGGATCGAGAACGAACGCTTGACCGGGCGGGCCGCGCCGGACGTCACGACGGCGCTCCGCTTTCGCCGTCGTCCTCTCCGCCATCCGTCCCGTCCTCGCGCTTCAGCGCCTCCAGACGGCGGACGTGAAGGGCGCTGTCCGCCTTCGCGCGTTCGCGCTCGGCCTTGGTACGGCCGAACTTCACGCGGTTTTCCGTTGCGCGCTGCTCCTTGGCGGCACGGTCGCGCGTCTTGCGCGCTTTCCTGAGATTGACGATCTCGGCGGACATGTCGGCGCTTCCCGGATGCGATGCGGCCAGTATAGCGCGTTACTCGGGAGCGATCATCTTCTCCGGGCGCACGATGGCATCGAAGTCCTCGGCGGGAATGCCGTCCTTGACAGCTTCCTCGCGGAGCGTCGTGCCGTTCTTGTGGGCCGTCTTGGCAATCTTTGCGGCGCGGTCGTAGCCGTACTTCTCCTTGAGCGGCGTCACGAGCATGAGCGAGTTCGCGAGCCCTTTCGCAATGTTGTCGAGGCGCGGCTCGATGCCGACGACGCAGTTGTCGGTGAAGGAGACGGCGACATCCGCGAGCAGGCGCACGGACTGCAGGAAGTTGTAGGCCATCATCGGATTGAAGACGTTGAGCTCGAAGTGGCCCTGACTGCCCGCAAAACCGATGGCGGCATTGTTGCCGTGAATGTGAGCGGCGACCTGGGTCAACGCCTCGCACTGGGTCGGGTTCACCTTGCCCGGCATGATCGACGAGCCGGGCTCGTTCTCGGGCAACGCAAGCTCGCCCAATCCTGCGCGCGGGCCCGAGCCGAGGAAGCGGATGTCGTTCGCGATCTTGAAGCAGCTCATGGCGACCGTCGCGATGGCGCCGTGCGTCATCACCATCGCGTCGTGGGCGGCGAGCGCCTCGAATTTGTTCGGCGCCGAGGTGAACGGCATACCGGTGATGGCCGCGATCCGCTCGGCCACTTTCTCGGCGAAGCCTTTGGGCGACGCGAGGCCGGTTCCAACAGCGGTGCCGCCCTGAGCCAGCTCCATGAGGGCGGGAAGCGTCATCTCGATGCGCCTGATCCCGTTCTCGACCTGCTGCGCGTAGCCGGAGAACTCCTGGCCCAATGTCAGCGGCGTCGCGTCCTGCGTGTGCGTACGGCCGATCTTGATGATGTCGGCCCATGCCTTGGCCTTATCGGACAGAGCGCCGTGCAGCTTCCGGAGCGCCGGGATGAGGCGGTGGGCCACCTCCTCGGCGCAGGCGATATGCATGGCCGTCGGGAACGTGTCGTTCGACGACTGGCTCATGTTGACGTGGTCGTTCGGGTGAACGGGCGTTTTCGAGCCCATCGTGCCGCCCAGCATCTCGATGGCGCGGTTCGAGATCACCTCGTTCGCGTTCATGTTCGATTGCGTCCCGGAGCCCGTCTGCCAGACGACGAGCGGGAAATGGTCGTCGAGCTTGCCGTCGATCACTTCCTGGGCGGCCTTGACGATGACGTCGCCGAGCTTCGGATCCAGCTTGCCGAGCGCCACGTTGGTTTCTGCCGCGGCCCGCTTCACGATGCCGAGGGCACGGATCACGGGCGCCGGCTGCTTTTCCCAGCCGATCTTGAAGTTGCCGAGGCTCCGCTCCGCCTGAGCGCCCCAATACCTGTCGGCGGCGACCTCGATCTCTCCGAAGGTGTCGGATTCGATGCGAACCGCGGGCGTTGCGGCGGAGGTCTTGTCGGTCATGGCGGGCCCCAGGATTGAATTGCACTTGGTGGGCGTCGCCTTAGCACGGGGCGCGGCCGCGGACCAAGCGCGATGGGCCCGCGCAAGCGGCGCGACCTTGCCGCAGGCGATGCGCAACGTCCTAACACTTCGTTTCTTCTCTGAATATTTACGCGATCGTGCGTCTAATTGCGCAGAATTCGTGCATGCATCCCGCGTCGCTTCAACTTGAGCTCAGATGTCAGGCTTCGTTAATCTCTTCGTCTCCGACCGACACGAGCGCCTCGTCGGCTTCGCGCTTTGGCTTGCGGCGACACTCGCGTTTCTGGCCGCCGCTCTCTGGTTCGCACGGGCCGAGTTCCACGCCTCGCTTCGCCGCGAGGCCGCTGCCGAGCTCGCGCACCTCGACACGCTTCACGGCCACGTCACGGCCGCCTTCAAGGAGCTGCAGTCCACCGTGACGGCCTCGCCTTGCAGCCGGCCTTTCCTGCAGCAGCTCCGCCGCGTCGCCTTCCTGCCGGACGGCCTCAACAAGTTCATGTATGCGCCAGGCGGCACGGTGATGTGCTCCACGAGCCTCTCCGACATCACGACCAGCCGCTCCCTCGGCGCTCCGGACTTCACGCTCCCCGACGAGATATCCGTGTGGGTCAAGAAGCGCCTCGACCAGGTTGGCTTGCCCGACATCACGGCGACCATCGTGTTGCAGGAGCCGTTCGCCATCGTCGTGCCGGCACAGGACCTCAGGGTGACCTCGCCGTCGTGGATGACAAAGGAGCTCGTCCTCAGAGCGACGGATGCCCGCGTGTGGCATCTCGACGGCGCGCGCGGCCTTTTCTCCGATCCTCATGCCGAGAGCGCGAGCGAGGGGCGTCCGAACGCGCCCCTGCCTCAGGTCGTCTGCGGCGACGGTCATCCCTATTGCGTGGCAGCCGGCGCGCGTTTCAGCGACGCCATGCTGAACTGGCGCATGGAGATCGCGCTCGCGTTCGGCCTCATCGCATTCTACGCGATCTGGCCTGCCTCGGCTGTGCATCGCGCGCTCAACAGATATTGGTCGCTCGAAGCGCGCTTCCGCCGGAGCCTGAGCAAGGACTCCGTCGTCTGCGCCTACCAGCCGATCATGGACCTCAGAAGCGGTGAAATCTCCGGTTGCGAGGTTCTTGCGCGCTGGCGCGACGTGGACGGCTCGCTGGTCTATCCCGACAAGTTCATCGACATCGTCGCGCGCTCGGGAAACACGCTCGCGTTCACCAAGATGGTGGCCGAGCGCGCCTACGAGGAGCTGGCCAACACGCTTCCTCGCGCCAAGCAGCTTCAGATCAATTTCAACGTGTTTCCCCGCGATCTCGACAGCGAAAAACTCGCCGATGTTTTTGCTGCGTTTGCAGACGAGAGCGACCGCTTTCCTCTGGCGCTGGAAATCGTCGAGAGCGACGCGCTCGGCATCGAGCACGCACAGCGCGAAATCGAGGCACTGGCCGAGAAAGGCATCCGCACGTACATCGACGACTTCGGCAGCGGGTATTCGAGCATTCACCGCGTGGCCTCGCTCGCCATTCACGGCGTCAAGCTCGACCGCTCGTTCGCGATGGCGCCGAGCGAGAGCCTGATGGCCAAGATGCTGGTTCACGCGCTCGACATGATCGCGTCCCTCGGGCGGGAGATCGTCGTGGAAGGCGTCGAAACCCAGGAGCGGCTCGACCTCCTCGTCAAATCGGGATGCGTCGGACGCGTGCAGGGCTACCTCATCTCGCGCCCGCTCCCGATCGAAGGCTTCGCGGCGTTTCTCAAGACCTACAAACCCGACACGTTTCTCAAACCCGTATCGCAGGCGGCTGCCTGACCGCAGCAAGTCTCTCGGCATGGACGACCGAGAAGGGCCGCATGAGCGGCCCTTCCGTCGTCGCAGCGTTGGAGAAGCGAGGCGCGTCGTCCTTTAGAGCGCGTTCAAATTATATGGAATCTCACCGTTCCCCTCCCCGTCATGGCGAAGCCATGCTCCGCATGGACGTGGGGAGGGGCTAGGGGTGGGGGGAAGCCCGACAGCAGACGGTCTGCAATCCCCCCCCCCCTCCTAACCTCCCCCACGTCATGTCGGAGACATGCCACCGGCATGATGGGGGGAGGGACTGCGTTGTGAGTTCCGCAAAGTTCGTCCGTTTAACTTGAACACGCTTTAGCGGTAGCGGTTGACGCGCTGGACAAGAGCCGCGTGACGGCGCTCCGCGTTGCGGATCTGGACCTTCTCAATGGTCGAGAGCCTGCCGTCGCGCCAGGCGCGGCGCTTCAGGGCCGCGAGGTTGGCGGCGCTGCGTGCAATGGCGGCGCGCTGTGCCGGGCCTGCACCGCGGTGGTGCTTGATCTGCTTGCTGTAGCCGGGCTTGTAGCCGGGGCCGCTGTAGCCCTTGCCGGGATGCGCCATCGCGGCACCCGAGGTCAGCATGATCGCGGCAGCGGCGGCGGTGAGAATGGTCGTCATCTTCATGAGCTTTACGTCTCCTCTTTGTTGGTTGCCCGTCCGCTCAGGGGAAGCGGTGTTTCTCGGGCCTGCAAAGGGAAGAACGCAGGCGGCAATCGCTTTCCGTCCATAAAAAACGAAAAAATTTCAGTCACTTAGGGTTCATCTTCCTGAACCGCTGTTCATCCTGTTCTTAGCCATTCGTTAGGCTGAACGGCAGGGATCGGAACTTTCGCCAACGGCCGCATCTTATTGTCAGGCTTTCTCGTATCGGCTCCTGGCCGCCCGAAGCCGGCCAGCTTTTGGGAGACGTGTCATGACGACATCGCGCCCACGCATCGCCGCTTTCTTCGCCCTTACCGTTCTCGTCGCAGGCGTCCTGGCCGCCCCGGGCGCGGGCGCGGCTCCGCTTCCCTCCGCGAGGCTGGCCGCAGGCGATGCGGCTGCCGCGTCCGCAGACAGCGTGCAGGAGGTGCGTCATCGCCGGTGGCGCCATCGCGGATGGTATGGCGGCTATTATGGGTTCTATGCGCCGCCCGTCTACATCGTGCCGCGGTACTCCGCGTACGATTACGGCTATCCCGGCTATTACTATTACGCGCCGCGCCGCAGCTACTATTACGACGACTACGTCTATTTCGAGCGGCCCTACCGGCGGCATTCGCGCGCGTGGGTTCACGAGCGCTTCGAGCATCCGCTCGGGCGGCGATGAGCCCGCGGAGCCGGCGCGCTACTTCTTGCGGAATTTATCGAGGCTGACGATTTCGGCGCCGGCCGGCTTTTCGTCCGTGTCGGCAACGTCATCGCTGGCTGCGTTTTCGGACGCGGGTTTCTCCGCCTCGTCGGATGCAGCCTTGGAGCGCCGTCCGGCGGCGTTGGCGGTGCGCGAGATATTGGCCGGCAGGGGCGTCGGTTCGGCCGCCCCCTCGTCGCCATCGATCCCGGCCAGCGGCTTCTCGCCCGACGCATCGACGACCTGAGGCTTGCGGCGGGACGGCTTGCGCGTGCTGCCCGAACGCGCCGTGCCGGCCCGCGGCGTGAGGTTTTCGAAGGCGTCGGCTTCTTCCGAACGCGTCTCCGGATCCTCGAACTGAAGACCGAACCGCACGGACGGGTCGAAGAACACCTTGAGGGCCGAGAACGGCACGACGAGCCGCTCGGGAATGCCGTCGAAGGTGAGCTTGACCTCGAAGCGGTCCTCGCTGACGACGAGATCCCAGAACCGATGCTGAAGCACGATTGTCATCTCGCGCGGGTACTTCTCGCGCAAACGCTTCGACAGCGTCACGCCAGGGGCTTCGGTTTCGAAGGAAATGTAGAAATGGTGATCACCGATGAGGCCGGACTTGGCAACGCGGGCGAGCACCTTGCGGACAACCCCGCGCATCGCCTCCTGGGCCAGACCCTC
>ERZ869909.3088-NODE-3088-length-10044-cov-32.701114_pt1 | contig 10044 bp, 7 predicted proteins | sample MGYA00520892_ERZ869909 | MGnify/ENA primary metagenome ERZ869909 (study PRJEB32215, sample SAMEA104723947) | bioreactor metagenome | biome: bioreactor; feature: anaerobic bioreactor; material: water | place: China | collected 2015-03-12 ... | reverse complement strand
ACTATCGAGATCCGCGTGCCGACGCTGGGCGAGTCGGTCACCGAGGCGACGGTCGGCAAATGGCTGAAGAAGCCGGGCGACGCCGTAAAGGCCGACGAGCCGCTGGTGGAGCTGGAAACGGACAAGGTGACGGTCGAAGTTCCGGCGCCGGCGTCCGGGCGGCTTGCGGAGATCCAGGTCGCCGAAGGGACGACGGTCGCCATCGGCGCGGTGCTCGGTGCGCTCGCGGAGGGTGGCGGCGCGGCCGATGTCGCGTCGAAGAAAGGCAACGGGAAGTCGGCCGATGCCGCCGCGGCTCAACCGCAGGCGTCCGAGCGCAAATCTTCCGGAGGCTCGCCCGCGCCGAGCCCCGCCGCGCGCAAGCATCTCGCGGAAGCCGGCCTTGCGGCGGAGGACGTGTCGCCAGGCTCCGGTCGCCGCGGACAGGTGCTGAAGGAGGACGTTGCAGCAGCGGTTGCAAAAGCCGCGCAGCGTCCGGCGCCCCAACCGGCTCCAGAGGAATTGCCGCGCGAGGAGCCGGCGCCTCAGCCCGCGCCGACTGCGCAGGTTCCGGCCACCCAGCGGGCGCGCGACGTGTCCGCGCCGGAGGTTCGCGTCCCTACGTCCGTGAGCGAGGCGGGCCGCGAGGAACGTGTGCGCATGACACGGCTGCGCCAGACCATCGCGCTGCGTCTCAAGGAGGCGCAGAACACGGCGGCCATGCTCACGACGTTCAACGACGTCGACATGAGTGCGGTGATCGCCATGCGCTCGCAGTACAAGGATCTGTTCGAGCGCCGGCACGGCGTGAAGCTCGGCTTCATGGGATTTTTCGTGAAGGCGTGCATCCAGGCGCTGCGCGAGATCCCGGCGGTCAACGCGGAGATCGACGGCGAGGACATCGTCTTCAAGAATTACTATCACGTGGGCGTCGCCGTCGGAACGGATCGCGGGCTCGTGGTGCCGGTGCTGCGGGAAGCAGACCGCATGTCGATTGCCGAGATCGAGGCGAAGATCGCCGACTTCGGCAAGCGCGCGCGCGACGGACGCCTTTCGATTGCAGAGATGCAGGGCGGTACGTTCACGATCTCGAACGGCGGCGTTTACGGCTCCATGCTGTCGACGCCGATCCTGAATGCGCCGCAGTCGGGCATTCTCGGCATGCATCGCATCGAGGAACGGCCCGTGGTCAAGAACGGCGAGATCGTTGCGCGGCCGATGATGTACCTCGCGCTTTCCTACGACCATCGCCTGGTGGACGGGAAAGAGGCGGTGACGTTCCTCGTGCGCGTCAAGGAATGCCTTGAAGATCCGCAGCGCTTCATCCTGGAGCTGTGAGGGGCATCGAACCGGGCGGCCGCCGGAAGCAGACAGGGGCAGGGGCGGAGTATGGATACGACCTACGATCTCATCGTCATCGGCAGCGGGCCGGGCGGATATGTGTGTGCGATCCGTGCGGCGCAGCTCGGGCTCAAGACGGCGATCGTCGAGAAGCGCCGCACGTATGGGGGCACCTGCCTCAATGTGGGCTGTATCCCCTCCAAGGCCCTGCTGCATGCCTCCGAGCTGTACGAGGAAGCCGGTCACGGGTTTGCCCGCCTCGGCATCAAGGTGTCGCCGGAGCTGGATCTCAAAAAAATGCTCGCCTTCAAGGACGAGGGCGTGAAGGGCAACGTTGATGGCGTGGCCTTTCTCATCAAGAAGAACAAGATCGATCCCTTTCACGGTGCGGGGCGGATCGTGAAGCCCGGCCGCGTCGAGGTAACGGGGGCGGACGGAGCGCAGACCGTGCTCGAGGCGCGCGCGATCGTGATCGCGACGGGTTCGGACGTGGCGCGCCTTCCCGGCATCGAGATCGACGAAACGGAGATCGTGTCGTCGACGGGCGCGCTCGCACTTCAGAGCGTTCCGGAGCGGTTGCTCGTGGTCGGTGCGGGCGTCATCGGGCTCGAACTCGGCTCGGTGTGGCGGCGGCTCGGCTCGAAGGTGACGGTGGTCGAATATCTCGACCGCATCCTGCCGGGCATGGACGGCGAGGTTGCGACGGCGCTGGAGCGCATCTACACGAAGCAGGGGATCGCGTTCCGGCTCGGCACCAAGGTGGCCGGCGTCGCGCGGACAGAGGGCGGGCTCGACGTCACGGTCGAGCCGGCGCAGGGCGGTGCCCAGGATCATCTCGAGGCCGACGTCGTGCTTGTCGCGATCGGGCGCGTGCCGTTCACCGACGGGCTCGGGCTCGACGATGTGGGCGTGGTGCGCGACGACAAGGGGCGCATCGCCGTCAACGGACAGTTCCAGACCAACGTGACGGGCATCTACGCGATCGGCGACGTGATCGCGGGGCCGATGCTCGCGCACAAGGCGGAGGACGAGGGGATCGCGGTTGCGGAGGTTCTCGCCGGGCAAGCCGGGCAGGTGAACCACGACGTGATCCCGAGCGTGATCTACACGACGCCGGAAGTGGCGTCTGTCGGCAAGACGGAAGACGAGCTGAAGGCCGCCGAGATCGCCTATACGGTGGGCAAGTTCCCGTTCCTTGCTAATGGGCGCGCGAAGGTGAACAAGACGACCGACGGCTTCGTGAAGGTGCTGGCGGATGCCGAGACGGACCGCATCCTCGGCGTACACATCATCGGCGCCAATGCGAGCGAGCTGATCGCGGAGGCGGCCGTGCTCATGGAGTTCAGCGGGTCTGCCGAGGATCTCGCGCGGACGTGCCACGCGCATCCGACGCTGTCGGAGGCCGTCAAGGAAGCCGCGCTCGCCGTCGCCAAGCGCGCAATCCATATGTAGTTTTTTCGCTCACGGGCTTGTTCGGGTGGCGTCTCTCGGCGTCGCCGAGACACACCACCCGCGCCCTCCGCGGGGGCGGCGCTTGCGCCGGGCCGCCTTGCGGCCTGAGCCCTGCGGGCTGAAAGGACATCGAAAACTATTCGACCGGGGTGACGGTGTAGCCGGCGGTGCGCAGCAGGGCGACGAGGCCGTCCTCGCCGGGCAGATGCAGCGCGCCGACGGCCATGAACGTCCCGCCCTTCTCGAAGTAGCCGCGCGCCGCCTCGTACATCTTGACGTTTCGGTCGACGATGACCGTCTGGCGGAACCCGTCGAAGGCGGAGGCGGGGACGCCTGCCGTTTCAGCCAGCGCCATCTGCAGCTCCCACACCGCGCCGATGCGCCGCTCCAGATAAAGCTGCACCATGGTTTCCATCAGGTTGTCGGTCTCGTCGATGAGGGCGAGGTTGGCGCGCAGCATGCCGAGCTGCTGATCCTCGGGCACGGATGCCAGCGTGCGGATCTGCTCCTCGGCCGTTTCGAGGCCCGTGATGGGGATGCCGTGGATGCGCGCCTCCTGTGCGAGAGCCATGTCGAGCACGGGCTCGCCTTCGCGGATGCGGCGGCGCTCGCAATTCGAGCCGGACAGCATCATGGAGATCATCCAGGGCCGATAGATGCGCGCTGAGGCGGCGGGCACGCCCGCGCGATCGATGGTGAGCTGGACCTTTTTGAACTCGTCCTTGGTGAGCAGCCGGTCGAGCGTGCGTCCGTCGGTGTAGACGGCCGTTCTGGCCGCGGAGACGAGGGCCGCGGCTGTCGTTTGCGGGCCGATGTCGGACGTTTCGAGAAGCACGGCCCTGGCGCTCCGTAGTGCGGCGCGCGTTTCGGCCGAGATCTCCCGCACGCGGCTGTCGGTGAGGTGTACGGTTCCGAACAGGTAGGACGGCGCGAGACCCGCCCGCTCCACTTTCCAAAGCAGGTGCTGGCCGTTTTCGAGCGAAGCCGCGGCATCGAGGATGCGGCCGTGCAGGGCCGGATCGGACAAGGCGAGGCTCGCAAGCAGGTTCTCTCCGCCGCAGCGTGACGGCTCGGAGGGGACGTAGCCCGCGCTGGGATCGGACGTGACGCCGGCCCATGCGCCGCCGCCGAAGGTGGTGAGCAGGGCCAGGATGGCGATGAATCTGATTGCGTTCCGCAACGCTTTTCCCTCGGTTCCGCCGTACGGCATCTGGTCTCCCCTCCCCTCAAACGCGCGACGGCCGGAATCGGATCGGCGGCCGTTCGTCAAGCGCGAGGATGGGCGGCGTCGTAGACGGCGAGGATACGTTCGCGGTCCACTTCCGTATAGACCTGGGTCGTGGAGAGCGAGGCGTGGCCGAGGAGCTCCTGGATCTGGCGCAGGTCGGCGCCGGCGGCCAGCAGGTGGGTGGCGAACGAGTGGCGGAGCGCGTGCGGGGTTGCCGTCTCGGGCAAGGCCAGTGCGTCGCGCATGCGGGCGACCGCGAGCTGGATGAGGCGCGGCGACAGCGGACCGCCCTTGGCGCCGAGGAACAGCGGCCTCGCGGGATCGAGCGGATAGGGGCATAACGCGAGGTAGCGCGCGACGGCCTGTTGCGTGACCGGCAGGATCGGCACGAGCCGCTCCTTGCCGCCCTTGCCGACGATGCGGATGACGTCGCGGCCGGGGATGGGCGCGTCGCGACGCGTCAGGCCGAGGGCTTCGGAGATGCGCAGGCCCGCGCCGTAGAGCAAGAGCAGAACGGCGGTGTCGCGGGCGGCGATCCAGTCGTTCGCGGCGTCTCCGTCTTCGACCAGGGCCGCCGCCTTTTCCACTGTGAGCGGTTTCGGCAGCGTGCGCGCGATGCGAGGCGTGGCGACGCGCGCGAGCGCACGGTTGCTGACGCGGTTCGTGCTTTCCAGCCAGCGATAGAACGTGCGTAGCGCGGACAGGCTGCGGGCGAGCGATCGGCTTTGGAGGCCGGCGCGCCGACGCGCGGCGAGGAAGCGGCGCACGGCTTTCACATCGAGGCGGGCGAGGTCGCCCAGGCAGGGGGCGTGGCCGAGATCGCCCTTTAAAAACAGCATAAACTGGCCGAGATCGCGCTCATAAGCGGTGCGGGTCGCTTGGGAATAGCCGCGCTCGTGCTCGAGATGGGCGAGCCAGCCGCGGGCGGCATCGCGAAGATCTTCCGCAAGCGGCAGAGCGCCGTCGCCATCGAGGAGTTCGTCGATCGAGGTCTTCGTCATCGCGTGCGCGTGCCCTGTCTCTCTCCGGCAAAGCTACATGATTTGCCGCGTGGCCGCGCTCGCTATCGCACGGGCCGCAGTTCGCTCTGCGACACTTTAAGCGCTTTAAATAAGGGCTTTCTGCTGCTCAAAGCCCGATCGGTGGATTGCGGACGATGCGTCTGAATGCGCGAATCAGGGGGACGGACACGTCGTGTCGATTGCTCCCCGAAGTGCAGCGATGGTATGCAACGCGGAGGGTGGAGACGCGTTTTGTCCCCGGTTTTAGGGCAAAACTTGTGTCCTTCAGACCTCCGTTGCGCGTGCAAGCGTGACCGAAACTCCAATCCCGACCAAGAAAAGCGCAGTCATTCTAGATCGATAGACGCGGAAACTCATTGTTTAATGTATCTTCGCGGGCATTGATTCTTTTCGCTGAGGAAACACTCACATGGCTACCAAGACTGTCACCAAGGCCGCGCCGAAGGCAAAGGCGAAAGCCAAGGCTCCGGCCAAAGCTAAGACCGCAACGAAGGCTGCTGCGACCAAGACCGCTGCCGCCAAGACGACCAACACCGTTACGCTGCGCCACATCGGCGTCGCGCTTTCCGAGACGCACGATCTTCCGAAGAAGCAGGCGAACGCCGTGCTCGAGGATTTCGTGGCGCTCGTGACCAAGCACCTCAAGAAGGGCGACCGTATCCGCATCGGCGGCCTCGGCATCCTTCAGGTCCGCAAGCGTCCGGCTCGCATGGGCCGTAACCCGGCGACGGGCGAGACCATCAAGATCAAGGCGAGCAAGAAGGTTGCCTTCCGCGCCGCCAAGGATCTCAAAGAGCAGATCTAAGACGCGGCGGGACGGGTTGGCGCGGCGCGGGCTTCTCTGCAGCCCACCCCCGTCTCTGTCCGGTGCGGTGCGATACGAACACAAGCGGCGGCCGGGTTTTCCTGGCCGCCGCTTCTTTGTGTCCGAAAGACCCGGATTTACGGGCGTTTCATTGAGACCGATGATTCACGCTTCGGGCTGATCGGGCCCAAAGCGATCATGGTCTAGATCGTCTGGCCGGTTTTCTGCCAGTCGGCCACGAACTGGGCGAGGCCGGCATCGGTGAGCGGATGCTTTACGAGCGCCTTCAGGATGGCGGGCGGAACGGTCGCGACGTCGGCGCCGATGAGGGCCGCCTCCTTCACGTGGTTCACGGTGCGGATCGAGGCGGCGAGGATGTCGGTCTCGAGGTCCTGATAGTTGTCGTAGATGGCGCGGATTTCGCGGATCAGGTCCATGCCGTTCAGGCCGATGTCGTCGAGGCGGCCGATGAACGGAGAGACGAAGGTCGCGCCCGCCTTCGCGGCCAGAAGCGCCTGGTTGGCGGAGAAACAGAGCGTGACGTTGACCATCGTGCCGTCCGACGTCAGCGCCTTACAGGCCTTGAGGCCGTCGAGGGTCAGCGGCACCTTGATCGCGACGTTGTCGGCGATCTTCCGCAGCACCTCCGCCTCTTTCATCATGCCGGCATGGTCGGTTGCGGCGACCTCGGCCGAGACGGGGCCGGGAAGAACCGCGCAGATTTCCGCGATCGTCTGCTTGAAGTCGCGGCCCGATTTTGCAATCAGCGAAGGGTTGGTGGTGACGCCATCGAGAAGTCCGGTTGCGGCCAGCTCCTTGATCTCCCCGACATCGGCGGTATCGACGAAAAACTTCATTCTCGGTCCTTTGTGCTGCCCCGGTGACGGGGCATTCTTCAGAGTGGGGGTGGAGGGGCGCAGCGATCCGCACCTCTCGGCACCCCGGCCTCAGCACGCGCTGATCAGCGATTGGTAGCTTCTAATCCGGTAGCGGCACACTTGGATAGCCTCCTTGACATGAACGAACACGGTGAACGCGGCCTTTCCGGGCCGAACGCCGTGCCTGTGCTCATGCCCGGTGCGCCGCTGGATCAGACTTACGACTATCTGGTGCCGGCGGGCCTCGCCGTCGAGCCCGGGTGCTTCGTCCTGGTGCCGTTCGGGCCGCAAACGCGGATCGGCGTGGTCTGGGACAAACCGCAAGGCGATCAATCGCGCCCCGTCGATCCGAAGAAGATGAAGGCGATCACGGAGCGGCTCGACGTGCCGCCCCTTCCGGCGGTTTCCCTCCGGTTCGCGGAATGGATGGCGGGATACACGCTGGCGCCGCTCGGCCTCGTCGCGCGCATGACGATGAGCGCACAGGCGGCGTTCGAGCCTCAGAAGCCGCGCTTCGGCGTGCGTGTCGTCGCCGGTGCGCAGGAGCCGCCGCGCATGACGCCGGCGCGCCGGCGCGCGCTCGACGTTGCGGCCGACGGTCTGATCCGGGTCAAATCCGCGCTCGCGGCGGAGGCCCAATGCAGCACCGGCGTCGTCGACGGGCTGGTGGCCTCGGGCAATCTCGTCGAGGTGGCGGTGCCGGAGCGGCGCTATCCCACGCCCGATCCCGAGCATCGCGAAACCGTTTTTACAGATGCCCAGACGGAGGCCGTGCACGCGCTCGTGTCGTCGGTCGATGGGGCGGCGTTTTCGGTGTCGCTGCTCGACGGTGTGACCGGCTCCGGCAAGACGGAGGTTTATTTCGAGGCCGTCGCGCAGACGCTCCGCAAAGGCCGGCAGGCGCTGATCATGCTGCCGGAGATCGCGCTCACCGGGCAGTTCATGAGCCGCTTCGTGGCCCGCTTCGGCTGTCAGCCGGCCGAATGGCATTCGGCGCTCTCGCCGGCCGAGCGCGGGCGCGTGTGGAAGGCGGCGGCCACGGGCGAAGCCCGCGTGATCGTGGGTGCGCGGTCGGCATTGTTTCTGCCGTATGCCGATCTCGGCCTCGTCATCGTCGACGAGGAGCACGATGCGGGGTTCAAGCAGGACGACCGGGTGCACTATCAGGCGCGCGACATGAGCGTGGTGCGCGGCAGTCTCGGCAAGTTTCCTGTGGTGCTCGCGTCCGCGACGCCTTCCATCGAGAGCCATGTCAATGCCCGCAACGGGCGCTACCGGCAGATCGTTCTGCCCGGGCGCTTCACGGGCGCGGCGTTGCCCGACGTCAAGGCGATCGACCTCAGGCGCGATCCGCCGGAGAAGGGGCAGTGGCTTTCGCCCGTTCTGGTCGGCGCGCTGACGGAGACGCTGGCGCAGCGCCAGCAGTCGCTGCTGTTTCTCAACCGGCGAGGCTATGCGCCGCTGACGCTCTGCCGGGCGTGCGGCCATCGGCTCGAATGTCCGCAGTGCACGGCATGGCTCGTGGAGCATCGCTTTCGCAGGCGGCTCAATTGCCATCACTGCGGCTTCTCCCTCGCGATGCCGGACGCGTGCCCGAAGTGCCATGAAGAGGGCGCGCTGGTCGCCTGCGGGCCGGGCGTCGAGCGCGTGGCGGAAGAGGTGCGCGAGCGGTTTCCCGAGGCCCGCGTCGCGCTTCTGTCGTCGGATCTCATTCCGGGGCTCGAAGAGATGCGCCAGATCATCGGCGAGATCGAAAGCGGCGAGGTCGATATCATCATCGGCACGCAGATCGTGGCCAAGGGGCACAATTTCCCGCTGCTGGCGACGGTCGGCATCGTGGACGGCGACCTCGGCCTTTCGATGGGCGCGGACCCGCGCGCGGGCGAGCGGACGTTCCAGCTTCTTCACCAGGTGACGGGCCGCGCGGGGCGCGCCATGACGAAGGGGCGCGGGTTCGTTCAGACCCACATGCCCGACCATCCAGTCATGGAGGCGATCATCTCGGGCGACAGAGAGAGCTTTCTCGACCGCGAGATCGACATGCGCCGGCGCGGCCTGCTGCCGCCGTTCGGGCGTCTCGCGGCGCTCGTCATCTCGGCGCGCGACAAGGATCTGGCGGAAAAGTTTGCCCGCGAGGTCGCGCGCAGGGCGCCGCCTTCGGATCGGATCACGGTGCTCGGACCTGCGGAGGCGCCGATTGCGGTCGTGCGCGGGCGGCATCGCTGGCGGCTTCTCGTCAAGGCGCCGCGGGATGCGAACATTCAGGACTATCTGAGGGCGTGGGGCGAGGCGCTGCCCCGGATTGCAGGGGACTTGCGCCTCGCCGTCGATGTGGATCCCTACAACTTTCTGTAGGGCCGCGGTGAGATCACGCTCTTCGGGTCAGCGGAGATAGGGGCAAAGGCGCCGCTGGCCGTTGTTGTGCAGGAAGGTGCCGGTCCGGCGATCGAACGACCGGTAGCGGGCGGCACAGCGCTCGACGGCGTCGTCGTCGTAGGACGCGATCGGCTCGTCATAGTCGTAGATCGGCGCATCGTAGAAGTCGTCATAGTAGTAGGATGGGCCCCAGGCGCCGTAGAAATAGGGTGCGCCAAATCCGATGCCGCCGCGCCAATGGCGATGGTGCCTGTGATAGCCACGGCGGAATCCCGGACGCGGCCCGGCCCAATGGCGACGGCCAGCGCCGCGGGAGAATCCGGGACCACCACGTCGGAACCCAGGGCCACGCATGCCGGGGCCACCACCCCTGAACCCTCTGCCGCCCATGCCGGGGCCGCCCCCGCGGAAGCCGCCTCGGGCGCCAGGGCCGCCGCCCCGTCCCTGCCTTTGGACCTGAATCAGCGGAGAGCCGACGTAGCTACCGGACACCGCTTTCGCCGCCGCAGGGGCGGCGGGAGCGGGCGCGGCAACCGCGGGTGCTCCAAACGGCAGCGCCATCAAGGCCGCGGCCGCCAACAAACGTGAACTCCTCATAACTTGCTCCAATTCTCACGCCTTAGACGGCGTGCCATCTCGGTTATTTTTCGTTCTTCGTCATCCCCGGATCGGCCAGAACGGCGTCTGCGATCCCTGTTCCCCATGTGGGGCCTCCCGTCAGGGAATTCTACGAGCAACCCTTTGGGTTCCGTCATTTTCGGCCGGTTTGGTGGAGAGGGCGGTGAATGGCCGCGGAAATGCGGCGTTCAGGCTCGCGGACGCCGGTTGATGCGTCGATGCGCCCATGATACAGAACCGCGGGTTTTCAGTCGGGGGGCGGCGCAGAAACATCGGCGTGGCCCTAACGCCCTGATCACCTTTCTCAAAGAAATGAGCTGTGGCTTCGGCCGCGGGGCTTTCTAC
>ERZ869909.3087-NODE-3087-length-10048-cov-4.763414_pt1 | contig 10048 bp, 8 predicted proteins | sample MGYA00520892_ERZ869909 | MGnify/ENA primary metagenome ERZ869909 (study PRJEB32215, sample SAMEA104723947) | bioreactor metagenome | biome: bioreactor; feature: anaerobic bioreactor; material: water | place: China | collected 2015-03-12 ... | reverse complement strand
ATTTTTGCTCATGGTCATTTCGTTTCAGAAAAAGTTAGCTAGCGGTGGATTAAGCGCGGATTCTACCAGAACCCGCGGCATATTACAGAATGATTTTTGTGCGATAATCGTTAACTTCATGATACAGCGCAAAACCGAAGCGCAAGCGATCGTGCCGATAGTCAGTTGCAACGCCACGTTCACTCAATTGCGCTGCAAGTGCGCTGACCTGTTCAGCACTTTCAAGTCGATAAGTAAAGAAGTGACCATGCTCAGCACTCGCATCATTGCGGTGTAGACGGTTACCTTCATGCAGCAAAGGATGATTCAAACTCGCGATATGCTCTAAAAAGCCATTTTGTAAGTGGCGGATATACGCATGGCGTTTCGCGGTATCAAGCTTTTCCTGCTCCCACAAATCAAACACTGCAAGAAAACGATAAGCCGCGCTGAAGTCCATGGTCGCACCAGCGAAACGCATGCCATCGTTGGCATACGCCACGGGGCCGGTTTGCGCTTTTGCTAATCCGGCAAAGTCGGCGAACCAACCAGTATATTCAGGACGCAACTGGCAGTTTGTCGGTACCACGGCAAAACACATTCCTTCACCGCCTTGGGCATACTTATAGCCGCCAGCTAAATAGAATACTCGATCAGCATAGGCCGACCAGTCGGTAGGTAGCGCACAAAAGCCATGGTAGCCGTCAACAACAATCACCGTTTCCGAACTGCGCACTGCGCCTAGCCACGCATTCGGGACCGGGGCCACAATGCCACTATTGTAAAACACTTGGCTGATGAAAATGAGCTGCCAGTCATCCGCGGCGACAGCGTCCTGCCAGCGTTCAGCAAATGTTTCAAACGGTTCGCAGGGCACCCGCGTGATGGCCACATTGCCCCGCTCTTCTAAGCGACGGCTTTGGCGATTAAAACTGTGAAACTCGCCATCTGTGGTTAGAATTTTCAACGGTCGTCCAGCTGGGAAAACGGACAAAATCCGATAAACAAACTCGTGCGTGTTGGGCGCAAAAACAATCTGCTCGGGCTTTGGCAGGTTCAATTCGTTGGCAATGTATTGCTGTAATCGAGGAATCTTTTCGCCGAACAAGTACCCCCACTTTTCGTCCGCAAAGCGCGCCGAGTCGTCCCAATATGCTAAGTGCGCGGCACGCGTCACATCCGGCCAATAGTAATGACTATGCGGTGCGCAATGCAGTAGTTCTGGGCGAGCACGCAAAAAATGCTGATAGTATTGTTTATACATAAAACATTCCGTTGAAAAAGTTAAAGGGAGCCGAAGCTCCCTTTATTTACCTTGCCTGCGTACTAGTTTTCAAGCACTTGCATTTGATTAAAGTACTTAAAGAAGTCGCTGTCTGGGCTTAGCACTAACACGCTGTCACCGTCACCGAAGCTAGCACGGTAGGCTTCTAAGCTACGAATGAAGGCAAAGAACTCCGGATCGCGATTATAGGCTTCCGCATAAATGCGAGCTGCTTCTGCATCACCTTCACCACGAATCTGGCGCGCTTCACGCTCAGCGTCAGCGAGCATAACGGTAACCCGTGCGTCGATATCGGCACGAATAATTTCAGCTTGCTCGCGACCTTCAGAGCGATGCTCCCGCGCAACTGCGTTACGTTCTGCACGCATCCGCTCGTAAATTGCATTACTCACTTCTGTCGGCAGGTTAATTTGTTTCACCCGCACATCTAAAACTTGAATACCGAGGTCGTTCGAGCTTTCTGACGCCTGAATTAATGCTTGTTCCATTAATTCGTCACGCTCACCAGAAACGATGTCACGAATGGTGCGGGCACCAAATTCGGCACGTAGCCCGGTGTTAATTCGACGCATTAAAAGTTCTTCGGCCTGACGCTGATTACCGCCACCCGTCGATAAATAATACTTCGCAAAGTCTTCAATTCGCCATTTAACGAACGCATCAACGATTAGGTCTTTTTTCTCGCTGGTGATGAACCGGTCGGCTTGGCCATCAAGCGTTTTAATCCGCGCGTCGAGCTTAATAATGCGCTCAATCACCGGCAGTTTAAAATGCAATCCGGGTTCGTACACAATCGGCAAACCTTGCTCGTCTTGTGCCACTTTACCGAAGCGAATGACGATGCCGCGTTCACCTTCTTGCACTGTAAACAATGACGAATAGCCAAGGAGTGCCAAGAGAACAACGATAACACCAATTAAATTTTTCATGGCTTAGTTACCTCCCCGTGGCGAAAAACGTGTGCTTGTGCGGCTCGTGTCTTGTTGACTTTGGCTTGCTTGCCCATCACTTCCGCTGGCTCGACCATTTTGCTGAGAAGGCAATACGGGGAGTTGCGGCTGTGAACGACGAGCGCCATGCTGCTCAAGAATTTTGTCGAGCGGCAAGTACATCATGTTGTTGCCACCTTCCACGTCGATAAAGATCTTCGCATTGCGCGCGTAAATCGTTTCGAGCGTTTCTAGGAAAATCCGTTGACGCGTAACTTGCGGCGCAGCTTGATACTCAGGAAGTAATTCGTTAAAGCGCGCTACTTCACCCTGTGCACGAAGAACCATTTGTTCTTTGTAGGCTTGGGCTTCTTGCTGCATCCGGCGTACACGACCACGAGCGGTCGGTTCGATTTCCCGCGCATAAGCTTCCGCTTCACGGACGAAACGTTCTTGGTCTTCTTGCGCACGAATCGCATCGTCAAAAGCGTCACGGACTTCTTCTGGCGGACGAGCGCCTTGGAAGTTGACGTCAATAACCCGAATACCAATGTCGTAACGCTCGGTTAAACGGTCAATGATTTCCCATGTTTGTTGACGAATTTCTTCCCGACCAACGGTAAGAATGTTGTCCATGGTGTTGTGACCAATAACATAACGCAGTGCCGAGTCGGTGATCTGCGATAAACTGTTATCCGCACCTTCCACGTTGTATAAATACGCACGTGGGTTCACGACACGATACTGAACCGCCAACTCAACACGAACGACGTTCTCGTCTTCGGTGAGCATGAAGCCAGACGTTTGTTGCGAACTAACATTGTTCACGTCGACGGTGGTGACGCTGTCAATGAAGATTGGGCGCCAATGTAAGCCCGAAGTGACTTCATTGTGATAAGCGCCAAAACGCAAAATCACACCGCGCTCGGCTTCTTTCACCGTATAAAAACCAGCGATAAACCAAATTACTGCCAATAAAACTAGCGCAAAGCCAAGCCCTTTCATCGGCACGCCGCCGCCAGACTGCTGACCGCCCCGGCCACCTTTGCCGCCTAGCCCTAGTTTACCCATCAAGTTGCGCAAAGCCTCATCAAGGTCAGGTGGGCCCTGATCCTTGCCACCTTGGTTATTTTGATTCCAAGGGTCTTTGTCTTTGCCGCTATTTCCCGGTTGATTCCAGGCCATTGATTACTCCAGCAAATGCCAAGTTAAACACACAATTAACGCTCACCGTCTGCTTGATTTTGCAAGGTTCGCGTCAACTGCTCTCCAAACTGTTTTAATAAACGCTGCCATTCAATAGCAGGTACACGCACCGATAGTAACACATCTCCGTCGTCCTGTGCTTGTTCTTCGGTTACGCACTGCAGCGCATACAAACTACTGCGTAATTTACCTGAGTTTGGCGGTAATTTTAAGGTGGTAATCACCAATTCCGGTGCCAAAAGGTCATGTAATGCTTCACGCAAGAGGTCGATACCTTCGCCAGTTTGCGCTGAAAGCCAAACTTCCATTGGCTTGCCTTGTTCATTACGCACAATTCGTGGGGACAGATCCGGAACCAAATCAAGTTTGTTCATCACCAAAAGCTGCGGCACATCGGTCGCTTCGATTTCCGCCAATACCGTGTCGACTTCGCGGCGATTTTCGGCCATTTGTTGATCATGGCAGTCCATCACGTGCAGCAATAAATCGGCGTCTTTGGTTTCTTGCAGGGTTGCTTTAAACGCTGCGACGAGGTCATGCGGCAAATGTCGAATAAAGCCGACGGTATCGGCAAATATGACCGAACCGACATCCGGAAGTTCATACTTGCGCAGAGTCGGGTCGAGCGTCGCGAACAATTGGTCGGCGGCATAAACATTGGCATCGGTGAGTCGATTAAACAAAGTCGATTTACCGGCATTGGTATAACCAACTAGTGCGATGGTTGGTATTTCAGCGCGTTGCCGCGACCGTCGTCCTTGCTCTCGCTGTTTTTCGACTTTATCTAAGCGGCTGAGAATGTGCTTAATCCGACCACGAATCAAACGGCGGTCAGTCTCCAACTGGGTTTCCCCGGGGCCACGTAAACCGATACCGCCTTTTTGGCGCTCCAAGTGTGTCCAGCCCCGAATCAGACGCGTTGAAACGTGTCGTAATTGGGCGAGTTCGACTTGTAACTTACCTTCGTGGGTTCGCGCTCGTTGGGCAAAAATATCAAGAATTAAGCCGGTACGGTCAAGCACTCGGGCTTTCACTTCACGCTCAATATTGCGTTCTTGTGACGGCGACAACGCGTGGTTAAAAATAACCACTTCCGCACCCGTACTTTGCACCAGCGCAGCAACTTCTTCGGTTTTACCCGAGCCAATAAAGAGTCGTGAATCTGGAGATTTTCGTGAGGTCGTCACCACAGATACCGCTTCAACGCCGGCTGATGACACTAATAATTTGAGTTCTTCGAGATCTTCCCGCGCTGACTCATGTGGAAAATCCACATGAACCAAAACGGCCTGCTCGCCACCTTCATACCGCTCAAACAAGCAAGCCGCTCCTTTCCTGTTTCCAGGTTATTAATTTATTCGTCGCCGTCCTGTCCATTCTGCGGCGGATACTGAGTTGGTGTCCGCGCCGGCACAACGGTAGAAATTGCATGTTTATACACCATCTGACTGACTGTGTTTTTCAACAGTACGACAAACTGATCAAACGATTCAATTTGGCCCTGTAACTTAATTCCGTTTACTAAGTAAATTGAAACGGGAATTCTCTCTCGACGTAATGCGTTCAAGAAAGGGTCTTGTAGTGTTTGCCCCTTGGCCATATTTGGCTCCTTATCTTATTAGTATTGTTACGGTCGCCAACTGCTCATTCTCTAGCTTCCTTAGCTACTCTGAGAATATTCATGTGTCTTGAAAATGACGTTCAAGACGCTGACATGCCAGAATAATATTACCATTTGGTAAACTATCACAGAGTTTAGCAACAAAACTGCTTTTTCGTCCAAATAGATTTTGGGACTTTTCTAAATATTTCAAGCAGCTTTTATACTTTTTCTGTCATCCAAGTTTCCGCCGGAACCGGTTCGTTCGCCAATATTGTGACGATTTGCCGCAATGCGTCGGTTTCGAGTGGGTTCACCCAGTTCAATTCTGGCCATGAGCGCAACCAAGTAATCTGACGTTTTGCTAATTGCCGAGTTGCAATAATGCCGCGCTCGCGCATTTCTTCATAGCTCAACTCACCGGCTAAATGCAGCCACATTTGTCGATATCCGACGCAACGCATCGACGGTAAATCGAGGTGTAAGTCACCGCGTTGCCGCAAATCCGCAACCTCGTCGGCAAAGCCTTGTTGCAACATACTGTCGAAGCGCATCTCAATACGTTGATGCAAAACTTTTCGATCGGGCGGTGCCACTGCAATTTGCCATGTCGGCAACTCGAGGCCCGGTTGTTGCGTTTGCGTCAGTGCCGTAAGCGTTTGACCGCTAATCGCATACACTTCCAATGCCCGTAACAAACGTTGCGGATCGTTTGGGTGAATGCGTGCGGCCGCAACGGCATCAATTTGAGCTAACTCGTCATGCAAGGCCTGCCAACCTTCTTGCTCAGCGCGCTCTTGTAACTTGGCTCGAACTTCCTGATTCGCGGCGGGTAAGTTCGATAACCCCGCCAGCAATGCCCGAAAATACAGCATGGTACCGCCAACGAGGAGCGGAATATTGCCACGACCACGTATTTCCGCAATCAGTTGCAGCGCGTCGCGGCGAAAATCCGCTGCTGAATAAATTTCAGCCGGGTCACGAATATCAACCAGGTGGTGCGGGTATTGCGCCAGCTCAGCAGCAGTCGGCTTTGCCGTCCCAATATCCATGCCCCGGTAGATTAATGCCGAGTCCACACTTACCAGCTCAACGGGCAGCGCGTCCGCAAGCAGCATCGCTAAAGCTGTTTTGCCGGCAGCGGTTGGGCCACTCAAACAAATCACACCACGTTTTAAGTGCTGAATAAAATCAGTTGGCCGCTGGCCTGTTGGCCATGGGAACGTAACACTCACAAATACAATACCTTGCGTAACAAAAGTGGGTAAAAAAACAGCTATGACTGCGTGCTTGGTAAACTTTTCTGCCAATCGAGATGATGCAGCCATGGTGTTAAAGCGGACTGCGACGACCGCAACTGTTGCCAGATTTGCTCGGCTCGCTTGCGATCAAAAGCCATGAATACCTCATGGGTGGCCAGCCACTTCGCAATACCAACCGCACGCAGCAACTCGATTTCTGTCCATGACTCTAGTGTAGCAGCCGCTGTCATCAGCATGCTCAACAACTCGGGAATCGCAACGGCTAAATTCGCTTTGCGCAAACTTGCCGGCACTTGGGTAAAGCGCAGTACTTGCTCGTCGCGGTTTTTACTGCTGTTACGTTGGCTTTCATAGGCCATACCAAGCCTTGCAAGAACTGGAGCGTGCGCCAATAAGGCTTGGTCAACGCGAATTTGCACTGGCAATAACAAAGGCTGACCACTGAGCCCCTGCTCGAGTTGCATGTCCAGTTGTTGCTCCCGCAAGAATTGCTGCGCCTGTTGCACATCAAATAGCGCCAGCTCCGTAAGTGCTGGATTTTCGCCAACTGAACTTAGCAGCAAATAACGTTGATTTAATAACTGTAAGGGTTGCCAACCGCTTGCTCTGTCACTGCCCACAAATTCATGCGGGATTACTGGTTCTCGAACGGCGGGTTCGCTAACGCCTGGTTCGCTAACAGCTAGTTCACGGGCAACTGGCTCGTTTACTAGAGATTGTCGAGGGTCAGGCTGAGCGTCAGGCTGAGCACCCGGCAGAACGTCAGAAGGCGCATGTGCAGGCCCTCGCGCTCCCGGCAAGATGCCACCGGCCATATTCCAATAATTGTTTGTCGCCTGCGCTTCCGCTTGGGTCCGCTGTGCCTGTTGATAATGGTGACGAACCGGATCAGTCACCACTGGCGTGCCCTGCAATTGCCCAAGCGCATCGCGCAAGGTACTTAAAACAAAGTCGTGAACCTGACGAGCTTGGTGAAACCGAACTTCGTGCTTAGCCGGGTGCACATTGACGTCAACTTGCTGAGCCGGTAATTGCAAATACAGCACATACGTGGGTTGGCGGTCATCCGCCAAACTCCCTTCATAGGCTTGACGAATTGCATGACTTAAAAGCTTGTCTTTCATCATGCGGCCATTCACATACATATACTGAATGTCACCTTGGTGGCGACAGGCTTGCGGTGGCGCCAGCCAACCAAACACCATTAAATCGTCCGCTGCTTGCTGGTTAAATACGAAACCCGCTTCTTGACCAAAACGCTTGCCGACAATTTGTTCTAAGCGACGCGCCCATGCCGCTTGCTGCTCAGTCGTTGGTTCTTCGGCTAGGTCGTGAACGGCAACCGGACGATAGTGACGTAGTGCTTGGTTATTATGAGTCAGCTGAATTTCGACTGCAGGTCGCGCTAGGGCAATGCGTCGCACCACTTCGTCAATGTGACCAAACTCGGTTTTTTCCGTCCGTAAGAATTTTCGCCGAGCTGGTGTATTAAAAAACAAGTCTTGAACGTCAACCGTTGTTCCCTGAGGATGTGCCGTGGGCTCTATTTGTACCGCCATATCACGACCTTCACACCATGCCTGCCAGCCTTCTGCTTGTTCCGCTGGCTTTGAAGCTAAACGCAAGCGCGACACCGAGCTAATACTTGCGAGTGCTTCACCACGAAAGCCCAAACTAATAATCGCTTCGAGATCATCGAGGGTCGCTATTTTGCTGGTTGCGTGCCGACTTAATGCTAGCGTGAGTTCGTCTTTGGCTATGCCATTGCCGTTATCGCGAATGCGAATACGCCGGGCGCCACCTTTTTCAATATCGATCCAAATTTGTGTTGCGCCCGCGTCGAGGCTGTTCTCGACAAGCTCTTTCACCACTGACGCAGGCCGCTCGACAACTTCCCCAGCGGCAATCTGGTTAGCAAGCTGCGCAGGTAATAAACGAATCGGCATGGCTACCTCGCAGTAGGAATTTCGAGGCGTTGACCAATGCGAATGGTGTTGCTCGTGAGATTATTGTGACGGCGAATAGCGTCCACGGTCACCCCATAGCGCTGGGCAATCACTGACAGCGATTCACCACGCGACACCACATGCGTTTGAAAACTCAAATGCGCTAGCTTCGTGTCTTCAACTGGGTTGCGGACAAAGTATTCACGAATGCCTTGATACAACGCTGTGGCAAGACGGTCTTGATGGCGGCTGTTGATCAGCAAGCGCTCTTTTTGCGGATTCGAAATAAAACCGAGCTCCACCAAAACTGACGGTGTTCGCAAGGAGCTTAACACCGCAAAACTTGCTGCTTCAGGGCGTGTCCGATGTAATGTCGTCACTCCCGCTAATTCGCGCAGCAAAATAGTGGCTGCTTCAAAGCCGCCCGCCATTGATGTATCTCGGTACATGTCGAGAAACGCACGGCTTAAATAGGGGTCTTCGTCTTCACTACGCAAGATGTGCTCAACTTCGATGAGCTCTTCACTCAAGCGTTCTTTGTTTTCTAGGGCTCGCCCGAGCTCTGTTTCTGAGCGCCGGTGCGAAAGAATCCAAACCGAAGCACCCCTTGGCTGCGGCGACGTAAAGGCATCCGCATGCAAGGAAATGAAGAAGTCTGCGCGCTCGCGCCGAGCAATACTGGTGCGTTGACCGAGCGATAAAGTTTGATCACCCGGACGCGTCAGCACCGCCCGCATATTCGGGTCCGCATCGATCAGGGCCGCCAACTTGCGAGCCACTGCTAACGTCACGTTCTTTTCATGATTGCCTGCAGGGCCAATTGAACCTGGATCACGTCCGCCATGGCCAGCGTCAATTGCAATAATAACATCACGCAACGGTCGCTCTTCAAGCGTTCGCGGCACACGAGCCGGTGCCTCAGCAGTATTATTGGCTGACGAGTTGCTTGCGGACGTGCTACTGGGTGTTGAGTCGAGCTGCAATGTGCGCGTGCTGTTGTTGCCTGGAATATCCACGACCAGTCGATGGCCGGCAAATTCCGACGGCCCCAGGGTAAATATCTCCGGTTGAATCGCACCGCTAATTTCTAGCACAATTCGCGACGTACCCGCTTGCGGCGGTGAGCTTGTGCGCACAACTTTGAGAACATCCGAGCGTACCTCGATGTTGCGCATCTCGAGTTGGTTCTGAGTTTGACGCAAGTCGACCACAATTCGGAAAGGCTGATTATCAAAAATAGTAAACCAGCTGTACTGCGCTTCGGCAGACAGGTCAAAAACCACCCGCGTTTTATCCGCCGATGGCCATACTCGAATATTCTCAATTTGGTTGTTCGCTTGCGCCCATGCCATTGACAGGAGCAACAAGACACTCGCCCAAATTGCTATGACAGCTCGTTTAATAACCCTTCCCCAAGTGCTGAATAAGCCTCAATTTCAGCGGTTCGCCCGCTTGCTGCAGGTCTCAATGTAATGACGATATCTGCGGTTGGTAAAATACCAAAACCGCGTTCTGGCCATTCAACTAAACATAATGTATCACTATCAAAGTAATCACGAATACCCATGTACTCGAGTTCTTCAGGATCAGCCAAGCGATACAAGTCAAAATGGAAAATCCGCCAAGCACCTAACTCATACGGCTCAACTAGCGTATAAGTTGGGCTTTTTACAGCGCCAGTATGCCCTAATGCTTGAATAAAACCTCGGCTAAAGGTGGTTTTACCTGCGCCTAAGTCGCCCCGCAAATAAATCGTTTGCGCTGATTGACCTTGTGTCTGCGCTTGTTGCGAAATAAGTCGTGCAATCCGTGCAGCGAAGGCTTCCGTTGCTACTTCATTT
>ERZ869909.3085-NODE-3085-length-10059-cov-4.463534_pt1 | contig 10059 bp, 13 predicted proteins | sample MGYA00520892_ERZ869909 | MGnify/ENA primary metagenome ERZ869909 (study PRJEB32215, sample SAMEA104723947) | bioreactor metagenome | biome: bioreactor; feature: anaerobic bioreactor; material: water | place: China | collected 2015-03-12 ... | reverse complement strand
CATCCATGCCTCTCGACAGTCCTGAAAAGCGGTGCCCGCACCCGTGGGCCGTCACGTTTCGGGGGCTTTTCTAGGGCAGGGGTGCGTTGCGTTCGAGGTCGTTGAGGTAGTCATAGACCTTGCGGCGCTCACGCTTGAAGCGTTCGCGGGCCGCCTTGTCGGCGGCGGGGTCGGGCAGCGGGGCGCCGTCGTCGGGCAGGCGGCTGGCCAGGAAGTTGCGGGTCAGGTTGCGCAGGTGCTGGCGGTCGGCTGCCGCATAGGTGTCCATGACTTCCTGGAGGATACTCTGCGCCGCCTTGCTGTCTTCGCTGCGATCCAGACGCTCCATCCAGTCCAGCAGGCGCTTGTGCCGTAACGGGTCTTGCAGTGCGGCCAGACCGCGTTCGATGGCGTCGCCGTCGGCGGCACGCATGAGCTTGCCGATGTACTGGGCGTGGCGTCGCCGGGCTTCATTGGCGGTGATGCGCCGGCTTTCCTCGATGGCACGCACCAGTGCGTCGGTCAGTGGCAGCCGTGCCCGGTCTGCGGGCTTGAGGTTCATCAGTTGCTCGCCCACGTCCTGCAACGCGTTGACTTCGCGTTTGCGCGCTGATTTGCTGGGCAGATCGTCGTCGTTATACTCGTCCATTCGCTTTCTACTGTGGCAGTCAGCCGCCAAGTTTACTTATGACCTCATCGAATAACCATTCTGCCACACTTGCGGCCATCGAGCCGGACCGTCTGGAGACGCTGCGCCACAAGGCGCGCTTTGTGATCGAGGAAGCCGCCCGGCAGGGCGCTGATGCTGCGGAAGCGGCGATCAGTGCCGGGGAGGGGCTGTCGGTAACGGTGCGTCTGGGCGAAATCGAAACGCTGGAATTCAATCGCGACCGCTCGGTGGTGGTCACGGTGTTTGTCGGTCAGTGCAAGGGCAGCGCCAGCAGCAGCGATGATGCCGAGGACAGTCTGCGTGAAACCGTGGCGGCGGCGCTGGCCATTGCCCGGCAGACTGGCGCCGACCCGCATAACGGTCTGGCGGCGGCCGACGCCCTGGCGCGGGATCTGCCGGATCTGGATCTGCATCACCCCTGGTCGCTGACGCCGGAGCAGGCGATTGATATGGCGCTGGCCTGCGAGAACGCGGGGCGTCGTGATGCCCGCATCGTGAACTCCGAAGGCGCAACGGTCAGCAGTCATGCGGGGGCGCGCATCTATGCCAACAGTCATGGCTTCTGTGATGGCTGGCGTAGCACGCAGCACAGTCTGTCATGTGTGCTGGTGGCCGAGCAGGATGGCGCCATGCAACGCGACTACTGGTACGACAGCCAGCGTGATCCGGCGGTGTTGCAGGCTCCGGAGGCGGTGGGTGAGCGGGCGGCGCAGAGAACGCTGGCGCGGCTCGGGGCAACGCGCCCGGGCACGGCGGAGCTGCCGGTACTGTTTGCCCCGGAGGTGGCCAAGGGCCTTATTGGCCATTTTGTGTCTGCGATCAGCGGCGGGGCCCTGTATCGCAAGGCGTCGTTCCTGCGTGACCGGATCGGCAGTCAGGTGTTTCCGGAATGGCTCACCATTCGCGAGCGGCCACACCTGCCACGAGGCAGCGCCTCCGCGCCATTCGACAGCGACGGGCTGCCGACGCGGGAGCAGGCGTTTGTGCAGGACGGCATGCTGGTCAGTTACGCGTTGGGGTTGTATGCCGCGCGGCGGCTCGGTCTGGAACCCACCGGCAACGGCGGTGGTGTGCGTAACCTGACCTTGACCCACGGCGATGAGGATCAGGCGGCGCTGTGTCAGCGCATGGGCGAGGGCATCCTGATTACCGAGGTGATGGGTCAGGGTGTGAACCTGGTCACCGGGGATTACTCACGTGGCGCTTCCGGTTTTCGTGTCGAGCAGGGCAGAATTGCAGGGCCGCTGGAAGAATTCACCATCGCCGGTCATCTCGGCGAGATGTTTGCCGGTCTGCAGGCGGCGGGGAACGATGTGGACCGGCGGGGCAATATTCACTGCGGCAGTCTGTTGTTGTCGCCGATGAAGATTGCGGGGGTCTGATTTTCAATTCAATGAGGGAACAGTGATGCAAGGGGATAATCCGTATCAACAACCGCAGGCGGATGTGATGCCGGTGCGTGAGGCGTCTGCGCTGGAGGTCAATCCGCCACGGGGGCGTGACATTGGCGCGGGCTGGCGCTGGATTGCCGATGGCTGGCGTGTCTTCAAAAGTGCGTGGGTGCAAATCTTCTTCGGCCTGCTGCTGCTGTGGGTGCTGTCCATGGTGATCCAGTGGGTGCCGATCGTGGGCTTTTTTGCCTCGGTTATTCTGACACCGGTGTTCAGTGTCGGCCTGCTGGTGCTGGCCTGGAAAGCGGATGAAGGGCAGGGCGCGTCCATCGGCGACATCTTTACCGGCTTTCAGAACAAGTTTCCGCAACTGGCGCTGCTCGGGCTGGCTTATCTCGGCCTGATCGTGGGAGGGTTCCTGGTTGTGGGGCTGCTGGGCTACCTGCTGATGGCAGACGCCCTGATGCAGTCCTTCGCCATGCTGGAAGCCATTGATGAAGGCGCCGCGCCCGGGGCTATGGGGGGCGACATGTTCCTGCGTTTCATGCTGCTGATGCTGTTGGCCATGGCAGTGATGATTCCGGTCATGGCGCTGTACTGGTTTTCCCCGGCGCTGGTGTTCTTTGGTAATCGTGGTATCGGCGAGGCATTCAAGGAAAGCCTGATGGGTTGTCTGAAGAATATCCTGCCGATGCTCTGGTACAGCATCGTGATGATTATCCTGCTGATTCTGGCGGTGATTCCGCTGGGTCTCGGGCTGCTGGTGCTGCTGCCGGTGCTGGCGGTGAGCTACTACAGTTCGTTCCGGGATATCTATACCGATACGTTGTAAGTCACTCGCCCTCGTCGAACCGCCGGGCAAACAGGTCGGTGAGTTCGTCGAGGGCTTCCCGTGCCTGTTCGCCTTCCACGCGCACACCCACCTTGCTGCCCTTGGCGGCCGCCAGGGTCAGTACGCCCATCATGTTGCGGGCCTCAACCTCACGACCATTACAACGCAACACGATGCTGACGTCGTGACGGCAGGCCACGCTGACCACCTTGGCGGCGGCGCGGGCATGCAGCCCCAGGCGATTGATGACGGGCAGTTCGGCTTCCAGCACGGTATCGGGCATGCTCATTCCAGTTCCAGATGCCGGATCTGGGCGTCCCAGCCGGCCTTGCACAAGCGCTCCGCCAACTGCTCGACCATGTACACGGAGCGGTGGCGCCCGCCGGTGCAGCCAATGGCCACGGTCATGTAGGTGCGGTCATTGGCTTCGTAACGGGGTAACCAGCGCAGCAGCAGTTGTTCGATGTCATGCAGCAACTCAGGCGTATCACGCTGGCTGGACAGAAAATCCTGGATCGGTTTCTGGCGACCATTGAAGGGCCGCAGGGTCGCGTCCCAGTGGGGGTTCGGCAGCATACGTACATCGAAGACCAGATCGGCGTCCGGTGGCACACCGTTCTTGAAGCCGAAAGACTCCACCAGTAACGACAAGCGGCCGCTGCGCTGGGCCACGCGATCGCGAATCAGGTTGCGCAGAGTGTGCGGGTCCATCTTGCTGGTATCCACCAGCAGATCGGCGCTGGTCTGGATGCTGGCCAGCAGTTCGCCCTCATGAGCGATGGCCTCGGACAGCGACATGTCCTGGTCGCTCAGGGGGTGACGCCGCCGGGTGGCGCTGAAGCGCTTCAGCAGGGTGTCGTGGTCGGCATCCAGATAGATGACTTCGCAGGCCAGCCCCTGATCGCGCACGGTGCGCAGCAGCTCGGAAAAACGCGGTAACTGGCTGCGCAGGTTACGGGCGTCGATGCCCACGGCGATCCGCTCGATCTCGCTGCTTTCTTCGCGCAACTGGGTGGCCAGCGTAGACAGCAGCCCCAGGGGCAGGTTGTCGACACAGTAGAAGCCCAGGTCTTCCAGCGCTTGCAGCGCGGTGGTCTTGCCGGAGCCGGAGCGGCCGCTGAGGATAACGAGTTTCATCGGGGTCAGGAGGCCAGTCGCAGTTCCGCTTCAGAATCCACGGCAGTGCTGAACAGATTTGCCGCGGACGTGGCCTGGCGCAGTCCATCCCGGAACGAGGGTTCATTGAACAGGGCGGCCAGGTGGCTGAGGGTCTTCAGATGTTGCTCGGGGTTGTCTTCGGGGACCAGCAGCACGAACACCAGGTCCACCGGGCGGTTATCCACCGCATCGAAATCGATGGCCTCGGCCAGGCTGACCAGCAGGCCGAGGGGTTTGTTGCAGGAGGCCAGTCGGCAATGGGGAATGGCGATGCCTTCCCCGATGCCGGTACTGCCCAGACGTTCACGCGCAAACAGGGCGTCGAAGACTTCCTGCTCGCTCAGACCGGGGTTGTCCCGTGTGGCCAGCTCCGCTACCTGGTCCAGCAGGCGCTTCTTGCTCACGCCCTGCAGATGGTAGTGGGTTCGCTCCGGTGTCAGCAGTTCCCGTACGCGCATGATGGGTACTCAGATCTCAGTGTCCGTGGTTACGATTGACCGACTTTTCCTTGTGCTTGAGGATCTGTCGGTCGAGTTTGTCAGTCAGCATGTCGATGGCGGCATACATGTCGCCCGCTTCTGCGGTGGCGAAGACTTCACCGCCTGCCACCCTGATGGTGGATTCCGCCTTGTGCGTCTTCGGCTCCGGCGACAGGATCACCTGGATGCTTGTAATGTGATCGAAGTGCCGTTCAAGTCGGGTGAATTTGTCGTTGACGTACTCGCGCAGGGCATCGGTGATATCCAGGTGGTGACCGCTGATATTGATCTGCATGGCTGACTCCTGTACCTGCTTCAGTTGACCGCCTATCCCGCGATCGGTGCCGTGCCAGCCGGGCCCTGCCTGGGTCAGACCAGCCGCTTGCGCTCGCTGGATGCCGGTATACGCATCGCCTCTCTGTATTTGGCGACTGTGCGTCGCGCCACCTGAATCCCCTGTTCATTGAGCAGGCTGGCCAGCCGGCTGTCGCTCAATGGTTTTTTCGGGCTCTCGGCGGCGATCAGCTTCTTTATGATGGCACGAATGGCGGTGCTTGAACATTCACCTCCGCCTTCCGTGCCCACATGGCTCGAGAAGAAAAATTTCAGCTCGAACATGCCCCGGGGCGTGAACATGAATTTCTGGCTGGTAACCCGGGAAATGGTCGACTCATGCATCTCTACGGCGCTGGCGATGTCCGCCAGGACCAGCGGCTTCATGGCTTCCTCGCCGTACTCGAAGAAGTCCTGCTGGACCTCGACGATGCGGGTGGCGACCTTGAGCAGCGTCTCGTTGCGGCTTTGCAGGCTCTTCAGGAACCAGCGCGCCTCCTGTAACTGGTTGCGCAGGTAGCTGCTGTCATCGTCGCGCAGTTGCTTGCTGCCTGCCATCGCAGCGTAACCCGCGTTCAGCCGTACTTTGGGCAGGGCATCACTGTTCAGCTCGACACGCCAGCGCCGCCCCTGCCGCCGTACGATCACGTCTGGCACGGTATAGGTCTCGGCCTGCTCCACGATGCTGTCGCCGGGGTGCGGGTTAAGGCTGCGCAGCAGGCGGATCACCTCCACCAGCTCACTGTCGGTCACCGCCACCAGACGCCGTAACTGGGCGTAGTCGCGGCTTTCCAGCAGGGGCAGGTGACGTGTCAGGCGCAGGGCGGCGTCTCGCCAGGGGGTGTCTTCCGGCAGCAGGCGCAGCTGAATGGCCAGGCACTCGGCCAGATCGCGGGCCGCGACGCCGGGGGGTTCGAAGTGCTGCAGGCGATGCAGGACCGCCAGGACTTCATCTTCTTCCGGCCACTGGGTCTCGATGCCCGGGGGCAGGCTGCGCCGGGCGGCCTCGGCGATGTCGGTCAGGGAGCAGGTCAGGTAGCCGCGGTCATCCAGGCTCTCGATGATGGCGTAGGCGATCACCCGGTCGGCTTCGCCCATGGGGGTCAGGTTGAGTTGCCACAGCAAGTGCTCGTCCAGACTGGTGCCGGCAGCGGTGCGCTGCTCCCAGGCCTCCATGTCGTCATCCGGTGCCCCCGCGCTCGGGGCCTCGGTGAAGGGGTCTTCCCAGTCGGTGTCGACGCCGCTGTCATACTCGTCCACGACGGCGTCGTCGTTGCCGGTGACTTCTCCCGGTTCAAGGGGCTCATCACCTGCGGTGTCGCTGAGGCTGTCGCTGGCGTAGTCGTCTTCCTCCAGCTCCAGCAGGGGGTTGGCCTCGATGGCTTCCTGGATCTCCTGACGCAGGTCGAGCGTCGACAACTGCAGCAGGCGGATAGCCTGTTGCAGTTGCGGCGTCATGGTCAGGTGCTGACCGATCTGTATCTGCAGACCTGGTTTCATCTGGCGATATGTCCCCCGAACGTGTCGCGGTCACCGGCGCGGCGGTGACCCGAGCTTCACGTCAACAGGGTCCAAGGATAGCAACCAGCAATTTTCGTGCCCATTCTTGAATTCGCATGGCGAATGGGCTAGGACAGCGCTTTGTGCACTGATATGGTGCGCTCGATGGTGCGCTTGAAGGGTCCTGCGAGTGCGGGGTCAGAGGCGGAAATCGGCACCCAGGTACACATCCCGGACCTGCTGGTTGGCCAGAATGGTATCGGCGTTACCGGCGGCAATGATGTGTCCGCCACTAACGATGTAGGCGGTATCGCAGATGGTCAGCGTCTCACGCACATTGTGGTCGGTAATCAGCACGCCGATACCCCGGTCACGCAGATGCGTGATGATGCCCTTGATCTCGTTGACTGAAATCGGGTCGACACCGGCAAAGGGCTCATCAAGCAGGATGAAGGCCGGGTCCGTGGCCAGCCCACGGGCGATTTCGGCGCGTCGCCGTTCGCCGCCGGACAGGCTCATGCCCAGGCTGTCGCGGATATGGGTAATGCTGAACTCCTGCAGCAGTTGCTCCAGCCGTTCCTGGCGGTCCGCCTTGCTCAGGTCGCTGCGTGTTTCCAGGATGGCCATGATGTTGTCGGCCACGCTCAGGCGGCGAAAAATGCTGGCCTCCTGAGGCAGGTAACCGATGCCCCGGCGGGCGCGACCATGCATCGGCAGGGCGGTGATGTTGTCGCCGTTGATGCTGATATAGCCGGCATCGGGCGGCACCAGGCCGACAATCATGTAGAAGCAGGTGGTCTTGCCTGCCCCGTTGGGGCCGAGCAGCCCCACCACCTGCCCCGCCTGGACTTCCAGCGAAACGTCCTCGATCACCCGGCGCCCCTTGTAACTCTTGGCCAGATTGTTTGCGCTGAGCAGGCTCACTGTCGGGATTCCCTGTTGGTGTCTTCCGCCGGGATCACCAGCCGCACGCGCTGTCGGGCGCCGTCACCGCTGGCCTCGATGTCCCGGGTCGAGAGGTTGTAGACCACCTGGGCGCCCTGGAAGCGGCGGCCCCGGTTCTCGATATCGGCATCACCGCTCAGGGTGATGGTCTGGGCGGCCACATCATAGACCAGCCGGTTGGCGCGGGCATTGATGTCGGCGCCTTCGCGCAGGCGCACCGGGTTGCCGGTGGCCACCACGCGGCTCAGTTCGCCGTCTTTCATGGTCAGTTCGATGCGGTCGGCGTTCAGCAATCTATCGCCCTGCATCATCTCGGCGTTGCCTTCATAGACACCGGTGCCGCTCTCCTGGCGGAATACCGCACGGTCGGCGCTGATGACCGCTTCCTGCGCCACTGCGGGCAGGATCAGCAGGCCCACCAAGCCGAGCAGGGCGCGGCCGATGAAGTGATCAGTTCGGGTCATAGCGGCTTTCCACCTGTTGCAGCAGTTGCACTTCGCCGTCGGCGCTGGAGGCCTCCATGCCGCCCGCCCGGGTGCGGCCACCCGGGTGGGTGATCTCCACGGCGCCCGGGCTGGTCAGACGTTCCAGGGCTGATTCGTAAACCAGCTCCTCGCTCTGCACCAGCAGGCCGTCGGGGCCGTGATCGCGGGCTTCCACGGCACCACGCAGGGTCACATGGCGGCCCCGGTCACGCACTTCGCCACGCTCGGCGGTCAGTTCCCAGGCCAGGGCCGGATCATGCAGGGCCAGCCGGGGTGTTTCCACCAGGGTCTCACCCCGTGCGTCCATTTCGATGATGCGCTCGGCGCGCAGGTCGTACTGCAGGTCGCCGGTCTCGGTGAAGGTGCGGGCCGAAACGCGCTCCACGATCAGCGCCGGAGGGGGCTCGCGGGCGTCATCGACCACCGTGGGCCGCTCCCGCCATTCATGCAGCACCAGCAGGATGACCGCCGCCATGACGGTCACGCCGATGGCGCTGAGTACCCCCTGATTGCGGATCACGATCGCGCCCCGAGGATGAAGTCACAGATTTCCCGTACTGCGCCTTCGCCGCCGCGCCGTTCAGTCACCAGATCGGCCGCTGCGTGCGCGCAAGCGTGGCCATTGGGGACGGAGAACCCCAGTTGCGCCCAGGTGAGCGCGGGCACATCGGGCTCGTCATCCCCGGCATAGCCCACCTGACTCGCCTGAAAACCCAGTGTCTGCGCCAGGGCCTCCAGCGCCACACCTTTGTCCTCACGGCCCTGAATCACGTGCTGGATACCGAGGTCAGCAGCGCGACGGGCCACCATGGCGGAATTGCGCCCGGTGATGATGGCCAGGGTGACCCCGGCGGCGGCCAGCTGCTTGAGCCCGTGGCCGTCCAGCGTGCAGAAGGCCTTGAACATTTCGCCGTCCGGGCCGTAGTAGAGGCGGCCATCGGTCATGACGCCATCCACATCGAAGGCCATCAGGCGCAATTGCCGGGCGCGGGCGCGCAGGCTGGCGTTGCCCTGGCCAAGGGGATCGGATGCGCTGGGGGCAGGATGCATAGCGGTGGCTTCTCCTCAGACGACGCCGGCGCGCAACAGGTCGTGCATGTTCAGAGCGCCCACCGGGCGACGTGTGCCATCCACGACAATCAGACCGTTGATCTTGCGCTGTTCCATGATTTTGACCGCTTCGGCGGCCAGATGTCCCGTTTCGATCACCACCGGGTTGCGGGTCATCACCTCTTCGATGGCGCAGGTGCGGATATCCAGCGCGGGCTGGTCCAGCACTCGGCGCAGGTCACCGTCGGTGAAGACGCCGCTGAGTTGCCCGCTGGCATTGCACACGGCGGTCATGCCAAGCCCCTTGCGGCTGATTTCCAGCAGGGCGTCGCTGAGCGAGGTGCCCTCGCTGACACTCGGCAGGCGCTCGCCGTCGTGCATGATGTCGTCCACCGCCAGCAGCAGGCGGCGGCCCAGGCTGCCACCCGGATGCGACAGGGCGAAATCCTCGGCAGAGAAACCACGTGCCTCCAGCAGGGCAATCGCCAGGGCGTCGCCCATGGCCAGTGCGGCCGTGGTGCTGGAGGTGGGGGCCAGATTGTGGGGGCAGGCCTCGACGCTGACCACCACTGGAATATGCACATCGGCCTGGCGCGCCAGGGTCGAGCCGGGGCGGCCGGTCAGGCTGATCAGGGGGATGCCGCGCCGTTTCAGCACCGGCAGGATGGCCAGTACCTCGCCGGTTTCGCCGGAATTGGACAGCGCCAGCACGATATCGCCCTCGGTGATCATGCCCAGATCGCCGTGGGAGGCTTCTGCGGGGTGCACAAAGAAAGACGGTGTACCGGTGCTGGCCAGGGTGGCGGCAATCTTGTCGCCGATATGGCCGGACTTGCCCATGCCGGTGACGATGACCCGGCCACGGCAGCCCAGCAGCAGCTCGCAGGCGCGGTCGAAGGTGTCATCCAGTGCCTCGATCAGTTCGGCCACGGCATCCGCCTCCAGGCGCAGAACGCGGCGGGCTGTGTCCTGAAAACGGTTACTCATGCATGCTCCGGGGCTCTGGTCAGGGCGCATTATACAAGTCGTCCCTCGATGCGTCTCCCGATGCGTCTCTGCCCGGCGACGATCCGGGCCTGCGGCCGGGCCAGCAGGGTTAAGGAACCTCTGAATAACTCCCTGCGCTCTCTGGCTTTCAGGCTGGGCCGCAATCAAGGCGTACTTTCGAAGGCATAGTGGTGCTATGTCGAGAAAGTGCAACGCGGAGTGCGGCCCAGCCTGAAAGCCCCGGAGGGCG
>ERZ869909.3084-NODE-3084-length-10060-cov-4.124712_pt1 | contig 10060 bp, 8 predicted proteins | sample MGYA00520892_ERZ869909 | MGnify/ENA primary metagenome ERZ869909 (study PRJEB32215, sample SAMEA104723947) | bioreactor metagenome | biome: bioreactor; feature: anaerobic bioreactor; material: water | place: China | collected 2015-03-12 ... | reverse complement strand
TCCAGCGACGCGACCTCGTGCGCATGCTCGGCGAGGAAGTCCTCGATCAGGCGCAGCCGCCGCCGGTCGAACGGCTTCAGCCGCGCCAGGCGGTCGCCCTCGGTCTGCAGCGTCAGCGCCGCGAAGGATTCGGCGACGAGATCGAGCGCCCGGCTTTCGAGGTAGAGGTTGCGCATCAGCTGCGAGGCGGTGGGCGGGCGCAGCATCTGCTCGGCGATGGAGACGACCGAGGGAGCCGGCGTCCAAGAGAAGCGGCCGCGATGGGTCGCGGCGAACTCGCTGACGATGCGGAATTCCTCCGTGGTGACGAAGGCGCTGTCGGCGAGCCATTCGCGGGTCATGGTGACGTTGACCTTGCGGACGTGGTCGCCCTCATGGGCGTGCCGCTCGAAGAGGTCCGGCTCGGCGCGGGCGGTGACGACGCCCTCGACCGCCCGGCCGGAGGATCGCCCGAGGCTGAGCGGCACGCCGCCCAGCCGCGCATCGGCCCGCCCTTCGAGGAAGAAGTGGATAGTGAGGCCCGGCTGCTGCTCGACCCGCGTCGTCAGGTCGTGCAGCTCCGTCGCGTCGGAGGTGTGGACCACGATGCCGGGGCGCAGGCGAATCATGCTGAACGCCCCCGACAGCGCCGCCTCCTCGCGCGCCAGCGGCTTGCCGTCGACGGCGAAGCGGCGGCCGACGAGAGTGGAGGTGTCCTCGATCTCTGCGAGGCTGACGGTGCTCGATTGTCGCTGCTTGGTCGGGATCAATGCGGTCGCGCTCGGCTCGATACGGGGTCCACTGCCTTTGCCTCCTGTGCACCGTCAATGCTCGCGCGTACCGCGCCGGCACAACTCGAAGTTCTGGCAAACGATTTTGACGACGGCGCAAAGGTACGGCGTCTGGCAGTCCAGCCGCCATTTCTTTATCAAACATGACAGCTACATTCAACTTTTTAGGGTGCAGGCAAGCACTCTGGCGACATGGGGGTCCGGTCTATGGAAAAGGTGGTCTTGAGCAGGCACGCGGCATTGCTGGCGGCGTCGACGATGCTGGCTTCGTTCTGGGCGGCGGGCGCGGTCGCGCAGGAGGCCCGCGACGAGACGCTGCTTCCCGAGATCAGCGTGCAGGGCGCGAGCTACGAGACCGAGGGCACCGGCAGCTACACCACCGACCTGATCAGCGTCGGCGAGAAGGACGTGCGGCCGCTGCGCGAGATCCCGCAATCGACCACCGTCCTGACGCGCGAGCGCCTCGAGGACGGCGGCTTCACCTCGCTCGACACGGCGCTGAAGAAGACGCCGGGCATGGTCGTGCTCACCAACGACAACGGCCGCTCCAGCCTCTACTCGCGCGGCTTCGAGTTCGACACGCTCTATTTCAACGGCCTGCCCGCGCCGCTGTCCTCGATCTACGGCACCCAGCCCGACATGGCGATCATCGACCATATCGAGATCCTGCGCGGCCCGGCCGGCCTGTTCGGCGGCGCCGGCGAGCCCGCGGGCGCCATCAACATGCGCCTCAAGCAGGCGCCCGACAGCTTCGCGGCCCGGTTCACCACCACCTTCGGCTCGTGGGAGAACCGCCGCGCCGAGCTCGACGTCGGCGGGCCGCTCAATCAGGCCGGGACGATCCGCGGCCGCGTCGTCGGCGCCTGGGGCGCGAGCGACAGCTGGGTCGACGTCGTCGACAACAAGGTCGGCGTCATCTACGGAACGCTGCAGGCCGACCTGACCGAGAACACCACCGCCACCTTCTCCGCCAGCCACCAGAAGCGCGACATCACGCCGTTCAACGGCCTGCCCACGCTTGCGGACGGCACGCTTCTCGACCTCGACCGCTCGACCTTCACCGGCGCGGACTGGAACGACTTCAACAGCGCCGTCACCGACTACATCGCCGAGATCGAGCACCGCTTCGACGATGGCGGCCACGTCAAGGCCTCGGCCCGCTACTCGGATCGCGACGTCGATTTCCTCTATGCCTATGCGGCCGGGGCAGCCTCGGCGGCCGGCACCGTCAACGGCATGCGCTGGCTGTCGCGCGACTACACCGAGGATTCGCTGGCGCTCGACCTCCATATCAGCAAGCCGTTCGAGGTCGCCGGCATCGAGAACAACGTCATCCTCGGCGCCGACTACAAGCGCTTCAACAGCACCCTTTACAACGCCACGAACCTGATTGCCGGGACGTGGGATCTCTACAACTGGAACACCAACGTCCCCCGGCCGACCGTGACCTACGGCGCGCCGACCGACACCAAGCAGACGCAGACCGGCATCTACGGCCAGTGGCGCGTCAAGCCGCTCGACAACCTGACCCTGATCGGCGGCGGCCGCTTGACCTGGCTCGACCTCACGGCGGGCACCAGCACCGTGACCGAAGACGCCGAGTTCACGCCCTATGCCGGCATCATCTATGACCTCACCGACCGCGTCTCCGCCTATGCGAGCTACACCGAGATATTCCAGCCGCAGACCCAGCTCGACGCCGGCGGCCAGCTCATCGGCCCGCGCACGGGCGGCCAGTTCGAGGTCGGCCTGAAGGCCGAGGTGCTGGAGGACGTCAACGCCAGCATCGCCTACTTCAACCTGCGCGACAAGAACCGCGCCGTGGCGGACCCGAGCGACCTGACGAGGTTCCTCCCGGCAGGCGAGGCGCGGCTGCAGGGGCTGGAGCTGGAGGCGACCGGCTCTCTCAGCCCGAACCTCCACATCACCGCGGGCTACACCTACACGCACACCGAGTTCGTCAACACGGCGCGCGCGGCGGGCGCCGAGTTCTACACGCCCGAGCACATGCTCCAGCTCTGGGCCAAGTACAATTTCGACGAGCGGCACGGCCTTCTCGACAAGGCGTTCGTCGCGGCCGGCCTCAAGGCGTTCAGCTCGTTCAAGAACATCAGCCGCACGGCCGCGGGCGGCGCGACGACCATCGAGGCGCCGGGCTATGCCGTGGTCGACCTCCAGGCCGGCTATGCGTTCAACGAGCACCTGTCGGCGGTCTTGACCGTCAACAACGTCTTCGACAAGAAGTATTACGAGCGCATTGGCGGCACCTCGGTCTTCAATTTCTACGGCGAGCCACGGAGCGTCAATTTCAAGCTCAGCGCCCAGTTCTAGCCGTCCCTCGGAGCCAGCCCATGCCAAGGTCGCAAGCCACCGTCGAAACCAGCCATGCCTCGAAATATCTGCAGCAGCTCTGCAAGCATTTCGCGCACAAGGTGACGGTCGAGTACGACCCCACCAAGGCCCGCGTCGATTTCCCGTTCGGCGACTGCCGCATGCGCGCCGACGAGCGCGAGCTGACGATCGAGTGCGACGCGGAATCGCCGGAGGGGCTGGAACGCGCCCAGTTCGTCATCGACGACCATCTCGCCCGCTTCGCCTGGCGCGAGAAGCCGGCGATCGTCTGGGTCGCCAAATCCTGAGGCCGCGGGCGGTGCGCCGGCTGCTCCTCGTCCTCCTGCTGGTCGCCGCGGCGTTCCCCGCGGCGAGGGCGGTCGCCGAGCCGGCTGCCGTCACCGTCGCCAACGCGCAAGGCTTCGACATCGTCTCCTCCGTCACGGGCGAGCGGCTGCGCGTCCTCGTGTGGCAGCCGCCGGGCGCCGTGCCGGAGGAGGGCTTTCCCGTCCTCTATGCCTTCGACGGTGACGAGAGCTTCGGCATGCTCACGGATTTCGCTGCCGGCATCGCGCCCGCGGCACGCCGCGCCGGGCTGACGCCGGCCATGATCGTGGCCGTCGCCTATCCGCCCGGCGAAGGCACGATCGAACGCCGGACCTACGACTTCACGCCGAAAGCCGACCGCTACGTGATGCCGGAGCGGCCCAATGGCCAGCCCTGGCCGAAGCTCGGCGGCGGCGACGACTTCCTCGAGACCATCGAGAAGGACGTGAAGCCCCTGGTGACTGCCGGCTTCCCGGTCGACGAGACCGCGGAGACCCTGTTCGGCCATTCGCTCGGCGGCCTGATGACGCTTCACACGCTGATGACGCGGCCGGGCGGCTTCGACCGCTATTTCGTCAGCAGCCCGTCGCTGTGGGTCAACGACCGCAAGGCGCTCCGCGACATGGAGACGTTCCTCGACGGCGGCGGCGAGGCGGAAGCGCCCATCCCGGTGCGGCTGACGGTGGGCTCCGAGGAGGAGACGCTCTCGCCCTGGGACCGGCGCAGCGACGGCGACCTCTCCGTGCGCGAGCGCTGGACGAAGAGCAACCGCATGGTCGGCAACACGCAGGACCTCGCCGCGCTGATCGAGGCGCGGGGAGGGGAGCGGTTCGATTTCCGCTTCGACATGCTCGAAGGCTTCGACCATGGTGCGGCCCGCGCCGCCGCGGCGCTGCGCGCCATCCGCTTCGCCATCGACGGCGAATAGGAGGCGCGGACGCGCCGCCTCTGCCTATTCCCGGTGCTCCCGGATCACCTTCAGGAACGCATCGCCGTAGCGTTCCAGCTTCGCCTGCCCGACGCCGGGGATGCCGAGCAGTCCCTCGTGGCTCGTCGGGCGCTCGGTGGCGAAGGCGACCAGCGTCGTGTCGGGAAACACGACATAGGGCGGAACCGAAAGCTCCTTGGCGATCGCCATGCGGGCAGCGCGCAGCGCCTCGAAAAGCTCCATGTCGGAGCCTTCGAGCGCGGATCGGGCGCTCGCGCTGCGCGACGATGCGCCTTTCGACGCCTTCGCGCCCGTCGGGCGGTCCTTACGGAAGCGGATCGTGCGTTCGCGGCGGAAGACGGCGCGGGCCTCCGGCTCCAGCTTGAGGGCGCCGAAGGCCGCGTGGTCGACGGCGACGAGGCCGGCGGCGAGAAGCTGACGGTAGACCGACTGCCAGGTCCTCGCCGGAAGGTCCTTGCCCGCGCCGAACACGGGCGTGTCGACATGGCCGAAGCGCACGGTCTTGTCGTTTTGGTTGCCGGTGAGCACGTCGATCAGGTGGCCGGCGCCGAAGCGCTCGCCGGTGCGGTAGATCGCCGCCAGCGCCTTGATCGCGGCTTCGGTGCCGTCCCAGGTCTCGACCGGCTTGAGGCAGGTGTCGCAGTTGCCGCATCCGCCTTCGTGCGCCTCGCCGAAATGGGCAAGGATCGCCTGCCGGCGGCAGCCCGCCGTCTCGCAGATGGCGAGGAGCGCATTGAGCTTGGCGCGCTCGATGCGCTTGATGTCGTCGCCGGAGGTGCCTTCGTCGATCATGCGGCGGCGCTGGATCACGTCCGCCATGCCGTAGACCATCCAGGCGTCGGAGGGCAGCCCGTCGCGCCCGGCGCGGCCCGTCTCCTGATAATAGGCCTCGACCGAGCCCGGCAGGTCGAGGTGGGCGACGTAGCGCACGTTCGGCTTGTCGATGCCCATGCCGAAGGCGACGGTGGCGACGAGGCACAGGCCCTCCTCCTTGAGGAAGGCGTCCTGGTTGGCGTCGCGGACGCTGCGGTCCATGCCGGCGTGATAGGCGAGCGCACGGATGCCGTGCCCGTTCAGCCATGCCGCCGTGTCCTCGACCTTGGCGCGCGACAGGCAGTAGACGATGCCGCTCGAACCCTTGTGGCGCGCCAGAAACCGCAGGAGCTGCTGGCGCGGCTGGTCGCGCTCGACGATCTCGTAGGCGATGTTGGGACGGTCGAAGGAGGTCGTGAACACCTCCGCATCGTGCAGGCGCAGCCGGTCGATGATGTCCTTGCGGGTGTGCGGGTCGGCCGTCGCCGTCAGCGCCATGCGCGGCACGCCCGGATATTGCTCCGCCAGGCAGCCGAGCTCGAGATATTCCGGCCGGAAGTCGTGCCCCCATTGCGAGACGCAATGCGCCTCGTCGATGGCGAAGAGCGCGATCGGGGCGTTGCCGATCAAGGCCCTGAAGCCCGGCGTGACGATGCGCTCGGGCGTGACGTAGAGAAGATCGAGGTTGCCGGCGGGAAGCGCGCGGCGGACATCGGCCGCCTCCTCGCGCGTCAGCGAGGAGTTGAGCGCCGCGGCCTTGACGCCGAGTTGCTTCAGCGCCTCGACCTGATCGCGCATCAGCGCGATCAGCGGCGACACCACGATGCCGACGCCGCGGCGGCACAGCGCCGGAATCTGGAAGCACAGCGACTTGCCCGCCCCGGTCGGGAACAGCACGACCGCGTCGCCGCCCGCCATGACCCGCTCGACCACGGCGGCCTGCTTGCCGCGGAACGCGGAATAGCCATAGACCTGCTTGAGCACGTCGAGCGGCGTTTCAACGCCGTCGTTTCCGGGCGGGCGGTCGAAAAGGCTCTGGGTCTGCGGCATGGAATCGCTTTCGTGAAAAGGGGCCGCATTATGCACGGCCGCGGCGGCGACCGCGAGGGTTGCCGCCGCCCGATTCCCGATTCATTGCGTCCGGTTGCGAACCCCGCCGTTTCAGGGCCTGCGCGCCAGGAGCATGTCGCGGACGTGGTAGAGGATGATCTCGCCGCGCTGGTTGACGGTCTCGATGCGCAGCTTGATCCTGCCGCGCGTCGGCCTGGCGGTTTCGGCCTTCTCGAGAATCTCGGTGACGGCTCCGATGGTGTCGCCGGGCAGAAGCGGCTTCAGGAACTGCATCTCTCCCACCGCCAGCCCCGCCAGCGAGGTCCCGCGGAAGATGCCGGAATCGTAGACCATGCGCGAGGTCAGGAGCAGCGTTTGCAACCCGCTGCCCACGATCTGGCCGAAGATGCTGGTCTTCGCTTCCTCGCGGTCGATGTGGAAGGCGTGCGGGTCCCACTCCAGCGCGAAGCGGATGATGGCGTCCTCGGTGACGGTGACGCGCGGCGACGCATGGCGCTGCCCGACTTCGAGGTCCTCGAAATAGTATCCCTTCAGCGAGGGAAGAGGTTCGCCGGCCATGACGGGCTCCGTGGGTTGGGATCGGGCATTGCCGCGGGCGGCCTCAGCAGCCGAGCGCGCGGGCGACGATCAGTTGCTGGATTTCGGTGGTGCCGTCGCCGATCTCCAGAACCTGCGCCTCGCGGAACAGGCGGTTGACGCGCGCCTCCGCCGAGAAGCCGAGGCCGCCATGAATTTGGAGTGCGTCCTTGGCGCTCCGCGTGGCGAGGCGGCTGCCGGCCAGTTTGGCCATCGAGGCGATCATGTTGCAGTCCCGGCCCTGATCGTACATCCAGACCGCCTTGTGGAGCAGCGCGCGGGCGGCCTCGAGCCCGGTCGCCATGTCGGCGATCTTGGCCTGGATGAGCTGGAAGTCGGAGATCGGCCGGCCGAACTGCCGGCGGGCTTTGGCGTAGCTCAGGCTCTCCTCGAGGCAGGCCCGGGTCAGCGCGACGCCGAGCGCCGCGATGCCGATCCGGCCGAGCGTCAGCGCGCCGAGCGCCTGGGTCAAGCCCTTGCCGACCGGCCCGAGGCGGGCGCTGTCGGGCAGGCGCACGTCGTCGAAGACGAGCTCGCGATTGTCCATGCCGTGCCAGGCCATCTTGTGGAAGGACTGGCCCAGCCGGTAGCCCGGCGTGCCGCGCGGGACGATGAAGCAGGTGATCTCCTTGCGGCCGTCCGTGCGCTCGCCGGTCGCGGCCATGACGATGGTGCCGTCCGAGATGTCGGTGCCGGCGTTGGAGATGAAGATCTTGCGGCCGTTCAGCAGCCAGTCGCCGTTCTCCTGCCGGAGGGCGCGGGTCTTGAGGCCGCCGGCGTCGGACCCCGCCTCGGCCTCGGTCAGCGCGAAGGCGGGCGTGACCTCGCCGCGCGCGAAGCGGGGCAGCCACTGTTCCTTCTGCGCCTCGGTGCCGAGGACGACGTACATCTGGCTGCAGCCGCAATGGATCTGCCAGATCTGCGCGAAGACCTGGCTGACGGCGGCCAGCTCCTCGACGCACAGATAGTAGGTCATCCTGTCCTGGGCGGAGCCGCCATACGCCTCCGGGATGAGGATGCCGGCCATGCCGAGGTCGCTCCACTGCCGCCACGCCTCGTAGGGGAAGCGGTCGTCGCGCTCCATCGCCTGCTGTGCCGGCCCCACGACGTCGCGGGCGAAGTCGCGCGTCATGGCTATCAGCTGGTCCTGTTCCGGTGTCGTGGCGAAGTTCATGGTTTCCAACGTTCCCTGAATGAGGCGGCTTCGGCCGGGCGCCGGATCGGGCCGAAGCGGGGCCCGGCAAGAGCAAGGCACAGGCGAGGCATCGGGCCGGACCCGGCAGCCCGCGAGCTGCCGGGCGTCAGCGCATCCCCGTCACGAGGTAGGTGCTGATGATCGGGAAGGCGATCAGGATGCCGAGCACGACAAGCTCGCACAGGACGAACGGCAGCACCCCGAGGAACACGTCGCGCGACGGGATCTTCGGCTTGGCCGCGGACATCACCGCGAAGAGGTTGATGCCGATCGGCGGCGTGATCGCGCCGATCTCGACCAGCTTCACGATCAGGATGCCGAACCAGATCGGGTCGATCCCCAGCGATTTCGCGGTCGGGTAGAGGAGGGGAATGGTGATCACCATCAGCGAGACGGGGTCGATGAACATGCCGACGATCAGATAGGCCAGCACCACCCCGGCGATGAACACTCCTACCGAATAGCCGCCGCTGTTGATCAGGTCGGTCAGCTGGCCGACGGCGCCGGTCATCAGCAGGAGCCGCGAGAAGATCAGCCCGGCGATGACGATCAGGAACAGCGACGCGGTGGTGACGACGGAGCGCCTCACGGCGTCGAGGAAGTTGCTCATCGTCAGCCGGCGTCCGGCAAGGGCGATCAGCAGCGCGCCCGCCACGCCGATCGTTCCTGCCGCCGAGGGCGACACCGTGCCGGTGTAGATTCCCCCGAGGATGATCGCGGCGAGCAGCATCGACGGCGAGACCTGGCGCAGCCCGACGATCTTCTCCCGCACCGTGAAGGTCTCGATCGTCTTCGGCATCAGGTCCTTGCGCACCAGCGAGGAGATGTAGACCGTCAGCATCAGCGCCATGGCTGTCAGGATGCCCGGCAGGATGCCGGCCACCAGCATGGCGCCGATCGATTCCGCCGTCAGGATGCCGTAGATCACCATGGTCAGCGACGGCGGGATCATGGCGGCGAGCGTGCCGGACGCCGCGATGCAGCCGGCGCCGAAGCCGCGGTTGAGGCCGAGGCGGTCGATCTCGGGCATGGCGACGCGGGTGAAGACGGCGGCGTTGACCACGGTCGACCCCGAGATCGCGGCGAAGCCGGCCGAGGCGAGCACGGTCGCGTTGTAGACGCCGCCGCGGAAATGCCCGATCCAGCGATAGCAGGCCTGGTAGAGGTCCGAGATGATGCGCGAGGCGCCGGCGATCTCGCCCATCAGGATGAACATCGGCACTACGGCGAAGGCGTAGTTGCTGGAGGCCGAATAGGTCACCGAGCGGATCATCGACATCATGAAGGTCTCGCCGACCCACAGATACATGCCGACCGCCGAGACGGCGAAGATCGACAGCGCGACCGGGACGCCGACGATGACCAGCGCCACCAGGACCACGAAGGTCAGAACTGCGAAAGTTACGGGGTCCATCGTTTCTCCCGGGCGGTCCGCGATGGCCGCGAGATCGTGAGGAAAATGTTGCGCGCCAGGAAGAACACGACGATTGCGAAGGCGATGGTCGCGCCCAGGAACAGCAGCCCCTTCACCGGGTAGACCGGCAGGGCGATGACGCCTTCGGTGCTTTCGCGCGCCTCGAGGCTGGTGACGAAGCCGAACCACGAGGTGTAGGCGATCAGCCCGTAGCACAGCAGCGCCGCCGCGAAGGTCAGCACGCTCGTCAGCCAGCCGCCGAGCGAGCCGGGCCTGTAGCGGATCAGGTCGAGGCGGATATGCGCCCGCTGCACGAGCACGTAGGGCTGAACGGTGAAGACCAGCGTGACCAGCGCCAGCTGGGTGAACTCCACCACCCCCGCGATCGGCCGACCGCGGAGGAACGAGGAAAGCGCGTCGGCCGTGCCGAGCGCGGCGATGAGGACGGAGGCGGCGCCTCCGACCCAGAGCAGAAGGGAGGCGATGAAGGTCACACCGCGCGGGATGTGGACCTCGTCGTCCGTCTCGATGCTGTGTCCCGACATGGCGGTCGATCAGTTCGCGGCCTGGGCGGCCCGGACGGTCTCGACGATCTTGCGCGCGGTCTCCGCGGC